>Ga0190274_10002283_pt1 | contig 11269 bp, 31 predicted proteins | sample Popmic531T_FD_133002 | JGI IMG/M metagenome (GOLD analysis project Ga0190274, IMG submission 133002) | Populus adjacent soil microbial communities from riparian zone of Yellowstone River, Montana, USA - 531 T | ecosystem: Environmental > Terrestrial > Soil > Riparian zone | place: USA: Montana...
ACCAGGTTGCGTGACTACAGCAATCGGTGCTCGCTAGGCCGTACGCCTTGGTCAGCGCGTTGTTGATCTTGAAGAAGGCGTCGATCTGCGCTTGCGGCCAGTCCTCGCCGACTCCGTCATTACACGCTTCGATCGAAACGGCGTGGGTGTTCATCTGATCGGTCGGGACGGTGCCGCGAGACAGGTGCACCGGGGCGTCGAGACGGCCACCGGCACCGTTGGTGTTCGTCGCCCCTGCGGCGCAGACGATGACCTCGCCGTCGCGGCCGAGCACGACGTTGCAGACCGGCGCGACCGACGAGCCGTACGAGGCGTAGCGGGCGGTCGCCTCGGTGCTGGAGCCTCTCGCACCGGCCGTATGGTGCCACATCACACACCAAGGACGGTTGCCTTCGAAGCCTCCCGACCTGCGAGCACGTGTCTGCCATCCGGCCTGCTCGGTCACCTTCAGTCCGGCGCGGCGCAACACGTCAGCCAGATCGACAAGGTAGCGGTCACCCACGGCCGAGGGTCCCGTTCTCGATGCGTTCACGGATCTGTGCCAGGTTCTCGATGATCCGGTCGAGGCGCTCCTGTCGGTCCTCGCGCCGGTCGCGCAGGTCTTGGAGGCGCAGCGAGATGTTGTCGATCAGGTCGACGACGGAGTCGGACAGGTCCCAGCCATCTTCGGGGTCGGCGTCGGCGAACGGTTCGCCGGTGTCGTCGGGGTTGGTGTCAGTCATCGGGGCAGTCTCCCATGCTCGTCACTTTCCTTTCGCCATGCTCTGCTTCCACCGCGGCTCGGGCCGGGCGTCGTCTCGGGCCTTCTGACGTTGCAACGCGTCGACGAGCCGGTCACGCAGGTAGATGTTCACGCTCACCCCGTGCCGCTCGGCCCGTGCCGCAGCGAACTCGTACAACTCGGGTGTCAGGTCGAACGAGATCCTGGTGGAAGCCACCCCGCTACCGTAACTCAGAGAGCAATGGTGGCGGGGGTCTTCGGTGTTCCCGAGATCGAGACTTCGAACCGGCGGGTGTTGTCGGTGGTCCCGTCGGGGCCGGTGGCCCCGTAGATCCAGATCGGCGAGATGATCACGTGCGGGTCGTCGGCGATGACGTCGAGGGAGGCCATCACCAGCGCGAATGCTTCCTGCACCGTGTCGACGATCGTCGCGATCCGGTAGTGGTGCTCCAGTTTCAGGTCCTGGTCGTTCACGTCTTGCCTTTCGTGACGGAGTCGGCCAGCCCGGCGAGGTACGCGCCGACGGCGTCGGCGATCCCCGGGTCGCCGGTGCGTGGCGGGCGTTCGATCCGCAGCGAGCGCAGGCCCCAGATCGAGGCGAGCATGCCGTCGGCGGCGATGACGATCTGGGCGGCGGCTCGGTCACCGGCGCGGGCCTTGGGCATGTTGGCGAACACGAGGGAGCGTTGGCGGGCGGTGATCTCTTCGCGTAGGGCGATCGAGCGGTCGATCGACTTGTCGACGAGCAGGGCCAGTCCGGCGTGGTAGTCGTCGGTGACGTTGGACATGTCGCGCACGAACAGTTCGGCGACTTGGCGGACGGTGGCCCCGTTGACGATCAGGTCGACGGTGTCCAGTTGGCGGGTGATCAGTTCGGCGTCGGTTGCTGCGGACTCGCGGGTTTTGCGGCGGATGTCCTTGGTGCGGGCCTTGACCGACTTGCGGATCGTCTCGTGGTCCATTGTCACGAGCGCCGATGTTAGGTCAGGCGCGTCTCGGCTGCCTTCACGCACTTGGTGCAGAACAGCACATCGTCGCCGTTGTCGGCTTCGTTGAGCCAGCGGTGGAAGGCGGCGTGCGTGACCGGTTTGCCGCACATCGTGCGTTGCGCGGTCGGTGTGACCAGCAGGTGGGTTCGCAGCACCTCGTTGCCGCGAGCGACGGTTCTCAGAGCCATGACTCGACGATCACAGGGTCGTCGTCGGGGGAGCGGTCGAGGCGGTACAGGCCGTCGGGGACGGTCGAGCGGGCCTCTTCGATCGTGTTGGTGACGGTCGCCCACAGCGACGGGCGTTGCTCGCCGGTGGCTTCGATGATCCACATCCGCGTCACGAAGCCCGGCCGGGGAAGTTCCCTCGGGTTCTCGTAGATCACGTAGATCTGCAACTGGGTGTCGGAGATGATCATCAGTCGGCGCCGTCGTCGGACAGGCGGGCGACGCCTTCGATCTTGCGACCGGCGTACGGTCCGAACTGGCGGGCGGCTTCGGCGAGGACGGCTTCACGGTCGGTCGAGTCGGCGTTGTACGGGGAGCGGACGTCGAGGATGTACCCGTCGGAGAACAGGTAGCGGTGCACGTTCCAACGCGGAGCGATTTCCAGGTGGATGATGTGCGGCATCAGTCGGCCTCGTTGTCGATCGCGTCGAGCGGCCGGTTGCGGACACGGAAGCAGGTGGGTTCGTGGGAGCGGGCGTGGCAGCCCGGCGTCCGGTCGCAGGGGTCGACGACGTTGAGGTGGCGGAACCGCATCGGTGTGATCGGCTGGAGGTTACGCAACCGGTCGAGGCGCCGGTTGTGACGGCGGATCAACACCGATCCCCATCCGATGAACGCGAGCGCGGCGACGACGAACCCGGCGAGGACGATGACGGCGATCATCGCCCCCACCGTCCCGCTCGCTCTTCCTCTTCACGCTCTGCTCGCTCGCGCTCGTCGCGTTCGTACGCCTCCTGGGCGGCTCGGGTGTCCACGCACTGGTCGCACGTGCAGGTGGCTGCTGATCCGTTGTGCCAACTCATCGGTCGTTGCTTTCTCTCGGGGGAAGGGTGGTGGAGGTGACGTCGCGGACGAGTTCGTGCGGGACGAGGATCTCGGATTCGTTGCGGCCGGTGAAGTAGGCGATCACGTCGGCCTTGGACACGGTGCCTTTGGTGACGACCGGGTCGTCGTGTTCCAGTTCGGCGAAACGGTGGGCGAACCACACGGCGGTGTGCCGGGCGGTGGTCCATGACCAGCCGTCGTCTCGGGCGCCGGTGTGGCCTTGGTACACGGTGATCGTGTCGGGCATCGCGGCGAGGGCTTCGTACTCGGCGGTGTTCATGATCGCTTCACGCGAGCCACGCTCGGAGCGCAACAGGTCGAACCACACGTCGGGGTTCTGGCGGATGTTCTCCGAGTCGGTCCACAGTTCGCCGAGCAGATCCCAGTAGGCCGGGTCGTCGAGTTCGTCTTCGATCTCTTGGAAGGCACCGATCCGGTAGGGGCGCTCGTGGATGAACACGTACGAGTGCCACTCGCCGTTCTCCCACGCTTCGTCGGCGGCTGCCTGCTTGGCGCGGAGTTGCTTGTTGACGTACCCGTTCATCACCTCGTGGTGCATCAGCGAGTAGACGAGCGGGTGGCGGATGTAGGCGCCGAGATCGCCGCCGGGTTCAAGGTACGCCTCCAACTCGGGGTCGAGTTCCTCTTGGGGGAACATGTCGGCGAGGGCGTCGGGGATGATCATCTGGGTCTGGGTCATGGCGGTGACTATACCCGGTTATCGGGCGGGTCGGCAACCTCGGTGATCGGGATCGGTCCGGTGTTCAACAGGCGCTCCGCTTCGAAGTCGGCGACCTTGTCGCGCAACCGGTCGATCTCGTAACACATCGCTTCGATGTCCTGCGCGCCGAGAGCACCGGTCCGGCCCTTGTTGTCGTAGGCGTGGTGGTAGTCGTCGCGGGCGCTCATATCGCCCTTCGTTGTGCCGGGTCCGGCTTGCCGTCGATGAGACGTCCGCCTTCGGCCACCCAGATCTTGTTGCACTTCACGGCGATCCGCGCCCGGTCGCTCGCGTTCGGCCAGTGGGACGGGGTGATGCTCATCGTGCCGTCGTGCTTGCGGATCCGCCACGCCGGGTTGACGCACTTGCGCGGGTCGCTCTGCTTGCCGTTGGCGGTGAACAAGATCACGCCGACGGCTCGTGCCGCGCCGGGGCTTCCGCATCGCTTGGCGATGTCGCCGTAGGTGGTCCACTCGCCGGGCATGGTCGCCTGCGCGTCGGCGAGGACACTCTCAGCAAAGGTGGTCATTGGGGTTCCTCTCCGTTCGGGTAGGTGATGTTGCGGTGCCGGTCCATCCGGCGCGTGTACCCGAGCGGGGCCTCGGGGTAGAACTCAAAGGCAGCGACCGCCGCCAGCGTGGAGTCCACTCAAACGAACTCCAGAACGCTCCATTCGTCGACGAGGCCGATCCGCCACCGGTCGGGGCCGATCAGGCGCCAGCGGGCGATCCACAGGCCCTCAGCGGGTCCAGGGCGGGCGTCGGCGGCGTAGTCGAGCCAGTCAGGAGTCGGGATCAACGAGGGTTCCTTCCAGTTCGTCGAGCGCGGTTCGGAGTCGGCGGATGACGTGGCGCATGTCGCGGGCGGAGCAGCCGGGTTCCCAGAAGTCGAGGACTCGCATGACGCGCACGGCGCGGTCCATCTGCATCCCACCACGCTCGGCTCGCAAGACCACCCGAGTCTGGTCGACGACTTCGCCAGCGAAGCGTTTCAGGTGGCGCGGGATCTCGCTCATTTACGTGCTTCCTCGCGTCGGCGTCGAGCCTCGGTTTGCAACTCACGCAGCCGATCGTTCTGGGCCTGGCGCTTGGCGACCTGTTCCGGCGATGTGTACCACTCGGTACCGACACCATGCTCGGCGCAGTCGGGGTTCCAGTTGCGAACCTCGGTGAGTTCCGAGCCGACGCGCAAGCGGCTACAGGTGCAGTCCATCACTGCACCTTGTCGAGCATTGCTTGGGTGGCGTCGCGCCATTCGAAGATCGCTGCCAGTTTGCCGACCGGCACCGCGCCTTTCTTGCCCCCGGCGAGTTCGGTGACGACCGGCAGGACGATGTGGTCGGCGGTCCACGACGGCATGACGACCGGTTCCGGGTCAGGGTCGGCAGGGACGACGGCCTTGCCTTTGGTGATGCCGTGCATCTTGCGGAGGTGTTGCGTCACGTCGGAGACGGGCTTGCCGCACTGCGGGCACTCAAACTTGCGTGGCGGCACGTACACGTCGGCGTGTTCGGCGAGGTAGTGCTTCGTCAACATCACTGCGTTGGAGAACTCTTCGATGTGGTCGGGGTTGTACTTGCATCTCATCGCCATTACCGCTTCCTCCCGTTGCGGGCTTCACGGATGCGTTGCATCAACAGCATCTCGCGGAAGTCGGATCGGGACGGGGTGATTCCGTCGGTGTTGGTCCACGCCCGCTGGTAGCCGTCGGGGTAGTTGTACTTGCGTTTGATCAGCTTGCCGCCACCACCGATCTCGTCGATCCGCACGGTCGCGCAGCGCAGGCATCGGCACCACAGGGGGTCACCGAACGCTCCGGCTTTCTCGGCCGGGATGTCGTCCCACTGGTGGCCGAGGGTTCGACAACGCATGTACTGCGCCATCAGTTCGCTGGTCTTGGTCATGTCTGGGTCGCTTTCTCCGGTGGCACTGATTCGACTTGCTTGCCCGCGAGGGTGCGGAACACTTCGTTGATGTCTTCGGCGGTCAGGTCGTGGCCTTCGATCGTGACGCGGCCACCGCTGTCCAAGATGACGTGGACGTACAACCTCACCCGTGCTGGTCCAGCACTTGGCGATCCTCGCGGTCGAGGACCGGGATCTCTCGGGTGTCCAGGTCGGCGGAGATCGCCGAGTCGCCGAGGGAGACGACGCCGTCGTAGGTGACGGTGACTTGGGCGACGCCCGGGTCGAGCGGTGCGAGTTGGGCAGCGACGTCGTGGGCGACCGTGGCGCGGACTGCGTCGATGGCGTCCTGGTAGGTGCCGGGCGACTGGCGCGACGGGTGGTCGGCTGCGTTGCACAGGTCGTCGTCGAGGGAGAGGGTCACGGTGATGGTCAGCATGCGGCGGTTCATACACGGCAGTATACACGGTCGTGAACCTCTGAGGTTCATCAGCGGGAGGTTACTGGCGAGGGCGGCGCTTGTGGTTGGTGACGTCATAGTCGGCCTGCATCCGTATCCACCGCCGCGCCGGGATCCCCAACGCCTGCTCCAACGCCACCGCCGCATCGGTCCCGATCCCCGACTGGCCGGTGACGATCCGCGAGATGTGCTTCGGGGTCAGCCCCGAGGCGCGGGCCAGTTCGGCCTGCGACATCGAGCGTTTCGTCAACGTCTCACGCAGCAGCAGGCCCGGGTGACGGTCGTTCATTTCAGTCCCAGGATCTTCGCTGCCTCTTCGACGGCACGGAACGCCGAGGCGCTCCCGCCGGAGTCGGGGTGGGTGGCTTTGCGGGCGTTGCGGAACGCCGTCGGCGGGTCGCCTTGCGCCGACACGGTCGACATCCCGGCGGCGTTGGCGATCACAGTCCAGGCCCGTTCGGCTTCCGACGACGTCGCCGCCGAGCCGGTCGCGAGTTGCCGGAACCCTTCGTACTGCTCGGTCGATTGGATGATCCCGTAGCGGTCGAGTTTGCGAAGGGCTTCCAAGCCGAGAGCCAGGCCACGGACGTTGTCTTGCCAGTTACGGAACCGGCCGCAGCAGAACAGCAGGCTGCCACGCTTGCGGGCGTTGAACGACAGACCGACCTTCGATGACATCGGTCGGGCGTTGGAGCGCATCCGGCCGTCGAGTCGCAGGTCGGCTTCGGTGCAGTCGATCATCATGATCACGTCGCGGGCGTTGAGTTGGGACAGTTCACGGTCGAGCAGCGTCAGCGTCGATGACCATGACGCCTTGAACTGGGAGATCTCCGAACCGGTGCCGGTCATCCGTAGTCGGGCAGCCGGGGTCAACGGGCGGACGGCGTAGTCGAGACTCACGATCCTCCCTCGGCCGCTCGGCGTTTGGCTTCCTTCTCTCGCGCTACCGCCACGGCGGCGCGGCCGAGATCGGTGATCTCGTAGACCTGGCCGGTGTCGCCGGTGCGAAGGCTGGTCGGCCGCTCCAAGATCTTCCCGTCGTCGTCGTAGACGTAGCGGATGAGCGGGAACGGAACCCCGTCGGGTGTCTCAGCGTCACGTAGATCTCCGAATCGTGAACCGATCTGGTTCGGGCGAGGGTCGACGTGCCGCCGCTTCGCAACCAACGGCGAAACCTCGGAGGCGTTGGCGTTGGTCCACTCGGTGTCGAGCAGATCCAAGATGTGGTACCGCTCAGTTCCGAAGTTGACGACGTTGGACTTTCGGTGTGCGGCGGCTGCCGACGTCGGCGCCGGTGTGCGACTGACCTTGCCCGGCCCGGCCATCACCGTTTCCAGTTCGGCGTGAGTGATCTCGCCTGTACCGTGACACACCGGGCACGGGACAGACGGCGGCTTCGGCGGGGGTGGCGGGGGTGGCGGCGGGTCGTCGTCGAAGAGGCTCATGTCGGTTCGTCTTTCATTCGGTCGCTGACGCGCAGGGCGATGTCGATGGCACGCGACAGCAGCGGATCCGCCCGCCACGCCTCCCAGTCGGCGTCGGTCGCGACGCGCAGCCCGTTCGGGGCGGTGTGTTCGAACGTGGAGATCATGCCGCAGTGAGGGCACAGGCACGGCATCCAGTCCCGTGGCTCTTCCCGGCCGTCGAAATTGAGGGAGGGGTCGATCAGCCCGTCGCAGTGCGGGCAACGCGTCAGGGTCTGGGTCATGTTGCGGTAACGGTAGCACCGCCGGGCGGGTCGGGGATCCTTCCGAGGGTAACCAACGCTCGCTCGCCCCGATGTTGAGCACGTATGGCTTCGTGCCAGGATCCCCTTCACCCCTGAAAGTTGTAGAGGGGCTAGACCCGCACGGACATCATGGCTGATCGGCGAGGCTCGCAGCGCGGGCTGCGGTGACCTGTTCGGGGGTGCAGTTGTTCTTCACCCAGCCGACCAGCAACGTCATCTTGTACGCCCACCGGTTCGCACGATCCTCGGCGGCGGCAAGGTCGGCGGCGAGCGCATCGTTCATGGCGTTCACTTCGTGAATGGCGTTTGCTACGGCAGCGGCCTGGTCGCGGTGCCGGTCGATCTCGTCGCACATCGCCTCCCACCTCATCTCGGCCAACGCAAGCGGGTAGTCGCCCTTCGCCCCGGCGACCGTGGGCGGGTAGTCGTCTCGTGCGCTCATGACTTCTTGGCCTTGGGTGCGGGGCCGGGGGGCGGCGGGATCTTCTTCGCGGACTTCTTCGGCGGTGGTGCCAACAGGTCGTCGTGTTCGGTGACGGGAGGCGTCTGGTCGAGGCGCCCGGCGGACTGGAGCATGCGGTCAGCGAGGCTGCCGGTCAACTCTTCCAGCGGCTTGTCGGCCTTGCCGTCGTCGCGAGGCTTGGCCGGTGTACGCCACCAGTCGCCGTCTGTCGGGTTGCGGCGTGTTCCGCGTCCGTGGTTGCGGCCCGTGCCGCGGCGTGCCCGGTCGAGGATCTCGTCGAGACGGTTCTGGCGGTCCGATGGGAACATCCGGTCGTACTCGTCGGGGCTAACGGCGTCGTCGTCTTCGATGTCTTCGAAGCGGCTCGTCCACCAGTCACCGTCGGTGCGCGGTGGGCGTTGCAGTTCGTAGAACGCGTTCCAGGTCGACATCATCGCCCGGTACATCTGCTTGTCGTTGCCGGATACGGATTCCTTTACGTGCGAGGTGTACGACATGTTCATGATCGAGTCGGCGATTGCCTCGGCGACGTCTTCACGGGGCACGTTGGCGTGGTACCGGTAGTCCGGCGGGTTGGGGCCGTAGTCGATGATGTCTTCGTCGGTCAGGTCGAACGTGTCCATCAGGTGGGCCTTGCGGCGTGCCCGTGCTCGGATGACTTCGGGGTCGGTGTCGTGTTGTACGAGGCTCACGAAGCCTTTATCGGAGATGATCCACATGGTTGGTTCCTAACTTTCTTGGTCTGGGTCTTGGGGCGAGTATAGCGGAGTATCCGCAGAAACCTCTCGGAGGCGTTGCTGCCAGTAGGCGAGGCGGGCGTCGACGATCTTGCCGCCGATCCACACGATCGACATCAGCACCGCGGCCAGCCACCACCAGCCCCCGAACGTGAGGGCCAGCCCGAGGTACAAGAGGGCGAACAGCGAGATCATCCGACCGGCGCTCCGTGAGGTGGTATCACTTTCCACACACGTTCGCCGCCGAGCAGCGGCTTGTCTGGGTCGCCCTTGCGGTACGCGCCGATCAAGGTCAGGCGGCGTTGCGAACGGCCGGGACCGAAGGGCTGCCACCGGTAGTGCGGCGACACGATCCACGAGTGCTGCCAGTCGCGTGTGCCGGTCCCGTCACCGTGGGCGGGTTGGTCGATGCGTGGCCCGTGGAGCGTCATCACACGCACCTCTGGGTCGATGCCCTTGCGTGCCGCTCGGCGTGCCGTGGCCCGCGGGACGCGTTCTTGGACGAGCGACACGAACGGGGTGCGGGTCAGGGTCCACAGGGCGGTGATCAGCTTGCGGTCCTCGGTCATCGACGCCTGGGCGTTGTAGCTACCGAGCGGTGCGCCGGGGGTGACTTCGTTGATCGGTCGGCCGTCGAGCCAGTCGGTGCGCCCGATGTAGGTGAACAGGCTGCCCTTGATGACGTGAGTCGAGCCGGGTGTCGCGTCGGACAACTCCGGTGCCGAGTCGGCGAGCGCAGCGAACGTCCCGGCGTGGATCGCCATCTGCTTGCCGTCGATCCCGTTGCCGAGATCCGCTCGGGTCCACATCCCGATGCCGAGGCCGATCCGGCCGGGCTTGTCGGCAAGCACCTTGCCGCCGGGGAGCGGGAGACGCATACCGCCGACCGGTGGGAGTTCGACCGGTCCCCACATGATCGCCGAGACACGCACCGCTTCGCCCGGCGAGTATGAGTCGGCGCCGGTCAGGTCCTCGTCGAACACGGCGAACCCGGCCGGGACCGGCACGTCCTTCCAGTCCATGACGACGTCGTCGGGGACTGTTGGTGCGGAGGCGGCGAGCAGATCGCATGTCTCTTTCGTGACCCACCACAGCTTGGCGGTGTTCAACGTCTCGCGGATGAAGCGGCCGTCGGTCGACAGTCCGCCGCGTTCGATCGCTGCGGTGTAGCGCGAGTCGGGGCGGTACAGGTTGGCGAGCCAGGCGCGCACTTCGGGAAGGTCGCGTGGGCCGCGGCACTCGGGGAGCGACACGGTCGTCATGACGCACCGTCCAGCACGCGCAGTTTCTTGTCGGCGTCGGTGATCGCCACAGTTGCCATGCGGCGTTCGGCGAGCAGGCGTTGGGAGATCTCGGTGACGAGCGCCGGGACGGAGCCGTCCCAGTTGCCGTCGATTTCGATGTCGTCGCAGCGGACGAACACGCTGCCGTTGGGGCGGACCCCGAACAGGAACATCTTGCCGGTCGCCGCCGCGGCGCGCTGGGCAGCAGCAAACGTTGCCGCTCTCACAGTCGCCTCAGATCTGCTTCGTACGCGACGACGTACTCGTTGGACCGGTTGCCCTTGATCACGATCTGGCCGATGGCGTCGGGCTGCGGGTTGACGACGATCCACCAGACCTGCGGGGAGAACATCGTGTGCTTGAACGTCACGAAGTCGTCGGCCTTGAAACGCTGCTTCACGATGTGGCCTGTCGTTCAACGACGGCGGCACTGATGTGCTCGTGGGTGTCGTACAGGTTCATCAGAGCGATGTCGGCGTTCGGTGCGTCCACGATCAGGTCGAACGATTCGAACGCGCCGATGGCGCCTTTCAGGCGTCCACAGAATGTGACTCGGTACTGGCAGGTCATAGCGAGTCGGCGTTCTCGATGTCACCGCGGAAGGTGTCGATCTGCTCTTGGATCCAGTCGCGCCACTGCCGCTCGGACTGTTCTTCCTCGGCGTCGATGCAGTGTTGTTCAAACGACACGAGTTCGGGAACGTCGATCGAGTCGAGTTCGTCGACACACGATTCGACTTCGTCGGCCTTCTCGGCGTTCGGTCCGCCACCGGAGAAGTATTCGTCGGCTGCGGAGCGGTACTCGTCGGCGACCTCTTGCACGGATCCCACGAGCGAGTCGAGGATCGACTGCAAGTCGGTGGACTCGTCGGCCTCGGCCAGTTCGTCGTAGGCACTGTCGAACGCTTCGTAGACCGTCGACAGTTTGGAGTTCGTCAGGTCAGCGCGGCTGAACACGCACGAGCCGCAGATGATCATCTTCGGACCGCGGAAGCCTTGCGCCCACTGGTACGGCTCGCCCTTCAAGATTTCCTTGCGGCACTTCATGCACTTCGGGTCGCGCCACGGGCGCTTCGTCGAGCCGGTCGCTCGTTGGACTCGGTTGACTCTCATGACGGCACCTCGGTGTCGACGTCGTAGCCGTCGAACCAGCCGTCACCGTGGGTGTCCTCACGTCGGCAGTGGGCCTGGGCCTGCTCCAACGTTTGGCCC
>Ga0190274_10002284_pt1 | contig 11266 bp, 10 predicted proteins | sample Popmic531T_FD_133002 | JGI IMG/M metagenome (GOLD analysis project Ga0190274, IMG submission 133002) | Populus adjacent soil microbial communities from riparian zone of Yellowstone River, Montana, USA - 531 T | ecosystem: Environmental > Terrestrial > Soil > Riparian zone | place: USA: Montana...
ATCGACGTGGACGAGTCGCGCTGGCCGAAGTTCGAGCTCAATGGCAGCGGCGACGGCGCTGCCGGGCTCAGCCTCACGACCCGCGAGCTGGGCGAGCTGGGCCTGCTGGCGCTGCGCGATGGTTGCTGGGAGGGGAAGCAGGTCGTCCCGGCGGAATACCTGAAGCAGGCGATGCGGAAGCAGGTGGCGGCCGGCGGCCCCGAGTCCGCCGAGCACGGCGAACGCGGCTATGGCTTCCTGTTCTGGATCACGCCGGAGGGAATTCCCTACATGGCGGGACAGGGCGGGCAGTACGTGGTGATCGATGCGGCGCATGACATCGTCGCCGTGACGACGGCCCGGGGCGATGCGCCCGATCCCGATTACATCGGGCAGTTCAGGCTGGTGTCGACCGGGGTGACCGGGGCCCTCCTTGCTCCTGCCGGTGCAGCGCCGTAGCCTAGAGCGCCCCCCAACAGGAACGACCATGGTCTCGTTCGCTTCCCTGTGGCTTCCGATCCTGCTTTCCGCCGTGTTCGTGTTCGTCGCGAGCACCCTCATCCACATGGTGCTCAAATACCATGCGGCAGACTACCGGGCGCTGCCCAATGAAGCGGCCTTCCGCGCCGCCTTCAAGGGCACGAGCGTCCCACCGGCCCAGTACATCATCCCGCATATCTCCGACATGAAACTGATGGGCAGCCCCGAGCACATCGCCAGGCTCACGGAGGGCCCCGTGGCGGTACTCAACCTGCGTCCCAATGGCGTGGTCGGGATGGGCAAAAGTCTCGGCCAGTGGTTCGTGTTCATCCTGGTCGTCTCTGCCGGTGTCGCCTGTGTCGCGTCGGGGGTGCTGCCCATCGGCACCGAATACATGAAGGTGTTCCACACCGTGGCGCTGGTGGCGTTTCTGGCGTACGCGGCGGGTCAGTTGCCCGCTTCTATTTGGATGGGTAAGCCGTGGTCCATTGCCGCCAAGGAAGTGCTTGACGGCTTGATCTACGGCCTGGTTACGGCAGGAACGTTTGGCTGGCTCTGGCCCCGCTGAACAGCGTTACCAGGTTTCCTTCGTGTCGGTCTTCTTCCGGGCCCGGCGCTGTGCCGCGGCCGTCTTGAGTGCACGCGCCTCGCTCGGCTTCACGTAATGCCGGCGGCGCCGCAGCTCCCGGAGGAGACCCGACTTCTGCAGCTTCTTCTTGAAGACCTTGAGCGCCCGCTCCAGCGAGTCGGTATCGCTCAGACGAACTTCGATCATTGCAGCCTCTCTGTACTTTGAGTCACGGGGTGCACCCGGGGCACACCCATAGAGCCGTAAAACCTACTCCAAACTCCCCTCAAGGACAACGGTGACCACGGAAATGCTGAATTGGCGGCGGTTTCTGACCTTTCTGGCGATCTCGACGCCCATGATCCCCGCCCTCTCCGCCGCCCCCGCCCTGCTCCATGCCCAGGCCCGGCCCACCCGGGAGGTTCCGGCTCCGGGCTGGGGGCCCTTCAAAGACAGTCTAGAGGCATATGTGACGGCCGACAGGATCTACGGCGCCAGCGCGGTCCTGGTCCGGGACGGGGTCGTCATTCGTCACCTCGAATACGGCCTGGCCGACCGGGACAGCATGCAGAAGGTGGACGAGCGGACGATCTACCACTGGGCCTCCGTCACGAAGACCCTGACCGCGGTCGCCATCATGCAGCTCCGCGACCGGGGCAGGCTCTCGCTGGACGACAAGGTGACCACCTGGGTGCCCGAACTCCGCCAGGTCCACAATCCGTATGGGTCGATGGACGACATCACCATCCGGATGCTGCTCTCGCATACCTCCGGTTTCCAGAATGGCACCTGGCCCTATGGCAGTGGTGCATCGTGGGAACCGTTCGAGCCGACCCGGTGGGAACAGCTGGTGGCGATGATGCCGTATCAGGAGATTCACTTCCCGCCGGGCTCGAAGTACAGCTACAGCAATCCCGGGTTCATCTACCTCGCGCGGGTCATCGAGGTGATCACCGGCGACCCTTACCAGTCGTATGTCCAGAAGAACATCTGGACCCCGCTTGGCATGGCCCGGAGCTACTTCGGGTCGACGCCGTACTTCCTCGCCGCGGATCGCTCGAACAGTTATGCCATCGAGCACGACAGCGCCGGACACGAATCGCTCGTGGTGTATGGCCGGGACTTCGACCCGGGCATCACCATCCCCAACAGCGGGTGGAATGCGCCCGTCAGTGATGTCGTAACCTGGGTGTCCTTCCTCACCGGCGCCACGCGGGGCGACACCGCCCTCGCGCGCCGGTACGACACCGTGCTGCGGCACAGAACCCTGGAGGAGATGTGGCGGCCGACCGCCCTCACCGGTGGCGGCGTCGGCCAGTTCGGGCTTTCATTCACGGTGGATGCGATGGCGGGAAAGACCCTGGTGGGGCATACCGGGTCGCAGGCGGGATTCCGGCTTTATCTGTCGATGAATCCCGCGACCAGCGAGGCATATATCATTGCGTTCAACACGGCGAACGACGATGCCGCTGACAAGAGTCCGTTCGAATCGATGATGCGGGCGGCGGCGGCGATGCTGGCGCCCAGGTCGAAGTGAGGAGGGAATCATGCGAGTCATGAAGGCCGGCGTCGCGGCGATGCTGCTGTCCGCCGCCGGGTGCGCCGACAATTCGATGCCGGGCGGCGCTTGTACCGCCTCGTTCGCGACAGTCACGGTGACCGTCGTCGATGGACAGGGCCAGCCGGTTGCGGAAGCCTCGGTGACGGCCAGACTGGTGCGCACCGGGCAGACGCTGGTGCCCACCACCTTGATGCTCATGGGGCCAGGCACCTACACGCTGGTCGACGATGGCAGCACGCACCTGATCCGTCACTCCGGCGATGCGGTGCAGGCGAGCATATCGAAGGGCTCCCAGTCAGTGACGGCCGATTATGTCTTCGCGGTGGCCGACGGCTGCCACATCAGCAAGGTGTCTGGTCCCGACACCGTGAGCCTGCATTAGCCTACCGGCTGAAGCGGTAGACTCCCCAGGGGCCCGCATCCAGCTTCGCGAGCACGTATAGCGCTCCGTCGGGACCGACCTGGATATCCGTGAGGTAATCCAGTCGCGCGAAGGCGTACGCCGCCGCGCCGTTCGATACATCCAGCCGGTTGATCCAACCCGCCACGTAATCGCCGAAGAAGTAGTCCCCGACCCATGCTGCGGGGAACATCACCGTCTTGGGCCGGTAGAACGCCCCGCCGACGATGGCCCTGCCGGTCACCAGCGTCGGGTTGGCCTCGTGCGCATAGGTGAACAGCGGTGAATCGATCCCGGCCGCCGTCGTCGCTCCCTCCGTGCCCGGCCATCCGTAGTTGGCGCCTGCGCGGCCGACGTCGATCTCCTCCCACGAGCTCTGCCCTACATCATTGATGAACATCAGTCCGGTGCCGGGCTCGAAGGCGAAGGTGAAGGGATTGCGCAGGCCCCGCGCCCAGATCGACCGGTTCAGTCCGCTCGTGCTCGAGTAGAACGGATTGTCCGCCGGGATCGAGCCGTCGTCGTTGAAGCGCAGCAACTTGCCCAGCACCGTGCTCAGCGACGGCGAATTGGACGGGGTGGCATTGTCACCCACGGCGACGTACAGCTTGCCGTCGGGCCCGAAGTGTAGCGCCCCGCCGTTGTGGTTCGTCGCCGAGGAGAGCGCGGGCAGCTCCACGAGCACCACTTCGCTCCCGTCCCGGGCCACGTCGCCATTGGCGGTGAAGCGGCTGATCCGGTTGTGCTTGCCGCCCTGCATCGCCGTGTAGTACAGATAGACCCAGCCGTTGCTTGCGAACTGCGGATGGAACGCGACACCGAGCAGTCCGCGCTCTCCCTCAACGGACGTCTTCACCGTGACGAAAGGCGTGCTGAGTAGCATGCCGTTCTTCACCACCCGGACGTTGCCGCCCTGTTCGCAGATGAAGAGCCGCCCGTCGGGACTCCATGCCATGGCGGTGCCCTGCCCGATCAGCTGATTCACGTAGATCGACCGGCTGAATCCCGACGGGAGGTTGGTGCTGCCTCCGAAGGTCACCCGGGCCGAAGCCCACCCCGACCGGTTGCCTGCCGCGTCGCGGGCCTGCGCCCGGATGACATGCACGCCCGTGGTATAGACCGACGTGGCCGGCAGCGTGAAGCGCCATGGCGGTGAGGTTGCCTGGCCGACTTGCTCGCCGTCCACCTGGTAATCCACCGAAGTGACTCCGACGTTGTCGGCGGCGTTGACGGTGAACGTCGGGGAACCGTTGATCCCCTGCGACTGCGCCGCTGGGCTGGTCAGGGTCAGCGTCGGCGCCTGCGTATCGGAACCCGATGACACGACGGTGATGCTCACCGGCGCCGAGGTGGTCGATGCGTTGAGGTTGTCGACCGCGACGGCGGTCAGCTGGTGCGCACCGCCGCTCGACGGGGTCCAGCTGGTGGAGTAGGGCCCCGTGGCGTCATCGGCGAGCTGGGTGGAGCCGTCGTAGAACCGCACCCGCTGGATGCTGCCGTCGGGGTCGGACGCGGTCGCGGTGATCGTCACGATGTTGTTCAGTGGCAGCGAGGCGCCATTGGCTGGCGCCGTGATCGCCACGGTCGGCGGCCGGTTCGTCCCGCCCGTCACCGTGACGTTCACCGCGGTACTCGTGGTGGTGCCTCCCAAGTTGTCGGTCGCGCGCGCCGTGAGCGCATGCGTGCCGGTGGTACCGGGCCTCCAGGCTGCCGCATACGGAGAGGTCTGGTCCTCACTGATCAGCGTTGCGCCGTCATAAAACCCGACCTTGCTCACCGTCCCGTCGACATCGGCGGCCGTCGCCGTAACGGTCGTCGTGGTGTTGGCCGCGACGGAAGCTCCGGATGACGGGGCGGTAAGAGAGACGGTCGGAAAGCGGTTCGTCCCGATGCTGAACCGCGCCGTGTAGGTCGTCGCCGCCGCGGGCGTGGCGATGCGATGGGTGCCGGCACCGCCATCCGACCAATCGGAGAACTGGTACTGCGTCGAACCCAGCACCTGCGGAGTGATGGCGCCAAGCTCGCGCTCCATGCCGACCACACCGGTGATCGTCACCGGTGTCACCTGGGGCTGTCCGTCGAGTGTCAGTGAGAGGCCCGCCGGCTCGGTGGCCAGGGTGAATTGCACCTTCTGCGGCAGGATGTCACGGGTCACCGTGTCGGCCGCGCCGCTGTCGTCGATCGCCTCGAGGTAGAGCCGGAGGAAGATGTTATCAGAGGTTTCGCCGATCGGCGGAACGAAGAACTTGCCACTCCCGCCGCTGCTATGCGGCATGAACGGGTGCGTGTGTGTGTCATGGTGCAGCACCACCCACCAGCTGAGCCGCGACGCCGGCTCAGCGCCGTCCTCGTCGTCGGTCGCGGCCCCGGCGTACGGAATACTGTCCCCGCCCTTGAACGTGAAATTTGTCGTTGGCTGGGAAATGGCGGCCGACGGAGCCGTATTGACCCCCGATGGCCCCGGTTCCGACCCGCATGCTCCCAACAGCAGCGCCACCGCAGCAGCGGTCGCGAACCGGATTGGATCGGCGTGTCGGGACAGTGGCACTTGGCGATCCCTGCTGGCTGGGCGTGGGACGGAAAATTCGCTGCAACATACACGCCCCCCACATCCCGCCAAGCCGGACTCCGCCCCGGTGGGATGACGCAAGTGGAAACGTTGAGAAGTGCACCCTCCGGAGGCCAAAAGTCTCAGTTACAATGGGTTAAATGGCAATGAGCGATTGTTAAGGCTGCATTCCTGCACCAGTTTTCCTGCATTTTATGCACAATTTCATGTGCAATCAGGCTTGCGCCTGACTGCGGCGGAGGTTATCTCAACTAGTCCACGTTTGTTCCCGATCCCTCCACCCTGGAGGCCGTGCCGCTGTGTCCAGTCCACATCTTCTACTCGCGCTGCAGGATACCGTTCCAGCTCTTGTGCCCGCCGACACCGCCTGGATTCTCGTGGCGACCGCGCTGGTGCTCCTCATGACGCCTGCGCTGGCGTTCTTTTACGGTGGCCTGGTGCGGTCGAAGAATTCGCTGAATACCATGATGATGAGCTACGTGGCACTCGGGTTCATCGGGATCCTGTGGGCGCTGGTCGCATACAGTCTCTCATTCTCCGAGGGCTCGCCGTGGCTCGGCGGATTCAGCAACGTGATGCTGAATGGTGTCGACCTGGCGCCCAAGGGCACGATTCCGCACCTGCTCTTCATGGCCTATCAGGGCACGTTCGCGATCATCACCGCGGCCCTGATCTCCGGCGCCATCGTGGAGCGGATGAAGTTCTGGCCCTACGTCATCTTCATCTCGGCGTGGCTGCTCGCGGTGTACGCGCCGGTGGCCCACTGGGTCTGGGGCGGCGGCTGGCTCGGCACCCGAGGCGTGCTCGACTTCGCCGGCGGCACTGTCGTGCACATCAACGCCGGCGTCTCGGCGCTGGTGGCGGCGCTGGTTCTCGGCAGCCGGAAGGACTACGGCCGCCAGGCAATCCTGCCGCACAACGTGCCCTTCGTGCTGCTCGGCGCGGGCCTGCTGTGGTTCGGCTGGTTCGGGTTCAACGGCGGCAGCGCGCTCGCGGCCAACGCCACGGCGGCGCTGGCATTCACCAACACCTTCCTGGCGCCGATGGCGACGCTGGTCGTGTGGTGCATCCTCGATACCGTCCGCACCGGGCATGTCACCGCCGTTGGTGGGGCCACTGGCATCGTCGTGGGCCTTGTCGCCATCACGCCTGCGGCCGGCTTCGTCAGTCCTCTCGGCGCCCTGGCGCTGGGCGGACTCGCCACGTTCCCCAGCTACTTCATCATCCTGTTCCGCGCCCGCACGCGCGTGGATGATTCACTCGATGTGTTCGCGGGCCATGGCATCGGCGGGCTCACCGGCGCGCTCCTCACCGGCGTCTTTGCGGCGAAGGAATGGGGCGGCACCGATGGCCTCCTCGCCGGCAACCCGGCGCAGCTTGGCAAGCAGGCGCTTGGCGCCGGTGCATCGTTCGTCTATGCGGGTCTCATGACGTTCCTCATCCTCAAGGTGCTCGGCCTGGTGATGACGCTCCGCGCCGACCAGAAGTCTGAAGGACTCGGGCTGGACGTGACGCAGCATGGCGAGGAGGCCTACAGCACCGGTGAGGGCTCGATCCTCGTACTGCCCGATGAGAGCGCCAAGGTCGCGGCACCCGTTGGCGTTCCCTTCCCCGCTACCCGCTGAGGAGATCAGACATGAACCTCATCGTTGCGATCTTCCGGCCCGAAAAGCTGAATGACGTGCTCGAGGCATTGTATCGAGCCGACGTCACTGGCCTCACCGTGTCCCGGGTCATGGGACACGGCGGCGAAACCGAGCGCGCCGAGACTTATCGCGGCACGACAGTGAAGGTGGCACTGCAGGAAAAGGTGCGACTCGAGATCGGCGTGTCGGAACCGTTCGTTGGCCCGACGGTGAAGGCGATCGTCGCAGCCGCACGAACCGGTGAAGTCGGTGACGGCAAGGTCTTCGTGCTCGACCTGGCGCAGGTGCACCGAATCCGCACCGGCGAAAGGGACCAGGCCGCGGTAACTCCCGCAGTAAAGATCGGCGGCTAGCAGGGGCCTGCCTCTTGCCTTCCTCCTGGGGTGACCCCTCAGGAGGCAGGGCAAGGTGTTGTCAATCAATCGTTTGCAAAATCGCGTACTTTTGGGCTTTGCCGCCGCCGTCGCGGCCGCTGTGGTGTTGGGTGCCTGTTCCTCGCAACTCGCACGGGTGCCGCCCCGACTCGACATGGGCAACTTCGACCGTGTCGCCCTGGTGACCTTCTCGGCCGATCCGGCGAAGAACGGGCTCGGACAGATGGCTACCCAGCGCTTCGCCGAGGAGGTCCTCGCGGCGCAGACCGGATTCGAGCTCCTCGAACTCGGTGCCGCGGACTCGTCGGTGGCCCGTCTGCTCGCCGAGGGCGATGCCCCGGCTGCGGCGCAGGAGCTGGGCAAGGTCCGGCACATCCCTGCGGTGTTCTTTGGCCAGCTCGCCGTGACCAACGCGAAGCCCCGTGGCAGTCTCAGTGGCGGTGGTGACGTGCATGTCGGTGCCACGGTGTCGGCCGAGCTCAACGTGCGGCTGATATCCACCAGTACCGGCGGGACGCTCTGGCGCTCGAGTGGTGCCGCGAGCCAGAGTGTAGGCCAGATCGCCGTGAGCGCCGGTCGCCTGCCGAGCATCTCGGCGAAGGACCCGAACGCGGCGTATGCGCAGATGGTGGACCAGATGGTGACGCAGGTGACGCGCGACTTCCGGCCCACTTGGGTGAGGCAGTAACGCAGTTCGCCCATGGGCCATTCGGCCCATGGGCAATCAGTGCCTTCCGAATTCCATTCACATGTGATAACTCCTAGGCCGGCCCATATCGGGAGGGAACATGGCCAGGGAAATCTGCATCAAGACGCCAACCGGGATGTACTGCAAGGCATCACCGATCAAGGACTGCTCGTGCGAGCGTGACGCCGGCTTCGAGGATCCATTTCCAGAAGTCCCCGAAGGAATGAGGACCGCCTCGTCGCTGGTCGCCGACGTCGAGAGTGTCCTGAAGAAAGCGACGGGTACCACCGATCCCGAAGAGTTCGCGGAGCGAATCCGGGTCCTGGCCACGATCACGCGGCTGGTCATGCTCCCCGAAGTCCGGATCAAGGAACCATTCCTGATCATGTCGATGGACTTGGGCATCCCAACCGGTTCTACCGCCAACTGAGCCCGCCGGTCAGCGGCGTTGCGTCTCGCCCGGCGAGATGCCCTTGATCGCCGTGGGGAAGTCAGGATGGCGCCGAAGAGCCTGATACCAGGGGTCGCGTTCGAAACCGGAAGCCTGGGTGGGGTCCACTTGCACGATGCGGGCTGTCATGGCGAGCGCACTGTCGACATCGCCCAATTCCTGCCGCGCGAACAGCGCTGCGGTCAGCAGGTTTATGTCGACGGCGCCATGCCAGCTGCCCACTGTTCGGTTGTACTGCCGCTCCGCGCTGTCGACGAGGCCGGCCCGGCCAAGTATCGCAACTGCAAGCAACCGCAGGTTGTCGGGCACAACAGGTGACAGGTCTCCGGTCCCGTTCTTCGTAAGCGAGTCCGCCAGGGCCAGCACGCGCGTGGCATCGGGCGGATCGGACGACAATCTGCCTAGCACCTCCGCTTCACAGTCGATGAAATAGTGGGTCCCGGGAAAGAGCCGGGCACCCGATTGGCAGCTGGCCCGCGCCTGATCGAACCGTCCCAGTTGCAACTCCGCTTCCGACCGGCGGCGAAGCAAAGTTTCGGAATTGGTGTGCAGGTAGTCCACCGCCTCGCCCTGCTCGGCGGAGAAGCGCGACTCGGTCAGCAGGCCGGCCGATCCTTCCACCTGGGCGCGCCGCGCCCAGATGTCGGGCCGTCCTCCCGACAGAGCGGTGGCCGCGCGCAGGTCGGCAAGCGCGCTATCCCGCCATGCCGGATTCGCCGTCAGCAATAGCAGCCATCCGTACACTTTCGCGCGCAGGAAGCGGGCATCGACCGACTCCGGCGCGCGCCGTACCGCTTCGCTGGCGAAGGGGAGCGCTTTTTCAAACGCTGCCGTCCGGGGCGGCAGCCAGGTCGAGTCGGGGAAGTATTGCCACGCCGCGACGATGGCAAAGCCGGTCTCGTTCCCTACCTCGGCTTTCGCAAATGATGCCAGCGCACTCCGGGGATTTTGACTCGCGGCGAACGTCACGAGCGAATCGGCAAGGGTAAGCTCTTCGAGGGTGCGACGCGGCCCTACTTCCGCGAGCGCATCGGTGCTCCGCTGGACCACCACCAGCGCGCGGCGGCGCAGCTCGGCCGTTTCACTGTCAGGGCCCAGCGAGCCGAGCCAGCGATCGAGGAGCACCGAGTCGAGTGCGTAGCGTATACTCGCAAAGAGGCTCTGCCTCCCCAGGGCGGTCGCGGACGAGAGCAGCGTGGCGGCCGACGCTTGCCGCAGCAGCCCGCTTCGGACCTCCGTGCCATTGTCCGCCTCGATCACGCGAACGGAAGCGGCGACACTGTCGCCGACCTTGTCGAGCGCGCCCCGGATGATCCAGTCGGCCCGATACCGTGTGCGGATCGTGTCGACGGGCATTTCCGGTTGGTCGCCGATATCAATGATGCGGAGGCCCGGCACCGCCTGAAGCTCCTTCCGGAGCGCATCATCGAGCGCCGCGCCTTCCGCCCGCATCGTGCCGCTCCGGTCGCGGAAGCCGCTGAGCAGCACGACCGTGTCGCTCCCAGGTGCCGCATCCCTGGGACGCCGCCAGGGGCTCAACCAGAACAACAGTGCCACCGCCCCCACCAGTGTCGCCGTTGGCCACCAGCGACGCCGCACCACGATCGAGGTGCGGAGTCGCTCCAGCGCATCGCGAAACTCTCCCGCGGTGGCGTAGCGGGCATCCGGCTCCTTCTCCAGCGCGCGATGCACCGTGCTCGCAACCCCGGGGGGGATATCGGGTCGCTTCGACGCGAGGGGCGGCGGTGTGGCGCTGAGGTGCGCCACGATCATGGACTGCGGCGTGTTACCCGTGAACGGGGGATCACCGGCCAGCATCTCGTACAACACGCACCCGAGACTGTAGATGTCGCTCCGGCCATCGAGCTGCTTGGCGCCGGAGGCCTGTTCCGGGCTCATGTAGATCGGCGTGCCCATGATCTCGCCCGCCAGCGTGCGATGCTTCGCGCCCACCGTCGCGGCATCGAGGGCAATGGCAACGCCGAAATCGGCCACCAGCGCGTGGCCCGCCTGGATGAGGATGTTGCCCGGCTTCACGTCGCGGTGCACGATCCCGCGCGAATGCGCGAAGGCGAGTGCGTCGGCCACCTCCGCAGCGAACCGCAGCGCCTCGTTCACCGTCAGTTTCTCTCCCCGGGCCAGTAGCGCACTCAGCGACGGCCCCTCGACGTGAGGCATGACGTAATAGGGCGCCGTCACGCCGTCGACCTGGACGATGCCGGAGTCGATGACCCCGAGAATGTTGGGATGATTGAGCTTGGCGACGATGCCGATCTCGCTGGCAAAGCGCTCGGCGCCGGTGGGAATTCCGAGTTCCGGGCGCAGCAGCTTGATGGCGACCAATCGGTCGTGCTTGAGGTCGCGCGCGAGCCATACCGTGGCCATTCCCCCCTGGCCCAGCGGCTCCATGATGTCGTAGCGACCCGAGAGGGCCGCGTTCAGTTGATCGCGCCGCAGTGTCTTCGCTATGGGTGTGCTCTCCTAGAACCCGCGCAATCCCGACAGCAGTTGCTGCACGTTCAATGACTTCGCCTGCGACTGCACCTGCGA
>Ga0190274_10002285_pt1 | contig 11263 bp, 11 predicted proteins | sample Popmic531T_FD_133002 | JGI IMG/M metagenome (GOLD analysis project Ga0190274, IMG submission 133002) | Populus adjacent soil microbial communities from riparian zone of Yellowstone River, Montana, USA - 531 T | ecosystem: Environmental > Terrestrial > Soil > Riparian zone | place: USA: Montana...
CATCGGCCTTCAGGCGCCGCGTCGCCTCCCAGCCATCCATCACCGGAAGACTCATGTCCATCAGCACGAGGTCCGGCCTCTCACTGGCGGTCATGTCGATGCCTTCCTGACCGTTGACCGCCATAACGACCTCGAAGCCGTTGCGAATGAGCCGCCGCGACGCATGTCCCGCGTTGCAATCGCTGCTCGACGATGTGCTTCGGCAAAGCGGCGGCATCGAGGATATCGATGGTTATCGCACCAAGCTCCGGCACGATCTGCGCACGCCGATCAATGCTGTGAAGGGCTACGGCGAAATGATCATGGAAGATGCGCGCGAGGGCGGCCACGACGCACTTCTGCCTGATCTGGAAAAGCTGCTGGTTGCCGCCGACGGCATGCTGGCGCGCATCGATGCGCTGGTGGCGTTTTCGGAACAGGATTCGCTCGACGAATCGACAGATGAGGTATCATTCGCCGATGCCTCGCGCGTGCTTGACGCGCTCAGGCTGTCGAAACCTGCAATCGCCCATCAAGCTATCGCCGGGCAGATCCTGGTGATTGACGACAATGCCTCGAACCGCGATCTTCTGACCCGGCAGCTTGCCCGCGATGGTCACGCGGTGGAAGCGGCCGCCTCCGGCGCCGAGGGGCTTGCGCTGGTGAAAGCCCGCGCCTTCGACCTGATCCTGCTCGACGTATTGATGCCGGAAATGACCGGTTACGAGGTTCTGAGCCACCTGAAGTCCGACCGCGACAGCGCGGAAATTCCGGTCATCATGATTTCGGCGCTCGATGAAATGGAATCGATCGTGCGTTGCATCGAGGCCGGCGCGGTCGATTATCTCCCAAAGCCGTTTGCGCCCGCACTGCTGCGTGCACGCATCCGTGCTTCGATTGAGAACAAGCTTCTGCGCGACCGCGAGCGCGCCATGACGGAGGAGTTGCGACTCGCCAACGAGCGCAACGAGGCGCTGCTGTTGAGCATTCTTCCAAGGGCGGTGGTGGATCGCATCAATGAAGGCGCCGGCATGGTGGCCGATTATGTTCCCGAAGCCACCATCCTGTTCGCCGATATCGTGAATTTCACGCCGTTCTCGGGCATGCTGCCGCCTTCCGAAGTGGTCGGGATACTCAACCGCATTTTCTCGGCCTTCGACCGGCTGGTCGAGCAGTTCGGCGCCGAGAAGATCAAGACTATCGGCGACGGTTACATGGTTGCGGTCGGGCTGCCGGAGCCGTGCGAGGATCACTGTGTGATCGCTGCGCGGCTGGCATTTGCGATGCTGGCATCGCTAGCGCAGATCCGCGCCGATATCGGCGCGCCGATCCAGCTCCGCATCGGACTGCATACGGGACCGGCGGTTGCGGGCGTGATCGGAGAACGCAAATTCGCCTATGACATCTGGGGGACCACGGTCAACATCGCAAGCCGGATGGAATCGCACGGGCTGCCCGACCGCGTGCACGTTTTCGAAGGCGGTGGCCGATCGGGTCAAGGGACTGTTCAAGATCATCCCGCGCGGCACCATCGAGGTGAAGGGCGCGGGATTGATGGAGACGTTTTTTCTGGAAGAATTGAAATAGTCGGAAGGATTTCTGCGACGCTTTGAACGGAGAATTCCGGGCATGGTATTCTTTGTTGCGAAAAGGCTCATGTCCTTGAAAGGACTCGTGTTTCTTGCGGTGATTTTGACCGTCGGTGTTTGCAAGAGCGCGGGTCAGATATCGCCACCAAAAGACATTGAGCCGCCAAAGGACATTGAAATTGTCGGCGTGCCTCTGACGGCTTGGGTTGCCTCGCGGGACCATGCGCTGCCGGACACTCTTCCAGACTTTGCTACGGATGAAGCGCGCCGAAAGAACTTTGCTTCATTCGTTCAGGCGCTCGCGGACAAGGATTGGAACGCGGCACTCGTCCTTGCTTCGTCTCTTTCCTATCAGCTTGTCGCGATTCAGGAGAAAGGCAATTGGTTTGTGATTGCGTCCGATCATAGCGGCGCGGGAAGAGACCCGACCATTGTCATCAACCTCGCGCCGCGGCTCGATGCGGTTTTTGAGGCACCGCACGCTTCGTTCGAGCGGGGAACCGCGGAGCAGGCCACAGTGCTGTTGCGGGAACTAGGCGGTCGCGCTGCGATCATTTCCGGCGCGCATCGCTGTGCGAGCAGGAAATTCACGGCTTGCGACGGCCGGACAGCAGTGTGCGGCACGTTGGAAGCCTACCGGGATTCCGATCCGGGCCATAACACGGACGCTTTGTTCCATCTCGCTCACATGACCCTGGCTGAACGCTGGAAAAATGCCGTCGTTTTTTCTCTGCACGGCATGAAGGAAGATAACGACGGCGTTCGAACCTCGCTGATAATCTCGAATGGCATTCGCGCGCCCGATCGGGATCAAGCGACTTTCGCTACCAGATTGAGACAAGGATTGGACGCGCAGATGACGCCACCCGGCACGGTGGTGAGTTGCAATTGGCCTGCGGACGAGGCTTACAATTATCGCAAGCTTTGCGGATATACCAATGTGCAGGGGCGGCAAATAAACGGCGACCCCAATGCCTGCAAAGAAAGTGTGGATCAGGGAACCGGCCGGTTCATACACATGGAACAGGACTGGTCGTTGTTGAAGCCTTATGCACAAAATTGGTCTCAAATCGAACGGCATCAGATCGGCAGCAGTCTGATCAAGGCGCTCGAGAATATTCTGCCTCCGATTTGAATTTTGCCGTCCGCGCGTTGCCGAAGTAAAGGCACGCGCACGCGAATCGATCCGTCGCCAGTTCGCTCTCTACCGCTTCCGGGTTAGCTGTGCGCAGACCGTTCGTGCTCGCGCACCGGCCTCCGAGTAGCAATAGTCGAGCGTGTCGGGGTTGACGAGTGAGAATGAATAATAGCCCTCTTCATCGGAGCCGACCATCAGGCGGCCGTTTGGCGTGAAGGCGCCCCACAGATCCTCCTTCACATCGCCGCCCTTGTTGGAGCGATTCAGATAGCCCTTGAAGGTTCGGCCCTTCTGTTCGGTGATGACGAGTGTCGCGAGGCCATCGCGGTAGCCTTCGACCTTGGCGATCCGTTCGCGCTGTCCGGTCCAGGTTCCGACCAGTGAAAGCTCCTGGGCGGAGGCGCAACCGGTCATGATGAAGGACGCTGCGATGGCAGCGAGGACGCATTTTGTCATGATAAGTTCCCTGGCATCTGTGGCTGCGAAACTCCGGGATCGATACCAACGAAAAAGGGGCCGCCTGCCTGTCCACAGGCGACCCCCGCAACGGTATACGAGACATCAACGGTCTCGACGGTAGCACGGTCGGTCAGAACATCCCGTTCTTGTTCAGCGCCTTTTCCGGTTCCGGGATCGGTTGCACCGCGTCCCAATGTTCCAACACCTTGCCGTTATCGTCGAGGCGGAACAGATCGAAGATCGCGTTGCCGCGCGTGCCCGGCTCGCGCACCGCATGCACATGCACGATCACGTAATTGCCGTCGGCAAAGACGCGCTTGATTTCGCTCTTGTTGTTCGGAAACTTATCGCGCAGAAAATTGATGAAGCCCTTGATGCCTTCAAGCCCATCGGCGCCGATCGGGTTGTGCTGGATATAGGTGGCGCCGACATATTTCGAGGCTTTATCGAAATCCTTTTCGTTCAGCACCGCATTGTAGAACTCGACCACGTTCTTCTTGTTGCGCTCCATCTTTGCGGCGTCGGTCTGCGCCTGCACCGGCGGCGCAGCCATGACGAATGCGAACATTGCTGCAATGGCCAAAAATCTTTGGATCATTTCGTCCTCCCGTTCGCTTGCGAAGCAATACGCAAGCTGCATTTTTGTGCCAAAAGGCTATCGGTGCCCCGACGCTCCGTCAATTATGGAGATGTGTCGCAGGCTCCTGCCCAATGTGTCGCGGCTTGCTTGCGGTTGTTGGGCTCGCGAACCTGCGGGCGCTGGCGGAAGGGGCGAAAATCGCGACCAGGTATTTGTGGGGGCGCGCCTAGATCACGATGATTTTGGATCGACCCGATCCAAAATCATAAACGTGATCGATTCTAGTAGTTTAGAACATGATGTTGTCCGAAAGCCGCTTCACACGTTTCGGCATCATGCTCTAGCGCGTGACCATGTTAGACTCTGCGCCACCCGACAGGAGGTTCGACATGATCGGTCGTCCGGGAATGCTGGCAATGCTCGTTCTTGCCTCGCTCCTGAGCTGCGGGACGACCGCATCGGCGCAAAGCCGTCACGCCCTGGTCGTCGGCATCGATGCCTATCGCAATGTCGCGCAGCTGAGCCGCGCAGTCGCGGATGCGCGCGCGATGAACGCTACGCTGCAAGGCCTCGGCTTCAAGACGCGGCTGGTCGAGAATCCGGATCGCAACGCGATGAGCGTCGCGCTCGCGGGTTTCGAGGAATCGATCGAGAAAGGCGACACCGCTTTCGTGTTCTTCGCGGGACATGGCATCGAAATAGCGGGCCAGAATGTGTTGCTGCCGGCGGACGTTCCCGACCCGGGACGCGCTTCTTCCGGCATCCTGCGCGATGCCGGCTTAAACACCGCAACGCTGATCGAGCGCATTACCGCGCGCGGAGCGCGTTCTGCCTTCTTCGTGTTCGATGCCTGCCGCGATAACCCTTACGCGCAGGCGGGCAATACCCGTGCGGTCGGCTCGTCTCGCGGGCTTGCGCGTACCGAAGCACCGGAAGGCGTGTTCGTGCTGATGTCGGCCGGACTCAATCAGCAGGCGCTCGACAGTCTGAACCAGCCCGGTAATTCGAATGTCGACCGAAATCCGAATTCGGTCTTTACGCGCGTGCTGCTGGAGGAAATGGCGCGGCCCGGGCTTTCCCACATCGTGCTGGCCAAGGCCGTGCAAACGCGAGTGCGGGACCTCGCGCGCAGCGTCAATCATGCGCAGGTTCCGGCGTTCTACGATCAGATCATCGGCGACGTGGTGTTGTGGCCCGATGGCACGCCGCCCGCATCGCGGGATACGGCCGCCACGATCCCGCGGCCGCAGTTTCCGTCACCGCCGGCTGCGAGACCCGCCGCCCTGTCCTTCGATATCGGTGCGCGCTGGTATGTGCGCGAATCCTCCGCAAGCGGCCTCATCTTCGATGGCGTGTGGACCCGCACTGGCCCGCGCACGCTCAAGGCCGAGTGGCGCGACCGAGCATCGGGTGCAACGCTCTCCGACACGATCGAGATCGAGAGTCAGAGCGGCAACGCCGTGGTGCTGTATCGCTCCGGCGTGAACGGCCGATATTACGGGGCGCTGTCGCCTGATGGGCGGCTGATCGCGGGCCACGCGTCCTGGTACGGAGCCGGCGACCGATGGGCTGCCGAGATCCGCACGGACGAAGGTCCGGCGACCCCGCAGGCCGCAACTCAAATCACGGAGCCGAAGCCGCTGCCGCCGTTAAAACTCGGGGCCCGCTGGATCGTGCGCGAGACCGGGGCGAACGGCGCAGTCTATGAAGGCGTCTGGACGGTAACCGGACCGCGTACGATGAAAGCCGAATGGCGCGCTGTTGGATCGAACGACACGATCGATGTGGAGAGTCAGTATGGCAACGTCGTTGTGCTCAACAGGGCGGGAATCAAGGGACGTTACTTCGGCACGATCTCGGACGGCGGCAAATTCATCCAGGGCAATGCGTCGTGGTACGGACCGGGCGACCGCTGGAGCGCGGAGGTCCGGTAAAACTCGGTAGGCGCGCTTGAAACACATCTTGTTGATCCTTCCAGCAGGGCAGGAGGCCCGGCTGCTGCGACCGCGCGGTATAAAGTGGCGCGCCGCGAACAAAGCATCGCCTTGTTTCTCGTGCATGCAAGCGGGGAAGGTTCGGGGTGAACAACCTGCGGCCGAGCTGATGCGAATGCTTACGTCGCTTGAGGCTTTGATCCTCTCGATTTTCGTGGGACTTTGCATCCCGTATTCCTAAGGGTTCAGGGCATGGCCTATTCAAAATTATCGCCCGCCATCGCGCTGTGGGTGAAGCTTGCCGTCTTGTCGCTTGTCATCGCAGGCGTGCTGACAGCTGCTGCGACGTTTTTCAGGTCGCCGACGCCGCAGAAGGAGCAGGCCGCGCTCGTTGTTGTTCCTTCCGATCCGCGTACCGTTACCAGCGATCTTCGTGCGCTTCCCAGTGAACCGCGCGCCGAGCCTGATCCGGCGCGTCCGATCCCCAATGCGGCGCGTACCGCCCCCAACGACGATCGTGCCGTTTCCAGCGAACAGCAGGCCACCCTTTCGAGGGAAGTTTCGGTCAAGGGCATGAAGCTCGCGATCATGAAATACAGCGACAAGGAATCCGCGGCCTATGCCAATCAGCTGATCGAGGTATTCCGAAAATCCGGTGCGCAGGTCCAGACTTTGCTGGTCGGGATTTCGGACGACCCTGCTGCAGGCGTTGTTCTCGACCGCAATGGCGGCGAAACGGATCGTATCGCCGCCTATCTTGCGAAAGCCCAGATACCCTTCACCATTGGTCAGGCCGCTTCCGTGCCCAGCAGTGCCCGCGTCGCCTTCAGCGGGGTCCCGATCGTCGTGGTCGGGCTGAAGCCGTAGCGCCTCCTTGAAATTCCCGGCCGATTGGGATTGTCTCCGGGCGCTGAAAAGCCTGCGGAAAGGGAGCGCCTCGTGCTGAAATTCGGAATATTCGACCACCTTGACTCCGACGGCACGCCGCTCGGCGACATGCTGGAGAACCGGCTGAAGCTGGTTGAAGTGATGGATCGCGAGGGTTTCTACGGCTTCCACATGGCCGAGCACCATTCGACGCCGCTCGGCTGGGTGCCATCGCCGAGCGTCTTCGTGTCGGCCGCGATCCAGCGGACGCAGCGCCTGCGCATCGGACCTCTGGTCTATGTGCTGCCGATGTATCACCCGCTACGGGTCTATGAAGAAGTCTGCATGCTCGATCACATGAGCAAGGGCAGACTGATGTTCGGCGTCGGCCGCGGCGCCGCCCTGGTCGAGCACCAGCGCTACGGCGTCGACCCGGCGCAGGCGCCCGCCATGTATCACGAAGCCTTTGCGGTGATCATGAAGGCCTGCGAATCCGACGTGCTGAATTTCGAAGGCAAGTTCTACAATTTCAAGGACTACCTGGTTCAATCGAAGCCGGTGCAGCGCCCACATCCGCCGATCTGGTATGGCGCGCCGAATGCCGACGCGATCGGCTGGGCCGCGCCCAATTCGGTCAATGTAGTTTCGCTTGGGCCTGCCGCGCGCGCCCGCGCCATCACTGACCGCTACCGCAAGGACTGGGCGGAACTTGGCCGCAAGGCATCCGAAATTCCGATGATGGGCGTCACTCGTCATATCGTGGTGGCGCCGAACGATGCCGAAGCCAAGGCGATGGCGCGCCCGGCCTATGCGATCTGGCGCGAGGCGATCGAGATGCTGTGGGCGCGTTCGGGCGTGAATTTCCCGCTGAGCCCGGTCTATCCCAAAACCTTCGACGAACTGGAAGCGATCGGCCACGGCATCGCGGGCTCGCCTTCGACCGTGCGCGATTATGTCGGCAGGCTGCATCAGGAAAGCGGGATCAATTACGTGCTGGCGCAGATGATGTTCGGCAATCTCGGCTTCGAGCAGGCATCGACGTCGATCCGGCTGTTCGCGCAGGAGGTGATGCCGGCTTTTGCGGCGCGCGCGGCGGCGTAGATGGCACGCACAATGGCCAAGCGGGTTTTGATCCTTCCGGGCGACGGGATCGGCCCTGAGATTCTCGCGCAGTCCCGGCGCGTGATGGAATGGTTCGCTGCGAATCGCAATCTCGCGATCGATCTTCGCGAAGAGCATTTCGGCATTCCCGCATGGCGCGCGCATGGCTCGCTTCTGCGCGACGAGACCTGGGCGGAGATCGAGGCGGCCGACGCAATCCTGTTCGGGGCGATTGGTTCGCCCGAATACGACACCATCCCGGGGGCACGCGAGGGCACCGGCCTCCTGCGCATGCGGGTGGAGCTCAATCTCTACATCAATCTGCGGCCGGTGCAGGCGATGTCGGCGCTTGCGGCGATCTCGCCGCTCAAGCCGGAAGTTTTGCACGGCACCGATATCATGATCGTCCGCGAACTGATCGGCGGGCTTTATGTCGGGACGCCGCGCGGCATCGAGACATTGAACGGTGTTCGGCGCGGCGTGAACACCATGACCTACAGCGAGCCCGAAATCGAGAGGATTGCGCGTGCCGCGTTCGAGCTCGCGCGTGCCCGCACCGGCCGCTTGTGTTCGGTCGACAAGAGTAACGTGCTCGAGACCAGCCGCTTGTGGCGTGAGGTGGTACAGCGGCTGCACGATGCGGATTATTGCGATATCGAACTCTCCCATCTGTTCGTCGACAATGCCGCGATGCAGCTGGTGCGCGCGCCGTCGCAGTTCGATGTGCTTCTGATGGAGAATCTGTTCGGAGACATCCTCTCCGATATCGGCGCCGCGGTGGCGGGCTCGATCGGCATGCTGCCGTCGGCGTCGATGAACGGCATGTATGCCGGTGGCGAGGGGCGGCACCGCGCGCTCTACGAACCGATCCACGGCAGCGCGCCGGACATTGCGGGGAAAGGCATTGCTAATCCTTGCGGCGCGATCCTGAGTTTCGCCATGTGCCTGCGCCGCACCTTCCTGCGGCCGGACGAAGCCGAATTGCTGGAAGCGGCCGTAACCCGTGCGATCGCGGGCGGCGCACGCACGCCGGATATCGCATTGCCGGGCCAGTCGCCGCTTTCGACCGCGGAGATGGGCGAGGCCATCCTGCGCGAACTCGACGCGATGGTCGCCTTGCCGGCCTCAGCCCACGCTTGACGCGCCCCGTCGATTGGGGCCTGTAGCAACCTTCTTCCCCTCATGAATGTGTGTGGTCCTGAATGGCAAACGAGACTGTCGTGCGTCTTGAAGACACGCTGAAATCCGGCAAATTCGTCCTCACAGCCGAAATCACCCCGCCGGTCTCCTGCGACAGCAACGACCTTCTTGAAAAGGCACTGCCGCTCAAGGGCCTCGCCGATGCCGTCAATGTCACGGATGGGGCGGGCGCGAGAGCGCACATGGATTCGGTGACCGCCGCGACCATCCTGCTGCTGAATGGGATGGAGCCCATCCTTCAGCTCACCTGCCGCGACCGCAATCGGTTGGGCATTCAGGGCGCGCTGATGGGCGCTGCCGCAATGGGCGTGCGCAATCTGCTGGCCTTGCGCGGCGACGACCCGACGCATGGCGATCAGCCCGAAACCAAGCCGGTGTTCGATCTCGATGCACGCGGGCTGCTGCAGACCGCGGCCCGCATGCGTGACGCCGGCGAACTGCCTTCGGGCAAGAAGATCGGCGGCAAGGCGCAGTTCTTTTTGGGCGCTGCGGATGCGCCGATCGATCCGAAGCCGGACTGGAAGCCCGCCGGCCTGAAGGCCAAGGTCGAAGGCGGTGCCAGCTTCGCGCAAACCCAGTTCTGCATGGATGCCGGCGTGCTGCGGCGTTACACGCAACGGCTCAAGGAGGAGGGCGTGCTGCCCGGCCTTTCGATGATCATCGGCGTGGTGCCGTTCCGTTCCGCCAAGTCGGCGCGCTGGATCAAGGAAAAGCTGTTCGGCTCGATCGTGCCGGACGCGATGATCGATCGCATGGAGGCGGCATCCGATCCGATCGCCGAGGGCAAGGCGATCCTGGTCGATTATCTGCGTGAGATTTCGGAAATTCCCGGTGTCGCCGGCGCGCATATCATGGCGCCAAACAACGACGACGCGGTGCCGGGCGTGATCGAGGCGTTCCGCAAGGGAGCCTAGGGAAGCGCGATGTCGGTGCTGCGCACGAATCTGAAGGAGCGCCTCGCGCGCCGCGATTTCGTCGTCGGCATTCATGCGAAATTTTCCGATGCCGATCTGGTCGAGGCGCTGGCGCCGCATTGCGATTTCATCTTCATCGATTGCGAAAATGCCGGCCCCGATGTGGAGACCATCCCCAATCTTGCGCGAGCCGCACGCGTCGGCGGCGCTGTCGCCTTGCTTCGTCCCTGGTCGAAGGACGGCGGGCTGCTTCGCCGCTATCTCGGCTGCGGCATCGACGGGCTGATCCTGCCGGATTGCGAGAGCACGGAAGAGGTGGCGCAGGTTCGCAAATTGATGGCCGATGTCGTGCCTTCCGGCGCCGACAGTCTTCTTCTCATTGCGCTGATCGAGACCGTGCGGGGCGTGGAGAACGCAAAGGCGATCATGTCCGCGCCGGGCACCGATGCGATTCAGGTCGGCACTTCGGATCTTTCGGTGTCGCTCGGGCTGCCGCGCCGGGGCGATTATCCGCAGGTGCGCGACATCGCGTTCGGTGTGATCGCCGAGGCCAAAGCGCTCGGCAAATCCGCCGGCTGCCCGGTGAACAAATACGGCATGAAGCCGGTGCTCGACGCGAGCGCGACGTGCGTCATGCTGTTCATGGCCGATGTACTGGCGGCGGGCATCGCGGAAGTGAAAAAGGACTGGCCCGCGCGCTAGCGTTACTTCATCGGCTCGACATCCGGCGTGCCATTGGCGCTCGGCATTGAATCCGAAATGGGCCACATCCATCGCCTCCATGAAGCTTTCGCCCGGCTTGTAGATGCGCACGCCCCTTGCTCCGTAATCGACGGAGAATTCGCCCTCCAGGATATAGGCGAATAGCGGCACGGCATGCTTGTGCGCGATGGTGCGTTGGCCGGGCGCGAGCGTGACGATCGCGGCCGTGACATGCGGATCGCCGATCGGATAGCGCAGCTTCTCGCCCATGATGGTGGTGCCGGTCGATAGCAGCGGGATCGCGGGATAGCCCGCCGGGTTGGTGGGCGCCGATGCCTCCGGCGCGCGCTGCGCGATGGCGGGCGAGGCGAGGGTGAGGAGGCAGAGCAGGATGAGGCGGAGCATGGGGGTCCTTTATTGTCTTGCGTCGCCCCCGCGAAGGCGGGGGTCCATATTCCAGAGCGGTGGCTATGGGTCCCCGCTTTCGCGGGGACGACAAGAGGCAAAGCTCCGCCGTCCCTGTTTTTTAGCCGGCGCGGGTGCGCCCGTAGTCCAGATCCTTCGCATCCAACTCGCATTCCTTGTCCTTGAAACAAGGGCGCGCGGAACGCCGGGCTCTCAGCCTGCCCGCGGCCTCATGCGCGAAGTGTGAAAGCGCATGAGCGTTGTTTGAGGCTTGCTCTGCGACAACCCCAGAGGACAGACACCCTGGCGGGGGCGGCCAACTCTTTATCCTCCGCTGGTGACCCACGGCCGGTGAGCCGGATCATCGCAGCTTGGGCCTCCGCTGCATGTGCCAC
>Ga0190274_10002286_pt1 | contig 11261 bp, 10 predicted proteins | sample Popmic531T_FD_133002 | JGI IMG/M metagenome (GOLD analysis project Ga0190274, IMG submission 133002) | Populus adjacent soil microbial communities from riparian zone of Yellowstone River, Montana, USA - 531 T | ecosystem: Environmental > Terrestrial > Soil > Riparian zone | place: USA: Montana...
ACCGCGCACTACATCACCAATGATCAGGAGACCGCTTACCAGCTACTCGACGGCTTCAGGAATCGCCTCGCCGCGAGCCCGCTCGATGGGCTCGACGATGAAAGGAAACTCATCGACTCACTACATGCCCGCATCACGTTTCTGTCCGGTCATGGCAGTGAAGGAGCGCCGGCCGCGCCGTACGTGAAGCTCTGGGGTCGCTGGACCATCGAACGCATCAACGGCGAGATCGACCTGAAGCGAGGTGAAACGCTGGAGTTCACGCCTGACAACAACCTGCTGCGACTCGATGAGGATGACGAGGAATATCAGTCCAACGAAAAGCAGATATACCTGCCCGAGTCGGATGTCGTGTTCCACTATCAAATCAAGGGCGATAAGCTGACTCTTCACCACCGCCGTGCGAACGTCTGGGTACGTCTGAAGCGCGACGCGGAGGGTTGACGCCGAACTCGGCCGACAACTTCGTGGCCTCATCCGGGCTATGCGCCGTGATGGATTCGATCGCGGTCCTGGCGCTGGCCCGGCGTTCTTCTTCAGGCAACGTTTTCATCCACCGGATCGCCGCTTCAGGATCCCTGGCAATCCACTGTCGGGTCACTTCTGTGCGCAGCGTATCGCGCGCTTCGCCCGGCCCGAGGCTGTCCATCATCGCGACAACGCGGTCCGGATCCACCTGGATCAGTTCGGGCAACACGAAGGTGAAGGCGGCCTCGCGTTGCCCGGCATCTTTCTCGTTCAGCGCGCGGCCAATCGTATTCTCGAGACGCTGATTGTGTGCACGCGCCATCTCGACGATCTCCTCCTCGCCAGGCGCGACTTCTTTCGACGGCGTGTAGATAGGGGACGGTGGCGGTGGTGGCGTGGCCTTGGGCCAGGGCTTGCGGGGTTCCCGGGCATCGAGCCAAAAGGTGGCCCCCACGCCGATCAGCGTGACGAGGAGCAACGGAACGATGGAGGTTAGCCTCATAAAAAAAAGACGGGCAGCGTTTGATCGCTGCCCGCGAGTTTACTCAGGCCCGAAGCGGTGGTCAGTTGCCTGACGTCCGCCCGGACCTGACGGGGTATCGCTACTGCTCGTCAGATAAGTCCTATCGAGGCGTATTTACATGGTGTCCTGTTGCGCACCTTCGCGTTATACGTACCTGCCGCAGTCACCGCGGCCGCGCGAGATCGATGCGTGCGCGCAGTTGCACGGTGCGTGGATCCGCAGGCGGTTGGCTGTCGATCCAGCGCATCGCTTCCTCAGGTTTTTCAGTGGCCCAGATCTGCACCATGTGTTCAAGCGTGCCGTCATCGCGGCCAATACCGAACTGATCGGCCACCTCGATTGCCTCCGCCGGCGATGTCGCCGCCAGCGTTCGCATGGCCAGCGTGGCGCTGGCCTCGCGCTCGGCTTCGTCCTCGAGTGACCCCATCCATTCGATCGCGGCTTCACGGTCGCGGACGATCCACTGGCGCACTACTTCGTCACGCAGCAGATCGCGCGTCTCTCCCGGTTCCTGCCGCGCCACCATGGCAATCACGCGTTCGGGCTGAAGCGCGATCAGCTCGGGCAACAGGAACGCGAAGGCGGTTTCGCGCTGCTTCGAATCACGCGCCACTAGCGCGCGCTCGATCCCCAGCGCGATCTGCTGGATCCGCGCACGATCCGCGTCGGAAAGATCCGCCGATGCCGGCGGTAGTTCGATGGATGGCGCGTCGGATGATCGTGCGCCCGCGAATGCCGGCGACGAAGCCGGGTCCGGCGTGTGTGCCCCATGCGTGCCATGGAGATAGCCGACACACAGCGCTCCGGCGACCAGCGAGACGGAAATCAGAATGGCTGAACTTCTCTTCATAAAGGACCGGACTTCATAAAAGAGCGGGCAGCGTTGTCAGCGCTGCCCGCAAGCTACATGCGTCCTTGCATGCTCACGGCGTCGTGCATGTGTACCCGGCCGGCACTGACGTGTTGCCGTTCGGGCGACTTACCTGGAAGCCAAACGCGGTATTTCCCCCCGCGCCGACCGTTCCGTTGTAAGACGCATTGCGCGCCGTGACCGTCTGTCCACTGACGGTGAGTACTGCATTCCATGATCCGGTGATCGCATGACCCGCGGGCAGCGTGAACGTGACCGCCCAACTGTTGATCGTCGCGGTTCCCGAGTTGGTCACGCGGGCCGGCTCGACGACATAGCCCGACTGCCACTGCGTCTGCACGGTGGCTGCCACCGAACATCCACCACCGCCTCCGCCGGCCAGCGTGGTCGCGGTCACCGTATTCGACACCGCCGACACGAGTCCCGCAGCGTCCGTGGCACGGACCTGGTAGCGGAACGAAGTGCTCGCCGCCAGCCCCGTGTTGACGTAGGAGTTGGTTGGCGAAGTCGCGATCTGCGTGAAGGTGCCACCGGTCGTCCCCGGCGCTCGCAGGATTTGATAGCCGGTCACACCGACGTTGTCAGTCGAGGCGGTCCACGCGAGCGAGATCGAGCTGGCGGTCGTCGACGGTGCCGTCAGGTTCGCGGGAATGCTCGGCGGCGTGACATCGCCTCCGCCACCCGTCTGCGTCGTCGCGGTGAACGTGTTCGAAAACGCGGACATGTTTCCCGCGGCGTCGACGGCGCGAACCTGGTAGCGATACGTGGTGTTCGCCGTCAGGCCCGGATTGACGTAGTTGTTTGCCGGCACCGAGGCGACCTGTACGAAAGTGTTGCCGCTCACGCCCGGCGCGCGCCACACCTGGTAGGCGGTCACACCCACATTGTCCGTCGACGCGGTCCAGGCGAGCGAGATCGAACTACTCGTGGTCGCGGTGGAAGTCAGACCCGCGGGCACGGTCGGCGCCTGCGTGTCACCGCCACCCGAGCCGCTGACGAACCCCTTGAGCCACACCATGGCGGGACGTTCCTGGCCACCGGTGGTGACGAGGCCCGTGCCATCGCGCCAGGTCTGCCCGACGATGTAACCCCACAGCGTGATGCCCTTGACGCTGGCGTGATTCCAGAGAGCCGGGAAGATTTCCTGGTACTTCGCGAGCTGGGCCGCATCGCTGCCGCCGGCAATGATGTCGAGCTCGGACGCGTAGATATCCAGACTGAGCGTCGCGTAGTCGTTGAGCATCGTGTTCATCGCGGCGGCGTTCATGTTGTCCACGTTGAAGTGGTGCGTCTGGATGCCGATGGCGTCGATGAGCCCGCGAGCCTTCAACAGGTTGATGATGGTCTTGTACGTCGCACGCACCGGCGGATCGTTCTCCGTGCCGTACTCGTTGATCATCAGCAAGGCATTCGGGCAGTACTGCCGGGCGAGCTGAAACGACGTGATGACCCAGTCCCAGCCCGTCGTGCCCGCGCCGCCGAGCGCGGCCGCGAACGGCATCGCCGTCTTGATGGGCTCATTGACCACGTCGATTCCCCAGATGTTGGGATAACGCTGGCAGGCGAGCTGCATCCATTGTTCGATCTCGGCGCGCTGCTGCGCGGCCGTGAGTCCGCTGCCCGTGAGCCAGCCCGGGAACTGCGAGCCCCACACGAACGTGTGGAACTTGAACTTGTAGCCGTTTGCCTGGGCGTGGTTATACGCCGCGTCGGCGGCGGCCCAGTTCATGGTGTTGCGCGTGCCTTCGACGGAGCCCCACTTCGTGGCGTTCTCCGGCGTGATCTGGTTCCAGTACGTATTGAAGTTGGACGGCACGCTGTTGCCCGTGACGTTGCCGACGAATTTCGCCTTGCCCAGGGCCATCTGCGCCGATGCTGGTTGGGTCAAGAGCGCTGCGGCGCTCAAAATCAAGGCAACAGAAAAGAATCGGCCGAGTACGGCCGTACGAATGGTCATTGGAAGTCCCCCTCGTGAAACGAGTTATCGAAAAGTCCCTTTTGCGCCCGCTCCGTGCGTCGTCCCGGACGCGGGGCGAACATACGCCCGTTGTTAGCGTTAACGCAACTTCGGGAAACCGATGAGCTTTTTTGTTGCTATGCGGCGAGATTTTGCAGCGCCGTTGCGAGATTGGCGCGGGCGGGGGTTTCGTATTTTTCGCGGAAGCGGTCGTGCCGGTAGATAGTCGGTCGCCCGAGGAACCCTTCGAGCACCTTTCGGCGTCCCGCCACATAGCGTGCGCGGGGCACCCACCAGTACTCGCGCCGGATCGCGGCTTCGAACTGCGTGTAGATTTCCGGCGCCACACCCAGGATCGAGAGATCGACATCGGTGACCAGTGCGGTATCGCCGACCAGGTCCTGGTTGTGATGCATGGTGGCCAGAATCATCTGGCGAATGCGCTCCACCGAGTCGGTGGATGCGGAGTGCAGGACGCGGGCAGCGAGGTCGGCGCTGCGTCGCTCGTTGTCACTACGCCAGCTTCGGTACACGGCATCGTGAAACCACAGCGCCATCTCGACTTCCGCGGGACGCACTGCGAGGTCACGTGAGTCATCGAGCTCACGCAGGCAGGCGTCCAGGTGGGTCAGCGTGTGGTAGTGGCGGCTCATGCCGCTCCACGCCCTGCGCACGCGGCGGTACTCGCTCGTGTGAGGCGTGATGCCGAGATCAGCGCAGGCGCGACTCCAGCGTAAAAAATTCACGCGTGGAGTCGCGGGGTGCATGTGCGCCGGCTACTGGATGAAACCCAGCAGGAGTCCGGCGGCGAGAATGAAAAGAGTCGTGAAAGTAGCAGGCAAATACGAAATCGACGTCACTTCATGAGTCCCCGTGTTCGCTGGATTTTGCGGCCCGGCGCTTCTTGCGAGCGTTTCTGGCTGCGGCTGATTCGATAGCGGCGTAAGTGTGCTTGGCGCGGGTACGCGCGGCAATCGGGCGATCCGGTAGGGAAATCCGAACCGAGACTTCTTACCGCTTTGGGTGCACTGCGATCAGCCGTGTAACCCGTTGAACGGTAAGAAGCCTCATCCGGGTCATGCCCGCTTCTTCTGCTTGGCGCTGGCCGCTTCACGCAGCTTGGTGGCGCACTCCTCGCAGCAGACTTCGACGGTTTTGCCGCCAATTTTCACCTTGATGGTCGAGCTCGGCTCGAGCGGGTAGTCGCAGGCAGCGCAGGTTTTCCTGGTCATGGCTGGATCCTCGTTACGCCCTCCTGTCGGGGCGTGCACAGGAGACCATCCGGGCGTTTCGGGCGCTGTCGAAATCTTTAGCGATATGGGGACCATTGAGTGCGGAACTCGGCGGGCGTCACGCCGTAGTGCTGCTTGAACGCCGCCGAGAAATGGCTGTGGCTGGAAAAGCCCAGATCCTGTGCAAGGCCCGACAAGTCATCGCGCTCGGCGATGAGATCGAGCGCGCGCGCGAGGCGCAGCCGCAAGTGATAGCGATAGAGCGGCAGGCCTTCCACCTGCTGGAACACCTGCGTGAGGTACACGGGGGACCCGCCGATCTCACGCGCGATGCCCGCCAGCGTCCAGCGACGCGACAGATCGCCAGCCAGCAGGACCTTCGCCCTATCTACCAGCCGGCGGCGCGCGTAACTCGCGCCCGGGATGCGCGCGGTGCGCGGGCCCAGCGCACGCGCCACCAGCGTGAGTGCCAGGGCTTCGGCCTCCAGAGGTTCGATGCTGCCTTTGTGCAGCGAATGCCGGAGCAGCATCACCAGCGCCTGTGCGCGCGCATCGATACGCAGCGATTGCTGGTTGAAAGCAAACGCGCCACCGGCACACACCAGGTTTGCGGGCGCGAGCTCGCGCAGCGTGGACTCCTCGACGCTCAGCACCATGCTGGCATCGCCCCCGATCACGGGGTGGCTTACCTGGTATCCCTGCTCCCGATTGAAAAACAGCACGTGATTGGCATCCGCCACGGCCTGATCGCCGCCCACATGGCGCAGGTACACACCGCGATACGGAAATACGAAGTGCGTGTGCGAGGCGCACTCCTCCGCGCTGCGATGCCGGCAGGTCCCGCGACAATCCACACCGCGCACCGCCACCAGCCCGGAGTCGAGCAGGCGATGCACGGTGAAATCCTTTCCGGGTGTATCGAGGGGATTGGGCCGCGCGGACATGCCGCCGATTATGAACCGCTACCCAGCATGTAGGTGGCCGGCGTGCAGATCACGTTGATGTCGCCGATGTCGGCGGATTCCACCGTCCCCGAGCCGTTGGTCACCTTGCAGGTCCTGAAATTCGGCGGCACCGCCACCGTCACGTTGTACAGCGCACTCGACACCATCGGTGTCCCGAAAGTGAACGCACCGTCCCCGGTCACGATGAGAATGGTGCCGTTGGAGTTCTGCAGCGCGACGGGCCCCGTCGCGCCAGCCACCGTACCGCCGATGGAGAATGTGGGCGCAGACACCCCGTCATCGTCTTCCCCATCGAGGATGCAGGAACCGAGGCCGAAGCACAGCGCGCTGCCGGCGAGCAGTTTGATGACGGTTCGATGCCACATGGGATGCTCCACAAAGCAGGGTGCGAAGATCCGCTGCCCCGGTATCCCTAAAGGCGGAATTCCCGGGTCAAACAGCTCATCGAAAACCCGCCAGGTGCAGCTTTTTTTTCAGCTCGCGCGAAGCCCGGTACCATACGCGCCCGAACTTTTCGGGACGCCGGCGCTCCTAATCGGAGCAACAAATAGAACCGGTCAATCGCGGAGAACAGGTCATCAACGTTTCCTTGCAGCTGCGCCTCGTGGCGCTGGGCCTGCTTTGCGCTGATGCGCGCGCTCAGACCCAAATCCAGGCAAGTCCGGCCGCGTCGTCATCGGAACGCGTCGTTTACGAGGCCGTGTTCTATACGCCGTTCGCACCGCGCACCGCCCTCGACATGGTCAACCAGACCCCGGGCTTCACGCTCGATATCGGCGACGGCGAAACACGCGGCTTCTCCGGCGCCGTGGGAAATGTGCTGATCGATGGCGAACGTCTGGGCGCCAAGAGCCAGTCGCTCGAAGACGTCTTGCTACGCGTGCCCGCCAGCGAAGTGCTGCGCATCGAAATCCTGCGCGGTGCCGATGTGGCCGGCGATGCCTCCAACGCCGCGGTGCTGGCAAATGTCATACGAACGCGCACCGCTGGTGGCGGCACGTGGATGGCCGGCTTCGAAATGACCAACGAGGAAAAGCCCAAGCCCACCGGTCGGCTGGCCTGGAGCGGGCGCAGCGAAGACCGCGAATACTCCATCGGTGCCAACACCTATAGCCACGATCACAACTCCGAAGGGCCGCGCGAAGTCACCGATGGCGCCGGCGATCTCGTGGCGCTGCGTCGCGGCGGTTTTCCGCATGAACAGTCCGAATACGCGCTCAACGGCCAATACTCGCAGCGCCTCGGTGAAGGCCGGCTCGTTGCCACCGGCCAGGCGTTCTACGCACGTTTCGCCGAGGATTTCTGGTTACGCACCACGACGCCCGACGGCGTACAGATCGATCGCGAGATCGATCCTTACAACGAGAACACGCGCAGCGGCGAAGCCGGGGTGACCTATCAACTGCCCTTCGATGTCTGGGAAATGTCGATCACCGCGCTCGCGACCCGCAAACACTTCGAGAGCGATGTCATCTCCACGCACTTCGACGCCGACGATGTGCAGGACGCGGAGTTCACCCAGGCGCTGCGCCAGCAAAGCGGCGAGACCATCGCGCGCGCCACCTTTGTGCGCGCAGTGACTCAGGGCCGCCTCGAGGCGGGCGCGGAAGTCGCGGTGAACACGCTCGATGGTGAGTCCGACCTCACCAGCGACTTTGGCGGCGGACCCATGCCGGTGGAAGTGCCCAACGCCAACCTGCGCGTCAAAGAGAATCGCGGCGAGGCGTTCATCAGCCACGCGTGGCAGATCAACCCGCGGTGGGCGCTGGACTCGCGACTCGCCGCCGAAACCTCGCAATTGAGTTTCACCGGCGATACCGAACAATCGGTCTCACTGACCTACGTGAAGCCACGCGTGCAGCTCACGCGCAAGTTTGGCCAGCACCAGTTGCAGATGCGCGTGTTCCGCGATGTGGGCCAGCTCGATTTCACCGACTTCGTTTCCACCGCGAGCCTCACCGACGACATCATCAACGGCGGCAATCCGGATCTGCGGCCGCAGACGGAATGGGCCGCGCAGGTCGAAGGCGATATGCGCTTTGCGAGCGACGCCGCACTGCGCGTACGCGTGTTTCACCACTGGCTCGATGATGTAGTGGATCTCGTGCCCGTGGGTCCGCCCGGCGTGCCCATCGATGCGCCGGGCAACATCGGCGAAGGCACCATGGATGGCATCGAACTTTCGCTTCGGTTGCCGCTGGCCGGCGTGTTGCCCGGCGGCACTCTCACCGTGGGTGGCACCTGGCGAGACACCGATGTCGTGGATCCGCTCACCGGCGAGCACCGGCGGATCAGCGACTTCGTCGAAAGCGAACTCAAGGTCGAACTGCGCCAGGATCTCAATGTCGCAAGACTCGCGTGGGGACTCACGTTCCAGGGCCTGACGCCTGACTACGACTATCGTTCGGCAGAGATCGACAGCTTCCGCGAACTGCGCCGCCTCGACGCGTTCATCGAAACCACCTGGATCGCCGACACCAAGATCCGCCTGTTCCTGCAGAACGTGCTCGACGACTCGGAACTGCGCGACCGGCGCATCTACACACCCGACCGCAACGGAGCCCTGAGCCTGCGCGAGACCAGCCGTTTCTTTCCCGAGATGTGGTGGATGCTGACGGTGTCAGGCAACTTCTGAAATGGGGACACTCCCCATTTCTTAGCAAAAGGGGCCGCACCTCCCTGGGCATTGATCACCGCAGGAGATCTCATGATTCGCATTCTTGTTCTATCCACGCTCGCGTTCGCGCAAACAGCCGGCGCCGCCGACGAGTATCCGCTCAAGCTACCGACTCCTGGCGGCGAAGTGATATTGCCCGATGAGGGCGCCAAGAGCGCGCACGACAACTGGCGCTACGCGGCCGCACGCCGCGTTGGCGACACGGTCTATGTGTCCGGCGTCGTCGTGCATCGGCTCGCCAGCGAAGGCAAAGACGTCGCGGCGTTCAAAATTCAGACGCGCCGCGCGCTCGAGCGGCTGCGCACGATCCTCGAGGCGGCGGGCACCGACTTCCGGCACGTGGTCATGATCAACAGCTTCCACGTGTGGCAGGGGCCCGACTTCGCCGGCACACGCGATGAGCAGTTCGCGGCCTTCGAGGCGGTGATCGGCGAATTCATGAAACCGCCCTATCCCGCGTGGACCGCCGTGGGAACCACGGGTCTGCTCGGGACCAACGGCATCGTCGAGGTGCAGCTCATCGCCCGGGTCGCTGACGGGAAATGATTTTGTCGGGATGCGTGCCCTGAAGTAGCGGCGAACGCCGACAGATTCCCGCGGACCGGTCATGCAATTTTCCGCGGCATGACCCGATCACTAGCTACTGACATTCGCGGCGCGGGCGGCGTGCCCGTGCTGTTCGCGCATTCCTTCGCGGGTGACCTGTCACATTGGGCGTCCACGCTCGAGCATCTGCAACCGCACCGCCGCGTGGTCGCTTTCGATTTCCGAGGCCACGGCAAGTCGCCCGCCGCGGCCGGGCACTACTCCTACGAAGAACTCGCGAAGGACATCGGCGCGGTCGCCGATGCGGCACAGCTCGAACGCTTCGTACTCGTGGGGCACAGCATGGGCGCAGCCATCGCCGCCGAGTACGCCGCCGTGAATGCGCAGCGCGTGCAGGCGCTGGTGCTCGTCGATCCTCCACTGCGGCCGGGCGCGATCCCGCCTGACCAGATCCAGCAGATTCACGAAGCACTCGAGAAAGATCCATACGCGGTGGTCGAGCAGTTCTGGACGCAGCAGATGTTCATCGACGCACGTCCCGAGGTGCAGCAGCGCCTGCTCGCGAGCCTGCGCAAGTTGCCGCGAGACGCCACCACCGAGCTCACCAGGGAAGCCTTCGCGGTCGATTCATCGCTCGCGCTGGCGCGATATCCCGGGCCGAAGTTCGCGATCGTCACGCCGCGCAATGACACTCCACTGAGCCTGCACAACACGGTACCGGACGTGAAGCACGCCATCGTCAAAGGCACCGGGCACTGGATTCACCTCGACGATCCCGATGCATTCAACCAGACCCTCGACGAATTCCTGAAAAAAGGGGACAGATCTATTTTCCGCTGCGAAAAATAGATCTGTCCCCTTTTTTCCCGTGATATAGGTAGTTCTCGAGGGGGGAACCGTTTGAACGCAACTCAGCGCCCGACGCACGCACGCTACGTCGTCGTCACCTTCATGGTGACGCTGGCCATGGTCACGTACCTGGATCGCGCCTGCATCGGTGCGATGAAGCAGCACATCGCCGGTGACTTCGGCCTCGACGATGCGCAGATGGGCTGGGTCTTCACCTCGTTCATCCTGGCCTACGCGATCTTCGAAATCCCCACCGCGCGCTGGGCCGATCGCACCGGCGCGGGCGCCGTGCTCACGCGCATCGTGAGCTGGTGGTCCATCTTCACGCTGCTGACCGCGGGCGCGTTCAACTACGTATCGCTGCTGGTCACGCGCTTCCTGTTCGGTGCGGGTGAAGCCGGCGCCTTTCCCTGCGTGGCCCGCGTGTTGTCGCGCTGGGTGCCGCTGCGCGAACGCGGCACCGCCAAGGGCATTTTCTTCGCCGGCGCCTATGCGTCCGCCGCGCTCACGACCTTCACCGTCAACGCGCTGCTGCCGTTCATGAGCTGGCGCACGATCCTGGTGGCCTTCGGCTGCGTCGGCTTCGTGTGGGTCTTCGCCTGGCGCCGCTGGTTCCGCGACGAGCCCACCGACCATCCCGCGGCGAACGAAGTCGAACGCGCGCTGATCATCGCGGACCGCGCGCCGGTCGTGGCGCATCCTTCGGGCCTCGCGTACTGGGGCGGGCTGCTCAAGCAACGCAACGTGCTGCTGCTGTGTCTTTCGTACATGCCGAACTGCGCCACGTTCTACTTCTGCATCACCTGGCTGCCTAGCTACCTCCGCGAGCACCACGGTTTCGAGAGCACGCAGCTCGGCATGTTGGCCGCGCTGCCGCTCGCGTTGGCCATTGGCACGCAGTTTCTCGGGGGTTTCTGGTCAGACAAGATCGTGGTCCGGTTCGGACTGATCGCTGGGCGGCGCACGCCGGGCGTCTTTGGTTATGGAGTGGCCGCGCTGTTCGTGACGGCCGCGACGTTGAGCCCCGACCCCAAGACCGCCGCCGTGCTGTTCGCTCTCACCGTCGCCACCGGCCTGCGGACGACCGCATCGTCGTGGAGCACCTGCGTCGACATCGGTCGCGAACACTCTGCGACCGTGAGCGCCACCATCAACACCTCCGGGCAGATCGCG
>Ga0190274_10002287_pt1 | contig 11260 bp, 9 predicted proteins | sample Popmic531T_FD_133002 | JGI IMG/M metagenome (GOLD analysis project Ga0190274, IMG submission 133002) | Populus adjacent soil microbial communities from riparian zone of Yellowstone River, Montana, USA - 531 T | ecosystem: Environmental > Terrestrial > Soil > Riparian zone | place: USA: Montana...
AACTTCGTGGCGCAATGGGGCGACGGTGACAAGACCCGCCCCACCGAAGCCGCATTGCGCAAGCTTCCCGATGAAACGGTGATCCCTTTCGGCAAGGCTCTGCCGTTCGTCAAACTACCGGATGCCGACAGCTATGCGCGCGAGACCGGCTGGATCGACGGCTTCCCGGTGGGCGTCGAGCGTAAGCCCTCCGGACAGGTGTGGATGGCGCATTGTTACGGCGTGCTCGGCGTGGGCCGCGAAGACTGGCCCGACACCGGCAGCGGCGCCGAGCTCTACGTCGTCATTGGCCAGGCGCCGCGCCAGCTCGATCGCAACATCGTCACGGTCGGCCGCGTGCTGCGCGGCGCCGAACTGCTGGCGTCACTGCCGCGCGGCACCGGCGCGATGGGTTTCCATGAAAAGCCCGAGCAGCGCACTCCCATCAGGTCCATTCGGCTGGCGGCCAACCTGCCCGAAGCTGAGCGGACCGCCATCGAAGTGTTGCGTACCGACACGCCGCTGTTCGCGAAGTACGTCGAGTCGCGCCGCAACCGCCGCGACGGCTGGTACATCGTGCCAGCCGGCCACATCGACGTGTGCAACCTCAACATCCCCGTGCGCGACGTCCCGAAGTCCTGACCTGAACTGCGTCGGACGCTGACGCGTCGAATCGTCGCGGGAATTCCTTGGCCGCAAAGGCACTTGCTGCCACAATCCGCGGCCTTATGGGACGCATATTCGAAGTACGAAAGCACACGATGTTCGCGCGCTGGGACCGCATGGCCAAGCAGTTCGCGCGCATTTCCAAGGACATCAACATCGCCGTCAAGGCCGGTGGGTCCGACCCGGCCTCCAACCCGGCGTTGCGGCGCGCTGTGCAGAACAGTCGCAACCTCAACATGCCCAAGGACAAGGTGGAGGCCGCCATCAAGCGCGCCGCGGGCAAGGACGCCACCAGTTACGAACAGATCATCTATGAGGGTTACGCGCCGCACGGCGTTGCCATCATCGTCGAGGCCGCCACTGACAATCCCACGCGTACCGTCGCGCAGGTGCGCGCCATCCTCTCCAAGGGCGGCGGCAATCTCGGCAGCACCGGCAGCGTGGCATTCCAGTTCCGCAAGATGGGCGTATTTCGCCTGAACCCGGAAGGCATCGACCACGACGATCTCGAGCTCTATCTCATCGATCACGGGCTCGAGGAGATGGGCGACAGCGTCGGCGAAAAAGGCGAGCCGCAGATCGTGGCGCGCTGCCTGTTCCCGGAGTTCGGGCACATGCAGGAAGCGCTCGAGAAGCGCGGCATCCATCCGCTGTCGGCGACGCACGAATACATCTGCACCACGCCGGTCGAACTACCCGAAGCGCAGGCCACCGAAGTGCTCGAGCTCGTCGACACTCTCGAGCAGAACGACGACGTCCAGCACGTCTACCATTCTCTCGTCTAGCTACTCATGGAATCCATCGAAGCGCTGATCTCGCGCGCCACGGCCAAGACCTACGGCGACACCGCCCCCACGAAGGAACACCTGGCCACGGTGCTGGAGGCGGCGGTTCGCGCGCCCGACCACGGTCGGTTGCGACCCTGGCGTTTCATGCTCATCGAAGGTGATCAGCGCCGACAATTTGGCGAGATGCTGGCGGCCTCGGCGCATCGGCGCGTTCCGGGATTGAGTGAAGGCGACCTGCAGCGTGAGCGCGGCAAGGCGCTACGCGCACCGCTCATCATCGTGGTCGCCTGCCGCATCGTGCCGGGCACCAAGGTGCCGGCCATCGAGCAGATAATGGCCGCCGGCGCCGCCGCGCAGAACATCCTGCTGGCCCTGCACACGCTGGGTTATGTCGCCGCGTGGAAAACCGGCGAAGCCGCCTACGACACTGAAGTGAAGAAGGCGCTCGGATTCGCCGCGGACGATCACCTCGTCGGGTTCATCTACACCGGTGGCGGTGCGGGCGCGACGTTTGCAACCGGCAAACCCGCCAGCGTTCAGGAAGCGATGCTCGACTTTCCAGGCTGAAGCCGCATCAGGACGATGCCGAGAACGAAATAGCCGAAGCACACGACGCTGGCTTCGGGACCTTGCGGTCCACCCGTGAGCCACGCTGGGCCAACCGCTTGCAAGTCCAGCAGCAACGCCGGAATCCCGACGTCGAGTCCCGAGAGTGGCAGCCCGAATCCAATGGCCAGCAGCCAGTTCCAGCCGGCATGCCATCCCATGACGCCGAGCAAACTGCGCGTCCTCAGCACCCAGGCGCATGCAAACAACCCGAAGAGGAACGTGCTGACCGACACCAGCCAGTGGGCATGCCGGTCGAAATGCACCAGGGAAAAGAGCGCCGAGCTCACGATCACGGCAATCGGTACGTTGAATTTCTTTGCGAGCACTGACAGCAACCAGCCGCGAAACAACAGTTCCTCGACGCCGGACTGCAGCGCGAACGTGAACAGCAGCAGCAAGATCGGCACCAGCGACGCTGGCTGCGAGAATGCCGGCGCGATGCCCGTGAGCCGCAGGCCACCGGCCATCCAGATCACGATGACGATTCCAGAGAGGCCGGCCACGCCCAGGACGTGACCGCGCAGGAATTCGCGCACCTGGTGTTCACCGCGAATGCCGATGCTCGTAATCGGGCGCCGTTCCACGAACCGGACCCACGCCAGTAACAACAGCAGCAGAAAACCGAAAGACACCAGCGTGAATGCCACCAGCGCGGTCGGATCGAGCGGATCGCCTTCGGGACTCATGTTGACGAATTTCGCGATGAGGAGGTCGCCGGACAGCGCGGTGGCGATCACGAATGCGAGCGCCAGAAATGGGGCGAGCGCTCCCCACGGAATCCAGCCGCGCGCGGCTTCAGCCGGAAACAGATCCTGCGATCGAAGCAATGTCATCGACCCTCTTTATCTTATTGATCTGCGAACGCCAGCAGCTCCGCACCTTCTCGGACCTGGTCGCCGGGCGCACACAATACACGAGCGATTTTGCCGGCGGCCGGTGCGGTGATCGTCTGCTCCATTTTCATGGCTTCGAGCACCACGAGCGGCGCGCCCTTGGCGACTTCGTCGCCAGCCTTCACGTGCACTGCCAACACCCTGCCCGGCATGATCGCGAGGAGGCCGCCGTGAACGTCCGCAGCTTCCGTGGCCGGTAGATAGGGATCGATCCGGTGGAACACGCGATGCTCGCCCTCGAGAAACAGGTGAAGCTCGTTGCCGCGAACCACCACGCCCTGCGCGGGATCGTCCGCCGCCGGCGGGACCGCGATTTCCCGCTCGACCTCGCCTTCGCGGAATTTCCAGCGCCGCTCCCCGCGTACACCGAGGGTCCAGCCACTGCGGTCATCCCACGGCGAGGTCGGCCGCGGCACGGATGCCCCCTTTCCATACTCGCGCTGCGCGCGCCAGGATGCCTGCGCCACCAGGTCCCACATCGCAGGCGTGGTCTCGGTGCGTTGCGCAAACAGGTGATTGCGCTCGCGCTCGATGAGCGCCGTATCGAGTCGCGCCTCGACGAAAGCGGGCGCGCTCATGAGCCTGCCGAGAAACTCCACATTCGTGCGCACCCCGACTATCTGGTACTGCGCCAGCGCCATACGCATCCGGGAGATGGCTTCGGCGCGCGAGGCTCCGTGCACGATGAGCTTGGCAAGCATCGGGTCGTAGAACGGGGTGATCTCATCGCCGGCGCGCACGCCGGTGTCCACGCGCACCTCGGCGCTCTGCACCGGCGCCTGGAGATGTTCGAGCCTGCCGATGGACGGCATGAAGTCGCGCGTCGGGTCCTCCGCGTAGATCCGCGCCTCGATCGCGTGCCCGGCAATCGACAGCTCGCCTTGCGCGCGTGGCAATCGTTCGCCGGACGCCACGCGCAACTGCCACTCCACGAGGTCGAGCCCGGTGATCATCTCGGTTACCGGATGTTCGACCTGGAGCCGCGTGTTCATTTCCATGAAATAGAACCCATCACCCGTGGCGATGAATTCCACGGTGCCGGCGCCGCGATAGTCGACCGCACGCGCCGCGGCCACCGCGGCCTCGCCCATCTGGCGGCGGCGCTCGGGAGTCATGCCCGGGGCGGGCGCTTCTTCGATGACCTTCTGATGCCGGCGCTGCACCGAACAATCGCGCTCGAACAGATAGACCACGTTACCGTGATGGTCGCCGAACACCTGCACCTCGATGTGCCGTGCGCTGGTCAGGTATTTCTCCACCAGCACGCGATCATCCTTGAAACTGGCCGCGGCTTCGCGCTGGCAACTGGCGAGCGCCGCGGCAAAACCCGCGGAATCGTCCACGCGCCGCATGCCCTTGCCGCCGCCCCCGGCCACCGCCTTGATGAGCACGGGAAAGCCGATGCGCTGCGCCTGCGTCAGTAGATAGTCCGGCTCCTGCCGGTCACCGTGATACCCGGGGGTGAGTGGCACGCCGGCCTTTTCCATGAGCGACTTGGCGGCGGACTTCGAGCCCATGGCGGCAATGGCCGCGGGCGTCGGCCCCACGAACGTGATGCCGGCGCGCGCACAGGCGACGGCGAACTCCGCGTTCTCCGACAGGAACCCATAACCAGGGTGGATGGCATCCGCGCCGGCGCGACGCGCGGCGTCGAGGATCACATCACCGCGCAGGTAGCTCTCCTGCGGGCGCGGTCCGCCGATGTGCACGGCTTCGTCGCAGGCCGCGACGTGCGCGGCATGCGCGTCGGCATCGGAATACACCGCCACGGTTTGTACTCCCAAACGCCGCGCCGTTCGCGCGATGCGACAGGCAATCTCGCCCCGGTTCGCGATCAGAAGTTTGATGAACACGCGACGCTACTTCTTCGGCGACCAGGGCGGAGTGCGTTTCTCGAGAAACGCCGCGATGCCTTCGCGCCCCTCGGGCGACACGCGCGCGTCGGCAATGCACTTTGCAGTCGCAGCCAGCAACACGTCGTCCATGGGTGTTTCCACTACATCGGCGAGCAATCGCTTGGTCGCGCCGAGTGCCGCCGGGCTGGCCGCGAGCAGGTGATGCACCAGGCGCTCGACTTCGCGATCGAGCCCCTCTGACAAGGTGACCTCGTGAACCAGCCCGAGGTCTCGCGCCTGGGCCGCCGAGAATTTTTCGGCAGTGAGCATGTAACGCGCCGCGGCGCGCGCCCCCATGGCGCGCACCAGGTGCGGGGAAATCGTGGCCGCGACGATACCGAGCTTGACCTCGGACAACACGAAGCTGGCCGACTCGACGGCGACCACCAGGTCGCAGGCCGCGACCAGCCCGACGCCACCGCCGAACGCGTCGCCCTGCACGCGCGCGATGACCGGCCGAGAGCAGGCGTGCACGGCGGCGAACATGCGCGCCACTTTGAGGGCATCGGCATGATTGTCGGCGTGACTGAATGACGCCATCGAGCGCATCCAGTTAAGGTCCGCGCCGGCGCAAAACGCCGGGCCACGTGCCCCCACCACCACCACGCGCGTGTCGGGCGAGGCTTCGACGTCGGCGAATGCGGCGGCAATTTCCGCGACCAGCGCATCGTTGAACGCATTGCGCACTTCGGGGCGATTGAGCCACAGCCATCGCACCGCGCCGCGCTGTTCGATCTCGATGTGCTGGTAGTCAGTCATGGCCACGTCCGCTCACATTCGAAACACGCCGAAGCGCGTGTCGGGGATCGGCTGCTTCAGGGCAACGCCCAACCCCAGCGCGAGGCACATGCGCGTGTCGGCCGGGTCGATGACACCGTCGTCCCAGAGGCGCGCCGTTGCGTAGTAAGGATTGCCTTGCGTCTCATACTGCTCGCGAATCGGCGCCTTGAAGGCAGCCTCGTCTTCGGAACTCCATGTGCCGCCCTTTGCCTCGATGGAGTCGCGGCGCACGGTCGCCAGCACATTTGCCGCCTGCTCGCCGCCCATGACGCTGATGCGCGAATTCGGCCAGGTCCACAGGAAGCGGGGAGCATAGGCCCTGCCGCACATGCCGTAATTTCCTGCGCCAAAACTCCCACCCACGATGACGGTGAACTTCGGGACGCGCGCACAGGCGACCGCGGTGACCATCTTCGCGCCATGGCGGGCGATGCCTTCGTTCTCGTATTTCTTGCCGACCATGAAGCCGGTGATGTTCTGCAGGAACACCAGCGGTATGCGCCGCTGGCAACAAAGCTCGATGAAGTGTGCGCCCTTCTGCGCGGAATCGGAGAACAGAATGCCGTTGTTGGCGAGGATGCCCACGGGCATGCCGTGGATGCGCGCGAAACCCGTGACCAGCGTGGCGCCGAAGCGCGCCTTCCATTCGTCGAAATCGCTGGCGTCGACGAGGCGGGCGACGATCTCGCGCGCGTCGTAAGGCTTGCGCGTATCGGCCGGGATCAGGCCATAGAGGTCTTCGGCGGGAAACAGCGGCTCGCGAAACTCCGGAGTTATCCCGGTTTCCCGGCCCGGCACCGAAAGAGGATCCGGCGGCAAACTGGCGATGATGCGCCGCGCGATTCCGAGCGCATGACTGTCGTTCTCGGCGAGGTGATCCACCACGCCCGACACCCTGGCGTGCACGTCGCCGCCGCCCAGTTCCTCGGCGCTGACCACTTCACCGGTGGCGGCCTTCACCAGCGGCGGGCCGCCGAGAAAGATGGTGCCCTGGTTGCGGACGATGATGGATTCATCGCTCATCGCCGGCACGTAAGCGCCGCCGGCGGTGCACGAGCCCATGACCACGGCGATTTGCGGAATGGCCGCGGCCGACATGTTGGCCTGGTTGTAGAAGATGCGTCCGAAGTGCTCGGCGTCGGGGAACACTTCATCCTGGCTCGGCAGGTGCGCGCCGCCCGAATCCACGAGGTAGATGCAGGGCAGTCGGTTTTCTTCGGCAATGCGCTGCGCGCGCAGGTGCTTCTTGATGCTGACGGGATAGTAGGTGCCGCCCTTCACCGTCGGGTCATTGCACACCACCACGCATTCGCGGCCGGCGATGCGTCCGATGCCGGTGATGATGCCGGCGGCGGGCGTCTCGTCGCCGTACATGCCGAAGGCCGCGAGCGGCGACAACTCGAGAAACGGCGCGCCCGGATCGAGCAGCATTTCCACGCGGTCGCGGGGCAGCAGTTTGCCGCGCGCCACGTGTTTGGCACGGGCCGCCTCGCCGCCGCCGGATGCGATTTTTGCCTGGCGGCCGCGCAATTCGCTCACGAGGGCCCGCATGGCCGCCTCGTTGGCGGCGAACTCAGCGCTTTTCCTATCGACTTTGGATTCGAGCGGCGGCATGATTGTCGGACAATAGTACAACCCGATATTTGATGGCAAGCGACACGAGTACCCGCAATGAGCCTATTCGACCGCTGTGATTTCGACTTCGGCCTGGGACCCGAGCTCGACGAGGTCCGCAACCAGGTGCGGCGTTTCGCCCGCGAGCGCATCGCGCCGCGCGCCGAGGAAATCGACCGCAGCAACGAGTTCCCGCGCGACCTGTGGCCCGAGCTCGGCGCCGCCGGCTTGTTAGGCATCACCATCCCGGAGCGCTGGGGCGGCGCCAACCTCGGTTACCTGGCGCACATCATCTGCATGGAGGAGATCTCGCGCGCCTCCGGCTCGGTGGGCCTCTCCTACGGCGCGCATTCCAACCTGTGCATGAACCAGATCATGCTCAACGGCAACGACGCGCAGCGCGACCGCTATCTACCGCCGCTGGTCGAAGGCGTGCACGTCGGCGCGCTGGCCATGAGCGAGCCCGGCGCCGGCTCGGACGTCGTGGGCATGACACTGCGCGCCCAGAAAGTCGAAGACAAGCGCGGCAACGGCTATGCCTTGACCGGCAGCAAGATGTGGATCACCAACGGTCCCGATGCCGACGTGGTCGTGGTCTACGCCAAGACCGACCCGGCGGCAGGCGCCCGCGGCATCACCGCCTTCATCGTGGAAAAGGGCTACGCCGGCTTCACCTCCGCGCAGAAGCTCGACAAGCTGGGCATGCGCGGCTCGTCGACCAGCGAACTGGTGTTCGACAACTGCCTGGTGCCGGCGGAGAACATGTTAGGCCAGCTGAACGGCGGCGTTCGCGTGCTCATGAAAGGCCTCGACTACGAACGCGCGGTGCTCGGTGGCGGACCTCTCGGCCTCATGGCCGCGGCGCTCGACCTGGTGTTGCCTTACATCCATGAACGCAAGCAATTCGGCCAGCCCGTGGGCACCTTCGAGCTCATGCAGGCGAAGGTGGCCGACATGTACGCCTCGTTGAACGCCGCGCGCGCCTATTCGTACGCGATCGGCCGCGCCTGCGACGCCGGACACTGTTCGCGCCAGGACGCCGCCGCGGCCATTCTCTTTGGCGCGGATCACGCCACGCAGAGCTGCCTGCAGGCCATCCAGGCGCTCGGCGGCAACGGCTACATCAACGACTACGCGGCGGGACGGCTGCTGCGCGACGCCAAGCTCTACGAGATCGGCGCCGGCACGCAGGAAATCCGCCGCATGCTCATCGGCCGGGAAATCTACGAAGCCACTTCATGAAGAAGACCAACGGCGGCACGCCCTTCGAACCGATCAAAATCGAGCCTGCCTACCGTAAAGTGGCCACCGCCCTGCTCGATCGCATCACTGCCCGCGCGATCAATGCCGGCGACCGGCTGCCGCCGGAAATGGAACTGGCGCGGCAATTCGGAGTTCACCGGGGCACGGTGCGCGAGGCGTTGCGCGAGCTCGAGACCAACGGCGTTCTCAAGCGCGAACGCGGCTCCAAGCTCATGATGGTCACGCGACCGGCGCGCGTCACTGTCGCGGCGGGCGTGAGCCGAGCACTGGCGATGCACGATGTGACCTATCACGACATCTGGGAAGCGCTCACCGCGCTCGAGCCGCCGATCGCCGCGGCGGCAGCGCGCAATCGAAGTCCCAAGGACCTCAAACATCTCGATGCGCTCGTGGCCGCGGCTGCGACGGTCGAACAGGCGGCCGCGTTCTTTCGTGCCGTCGGCGAGGCCACCCACAACGGCGTTTTCATGCTGGCCCATGAACCGCTGGTGGAACTGCTGGTGCCCTCGCTCGGCGCGATGATCGACAAGGTGCCGCAGGCCGCAGGCCGCATCGCCACCGCGCAGAAGCGCATCGTCACCGCCATCCGCGAACGTGACGGCGACCAGGCGGGCGAGTGGATGGCCAAACACATTCGCGATTTCCGGCGCGGATTCGAGCTCGCCAGGATCGCCTTACAGCAGGCGGTCGGGAGCGCATAGAATCCCGCCGCGCCAGCACCGCGTCGAACAGCCGCCAAGTGAAGATTTTCCGCCGGCGGCAACGCGACCACTACATGAATGCCCCCAGCGTGAGCAGACTCGCGTAGTCGAACGGCGGGTGGAGGTGGAGGCGGCGTGTCGCGACTCAAAGTTGTGTCACCATCGGCGAAATCGTGACACTGGAAAGTGCGCAACCGAGGGAATATTCAATGAGCGCTAACAAGACGAAGGGCGCCGGACTGCCGCGCCGGGAATTCATGCGCAACGCGGCGCTTGCGGCCGCTGCATTCACCATTGTTCCGCGCCACGTGCTCGGCGGCCCGCGCCACATCGCTCCCAGCGACCGCGTGAACATCGCCGGGGTCGGCGTGGGCGGCATGGGCCGCGCCAACATGCAGGCGCTGTCGAGCATGAACCTAGTCGCCATGTGTGACGTCGACTGGTCGTACGTGGACGCGCGCTACGCCGATATCCCGAAGCAGATGGAAGCGGCTGACAAGCGGCTCAGCGAAGCCACCGACGACAAACAAAAGGCACAGGCGCAAGCGCAGATCACGGGCTGGCGGCAATTGCAGGCGCAGCTGCCGAAGACCAAGCGCTACACCGACTACCGCGAGATGCTCGCGAAGCAGAAGAACATCGACGCGGTGGTCATCGCCACGCCGGATCACACGCATGCGCTCATCGCCCTCGCGGCCATGGATCTCGGCAAGCACGTTTACGTGCAGAAGCCGCTGGCGTGGTCGGTGGAGGAATGTCGCCGGCTCGCGGCAAAAGCCACTGCCAGCAAGCTGCAAACCCAGATGGGCAACCAGGGCCACTCCTCGGACGACGCGCGGCTGGTCAATGAATACATCCAGTCCGGCGCCATCGGCGCCGTGACCGAAGTGCACGTGTGGACCAACCGGCCGCTGGCCTACTGGCCGCAGGGCATTCCGCGCCCTGCCCCCTTGCCCGCCAACGCCCGCGATCTCCCCTGGAACATGAACGGCGTGATGACGCGCGCCGCGGGGTCCTTCGGCTCCTACACGCCGCCGGACAAACTCGCCTGGGACCTGTTCCTGGGCCCGTCGCGCTACATCGACTACCACCCTATCTACCATCCGTTCAACTGGCGCGGCTGGACCGACTGGGGCGTGGGCGCCATCGGCGACATGGGCGCGCATCTCATCGATTCCGCTTTCTGGTCGCTGGACCTCGACTACCCCACCACCGTCGAGACGACCTCCACGCCTTACAACCACGACACCTATCCGATGGCGTCCACCACGTATTACGAATTCCCGGCGAAGGGCGTTCGCCCCGCTGTAAAAATGACGTGGTACGACGGCGGTCTCACGCCGCCGAAGCCGGTCGAAATGGGTGACGAGGAACTCAACAAGGGTGGCGGCGTGTTATACGTCGGCACCAAGGGCAAACTATTGCATGACACCTACGGCTTCAACCCGCGACTTCTGCCGAAGTCGCTGCACGAGAGCGCAGGCAAGCCAAAGGAGACCTACGCGCGCATCGCCACCAGCCACGAGATGAACTGGATCGATGCCATCCGCGGCACGCAGAAGACCACGAGCCCCTTCGAATACTCAGCCAGGCTCACCGAGATCATGTTGTTAGGCGTAGTTGCTCTCAACGCGGGCAAGAAGATCCACTACGACGGCAACGCCATGAAGGTGACCAACGTGCCGGACTCGGACGCGTTGCTCAAGCGCAAGTACCGCGCTGGGTGGGAATTGAGCTGATGTACTTTCAACAGAAGGGGAAGATGAATGAAGATCATGCTGGCAGCAACACTGCTGGTTCTGGCAATGGCCGTGACCGCGGCCCATGCCACACCGCCACGTAGCGCAATTCACGCCGACAACCCGACAGACTCCGCCCGCAGTGGCCGCGGCAGACCTAACCTGCCGAACATGCCCGAAGCGGCGCAGTCGCCGACCAACGAACAGGTGGGCGACGGTGACTCCTTCGGTCGCAGCGTCAACTTCCTCGGGCTCGCGCAGCCCAATGGCGTGGCAGTCTCGACAGATTGCACGGATACCGAACCGGGTAGCTGCGTCGTCGTCACCGACCCG
>Ga0190274_10002288_pt1 | contig 11259 bp, 9 predicted proteins | sample Popmic531T_FD_133002 | JGI IMG/M metagenome (GOLD analysis project Ga0190274, IMG submission 133002) | Populus adjacent soil microbial communities from riparian zone of Yellowstone River, Montana, USA - 531 T | ecosystem: Environmental > Terrestrial > Soil > Riparian zone | place: USA: Montana...
CGCTCGATGACATCGATTGGCAGTGGTCCGACGAGCGGTTGAGTCGCCTGCGCGATCTCGGCATTCGTCCCATCGTCGGTCTCGTTCATCATGGCAGTGGGCCGGCGTACACCTCGCTACTCGATCCGGGCTTTGCCGAGAAGCTCGCGCGCTTTGCGGGAGCCGTCGCGCACCGCTACCCGTGGGTCAAGGAGTTCACGCCTGTCAACGAGCCGCTGACGACCGCGCGGTTCAGTGCGCTGTACGGGCACTGGTATCCGCACGTACGCAACGACCAAGCCTTCGTCCGCGCCCTTCTCAACCAGCTTCGCGCCACCGTTCTCTCGATGCGCGCCATCCGCGAAGTGATTCCGGACGCACATCTGGTGCAGACCGAGGACTGCGGCAAGACATTCGGCACGGACGCAACCGCCAATCAGGTGGCCCACGACAACCATCGCCGCTGGCTGACATGGGATCTCCTGAATGGCTCCGTCACAGGCTCTCACCCCCTGTTGCGCTTCCTGCGCGGCGCCGGTTTCAGCGCGGGCGATGAATCGTTTTTCGCGGAGAGTCCCTGTCCACCCGATGTTGTCGGCCTGAACTATTACCTGACAAGCGATCGCTTCCTCGACGCGCGGCTCGAGCACTATCCGGAAGCGCATCACGGCGGGAACGGCCGAATGCGCTATGCCGATGTCGAAGCCGTACGCGCACGCGCCGAAGGTATCGAGGGTCACGAAGGCCATCTGGTGGCGGCGTGGGAGCGCTATCGCCTTCCGGTCGCGCTCACCGAAGTGCACCTGGCGTGCACGCGTGACGAGCAGCTGCGGTGGATCGCGGAGTCATGGGCAGGGGCGCAGGCGGCGAGCTCGAGAGGCGCCGATGTCCGAGCCATCACCGCGTGGGCCTTGCTCGGGTCGTACAACTGGAACTCGCTGGTCACGCTAGACGCTGGGCATTACGAGTCGGGCGCCTTTGAAGTCCGGGGCGCCGTGCCGCGCGCGACCGCGCTTGCTCGTCTCGTGTCCACTCTGGCGTCGGGGGGCACGCCAGACGAGCCAGTCCTGGACTTACCAGGATGGTGGCGCCGGCTCGATCGTCTGACCTACGGGAACATGAGTTGTGGCTCGAGGGCACCGGAGTTGGCGTCCGATCTGGCGGGATGACCGCCGCAGGAGTTGACCATGGCAAAATCCAAAGCACCACAGCGCGCGACCAAACGTTCGAGCAGTCGCAGCACCGTTTCTGGCCCTGCCAAGTCGGATGTGGCCACGGCCAGTGCCGACCTGCTCGAGGCCAAGATGGCAGCGACTCAACGGGTTGCTGCCCAAATGCCGTTCAATCCCACCAAGGACGCTGAGTACGACGCCGATGCGGCTGTTGCGCCGCCGACCGGCGCGCACGTCAAGCCAGACGATCCCATTGTCGGATCGAGCACCGTACGCGAGATCAACGACTCCGAGAAGGTCGGGAGCGGCTCGCCCGTGATTGGCGTGAACAAGACCATCGCGCCGCTGGATCGCGTGCGTGTCGACTCCAGCAATCAGCCGTTGACTACCAACCTCGGCGTACCGGTCGGCGACAATCAGAACTCGCTGAAGGCCGGCATGCGGGGACCGACGCTGCTCGAAGACTTCATCCTTCGCGAGAAGATCACACACTTCGACCATGAGCGCATTCCCGAACGCATCGTCCACGCCCGTGGTTCGGCGGCTCATGGCTACTTCGAGTGCTACAAGCCGATGACACGATTCACCCGCGCCAGTCTCTTCGCCGAGGCTGGGAAGCGGACGCCCGTGTTCGTGCGTTTCTCCACGGTCATCGGTGAGCGTGGCTCGACCGACACGGCGCGTGACGTCCGCGGGTTCGCCGTGAAGTTCTACACCGATGAAGGTAACTGGGATCTGGTCGGCAACAACATGCCGGTGTTCTTCATTCAGGATGCGATGAAGTTTCCGGACCTCGTGCACGCCGCCAAGCCTGAGCCGCATTTCGCGATGCCGCAAGCGGCGACCGCGCACGATACTTTCTGGGACTTCGCTTCGCTGATGCCCGAAATCACTCACATGTTGATGTGGGTGATGTCAGACCGGGCCATTCCCCGCTCGTACCGCATGATGCAGGGGTTCGGCGTTCATACCTTCCGGTTGGTCAACGGCGACGGCGAATCACATTTTGTGAAGTTCCACTGGAATCCCATCGCTGGCACCCATTCGCTGACCTGGGACGAAGCCGTGAAGATCTCGGGCGCCGACCCCGACTTTCATCGCCGCGACCTCTGGGAAGCTATCGAGGCTGGTGCGTACCCAGAGTACGAACTCGGAATGCAAATCTTCACCGAAGAGGAGGCAGAGGGGTTTTCGTTCGACGTACTCGACGCTACGAAGATCGTGCCCGAGGAACTGGTTCCGGTGCAGCCGGTCGGCCGTCTGGTCCTGAACCGCAATCCCGACAATTTCTTCGCCGAAACCGAGCAGGTCGCCTTTTGCACCGCGCACATCGTGCCAGGCATTGATTTCACGAACGATCCGCTGCTCGCGGGCCGCATCCACTCGTACGTCGACACCCAGATCTCGCGGCTGGGTGGACCGAACTTTCACGAAATCCCGATTAATGCGCCCATCGCCCAGGTCCATAACAACCAGCGCGATGGCATGCATCGGGAGGCGATCAGTCGCGGACGGGTGGCCTACGAGCCGAATTCGCTCGGTGGCGGCTGCCCCTTTCAAGCTGGCACCAAAGGGTTCGTCTCATTTCCGCAACCAGCCGAGCCGGACTCTGACAAGGTTCGCGGCAAGCCTGAACGCTTTGCCGAGCACTATGCCCAGGCGCGCCTGTTCCTGAACAGCCAGACTCCGGTGGAGCGGGCGCACATCATCAATGCCTTCCGCTTCGAGCTCTCGCGCGTCCAAATTCCCGCCGTCCGGGAGCGCATGGTCTCGGGCCTGCGCAACGTCGACGAAGACTTTGCACGAGCAATTGCCGAAGGCCTCGGCATGCGCCAACTGCCGAAGCCGATGCCCAAGGTACTCGATGAGGAGATCACTCCCGAAGTGACTTCCTCGCCCGCACTTTCCTTGATGGCCCGGCCTGGCACCGGCACCATCCGGACGCGCCGGGTGGCGATTCTCGTTGCGAATGGTGCCGACGCACGGGCCCTGACCCGACTCGCGGCCAAGCTCATCGAGCAAGGCGCCGTTCCCCGCTTCGTCGGTTCCCGACTCGGCGCCGTCGACGGTTCCTCGGATGAGATTGAGGTCGATGTGCCAGTCGATGCCGCCCCCTCCGTGCTTTTTGATGCCGTCGTGATCCCGGGCGGCGAAGCTGCGTCGAATCTGGCCGCTGACGGCCGCATGGTTGAGTTCGTCAAAGACCAGTACCGCCACTGCAAGCCAATCCTCGTGCTCGATGGAGGCTCATCGATGCTCGCGAAGGCAGGCATCCCGACAAGCGCCAAGGATCCGGGATTGATCGTGACAGCAGACTTCGGTGCGGCGACAACGGCCTTCATTGCGGCGCTTGGGCGACATCGGGCATTCGAGCGGGATACCGATCCGCCGCTGATCTAAACCGGCCGGCACATGGCCGGGTTTCAGCGGCCGGTTGGCATCGATGGTGGTTCGTCAAGAACCAAGGCGGTCTCGAGCCGCATCGCGGCAGTCGCGTTCATCGGACTCGGGCTCGCCCTGAGAGGCGCCTGGGTTTCGGAGGCTGGCCGCCGGGCTGCGCTGGATCGGTCAGCCGTGGTCCCCCGCTACTTCGCCAGTCGGTCGCTGAAATCATCGCGCCTCTGCCCAGAAACGATCGCGTGTTGCCCTCGTAAGGAGGTGATCGACATCGCGGATTACTCAGTCGAACCGACGCAAGTTGGGAGGCCATGGAATCGAACCGAACCGACGTGGTACTTCACTTGCGTACGTCTCGATCGCCGAGGCAGCCCGGACACAAAGACCGTTCAACGGGACCAATACCTCGTTCAATGGAACTTGGAGCCTGGACTGCTCGGCACTGCTTATTCTGCGCGACGCCGACAGAATTACTGAAGTTAGCAAAACGCCTCTCCAGCGGCGGGGAGATCAGCCGAGCGTTGCGTCGAGAACCCCATGCCGCGGCGGCGACGTCGAGTCTTGCCTACCGTCCGGTCTCATCGTGCGGAGCATGAACAGGCTTCGACTCTGGCGACCATCGTTGTCGGAGGTACACCGCCAGCCACACCATCGACGCAATGGCGAGGAACTCACTTTGCCAGTTCTGGAAGGACTCGAACCAGAATCGCGACGAGCCGAGGTAATCGATTAACGACGAGGGCACTTGATGGTGATCCACCTGCTCGGCGACATATTCGGCGTGGCCCCCGATGATATGTCCTACGAAGGACATGACGAACAGCAGCACGAAGGCCAGGCCGAGCGAGTGCTCATAGAGCCGAAGAACCCAACCACCTTTCCGGACCGGCCACGGCGCGTCCGGCCTGTTTCGGAAATCACGCGGATCGGCATCGGCCAGTTCGACCGCACCGGGCCGGCGCGACTCCGGCGATCCTCGCTGGACGAGGCACGTCGTCAGAAGGACGAAGACCGCCATCTGCAGAAATTCGCTCTCCCAATTCTCAAAGATGGCTTCCCAGGGATGGCCGGTCGCAAGGTACTCGGTCATCACGATACCGGGCCGGCCGTGTTCGCGCTCGGTCGCGTTGTAATCGTGCTGTCCGGCAATGATCTGACCGATGAGGAACAGTACGAACATCGCCATCAGGACCAGGGTCAGGGCGCGATCGCGGATCCAACTCACCTCGTCACCTGCCCCTCTGGCGGAAACGTCCGCCGGCCCTGAGACCGCGGTCGCTGGAATCGGATCGAGGTCGACGCAGCTAGATTCGCTTTCAATACCGTTGCGATTTGTCGCAACGCGTGGTCGTTTTCTGCGGCGGTGTTGGAGACAATGCAATCGGCGGGCGCATAAATCTTGAGGTTGCGCATGTAGGCATCGTTGGCCGTAAAGAGCACGCAGATATTGCCGGCTATGCCGGTCAGGATCACCCGGCGGGTGCCTAGCGCCTTCAGCAGCGTGTCCAGCGTCGTCTCGAAAAACCCGGAGTGTTTGGGCTTGAGGACGAAGTAGTCGTGCGCGGTCGGGCGGAGTCGCCGGGAGACCACTCGTCCCGGAGACGATCGGCGCGTACAGTGTGCGACGGTGTGCCGGAAGTCCGATCGCCATTGGCCGAAGTTGTCGTTGACGTAGACGGCCGGAATGCCTGCCGCGACCGCACGACGTTTGAAAGCGGCGAGGCGGGTGGCCATCGGTTCGGCCTGCGCGACGAGCTTCTCGGAGCCTTCGAACGCCAGATCGTTCACGACGTCGATGAGAAGGAGCGCCGTGCCCCGCACGGGTAACCCAACGTTCCCGGAGAGGCTCATACCGCATCGATTCGAGCACTTCGCGTACCAGTCCCGCGCAAAAGCCGTCGTCCTTGCGGCGGCTCGGCATTTGCACATTTCCCCGTCGTGTTCCCAACAGTCCCGATCCCGTGGTCCGAATTGGCACGGCGCACCTGGCGCGAGACGATCGACGACGACGTGATGGGACTGGCGGCGCAGCTGGCCTATTACTTCTTTCTGGCATTGTTTCCGGCGTTGCTGTTCCTCCTGGCTGTGGCGAGCTTTTTTCCGCTCACCGACGTCGCCGATGAGGTGGGCCGGGCGCTCGGACCAGTCGTCTCACCACAAGTGCTGGAGCTGATTCAGCAGCAGATGCGCCGGCTGGCCAACAACGAGAACGGCGGGCTACTTACCGTCGGTGTCGCCGGCGCACTCTGGAGCAGTTCAGCGGCTCTCGTGTCGATCGTCGGCGCCCTCAACCGGGCCTACGACATCGAGGAGGGTCGGCCGTGGTGGAAGGTGCGAATCGTGGCGATCGGCCTCACGCTCGGCAGCGCGCTGTTTGTCATCCTGGCCTTCGCGCTGGTGCTGGCGGGTCCATCAGTGGCGGACTGGCTCGGAAGAAGGACCGGCTTGGGCGCGCCGTTCGAGTGGACCTGGCTTGTACTGCAGTGGCCGCTGGTCTTTGTGCTCATCTCGACCGGCATCGGGCTCATTTACTACTTCGGCCCGGATGCGGATCAGGACTGGGTGTGGATTACGCCCGGGGCGGTGGCCGCCACCATCCTGTGGCTCGTGATCTCGCTTCTCTTCAAGCTGTACATCGCTCACTTCACCGACTATGAAGGTTCCTACGGCACCGTCGGCGGTGTCATCGTCGTGCTTCTCTGGTTCTACGTCTCGGGCATCGCGCTCCTCGCGGGCGCGGAGTTGAATGCGGAGATCGAGCACGCTTCGCCGTACGGCAAGGCGCCCGGGCAGAAGAACGCGGACGGCAAACGGATCCTCGGGGCGCGCGCGGCAAGGACGTACGAGAAGGGTCAAGGCCCGAGCGCGGCGCCGTCGCACTCGGATGCGAAGCCGGGCGGCTGGAAGAGCGCAGCGAACACTGGAAGGTGAATCCCTACCTGCTGGCCACCTCGCGAACTCCGACTGTCGTAGGGCAAACCTTCAGGTTTACCGGTATCGCATTGGCAGACCTAAAGGTCTGCCCTACGACGCACAGCGCTGGAGACTCGATACCGATCTATTGCGCCTTCAACGCCTGCCAGATTGCGCCGAAGTCGTAGGCGACGCCGATCTGACCGCTGACATATTTCTGCTTGGTCAGGTTGTTCGGGTCATTGGACCATGTCAGGGAAATCGGAATCTTGGCTTTGAGCTGAAACGGCAACGCCACCGTCGCGTTGAGATGGTAGGTGCTTTTGCGGTCGGCGGCGATCGGAGCGGCAGACTTGTCGAGTGGTGCCTTCGCTTTGAAACTCATGCTGAGCTCCGTCGATCGGCCCATCACGATCGCGTCCTCCATGATGCTCCCGACCAAGGCGGCCGACGTCTCGAAGTCCTTGGCCTTGAAGGCGCCGGCGACCGGATCCTTCGCGTCCGCAACGCTGTACTTCATGTTGAGCGTGAAGTCGGCACTGGCGAACCCCTTGTCTAACAGGACTACGAACGAATACTTGTTCTTGCCTTCCACGTTGGTCAGATGCGCCCCCGCCGCTTTGACGCTGACTTGCAGCGACGATGCGATCTGGTTCTTGGCCTCCGTCAGCGCCTGACCGAGAAGCGCGTTCGCCGCCGCGAGGAAAGTACCGACGTCTTCGTTTGGAACGGCAATGCCCTGTATGCGCGTCAACAACTCCGTCCGCGTTCCAAGCTTGCCGAGCAGCAGCGGGTACCAACGAGAGGCTCGCGGATCTCTATCTCCGACAACTCGTACTTTGAAGTCCCAGCTCATCGCGTCGAACAAGACCTCTGCTCCCGGCACGCCGGAGATTCCCGTGATTTCCTTCTCAGGGATCTTTCCGCCGAAGGTCACCGTTCCACCGATCCGCCGCAGCGATTCGTGAGTGGCATAGGCAAACTGGGCGCTTCGATTGGCCACCGTGCCGCCACCGACCAGTGCGACCGCGTTCAGATTCACGCTGATGGCTGAATCGTTGGCGGAGAACACCTTCCTGAAGTCGCCTGAAAGCGCAATGAGTCGCGTCAGCCCACTTCGCTCGATGAGCTCATTCGTCCCTGGGTTGGTCGACGTCGCATTTGTCGATTGCGCCGTGGCCGACTCAGGAAGCTCGTCGACCAACGCCGCAAGCGCCGTGTCGTAGTCGGCAAAGCGCTTGTCGGCGATGAAGCGCTGGAGCATCCGGCGGTAAATGATCTCGCGCGCGTTCGGACCCACTGCGCCGGCGAGTTCGGTTGCGAACTCACCCTGCACGTCTTTCCAGGCGGTCAGGAATGTGATGTCGTCAATGGCCGACGCCGTAGCGCGTTGGCCCACGGTGGTGGTGGTCTGAGCCGCGGCGGCGTTAGCCATCGCGCCCACCACGACTGTCAACAGCAGAACGGTCCTGATCGCCATGCAGCCCTTCATCGCGGAACCTTAGCTGACGACCAGGAAGGCCAGGCCGATGGTGTGGTCCTTGTCCTTGTTCGCTTCCGATTTCTCGTCGAGGACGGTCTTCTTGCCGGAGACGATGAGCGTCACCTTCTGCTTCCAATCCTTTTCCGTCTGCGAGAAGCCCCAGCTCAGCCGATGCGTTCCTACCGGCATATCGGGCAGCGGCTCTCGACGATCGACGAGCGATTTGATCACCACCGCTGTATCGAGCGCAATCGTGTAGGGGATCGTCATCGCATTGACGTCGACGTCAACTTCGACCTCGCTGCCGAGGGGAACGTCAATGACCATGACGTCCTTGGGAAGCGCCGCCTGTAACGCCGCGGCAACCTTGCTGAGCTTGACTGGAGTGGTGGTCTTGGCCATCGCTGCAACCTGTCTCTGTGCCACTGCACCCTCGAACCTGGGCCGGCTTCGGTGCAATCGCTTTCAGGCGGGTGACTATACAACACGGAAGTTCAGTCGGCGTAGGGGACGCTGCCGTATACTTCACGCGCCCATCGCCGACAGTCAGCAACAAGGAGCGACCATGCTCGATTACTACGGACTCAAGGCCCTTCAGGCCGGCTTCGTCATTGCGGCGATTGCGCCGCTGATCCTCGTGATGCTCTATCGCATCGTCCGGGTGAATGCCCGCTGCAGTGAGATCAGCACAATTATGGACGCCGCCTTCGGCGAGCCGGAGAAGAACCCGAAGCCTACCAACGACCCCACGATCCTGGAGCGCAGGCAGGCGCGACTCGACCTCGATGCCAACCCGTACATCTCCGATCTCAGGCTTTCGTTCAACGCCTGTCACAGCTGGAAGCAGTACTTCATTCCGATCCTGCTGATGGCCCTCCTCATGGGCATCATCTGCGCCGTGTTGTACGTGTGGGTCCGCATTCAGATGTCGCCATCGTGGAAGGGCGGCCCGCTCTCGACAGTCCCGCTGACCATCGTCATGGCACTCGCCGGCGGGTACGTCTGGTCTCTGTACCAGATTGTGAGCCGCGTGAGCAGCGACGAGTTGGGTCCCGGCGACGTGACGGAAATCGGTCTCGGCCTGATCGCCTGCGTCCCTATCGGGTATGGTTTGTCGCTCATCACCAACGAGCTCGACAACGTGAAGTCCTTTGTCGCGTTCGCGGCATCGGCCTTCCCTGTGCGCGAGACGCAGCGCATGTTTCGTGAACAAATGATGAAGCGGGCGCTAGGGGCGGATGCACAGACGCGGACGCCGCGGCCGACCGAACGGAACCTGGGCACGGCCGTCGAAGGCATCAGCGATCAGACGCTGGTACGCCTGAGTGAGCTTCGCATCGTCACCGTGCTCGACATGGCGTACTCCGATCCGATTCGCATCATGTTGCAGACGGGCTACTCCCTGCCACTGGTCATCGACTGGATGGATCAGTCGCTCCTCGCCCTGTATACGGGAGAAAGACGCGCTGAGCTGACGACACTCGGTTTGCGATGCTCGCTCGATGCGTACGAGTTCGTGGAGCAGCACGGGCTGTGGGACAGGGCCAACGGTCGCCGAGGCACGCCGTTGGGCACCAATCTGGCGGCCCTGATGGCGGTCGCTGCCAAGCTCGAGGTCGACGTCAGTCTGGTGCATGACCTCTTGCTCCGCTTCTACTCGGATCCTCAGGTCATCGTCCTCCGACGGTTGTGGTACGTGAACGGCGCACCATCTCCGGTGCGGACTGAGGCTGCCGCGTGACCGAGGACGCCCGCGCCGCGACAACGGCGATCGAGCGGATGAGCGCGCAAGGCCTTCAGAACGACACCGCGTGGTGGCACTTGTACGACAGCTCCTTTCCTGCAACCGAACGCGACCCCAGGCCGGTGGTTCTCGCGACGGCCGAGCCTGGCGTAGGCTTTGTCTTGCGTGCCTCGCTTGATGGCCAGACGATTGGACTCGCCGTGGCTCATCTGCTTCGCGCGGTCGCCAGCACCTTTCTCGTTTATCTGGCGGTCGATCGCGAACGACGTTCCAAGGGTGTGGGCCGAATGCTCTTCGAGGAAACCGTGCGGACGGGCGCGGCGGAATTGAACGCTCGCGGATCGACGCCGACCGGCACCGTTTGGGAGATTGACGATCCCGCCATCTCGGTTGATGCGGCCGAACTCGAGGTCCGGCTGCGGCGCAGAACGTTCTTCGAGAGCCTCGGTGGCCGGGCGCTCGCCCTGCGATACGTGCAGCCCCCGATCGACGGACGAACAGAAGTGCCGATGCAGCTCATGTTCAGGCCGAACGCCGAGACCGCGCAGGTCGAGCCGCCTGAAACCGCCGCTCTCGTGCGGGCGATCTACTTCGAGAAGTATCAGCAGATGAATGGAATCCCTGAAGACGTCCTCGAGCGGTTGCTTGGAACTGGGACCGACAGACCACAATGACGCGGAGAACGAACGATGGAACTCAGCGGACCGGCATGGGTAGCACGATTTCCGAATAGCAGGAGCATCGACAAACTGTCGGTCGGCTTTCGCAACAAAGTTGCGAAGTTCGTGGCGGCGCTCAGGGCGGCAGGCGCGACAGTGTCGATTGCCGACACCCTTCGTCCACCGGAACGCGCGTACCTGATGCACTTCGCGTTTTCAATTGCCAGGGAAGGCTTGAGTCCGGCCAACGTGCCGCCGAAGGCGGGCGTGGACATCCAGTGGTTGCACCCCGCCACGCCGGGCACACCGGGCGCGAAGGCGTCAAAAGAAGCGGCCGAGAAAATGGTGACGGGCTATGGGATTGTCTTCAAACCCGCACTGAATTCGCGGCATACCGAGGGCAACGCGATCGACATGGGAATCGCATGGATCGGCGACCTCGTGATCGAGAAGGCCGATGGCACGAGCGTCACCATCACATCGGCGCCGCGCGACGGCGGTAACGGAAGCCTGCAAAAAGTCGGTGAGTCGTACGGCGTGATTAAGCTCGTCACCGATCCGCCTCACTGGTCAACCGACGGACACTAGTGAGGCTGCTCTCATTCGACTTCGCGGGATGTGCAGCTGGGTACGACGTCATAACCCAGGTAGTGATAGCGGTGCCACTTGCGAGTACCGGTCAGCGCCGCGTCGGACCAGATCGTGAAGTGCACACCTTCCATCGAGGTACATGAGCGGAAGAACTCGCGATGGCCGTCACCGTCGAGATCGGTCGTCGCAATGCCATTGTCCGTGCGTAACGTGCTCGTCGTCACGACGAGCGCGATGGCGGGACCGGGTCTCATGGGCGGCTCGGGATCGAACCGGATCTCGTAGCTATGAAGTGATGAATCAGACGTATCGGCGCCGACG
>Ga0190274_10002289_pt1 | contig 11259 bp, 5 predicted proteins | sample Popmic531T_FD_133002 | JGI IMG/M metagenome (GOLD analysis project Ga0190274, IMG submission 133002) | Populus adjacent soil microbial communities from riparian zone of Yellowstone River, Montana, USA - 531 T | ecosystem: Environmental > Terrestrial > Soil > Riparian zone | place: USA: Montana...
ACCTTCGGCACTCCCACCATTACTCCGACGATGGATTCGGTGAGGGAATTTCAGCTGCAGAACAACGCATACTCAGCCGAATATGAAGGCATCACTCAAATCAACATCGCCAGCAAGGCGGGCACCAGTGCATTTCACGGCTCAGCGTTTGAGTTCGCCCAGAACGACGTCTTCCAACCGCGGAATCCCCTGGCAGCGATCGATAAGAGCGGTAAACAAGGCAAGAACAGACTCCGCTTTAACCAGTTTGGCGGGACCATCGGCGGACCAATCTGGTGGCCACGCTTTGGCGAGGGTGGTGCGTCGGCGATCAAGGATCGGGCGTTCTTCTTCTTCAGTTACGAAGGCAAAAGGTTGAGCGGCACCACTGCCGGCTTTGGGCGGGTTTTGACGGAAGCGGAGCGAAGGGGCGATTTCTCTTCGAGCCTGGGCGCCTGCGTTAAGTCAGGAACCACAGACGTTCCACTGCTCAATCCGAACGGAACCCCATCGGGGCAATGCATCAGGGTTGGTCAAATTTTTGATCCCGCGACCACCATCAAGAATCCACTCTTTAGCGGTACAGCTACGGCCCTTAATCCGGAGTATATCCGGCAGCCATTTACCAACAATCAAATCCCTACCGGTAGGTTAAACTCCGTAGCGCTAGGCATCATCAACTTTCAGCAACCTCTGCCGAACCAACCCGGAACCGACTTGAACTACTTAGGGACTTCGGGAGCGCTGCTAATCAACGACCAGTATTCTGTTCGCATTGACCACAGATTTTCCGACTCGGACAGTATCTATGGGAGATTCACGTGGCAGAACAATTTGCGCGACAACGTATCGATCCTTCCGTTACAGCAAAAGAACATAACCGGTAATGGGCGGGTCTTGAACCTGAGTTGGACACACATATTCAACGCGGGGCTGGTTAACGAGTTTCGTGCAGGCTATGTCCGAGGAGTGTATGGAGACAGCATCGAAGAGGAAGACCCGACAGCATATGGTGTTAACAATACGCTGCTCAACACCCTGCCCGGCTTGTTATTACCCAACAGTCTCAATTTCGGCGGCTTCACAGCTTCGATCCTGAATACTGTGCAAAACACTTACCAGATCGCCGATAACGTTTCGATGATCCGTGGGCATCATTCTTTCAAATTCGGCTTCAAGATTGACGAGAACCGTTTCAGAAATGGCGAGCAGATCGGCGGCAACGGCGTGGCAAATTTCAACGGCATGTTTAGCACTGGAAACAGCAGCATAGCGACCGCCGGCAACCGCAACAACCATGTCGCTGACCTTCTGTTAGGTTTTCCCAGCACCCATTCGTTGCAAACGAACCAACTGGCCAATCTGCAGAACCGTCCGTGGGCGGTGTACTTCCAGGACGATTGGAAGCTTACTCCACGCGTGACTGTGAATCTCGGAGGCCGCTATGAATATCACCAGCCCTTCAAAGAGAAGCTGTTGGGTGGCAGTCGCGTAGATTTCGAAAACGGCGGACGTCTAATCGTGGCAGACCCGGAGATTGCCAGACTCGCCAATAGCCCGTTGGTTGTGTGCTGCACCAGCGCCCGCGTGGTTGATGCCGACAAAAACGATTTCGGACCCCGCATTGGCGTGGCGATTCAGCCGTTCAAAGGCGACCCCATGGTCATCCGAGTGGGTTATGGCCTGTTCTATTCCGACTCGTCACAATTCTTTCACTGGCAGAAATACACGCCTTTTAGACGCGGCACCTTTACCCCTGCGGTCACCAGTTTCCAGACTCCGACTATCTCGCTCAGCAATCTCTTTCCGGCTAACCAGTTCGCGCCGACCAGCGGCAGCGGTATTACCATTTCTATTCCCGCCGGCGTGAACCCTGCAGTAGTTCCGACGCCAATTCTCAACGTTTCGTCGCTGGGTACTTACGATACGCCGCAGACACATCAGTGGAGCGCGAGCCTGCAGCGGGAAATCTGGGGCGACATGGTTTTGGAGCTCAACTACGCCGGTTCAGTTTCAAAGAACCTGCCGCTCCAATGGTTCTTTAACCAACCTACGTTCAGCCCGACTGTGGCCAACTTCCAGAGTTTGGACAAGGCGGCCAACCCCTATCTGCGAAGGCAGTTTCCAAACTTCACTACCAATTCGAACATTGTGGCCAATGTGTTGTCGTCAAACTACAACGCCGGTACAGCCAAGGTCACGAAACGCTTTTCCAAAGGCTATAGTTTCACGTCAACCTACACCTGGTCCAAGAACATCGACCAGGGAGCCGAGATCTTTACCATCTTCGCTAATCACGCTTTCATCGCTAACAATCTCAACTTTGACGACAGCAAAGGCGTTTCCGCTCTCGACATTCCCCATCGCTGGGTTACAAACGGAACAGTGGACCTGCCGTTTGGCAAAGGGAAGCTCTTCTTGAACGGTGGCGGCATTACCGACAAACTGGTTGGCGGCTGGCGCATCTCAGGCGTCGCCACGCTGCAATCCGGATTGCCTATCAACCCTTACATGTTCAGTCTGCGAACCAACGTCGGCGCGGGACTCAGCATTCCTGAACGCGGCGACCTGGTGGGTCCCGCATATTTGAGCGGCGATGCGTGGGATGCCGCCGTCGACGCCTGGGAGCACAAGGGTCAGCGGCTGTTTCTGATTCCGTTTGGATCGATTGGCCTCAACTATGCGCCGGGCACCCTGGGAAATATTCCCCGAAACTTCTTCCGCGCACCTTATGGACGCGCCCTGAATCTTTCGATGGCCAAAGTCACACGCTTTGGCGAGGCGCGGAGTTTGGAACTGCGTATGGACATGTTCAACGTGACGCGAGAGGTTTTACATCGGACCGGCAGCGCCACGAATTACACGCACGCCAACGCACTGACGAGCCCCCTGCTCGGCAGCATGGTGCCGCGCGCTTCCTTCTTCGCCCCGCACATCATCCAACTTGGTGTGAGGATCGCTTTCTAGGTGATGAAGTCAGTACCACCTCGCGGTAGCGACTGTGTGAAAACTCATTCGCGGCTATGCCGCCCGATGTGCGGAAGGGCTGTGCCCTTCCGAGAAGTCCTAATGTGATCCGGGGCTATGCCCCAAATTACGGGGCGGAGCCCAATAGTCAATAAGTGGTACGCGGTTCGGCGGGGCATAGCCACCGCCGCACAGTCGGGCGGCATAGCCGCGAACGCGTTTTCACACAGTCTGCACCCGAGGAGAACCCTTGCTAACCGCAGGATTCAGTAAAGTCTGCATATCTCCACCGATCGGTGCGCCCCTGGCCGGCTTTGCGGCGAGGCAAGGTGTGTCCGAGGGAATCCACGATGATCTGTTTGCCCGCGCGTTGGTCTTGGCAAACGGAAAAGCTGTGGTCGCATTGGTCAGTGTCGACCTGCTGGCCCTGTCGGGTGACTTCATCAAACGGGTGCGTGCGAGAATTCACAGTCGCACGGGAATTGACCCTTCGTCCGTGATGATAGCTTCCACCCACACGCATGCCGGTCCGGTAACCATAACCACATTTTTTAATCCCGAAGAGAGCGTTGACAGCGCTTACATGAATTCGCTTGCGGACGCGCTTGAGGAAAGCGTGACCAATGCCTGGCAAACTCGGTTTCCGGCCAAAGTTGGCGTCGGTGTGACGGAGGTTGACGGTGTCGGGGTCAATCGTCGTAGCGCCGATCAGCGGCCCATCGATGAACAAGTCGGGATTATCAAGATTGATGATCCAGATGGCCGCACGCGCGCAGTTCTCATAAACTACTCCTGCCATCCAACCGTGCTGGGCCCGGACAATCTACTGGTGACCGGAGACTTTCCGAATTTTGCCGTTGAACAATTAGAAAAGAGTATTGGTCCGGACGGTTTCGCTATGTTTGTCAATGGTACGCAAGGCAACATCAGCATGGGCCATTCTTCTGAGTTGAGTGCGATCGGAGTGATCACGCCCGGCCGCACTTTTGAACGCGCCGCCGAGTTGGGCCATTTGTTGGCGGATGCAACCCTGGATGCGTTGCCGGGTATCGCTACCAGCGACGCGCCAGCACTTCATTCCTTAACGATCCCCGTTAATCTCCCGTTGAAAAACTATCCACCCCTGGAACAAGCCATCAAATCCCTCCAGGATGCCGACGAACTTCTGGCAAAACTGACATCGGAAGGCGCACCTCCCGACCGGATAATGCCGGCTAAAACGCAACGCCTTTATGCCTCCATTACAAATTTCTACGCTGGTGAGGCGCGGGCCCTGCCTGATGGACATTTGCCAATCGAACTTCAGGGTTTTCGCGTGGGAGACGCGGCGTTTATCGCAGTCCCGGGCGAGGTATTTGTGGAAATCGGGCTAACCATTAAGCGACGGGTGTCGCAACGGACTTTTGTGGTGGGAATTGCCAATGGTTACATTGGCTACGTACCGACGCGTGAGGCCTACGCCACCGGCGGCTACGAAGTAGTTTCGTCAAAATGCCAACCGGCCGCAGCAGATGTCCTGATTGATAACGTGGCCCAACTTACCGCGCAGTTGTTCAGTGACGACTCGAACGGCACCGGCAAATCACCAGCACTTATTTCAATCGGCGAGAGGGAAGATGACAGATAGGGTACGCATCGGAGTAATCGGCCTCGGCATCATGGGAGAGCAGTATGTGCGCATCTACAACGCGCATCCACTGGCAACCGTTGCCGCTATTTGCACCCGCGGTCAGGACCGGCTCAACGAGGTCGGAGATAAATATGGGATTAGCAACCGGGTGACGGATTATCACGAGTTGCTGGCCCAGCCGGATATTGATGCGGTTTGCGTGGCCACTCCTGATTTTGCCCACTACGAGCCAGTCAAGGCAGCGCTTAACGCAAACAAGCATGTGCTCTGCGAGAAGCCGTTTACCACGCTACTTAGTGAGGCAGATGAGTTACTTGCCTTAAGCCAGGCACGCGATCAGCTAAAGCTTCAGGTGGCTTTCAACCATCGTTGGCTTTCGTCATACCACCATGGGTTTGCGCAGATTAGAGCCGGAGCTATTGGCCGTCCCATTGCGGGCTATGCGCGCAAGAACGACACCATTTATGTTTCGACCGAAATGATCAATTGGGCCAGTCAATCAACGCCGATCCATTTCCTGGGTGCGCACGACATCGATCTAATGCGTTGGTACTTTGGCAGCGAGCCTCTGGAAGTTCGTGCCTATGGAGCAAAGGGCGTGCTGACCGAACGCGGGATAGATACCTACGATCTGATTCAGGCGCAGGTCAAATTTGAGAGTGAGGCTTTTGCAACGTTTGAATCGGCGTGGATTTATCCGAATACCTTCCCGACGATCGTGGATTCGTTTCTCGAAGTTGTGGGCAGCCAGGGTCACCTTCACTTTGATCGGAAGCGCGAGTCGATTGAGATGAGCACACCGGAGCAGTTTACGTATCCGAAGACATTCCTCACCCATGAAATCTTCGGAAAGCTACGCGGTGCTTTTGTCGAATGTCTATCAGACTTCGTGGATTCAATCATCAACAACACTGAACCAAAGGTCACGGCATTTGATGGCCGCCAGGTAACAGCCGTGCTCGATGCGGTCACGCGTTCACTGGAGTCAGGCCAGACAGAGGCGGTGTCAAAGATTGCGCCGAAAGTTGCGGTCCGAGACTAAACAGGCCTGACCCTGCGGCTGTGCCGCCTTCCGTGCGGAAAGGCTCGGCATTTCCGTCAGAAGTTATCTTCTTTGAGGCTACGCCTCGGTCGGAGGCATAGCCTCAAAACATTTCTTTTAGGCGACGGAAAGGCATAGCCATTCCGCACGGACGGCGGCAGAGCCGCGAACCACAACATCGCGATCAACTAAATGTCAACTGGTCTCCATACAGCCGATCACATCGTTATCGTCGGTTATTTCATTCTGCTGACGCTAATCGGAGTCTATTTCTGGAAGCGGATGCGTCACGTCCGCGACTTCTTCACGGGCGGCAACGCCATTCCCTGGTGGCTGGCCGGCGTCTCGTTTTATCTCACCGGTTTCAGTGCATTCTCCTTTGTGGCCTATTCAGAGATGGCCTATCGCTACGGATTCGTGGCGGTAACTCTGGCGTGGAGCTCGGCGGTGGCCATGGCAGTCGGCACACTGTTTATGGCTTCTCGATGGCGGCGGGCGCGCATCATTAGTCCGGTCGAATTCCTCGAAGCGCGATACAACAAACAGATCAGGCAGGTTCTGGCCTGGGCCGGCATTCCGCTGCGAGTGGTCGACGATGGATTAAAGATCTATGCGACGGGCGTGTTCGTTTCTGTGGGCATGGGCTACGACCTGAAGATGAGCATTATCGTGAGCGGTGCAGTGATGTTGCTTTACACGTTCATGGGAGGATTGTGGGCGGTGGTGGTTACCGACTACATTCAATTCATCATTCTGACGCTCGGTGTCCTGGTCCTTTTTCCGCTGGTCTTCTCGCAGGTTGGCAGCTTTGCAGCGCTTGCCAATGGCGCCCAGGCGGGATTCCTTTCACCTATTGGCGCCCCCTTCTCGCCGCTCTACGTGTTGGCTTTCTATCTGTTGATTGTTTTGAGTTACAACGGCAACTGGGCCTTTGCGCAGAAGTTTTACAGTGTCAGTGACGAACGTGCTGCGCGAAAGGCGGGCATGCTGGCCGTCGGTCTCAAGATTCTTGGCCCACCACTCTTCATCCTGCCCGCGATGGCCGCGCGCAGTCTCATGCCCGAACTCATGCAGCCGCCAAATTCGCCGCAGTATACCTACGCGGCCTTATCGCTCCGGTATCTTCCGGCTGGTTTGATGGGCCTGATGATTGCCGCGATGTTTTCCGCCACCATGTCGACCCTGAGTGGAGACTACAACGTTATCGCGAGCGTTATGACCGAAGACATCTATCGGCGCCTCTTTCACAAGGATGCAAGCCAGCGACGGCTGGTGGTGGTTGGACGTATCGCTACGCTGGTTATTGGGGTGATCACAATCAGTATCGGCGTCACCCTGATTGCCACGGCGAAGAAAGGCTTGTTTGAAGTGATGGTGACGGTCTTTGGCATCTTTATCGGGCCGATGTTGATTCCGATGTTGCTTGGCCTGCTAAGCAAGCGGGTCACCTGGCGCGGTGCCGCGGCGGGGATCGTGGCCGGGCTGGTATCCGGTCTTTCGTTTTACTTCTATAAGACGCTGGTGCTGGCGAATCAAGCTGGTATTGATCCGAACTGGCTCCGTTACACCTATGAAGCAATCAGTATTCTGACTAATTTCTCAGTGACCTTGTTGGCAATTCTGTTGGTGACCCTGGTGGAGAAGGTGTCGATAACTGAACGGGCAAAGATCGACGAGTTCTTCGTCCGACTCTCAACTCCAATTGATGTGAGTCAGACACACGCGCGCGTGACGGGTGAGGTCTTCTCGCCCTTCTTCATCATCGGCTGGGTGACGGGCGGGACGGGTTTCCTGTTGCTGATTGCCAGCGTGGTGCAGCCGGCCGGTATTGGTCGATACATTAACCTGGCCGCAGGCCTGACGATCTGCATCCTCGGATACGGATTCTACCGCTTGCATGGACGAGTGATGCAGAAGCAAGCGCGTTTGGTACGTGATGATGCAGCGGCAGTTGCGGCTGAGGCGCCGTGAGTTATGAAAGGTCTGACTGTCTTTTCGGGGGAACATGACGATCCACGAAATCACACGAAATAGCACGAACGGCGCCTTTCGTGCCCTTTCGTGTTTATTCGTGGATCGTTCTTCGTATTAAGAAGATGAAGCTAGCGGTTTTCAAACACAACGGCAGCCGGCGCATTGGTATTGCGCCTAAAGATCCAAGCCATGGGCTCATCGATATTGTGGTGGCGTCCGATCTCCTCAAACTCAACAGTTCCGAGTTGCCACGTGACATGGTCGAACTCCTTTGGTCGTCTTTGGAGCTCAATAGTCCGTACCGGGAACTCAAGGCGGCAATTGACCGGAACGATCCGGTGCTGGCTGGGGCGCGAGTGGATATCGCCAGTCTGAAGTTTGAGGCGCCGCTGGCGCGACCCGGCAAAATCATCTGCCTCGCCGGCAACTATCGGGCGCACATCGTTGAGAGTGGATTCGTGGCGCCCAAAGAGTCAGCGGTGATCACTCAACAATTATTTCTTAAGCCGGCGACGTCAATTATCGGCGACGGTGACGACATCATGATCGGCGGTCAGAACGATACGGTGGGTTGGGAGACTGAACTGGCGGTTGTGATTGGCAAGCGCGGACGCAACATCGACCCCGACCACGCCTACGAGCATGTCTTCGGTTACACGATTGTTAATGACGTTTCCGAAAGACGTTTGAACGTGAGCCTGGAGAATCGGAGCAAGCGCGAAATGGATGGATTCTTCGATTGGCTGGCCGGCAAGTGGTTCGACGGTTTCGCGCCATCTGGTCCCTGGATCGTCACCGCCGACGAGATTGCCGATCCTCACAATTTGGAGATCAAGCTAACTGTCAACGGGAGCATCCGCCAGCAGGGAAGTACCAGCGACATGATCTTCCGCATTCCAGACCAGCTCTCCTACATCTCTTCAATCATGACCCTCGAACCCGGAGACATCATCTCTACCGGGACGCCGGTCGGCGCGGGAATCGGAGGCGACGCGTCACTCCATGACGGGGATGAACTTGTTTGTGAAATTGAGAAGGTAGGAAAGCTGCGCAACAAAGTGAGGTCAAACAATTGAGAACCTTGGATTGGGTAGTCGTCGGCCTCTACTTTCTCTTTATGCTGATTGTCGGCCTGTACTTTATGCGCCGCGCCAGCCGTAGCCTGGCGGACTATTTTGTCTCCGGGCGCGACCTTCCCTGGTGGGTTATTGCGCTCTCTGCGGTTGCCACTTACACCGACGCGGGTTTGGCGCCGGCTGTCACGATGCTCACTTATCAGGGCGGGCTTTTGGGCAATGCAATATGGTGGATACCGTATGTGGTTTGGATGCCGCTAGGCGCTGTGCTCTGGTCAAAGTATTGGCGCCGGCTCGGCACGGTCACATCGGCTGAACTGCTTAACATCAGGTACAGCGGCAGGGTGGCCCATTTGTATCGCGGCATTTACGCGGTCTTCATGAGCTTTGGTTTCATCGTCGTACTGATGGGTTATGTCTCTGGCTGGCTTGGCGCGGCCCTTGGTCCAATTCTTGGTTGGGAGCCGATAAGTCTCATTCTCTTTTCGGCGATCGTTACCGCGGCCTACACCGTGGCTTCCGGACTCTCAGGAGTTGCTTACACCGACGCCTACCAGTTTGGCATCTTTCTATTGGGCAACATCATTCTGGTGCCAATTGTTCTCTTCGCGGCTGGCGGGATGGAGCATGTTTACCAAACCATCGAGATGACTCGCGGCGCTGCCGGCGCGGAGACTTTCTTTCGTGTGCTGCCGCCGGTGCAGGGGTTGGACACTCTGACCATCTTCGCCTTCATTGTGCAGGGACTTTTCTTCGCTGCATCGCCGACCGGCGGGGAGGGTTTTACGGCTCAACGCTTCATGGCGGCGCGCAACGAATTTCACGCGCAAGTCGGCCAGCTCTTCAACGCGATCCTGACATTAATCGTTCGGGTGGTGCCATTTCTCGTGTTGGGCGTGGTGGCCGCGGCCCTCTATGCGCCGGGAAGTGTGGCGGAACCTGGTGAGATCTGGGCCCGCATGGTTCGCTCCTATGCTCCGGTTGGCTTGTTGGGACTCCTGGTGGCCGGCATCTTCGCGGCCTACATGTCAACCGTTAGCACGTTGATGAACTGGGGTGCGTCTTACATTGTCAACGATTTCTATAAGCCTTTCGTACGGACGTCGGAAAGCGAGCGCCACTACGTTTGGGTGGGGCGTATCGGCTCGGTCGTGATCTTCTCGCTTTCTCTGTTCGTCGCTTACTACTTCGTCGAGGGACTGCGGGCGTGGTTTCTCTTTATCAATTCCGTGGTCTTCGCTTTCATTCTGCCGCTTTCGTTCCTCAGGTTCTTTTGGTGGCGGCTCAACATTTATGGCGAAGCAGCTGCGCTCATTATTGGACTGCCGCTTAGTTATGTCGTCTGGTTTCCGCTGGGCTTCTCAAATGAACAAGCGCATCCATTCTGGCAAGGATTTCTGCTCCTGTTTGGCCTGGGTTTCGCCACCATCATCGCAGTCACTTACCTGACCCGGCCTGAGCGAATCGAAACGTTACGAGAGTTTTATGCGCGGTGCCGCCCACCCGGATTCTGGGGACCGGTGGTTAAGGACTTTTCTCCGGAGGTCAGGCAGGAAATTCGACAGGAGACCTTGACCGACGTCTACGACTGCATTTTGGGAGTTGTCTTTTGTACTGCGTCCATTATGGCCGTCATCAGCCCGCTCGGACGGCATTGGGGCATCTTCGCTGCGTCGTTAGCTGTGTGCTTGATTAGCGGGGGCCTCTTCATCGTTCGATGGTCGCGCCGCGGAGTGTTTAGGGCGCTTTAATTTCGTGCGCTTTCGTGTGATTTCGTGGATCGTACTTAAAGTGAGGATAAGGACACGATCCACGAAATAAAACGAAAGACCGCACGAAAAAGACGGGAAATGAGAGAAACCATCCGTGATGATGAATAAATCCTAATAAGACACTAAGAGAGACCAATGATGCTTGTAAACAAGAAACAATCCAGCTTGCGAACTTCGACACGCCGCGTATCACGCTTGGTGGGAAGCATTGCCTTTGTGGCGTTGGTGTTAGCAGCATTGGCAATGTTCACAACCTCTGCGCGGACACCTGGCAATGTTCAGCCGCGGGAGGGCCACGCGATTTGGGCGCATCCGCCGGACGTTGGTAAAACCGCCGAGCAGACCCGCGAGTTTGTGATGAAGTGTAAACGCGCAAACATCGACACGATTGTCATGGATCTCAAGGGGATGAGTGGCGAGATCTATTGGAAAAGCAAGAAGTTTCCCCAGGCCATTGCCAAAGGTTATGAATCCTTTGATGTGCTCGAACACCTGACGCGTGAGGCGCATGCTCAAGGGATTAAGGTTGACGCCTGGTTGGTCGACTTTGCCGAAGGTGAACGTGGCGTAGCCTATCGTGAGCATCCTGAATGGGCCATGCTCAATCCTGACGGGACCACCACCGCGTCAGAAACCTTAGGCGTCGCCAAGAAGCGTTATCCATACGTGTGGATGTGCCCGGCGCAGCGGCCTGGTTACACCGACCAGTGGTTGCTGCCCATGATCGAAGAGATCGCCACCAACTACAAAGTAGATAGTGTCCATCACGACTATGTCCGCTATCCCGGCGATGTGGCCCCTGACAGTTATTGCTTCTGC
>Ga0190274_10002290_pt1 | contig 11258 bp, 8 predicted proteins | sample Popmic531T_FD_133002 | JGI IMG/M metagenome (GOLD analysis project Ga0190274, IMG submission 133002) | Populus adjacent soil microbial communities from riparian zone of Yellowstone River, Montana, USA - 531 T | ecosystem: Environmental > Terrestrial > Soil > Riparian zone | place: USA: Montana...
CGTGGCGCCAATGCTGCCCGCGAACGCCCGGTCCACCACCGGACTCCGGCTCCGCGGCGGCTCCGCACTCGCCACCAGCGCGCGCCGCCAGTAGAGCTCTTCCTTCGGTCCCGAAAGCGGGTGATCGAGCGCACCCTCGTTCGAGAGGATGTCCACGAACCCCAGCTCGAGCCGGTCGGTCGTGACCGCGCGGGCGAGCGCCGGAAGCGCATCGAGCCCGCGGACGATCTTGAACCGGCTGCCCGCCTGCCGGGACTCCTCCAGCATCGCGAGGGGCATCCCGCCCGCCGCACTCAGGTGCCGGCGGCGCTCCTCGGGGATGCGCTGGAAGAACGTCGGCTGCGTCAGGGCGCTCACGCTGCGCATGCGCAGGAGCTGCTCCAGGTCCGAGAACGTCACCGCCGCATCCACCTCGGGACACGAGGGCGGCGCCACATGCCCCGCGTACACCACCGGCAGCGAGGCGCCGTAGCGCGCCCGCAGGTATCTCGTCTCGGCGACCGTCGGCGTCGCGACCGGCGCCAGGTACGGCACCAGCTCCGGATACTGTGTCCGCACCGTCTCCACCACCACCGGATCCGTCGAGCGGACCAAGGTACCCCACGGCTCATCTTCCCAGAGCCGCAGGTACTCGTTGGCGACCAATTCGTCGCCGATGATCCCCCGGGTCACCACCCGGAAGCCTGCCGCGTAGCAGGCGTTGATCACCTGTTCCGGCGTGGCCGGATAGAAGTGCGCCGCCGATTCGGGGCTGAGGATCAGGGCGGCCGTTCCCTGACCGGCCAGCTCGAGCGCCCGACCCAGCTCCCCCGTGACTTTGACCGCCTGGTGGGGGCAGGCCGGAACACACTCGCCGCAGCGGATGCAAGCTTCGTCCACTACGCGCAAAAGCGGTGCCTCCCCAACGACTTCGATCGCATCGGAGGGGCAGATGCGAACGCAAGCCAGACAAGCGACGCAGAGGTCAGCGTCGATCAGGAAGCTCAGCAAGGACTTTCCCGTGTTGGGAGGGAGGGAACTGCGCACAGAATATCGGCAGGCGGGTTCGCCAGTGTCAAGACTCCTTGGAGTGCAAAATATTGACACTCGCTCATTTAGCCGCATTCTGAGAGGCTAGTCAGGAGTCAAGATTGTAGGCTCTTATTTTACGATACAGGGTCCGCTCGCCGATCCCCAATTGCTCTGCGGCGCGCCGGCGATTTCCGCGGAAGTCCTTGAGGGCAGCGGCGATAGCCGCCTTCTCAACCTCGGCCATGGTCATGCCCGGACGGTAGACGATCTCATCCGGCTCCGGCTCGTCGATGGGGGTGACTGAAATCTCGCCAATCTCCGGGCGGGGCGTCAGTTCGATCATGCGAGCGGGCGCTCGCTCCTGCCCATCCAGGCGCCTTCGGAGATCCTCGACCTGCAGCTTGAGCTCCATGAGGCTCCGCAGGAAGAACTCGAACTCCTGCCCTCCTACCCCACCACCATGGTTGATCCGCGCCGGGAGGAGGCTTCCCGGCCCGTCCAGCACGTCCTGAGGGATATCCGAGGCACGGATCTCGGCGCCGGGGGCCAAAACCACCATCGATTCGATGAGGTTCCGGAGCTGCCTGATGTTTCCAGGCCACGGTGCGCTGACGAGCACGTCCATCGCTTCGGGGGTAATGCCCCGGAAGTGACGGTCGTGGGCCTTGGAGAACTCGCGGATGAACCGCCGCACCAGCAGCGGGATGTCGCCCCGGCGCTCCCGGAGCGGCGGCAGGTAGATGTTGAGCACGTTGAGACGGTAGAACAGGTCTTCCCGGAACTCGCCCAGGGCCACGGCGTCCCGGAGGTTCCGGTTCGTCGCGGCCAGTACCCGCACGTCCACCTTGATGGCCTGGCTCCCGCCCACCCGGTAGAAGGTGCGGGTCTCGAGGACCCGGAGGAGCTTCACCTGGATGGCAGGCGAGGTCTCGCCGATCTCGTCCAGGAAGAGCGTGCCGCCGTCGGCCAGTTCGAACCGGCCCAGCCGGCGCTCCGCCGCTCCGGTGAACGAACCCTTCTCGTGCCCGAACAGTTCGCTTTCGAGCAGCGTCTCGGGGAGGGCCCCGCAGTTGACCGCGATGAAGGCCTTTCCCCGCCGCGACGAGAGGTCGCTCAGCGCCTTCGCCACCAGCTCCTTGCCGGTGCCTGACTCGCCCTGGATCAGGACCGTGCTCGAGACCGGCGCCATTTGCTCGATGCGCACCAGTACTTCCTGGATGGGCGCGCTCTCACCCACGATCCCGGTGCGCTCCTGCAGCCGGCGGCGCTCGATGAGGCGCTGCGCGACGGCCACCACCTCCTCGGGCCGCGCCGGCTTCGTCATCACTCCCGTGACGCCGAGCTGGGCCGCCTTGTCGGGATCCTCGGTGTCGGTGGGCTCGAGCAGTGCCAGCAGCGACACCTCGCGATCGTGCGCATACGCCACCAGCTGCCTCGCCGGCGGATCATAGAGTGCGCCGGTGAGGATGATGAGCGCCGGGTGCTCGCGGCGGACCGCGGACCGCGCGTCATCGAGGGCGGAGATGACGTTGGTGGAAAAGCCGGCGGCCTCGAACGCGGCATTGAGGGGCACCGCCGTCTCGAGGTCGTCCAACGTGATGAGAATCTTGTCGGCCATCAGTGATCCACTCCGCTTCCCCTGATCAGGGCCACCGCATGCTCCACGAGGTCGTCCAGCACCGCGAGCCCGTCGCGCACCCCGCCGGTGCTTCCCGGCAGGTTCACGATCAGGGCTCGCCCGCGCACGCCCGAAACGCCGCGCGACAGCGCCGCCCGATGGAACCGCGGATACACCGCGTGGCGCAGCGCCTCGGCGATGCCGGGCGCCTCCTTGTCGAGCACCGCGCGGGTCGCTTCGGGGGTTACGTCGCGGGCCGTGAGCCCGGTGCCGCCTGTGGTGAGGATGAGGTCCATGCCGCCGGCGTCGGCCCAGCCTACGAGTACGGCGGCGATCGCCGCGGTGTCGTCGGCGACGAGCAGGCGCTCCGCGATCGCATGGCCCTTCGCACCCGCCCACGCGGCAATGGCATCGCCGGAGCCGTCCGCACGTTCGCCCCGCGATCCCGCATCACTGACGGTCAGTATCCCCAGCCGAATCACTTGATGCCTGACTTCCCGCCGCCTGCCGCCCTTGTCACCCCGCCTTCCTCACGGAACCATTCTTCCAGAAGGGCCGCGCGACGACCTCGGCGGGGATCTTCTCGCCCCGGCATTCAATCTCGAATTGCGTTCCCACCTTCGCGGCATCCGCCGGGAGGAACGTGGTGCCGATCGCCGCGTTGAGGGACGGGCTCTGGGTACCGCTGCGCACCTGGTCCACCTGCTTCCCCTGGTACCACACCGGATAGCCCTGCCGGGCGATGCCGCGCCCCAGGAGCTTGAAGCCCACCAGCTTCCGTGTCACGCCGCGCGCCTTCTGCGCGGCGAGCGCATCAGCCCCGGTGAACGGCGCTCCCTTGTTGAGCTTCACGATCCACGCGAGCCCGGCCTCGAGCGGCGTGATGTTGCGGTCGATCTCATGGCCGTACAGCGCATAGCCGACCTCGAGGCGCAGCGAGTCGCGTGCGCCCAGCCCGATCGGGAGCGCGCCGGCCTTGAGCAGCGCCTCCCAGATCGTCGGCGTGTCCTTCCACCGGCAGTAGAGCTCGAAGCCATCCTCCCCGGTGTAGCCGGTGCGGGAGATGAAGCACTGGCACCCGGCGATCTTGCCGTTGTCGTGGTGATAGTAGGCGATGTCGGCGAGCGGGAGGTCGGCCAGCGGCTGCAGCGTCTTCTCGGCGTCGGGTCCCTGGATGGCGATCAGGCCGACATCGCTGGAGATGTCCTTGAGGCGGACGTTGGCCCCGCCCTTCTGGGCGACCATGTGCTCCCACGCCGCGGCCACGTTGGCCGCGTTCACCACGATCATGATCTTGTCGTCGAAGCGGTAGATGGTGCAGTCGTCGACGAACGTGCCCTCGCGCGTGAGGATGCCGGAGTATTGCACCCCGCCCGCGGCGAGCGCGCTCACGTCGTTGCAGGTGATCCGGTTGACGAAGGCGTTCCGGTCGGGGCCCGTCACCTCGAACTCGCCCATGTGCGACACGTCGAAGATGCCCACCCTGGCGCGCACCGCCTGGTGTTCGGCCATGATCCCGGCGGTGTACTGCACCGGCATCTCCCATCCGGCGTACGGGACCATCTTGCCACCGTGCTTGCGGTGGATGTCGAACAGCGGGGTACGAAGGAGCTCTGTCATTGTTGGCTTCCATCTCCCATGAGCATGGCCATCAGCGCCTTCTGCGCGTGCAGCCGGTTCTCGGCCTCGTCCCAGACCCGTGACTGCGGTCCCTCGAGCACCGCCTCGCTCACCTCTTCACCCCGGTGCGCCGGGAGGCAGTGCAGGAAGATCGCCGACTTCGCCGCGAGCGACATGAGCCGTTCATCGACCAGGAACCCCGCGAACGCCGTTGCCCGCAGCTCCTGCTCCGCCTCCTGCCCCATCGACGCCCACACGTCGGTGTTGATCACGTCGGCGCCGCGCACCGCTTCCTCCGGCGAGCGCGTGAGCACGATGCGGGTGCGCTTCCCCGCGGCCGCCACGAGCGCCGGATCGGGATCGTACCCCGCCGGGCACGCGAGCCGCAGCTCGAAGCCAAGCACCGCCGCGGCCTCGATCCAGCTGTGCGCCATGTTGTTGCCGTCGCCGATCCAGGCGACAACCCGCTTCGACAGGTCGCCGAGGTTCTCGTGCACCGTGAGCAGGTCGGCGAGGATCTGGCACGGATGGTTGTAGTCGGTGAGCCCGTTGATGACCGGCACCGCCGCGAAGCGCGCGAGTTCCTCGACGTCGGCGTGCGCGAAGGTGCGGATCATGATGCCATCGACGTAGCGCGACAGCACCCGCGCCGTGTCGCGGATCGGCTCGCCCCGGCCGAGCTGGATGTCGCGCGACGACAGGAAAAGCGCGTGCCCGCCCAGCTGGGTCGACCCGACCTCGAAAGACACTCGGGTACGGGTCGACGACTTGGTGAAGATCATCGCGAGCGTCTTCCCGGCCAGCGGTCGCTCGCGGTACTGCCCCGACTTCATGCGGCCGGCGAGGTGGATCAGCCCGAGCAGGTCATCACGGCCCAGGTCGGTGACGGCGAGGAAGTCGCGCTTCGTCATCAGAGGATGTACCGCCGGAGGTCGTCGTCGCCAAGGATCGCGGAGAGGCGGTTTCTCACCACCTCGCTCGTGATGACGATGCGCTGCCCCCCCAGCTCGGGCAGGTCGAACAGGATGTCTTCCATCACGGTCGCCATGACGGTGTGCAGCCGGCGCGCGCCGATGTTCTCCAGCCGTTCATTCGCATCCCGCGCCATGCGGGCCAGCTCGGAGATCGCGCCGTCCTCGAACACCAGTTCACGGCCCTCCGCGGCCACAAGCGCCTGGTACTGCTTGGTGATCGCACCTTCGGGCTCGGTGAGGATTCGGATGAAGTCGGCCTCGGTGAGCGGCTTGAGCTCGACCCGGATCGGGAAGCGGCCCTGCAGCTCGGGGATCAGGTCGCTGGGCTTGGACACGTGGAACGCGCCCGCCGCGATGAACAGGATGTGGTCGGTGCGCACGTAGCCGTAGCGCGTCTGCACCGTCGAGCCCTCGACGATCGGCAGCAGGTCGCGCTGCACCCCCTCGCGGGATACGTCCGGACCCGAGGTCGCCCGCTCGCCCGCGATCTTGTCGAGCTCGTCGATGAACAGGATGCCGTGATTCTCGACCCGGTCGAGCGCCTCGTTCACGGTGTCGTCCATGTCCACCAGCTTCTTCAGTTCCTCGTCGATCAGGATGCGCCGGGCCTCGGGCACCCGCACGGTGCGCCGCTTCTTCCGCTTCGGCATCATCTCCTGCAGCCACTCGGTGAAGTTGAAGTCAGTGCCCTCCATTCCCTGAGGCGGCTGCATCATTTCCATGCCGGGGAAGTTCTGCGGCACCACCTCGATCTCCACCTCGCGGTCATCCAGCTTGCCGTCGGCCAGCATCTGCTTGAGCTTCTCGCGCGAACGCTCCCGCCGCCCGGCATCCGGCTCGCTGGACGCCTGGCCCGTTGAACCCACCACAAACACATGCGGCTCCGGCCGGCCGGCCGCCTTGCCACCTGCCGCCGGCGCCGAAGGCGCCGCCGGCAGCAGCAGGTCCAGCAGCCGCTCATCGGCGCGCGCCTCGGCCTGGGGATAGACCTCATCCTCCCGCTCGGTGCGCACCATGTTGATCGCGGCGTCCACCAGGTCGCGCACCATCGACTCCACGTCGCGGCCCACGTAGCCCACCTCGGTGAACTTGGACGCCTCGACCTTGAGGAACGGCGCGCCGGCGAGCCGCGCCAGGCGCCGCGCCACCTCGGTCTTTCCCACCCCGGTGGGGCCGATCATGATGATGTTGTACGGCGTGATCTCGTCCCGGATATTGTCGGGCGCCTGGGCCCGGCGCCACCGGTTCCGCACCGCGATCGCCACCGCCTTCTTGGCCGCATCCTGGCCCACGATATAGCGATCCAGCTCCACCACGATCTGCCGCGGTGGAAGTTCCTCCAGCCATGGCGGCACCGGCTGGTCGCCGGGCTGGGTGGGATCGACGGGGAGTTCGGGCATGCTCGTCATGGGGACAAGATAGCGGGGGCGCCTCAGGCGCCGAGTTCGACGATCGTGATGTTCCGGTTGGTGTACACGCAGATGTCGGAGGCGATCTCCAGCGACTTCTGCACCACCTCGCGGGCCGGCAGGCTGGTCTCAGCCACCAGCGCGCGCGCCGCGGCGAGCGCGTAGTTGCCGCCCGACCCGATGGCGAGCACACCGTCATCCGGCTCGATCAGCTCACCCGACCCGCTCAGCAGGTAACTGTGCTCCAGGTCGGCCACGCACAGCAGTGCCTCGAGCCGCCGGAGGATCCGGTCGCTCCGCCAGTCCTTCGCCAGCTCCACCGCGGCGCGCGGCAGGTTGCCCGGGTGACGTTCCAGCTTTTCCTCGAACTTCTCGAAGAGCGTGAGGGCGTCGGCGACGGAGCCGGCGAAGCCCGCGAGCACGCGGCCGCCCTTGAGCGTGCGCACCTTGGTGGCATTCGACTTCATGATCGAGTCGCCGATGCTGACCTGGCCGTCGCCACCAAGCGCAACGCGACCATCCCGGCGGACGCAGACGATGGTTGTTCCGTGGTAGGACACGTTCACCTCATTGGACGTGAGGACGTGCGGACGTCAGGACGTGAAGGACACAGAATGACCTCACGACATCACGTCTTCACGTCAGGCGCGCGGATGCGCGCCTTTGTACACCTGCTTGAGCCGCTCCACGCTCGTATGCGTGTACACCTGCGTGGTACTCAGGCTCGCGTGCCCCAGGAGTTCCTGCACCGCCCGCAGGTCCGCTCCCGCATCCAGGAGGTGCGTGGCGAAAGTGTGGCGCAAACTGTGAACCCGCAACTCGTCGCCGCCGATCGCGTCGAACAGCTGGTGCATCGCGCGCTGCACGCTCCGCCCGGTGAGGCGGCCACCGCGCCGGCTCACGAACATCGCCCGCGGGTCGCCCCGGCCCGGCTGCATGACGCCGGCGCGCGACTCGAGCCACCGCCTCAGTGCCTGCACCGCCCGTGACCCGACGGGGATGATGCGTTCCTTCCGCCCCTTGCCTCGCACCTTCACCTGGTCGGACAGGAGGTCCACGTCGGCCAGGTTCAGTCCCGCGAGTTCCGACAACCGCATGCCGGTCGAATAGAACAGCTCGAGCATCGCGAGGTCGCGCACCGCCGCGAAGTCGTCACCCGCCGCACGGGCCTCGGCCGCGGCGAAGAGGTCGTCGGTTCGGCCGCGATCGAGATAGGTCGGCAGCCGCTTCTCGATGCGCGGCACCTTGGCGGCGCGCGCCACACCCGACTCCAGTCCATGATGCACCTGCCGGAAGCGGAAGAAGCTTCGCACCGCCGAAAGCGCCCGGGCCGCGCTCCGCTTGGCGAGCCCGCGGCGCTGCATCTCCCCCAGGAATCCCCGGATGGCGAGGCGGTCCACCGTGTCCCAGCGCCATTCGCCGCCACTGTGCCGGCCGAGGAACTCGACGAACGAGTCGAGGTCGCGCGAGTAGGCCTTCACCGTGTGGGGCGACTGCTGCCTCTCGTCGGCGAGATGACGGAGGAACTCCGTGATGTCGGGATGAGTTACAGCGTGTTTCGCCATGCCGTGAAATCCTCCACCGCTCGCGCCACCAGCGCCGGCTTCTTCGCGTCCTTCCTCACCTTGCCCGGCAGCGGATCCAGCAGCCCGAAGTTCGCGTTCATCGGCTGGAAGTGCCTGGGGTCCGCCTCTCGAAGGTAGCGGTACAGCCCGCCCAGCATCGTTGTCGGGGGCGGCAGCACCAGCGGCAGTCCCTCGAGGCGCCTCGCGAGGTTGATCCCCGCCAGCAGCCCGGTCCCCAGCGACTCGGTATAGCCCTCCACGCCGGTGAGCTGCCCGGCGAAGAACAGCATGTCGTCGTCGCGCGCGGTCAGCGCTTCACCCAGGCCCGCCGGGCTGTTGAGGTACGAGTTGCGGTGGATGCTCCCGTACCGCAGGAACTCGGCGTGCTCGAGGCCGGGAATGGCCCGGAACACCTTCTGCTGCTCCGGGATCCGCAGCCGCGTCTGGAAGCCGACCAGGTTCCACATCTGGCCCGCCCGATCCTCGCGCCGGAGCTGCACCACCGCGTGCGGTTCCCGGCCGGTCCGGGGATTCGGGAGGCCGACCGGTTTCATGGGACCGAAGCGAGGCGTCTCCCGGCCGCGCCGCGCCATTTCCTCGACCGGCAGGCATCCCTCGAAGAATGGCACCTTGTCGAATTCGTGCGCCGTGAACTGGTCGCCCGTGATCAGCGCATCGATGAACGCCTCATACCCCGCCTCGTCCATCGGTGCATTGAGGTAGTCGTCGCCGTCACCCTTGCCATAGCGCGAGAGGGCGTACAGCACGTCGTGATCGAGCGACTCCGAGCTCACGATCGGCGCGATGGCATCGTAGAACGCCAGGGCCGAGGCGCCGAGCCGCCCGGCGATCGCCGTGGCCAGTGCCGGCGAGGTGAGCGGCCCAGTGGCGACGATGCCGGGAGTCGGCAGAGCGGTCACCTCGCCGCGAACGACGGTGATGTTGGGATGCGACGTGACCTTCGCGTGCGCCGCGCGGGAGAAGGCCTCCCGGTCCACGGCCAGCGCCGACCCGCCGGGAACGCGCGCCTCGTCGGCACAGGTGAGCAGCAGGCTGCCCAGCGCCCGCAGCTCGGACTTGAGGAGCCCGTGCGCGTTTTCGAGCTCGACTGACTTGAAGGAGTTGGAGCAGACCAGCTCGGCGAGCCGGTCGGACTGGTGCGCGGCCGTCTTCACGTCCGGCCGCATCTCGTGCAGGGATATCTGGACGCCCCGCTCGGCGAGCGCCCAGGCCGCCTCACAGCCGGCCAGGCCACCCCCGATGACGGACGCCTTCTTCACGTCGCGGCGGCCTTCTTCTTTCTCGAGCGCCCGGCACCGCGGCGTCCGCGCGGGGAGGATGCCCGCTTGGCCGCGAGCAGCTCGATCGCCTCGGGTGCGGTGAACGCCGCCGGGTCGCTGCCGCGCGGGAGGGACGCGCTGACGTCACCGTGCTTCACGTACGGCCCGTACTGCCCTTCATACAGCCCGATCGGTTCCTTGTCGTCGGGATGATTGCCCAGCACCCGGATCGGGGTCGCGGTGCGGCGGCCGCGGCTCTGCTTCGGCTGCGCCAGCAGCTCGAGCGCCCGCGGCAACTGCACCGTGAGCACGTCATCCTCGCCCTTGAGGGAACGGTATTCCTTCCCCTCCTTGCCCTTGTCGTAGACGATGTACGGCCCGAAGCGGCCGAGGCCCGCCTGGACCTTGTGGCCGTCGGCGGGATGCACACCAAGGGTCCGCGGCAGGCTCAGCAGCCCGACCGCCATCTCCAGCGTCGCATCCTCCGGCTTCACGCCCTTCGGGAGCGACGCCCGCTTTGGCTTGGGCGCGCCATCCACCACCTCTCCCAGCTGCAGGTACGGACCATACTGGCCGGTGAGCACGAAGATCGGCTCGCCGGTTTCCGGGTGACGGCCGAGCTCATCGGGTCCCGCGATCTTCTGGCGGAGAATGTTCTCCACCTGCTCCGACGAGAGGTCGGCCGGTGCCGCATCCTTGGGGATCGACGCCTTCACCGTCTCGCCATCACGCAGCACTTCCACGTACGGACCGAACTTCCCGATCTTCACGATCGCATCCAGTCCGCCGAGGTCCACGGTGCGCGCGGCGGTCGGGTCGATCTGCTTCTCGTGCAGCTGCACCTGCTGGCGCAGTCCCTCGTCGCCGAGGTAGAACTCCCGGAGGTACGGCAACCACTCGGCTTGGCCCTCGGAGATTTCGTCGAGCGTCTCTTCCATGCGGGCGGTGAACTTCTCGTCCACCAGGTGCGGGAAGTGCTCCTCGAGCAGCGCCGTAACGGCGAAGGCGGTGAAGGTCGGCACCAGCGCCTGGCCCTGCCGCTGTGCGTAGCCCCGTTCGAGGATCGTGCCGATGACGCTGGCATAGGTGCTGGGACGCCCGACGCCATCGGCCTCGAGCGCCTTCACCAGCGTCGCTTCGGTATAGCGCGCGGGCGGCTGCGTCTCGTGCGACAGTGCCTCGAGCTCCTCACATGCCGGCATGTCCCCTTCCTTGAGCGGCGGGAGGATGATCTCCTGGTCCTCGAGCGCAGCCTCGGGATCGTCGGATCCCTCAACGTAAGCGCGGAGGAACCCGGGAAAATCGATGCGCTTGCCGGTGGCCCGGAAGATTGCGTCGGCCGCCTCGATGGTGGCCGCGATGCCGGTCTGCCGCGCATCGGCCATCTGGCTCGCCACCGTGCGCTTCCAGATGAGGTCGTAGAGCGCCAGTTCGCGACCGTCGAGCCCGGCCTCGCTCGGCAGCTTGAAGAACGCGCCGGCCGGGCGGATCGCCTCGTGTGCTTCCTGCGCGTTGGCGCTCTTGTTGGAATACCGCCTGGGCTCGGCCGGGAGGTACTCCTTGCCGTACAGTCCGTGCACCGCATTCCGTGCAGCCGAGATGGCCTGGTCAGAAAGGTGCACCGAGTCGGTACGCATGTAGGTAATGAACCCGCGCTCGTAGAGGCTCTGCGCCGTGCGCATCGTGTCGCGCGCGGAGAGCCGGAGCTTGCGGTTGGCTTCCTGCTGCAGCGTGGACGTGGTGAACGGCGCCCACGGCCGGCGGATGCTCGGCTTCTCCTC
>Ga0190274_10002291_pt1 | contig 11253 bp, 7 predicted proteins | sample Popmic531T_FD_133002 | JGI IMG/M metagenome (GOLD analysis project Ga0190274, IMG submission 133002) | Populus adjacent soil microbial communities from riparian zone of Yellowstone River, Montana, USA - 531 T | ecosystem: Environmental > Terrestrial > Soil > Riparian zone | place: USA: Montana...
ATGACGTAGAAGCTGGTCTCGCCCTGCACGAACATCATGCCGGCCGAGATGAGGCCCCAGGTGATCATGATGCGCGCGATCCAGCGCCGCGCGCCGAAGCGAACCAGCAGCAGATTGCTGGGGATTTCACAGGCCGCATAGGCGAGGAAGAAGATGCCGGCGCCGAAGCCATAGGCCGTGTCGCTCATCCCCAGGTCGCTGTTCATCTGCAACTTGGCGAAGCCGACGTTGACGCGGTCCAGCCACGAGATGATGTACAGCAGCAGCAGGAAAGGCAGCAGCCGCCAGGTCACGCGCGCCATGGTCGAGCGTTCGAGTTCGGTCATCGCGCGAGTGTAGGGGATATGATTGCGGCCGGTTTGTAGTTTGCGTGGTGGGAAATGAACGAGCCAGCAGGGGAGTGGATCGACGTCGGCGCCGCGGATGACTTCAAGCGCCAAGCCTTGCGCGAGGCGAAGCTCGGCGAACGGCTGGTGGCGGTCTCATACAAGGACGGCACGTTCGGCGTGATCTCCAACGTCTGCAATCACGTCGGCGGCCCGCTCGGCAAAGGCAGGCTCGATGGAGAATTCGTCGTCTGTCCGTGGCACCAGTACAAGTTCAATCGCTGCACCGGTGAGGGCGAGCCCGGATACGAAGCCGACAAGGTTCCCGGCTATGGAGTGCGCGAAGAGAACGGCCGGTTGTTAGTCACGGCAAAGCCGACCAGCAAGCGCGGGCATCTGCCGCACGAACCGCATCCGCTCACGCGGCCCACCGACCGTGCGCCGGGCGGCTTGCGTGTTGGCGGCATCTCCACCACCGCCATGGATGCGAAAAACCCGCGCTTCTCGACGTCCGAGCACTTGCTGGGTGTGGCGCTCGAACACGCCGCGCAAGCGTTAGGCGCGGAGACGAAGCTGATCAGGCTCAACGACCTCAACTTCCGCAACTGCGAAGGCTATTACTCCAAGGCGGCCAAGGCCTGCACCTGGCCTTGTTCGGTCACCTCGATGGACAAGACCGACCAGCTCGACCAGGTGTACGAAATGGCCGTGCACTGGGCCGATATCCTGCTGATCGCCACACCCATTCGCTGGGGCGCGGCCAGCTCGCTCTACTACAAGATGGTGGAGCGCATGAACTGCATCCAGAACCAGATCACCATCAACAACAAGGTGCTGATCCGCAACAAGGTGGCGGCCTTCATCATCACCGGCGGCCAGGACGGCATCCAGGCGGTGGCCGGGCAGATGATGGGGTTCTTCAGCGAGATCGGCTATCTACTGCCGCAGTTCCCGTTCATCGCCCACTCGCTCGGCTGGGAGTTCGAGGAGATGGAGCGGAACATGGATTTCGTGCAGGCCAGCGAGGGCCTGCGCGCCGGTGCACGCGAGCTGGTGACGCGCGCGTCGGAGATGTCGCAGTGCCTGCTGGAGCGCGAGATCGCCCACGCCACCATCGAGCGCGGCGGTCGCAAGGCTTCGGCCTGACGGCTGTTTGGCTCATGGCGCCTGTCTGGTCTTGTCCGGGCTGTTGTCACCCAACAATGTTTGCGTGCCCTTGTTGGTCTTCGGAGGTTGTGGCGCCTCCTCCGCTTCCTTGCGCGCGAGATGGGCACGCAAGGTGGCAAGCAACTGGTCCTGCATCTGGTTGAACGTCGTAAGCTGATTGCCGTTCAGGATGGTTGCGGCGCGATCCCGGATGCGCTGTGAATATTGAACCGCCGACGCGAAGCGCGCGTCGAGCGTCGGTGCGTTCGCGACGTAGTAGGCAAATCCGTTCGGGACACCAATGCCACCATATTGGTTGCCGTTGGCAGACATCTCCTTGAGTGCCTGTGCACGTTCATCCGCGAGTGCGGCGATCAGCTCTTCGGCGCGCTGCTCCGGCAGGGCGAGATCCCCCGAGAGATTCTTTTGCAATTCCGCCACGGCCTGCCGTTCCATCATCGAACTCATGTACGCGTCGTACTCGGCGTATTTGTCCTCGCCGATGACCTCGCGTAGCGCCTGCTTTTGATTTGCCACCTGCTCGGGCGTGAACAGTGATCTGCAGTCGGGATCGGCGCGGCAGCGCAGAATCGCCGCGCGCGACTCTACCGACTGTTCGGCCTTCACTTCCAGGACGCGTTGCCACTCTTCGTCCGTGAAGCCCAGGCGCTGTTGGACGCCTCGCATCGCCATTCGCTGATCGGCCATCGCCTCTTCGATGAGCGTAGCCCGGCCGCGCGGGTCCGCATACATCGCGAGGAAATCGACATCCGCTGCACGCATTTTCATGGCGGGTTTCGTGGCCGCGGCTGCTGGCGCCACGGTCGCGACTGTCTGGGCCTGAACCGGCGCCGCGGTTGTCGACTGCCCGGCTGGACTTTGCGCCGGCGCTTCGGCGGCCGAATCCTGCGGCGCGCTCTGCACCGCAGCCGCGAAGACTGCTGGCTCCGGCACGGCGCGCTTGTTCTCCTGCGCGAGCTCGTACGCGTAGTAAGCAGTCAGCGCCGCGAAAGCGACGGTGGTGGTGCCAAGAACGGCGACTAGCTTGTTCATGACCTTTCCTGTTCTGGTTCAGGGATGTTTGCCAGTTTCGGACCGGCGCGCGAGTTCCTGGCGATGAAAACGCCGGAAGCTGATCATCATGTCGTCCTGCATCTGGTTGAACACCGCGAGCTGGCCGGTGTTCAGCACCAACGCCGCCCGATCGCGGACTCTTTGCGCGTACTGCTGCGCCGACTCGAGACTTTGTTCCGTCGTTGCGGCGTCCTTCGCGTACACGATGGTCATTTCGCCCATGCCGTACATGCCAGCCTGCTGGCCGCGCGACGCGAGTTCGCGAGTCTGCCCGGCGCGTTCTTCATTCATGGCCATCGCCAGTGCGTCGGACTGCTTCGCCGACAGCGCGAGATTCGCCGGCAGCCGGCTCTGCAGGCTGGCGACGGCTGCGCGCTCCTGCGCGAGCGAACGAAACTGGTCCATCGCCTGGAAATTTTCGTCACCCAGGAATTCGCGGATGGCTTGCCTGCGAGCGTTGAGTTCTTCCATATCCGCCGGACCCGGTCGGACACAGGCCGCATCGACCGCGCATCGCGCATTCACCGCGCGCTTTTCCAGTTCGTAGTCGACCATCAATTCGCGAAGCCTCGCGAATTGACTGGCGTCGAGCCCGAGCACGCGATCGAGGCCCGCCAGCTCTCTCGTGAGTCGTGACAGCTCCATGGCGCGCATTTCGGCGCGAGCCACGGGATCATCGAGGCGTTTGAGGAGGTCGGCCGACCAGACCGCCGCCTGGATCTTGCGTGCCGCCTCGGCGGTAGATTGGCTGGGCGTCGTCGCGGTGCCGGCAGCAGTCGCCGGGGTTTGATCGGGCGGAAGCGCGGTCGTCAGACTCGTCGCGACTGCCTTGGCTGACTGCGTCGAAGCTGGCGCGGATGCTCCGTTCGACGCAATGCCGGCCACGGACTGCGACTCATGCCGCTCACGCGCGGCGGCGAGCTCGCCATGAAAGTAGTATGCGGACGCTCCGAACCCGGTCGTGGTGAGCGCCAGGCACGCGACCAACTTGTTCAAGATTGCCTCCACCCGCGCGTCGCGAAGATAGCAGGCTCGCCGCTGCGCGCACAATGGCGCGACTAACCACTCGGGCGGTCAGTTCGGCGCGGGCACCGCGGCGGCCGAGAACTGCTGCTTCTGGCGCAACTGTTGGCGCGCCGACAACACCACCTCGTCCTGCATATCGTTGAAAACCCGAAGCTGTTCCGGGGTCAGGATTTCGGCGGCGCGCTCCCGCAACCGCTGGCTGTTTTCCTGGGCTGACCTGAACCGTTCTTCGGGGGAGCCGGCTCCCACGGTGACGAATGCCATGCCCGAGCCATTGCCGATGCCCATGAACCCGCTGCCGGCGTCCGCGGTGATTCGCTGGCGTTCTTCGGCGAGGAGGCGGATGAGGGACTCGGCCTGGCCGTCGGGCAGATAGGCCGCATCGTCGAGGCGCTCGCGCAGCTGCGCCACGGATTCGCGCTCCGGAATGCTGTTCTGGTATTCGCTGTACTTTCGCTGGCGCTCGGGGCCGAGGAGGTTCGCGATCTCCTGCGCTTTCCAGTCGGGCTCGCGCCGGCCGGTGCCGTGCGCGAGGCATTCAGGATCGAGGGAGCAGTGCGCGGAAGTTTCGATGGAATTGACCTGGCCAGTCGCCATCAGCTCGATCAGTCGCTCATATTCTTCGGTCGTCAATTGCAAAGCCTGCGCGAGGCGCGGATTCGAATTGCGCGAGACCATCTTGTACTCGGACAAAATCTCCTCGCGCTGTTCCGGATCTTGCAGGCGGGCCAGCATCTCTTCCATGTACTGGCGCTGCTGCGCCTGGATTTGCGCTTCCGTGATCGGCACCGCGCTGGTGGTTGCCATCATTGCAATCGTTGCGGTCGGGGTTGCCGTTGCGGGTGCAGTCGCGTGCGTCGGGGCGGCACGCGGCTCGACTGCGGGCAATGTCGGCGCAGATGCAACTTGCGGGAGGCGCGCTTCCGCCACCGGGCGTGTACGTTCTTCGTGAAGCTCGTGCGCGAGATAGACGGTGGATGCGGCGAACGCCACCGTGGTCAGCGACAGGACGACAAGGGCGATACGCATGGACTCTTATATAAGCCGAGATTCCAGCGTCGTCTAGCCGAGCCAGCCTTCGATGATGCGCGGCAACACGCGCGATGCCGGACCTGGGTGAAAGACGAACCCCTGCGGCACCTCGTCCATTTCCAGCGAGTTCAGCACCTTGTCCGCATCGTCACGTGCCGCTTCCACCAGGGAGGCCGCGGGATAGACGCTAAGCGACGTCCCAACTACCAGGACCTTGTCCGCCGCGGCGACGTGTTCACGCGCGGCTTCCATGTGCCGGGTTTCTTCGCCAAACCACACGATGTCGGGGCGCAATTGCGTGCCCTCGTCGCAAAGCTGCCCGATGCCGATCGGTGCGCCGTCGATGCGATAACGCCGTTGCGATCGCCCCGTGCCGCGCGCGAACGCCAGTTCGCCATGCACGTGCAACACCGTGGTCGAGCCGGCGCGCTCGTGCAGCGAGTCAACATTCTGGGTCACCACGATGACGTCGAAGGCCGACTCGAGTGCCGCGATGGCGCGATGTCCCGCATTCGGCACGGCGTTCCACGCCTTCGCACGCCGCTCGTTGTAGAACTCGAGCACCAGCGCGGGGTTCTTCTGCCAGCCGGCAGGGCTAGCTAGTTTCTCCCAGGAATGCTCGCGCCAGAGGCCGGCCGCGTCGCGGAACGTGGGCAGGCCACTTTCGGCGGACAGCCCGGAGCCGGAAAGGATGACGACTTTCTGCTTCATCTCGCGCAAGCGTAAGTCAGAAGGCGCTCGGGTACCGAACTACCGAGGTGCGGCCCCTTTTGCTAGCAAATGGGGAGTGTCCCCATTTCAGGCCTTGGCACGTTCCCCAAAAGACAGCGACGTCTGCCGCTGGGACTGGCTCTGGCTCTGGCCCGTCATGCGCTGCACGCCGCTGATCTCACCCGAGGGGAAGTAGATCTCGGCGAGTCGCGAATGCACGTTGGAAATGCGCAGCTGAATGTCATCGATGAGCTCGTGCAGCCCGGGCTGGTCGAGCGTCACCAGCGGCGCGCGCTGGATGAACTTGGCGGCGCCTTCGAGTACCTCGAGCACGCTTTCGCTGCGTGGCAACGGCGTGAGCGCGGTTTCGAGCTGCGTGAGGCAGAACTGGCAGGAGCGCGGAAACTCGTCGTCGCGCAGCAGGAACTGGAGCACTTCGGTGCGCTTGACGCGCGTGCGCATCTTGAGGCGATACATCTGGTAGCCCGACAGCGATTTCAGCACGCTCATCCACTGCACGGTCTCGAAGGGCCGAAGCTCGGGGGTCTCCGCGGGGAGCAGCTGCGCCGAGCGCACGTCGACGATGCGGCTGGTCATGTCGGCGCGCTCGAGATTGCGCCCCAGCGTGCTGAAGGTGTGCGCGTCGTTGCGGTTCATGGTGCCGTCGAGCATGCCGGACAGCGTCTGCAGCGTGACGACGATGCGCTTCAGGAAGTCGAAGCGCGTGCGCTTGTTGATGCCGGTCGAAAGGTCCCGGTTGAATTCCGCGAAAAACTCGTTGAGCAGCTCCCACGCCTCGGTGGGCAGGATCTCGCGCAGCGTGCGCGCGTTCTCCCTCGCGGCGATCAATGACGAGCAGATGGAGCCGGGGTTTTCCTTCTCGGCGATCAGGAAGTGGACCACCTCGCGCTCTTCACCCTTCGTGGCCTTGTCCTTGAACTGGGCGTCGAATTCGGCGCGGTTGCCGCTGATGTCCACCAGCGGCAGCCAGCCCGGCGCTATGCCGCCCGGGAGATCGAGCAGCAGGTTGGTGTTCACGCCGATGATGCGCGCGGTGTTCTCCGCGCGTTCCAGGTAGCGAGACAGCCAGTAAACGTTTTCGACGACGCGTGCGAGCATCAGTTATCCGTATCGACAATCCAGGTGTCTTTGCTGCCGCCGCCCTGCGAGGAGTTCACCACCAGCGAACCCTTGCGCAGCGCCACGCGCGTGAGGCCGCCGGTGGTCACCGAGGTCTGCGGACCTGAGAGGATGAATGGCCGCAGGTCCACGTGGCGCGCCTCGAGCCGATCGTTCACCAGCGTCGGTACGGTAGACAGGGTGACCACGGGCTGCGCGATGAAGCTGCGCGGATCGGCCTTGAGCGAATCGGCGAACTTGCCGCGCTCGGCCTTGGTCGACATCGGGCCCATGAGCATGCCGTAGCCGCCGGAGCCGTCGACCGGCTTCACGACCAGTTGATCGAGATTGCCGAGCACGTGTTCGAGTTGTTTGGCCTCGCCGCAACGCCACGACGGCACGTTGGGAAGGATCGCGTCCTGGTCCAGGTAATACTTGATCATGTCGGGCACGTAGGTATAGACGAGCTTGTCGTCGGCCACGCCCGCCCCAGGTGCGTTGGCCAGCGCCACGTTTCCGGCTGCCCACGCGCGCATGAGCCCCGGCACACCCAGCGATGAGTCGTTGCGGAACACCTCGGGATCGAGGAAGTCGTCGTCGATGCGCCGGTAGATGACGTCGACGCGCTCCCAGCCGCGGACTGTCTGCATGTAGACGACGTCGTCGCTATCTACCGCGAGATCGCGCCCTTCGACGAGCTCGCAACCCATCTGGCGCGCGAGATAGGCGTGCTCGAAGTACGCCGAATTGTAGATGCCCGGCGTGAGCACGACGACTTCGGGACGCGTTTCCTTGCGCGGGCTCAGCGCGGCCAGCATGTCGTAGAGCTGCGATGGATAGTCGTCGACCGGCAGGATGGCGGCGCTCTCGAACAGCTCGGGGAACACGCGTTTGACCACCTGCCGGTTCTCGAGCATGTAGGACACGCCGGAGGGAACGCGCAGGTTGTCTTCGAGCACGTAAACGGTGCCGTCCTTGTCGCGGATGAGGTCCGAGCCGCAGATGTGCGCCCAGGTGCCGAGCGGTGGTTTGATGCCGCGGACGTTGGCGCGGAAGTTCTTCGACGTCGCGATTATCGAGGCCGGCATCAGGCCGTCCTTGATGAATTTCTGCTCGTGGTAGACGTCGTTGATGAAGAGATTCAGGGCCGCGGCGCGCTGGATGAGGCCTGCCTCGATCTTCTGCCATTCCTTGCGGGTGATGGTCCGCGGAATGATGTCCAGGGGCCAGGCGCGGTCGATGGACCCGTCCTGCTCGTGGTAGACCGTGAACGTTATGCCCATGGCCTTGATGGCGAGTTCGGCGGCCTGCTGGCGCACGGCGATCTCGTTGCCGTCCATCTCCGTCAAACAACGCATCAGCTGGCGCCCGGCTGCGCGTGCGCCACCGCCGGGGCCCACGAGCTCATCGTGGAATCCAGGGGAAGGGTATGACGTCCAGTCGGTTTTCATTGTTGGTGGATGTGCTCGACCCAAAAATACCAGAGCCAATCGGCGGCGTTCAAAAAAGTGCGTGGCCATAGTGTGCGCGCATCCCGATGGTGCCGAGGGGCAGTTTTTGGCGCAAATTGGTGCGCGATCTCTAACAGAGGCCCTGTGTAGAATGAAGACGTGTCCATACATGTCGCGCTCAATCACGTTACGCACTATCGCTATGACCGGCTCGTGGCGCTCGGGCCACAGGTCGTGCGTCTTCGCCCCGCGCCCCACTGCCGCACGCGCATCATTTCCTATTCGCTGAAGGTCACTCCGGCCAAACATTTCATCAACTGGCAGCAGGATCCGGAGGCTAACTACCTCGCGCGCTACGTGTTCGCCGAAAAGACGAAAGAGCTGCGCATCGAAGTGGACCTGGTCGCCGAGATGGCGGTGCTGAACCCGTTCGACTTCTTCCTCGAGCCGTACGCCGAAACCTATCCTTTCGCCTACCAGGGCGTGGACAAGCGCGACCTCGCGCCGTACCTCGTGATGTTCCGCGGCGAGCCGAAATTCAAGGCCTACCTCGGCACCATCCCGCGCGACCGCAAACGCACCATCGATTTCCTGGTCGAGCTCAACGCGAAGCTCGCCAACGACATCAAGTACCTCATCCGCATGGAGCCGGGCGTGCAGACGCCCGAGCTCACGCTGACGAAGTGTTCCGGTTCCTGCCGTGATTCGGCGTGGCTGCTGGTGCAGCTGCTGCGCCACATGGGGCTCGCGGCGCGTTTCGTCTCCGGCTACCTGATCCAGCTCACCGCCGACATGAAGTCGCTCGATGGCCCGTCGGGCCCGGAGAAGGATTTCACCGACCTGCACGCCTGGTGCGAGGTCTATCTACCCGGCGCGGGCTGGATCGGCCTCGATCCCACCTCGGGCCTGCTGGCGGGCGAAGGCCACATCCCGCTTGCCTGCACCCCCGAGCCTGGCGCCGCGGCGCCGGTCACCGGCGCGGTCGACAAGGCCGAGGTGGAGTTCGAGCACCACATGAAGGTGGAGCGCATCTGGGAAGCGCCGCGCGTCACCAAGCCTTACACCGAAGCGCAATGGACGGAAATTGAATCACTCGGTCACGCCATCGACGCGCAACTGCTCGCGGGCGACGTGCGCCTCACCATGGGCGGCGAGCCCACGTTCGTATCGGTGGACGACCCGGACGGCGCGGAATGGAACACCACGGCGATGGGGCCGGACAAGCGAAAGCTCGCGATCGAGGTATACGACCGGCTCAAGCAGAAGTACGCGCCGCAGGGCCTGTCGCACTTCGGCCAGGGCAAGTGGTATCCCGGCGAACAGTTACCGCGCTGGTCGCTCAACTGCTTCTGGCGCCGCGACGGCGCGCCGATCTGGCAGAACCCGGCGCTGCTCGACGACGAGAAGCAGGACCGCGGCATCACCGCGGATATCGCCGGCGTGTTTCTCGTCGGTGTCGCCGAACGCCTGGGGCTGCCACCCGAATACGTGTTCGCCGCGTTCGAAGACGCCTTCTATTACATGTGGCGCGAACGCCGGTTGCCGTCCAACGTCGACCCGTTCAAATCGAAACTCGATGACGCGGTCGAGCGCGCGCGCCTGGCGAAAGTGTTCGAGCAGGGTCTCGACGCCGTGGTCGGCCACGTGTTGCCGGTGTCGCGTCACGTGTGCGGCGATCGCTGGCAGACCGGAGACTGGTTCCTGCAACGCGAGCGCTGTTATCTGGTTCCGGGTGATTCGCCGCTCGGGTTGAGATTGCCGCTCGATTCCATGCCGTGGGTCAGGAAAGAGGACTATCCATACACCAGCACGCCCGATCCCATGGCGCCGGCGAGCCCGATCGCCACGCCGGCGGAAATCCGCCGCCAGCTGCGCGAGACGGAAATTCGCGACGCGAAAGCGGCGGCGACGCGCACCAGCGGCAAGCCGCGCGATGGCGTCGTCTCGCCGAGCGCTGCGCCGCTCGCGCAAAAGTCCGCGACCGAGATCACGCGCACCGCGATGTGCGCCGAGCCGCGCAATGGTGTGCTCTATGTATTCATGCCGCCCACGGACAAGCTCGAGGACTACCTGGAGCTCGTCGCGGCGATCGAAGCTACCGCTGAGGCGCTCGATACGCCGGTGGTGCTCGAAGGCTACGAGCCGCCAAAGGATCCGCGGCTCAATCGCTTCAGCGTGACGCCGGACCCGGGCGTCATCGAGGTGAACATTCACCCGTCGGGTAGTTGGGACGAGCTGGTGGATCGCACCACGCACCTCTACGCCGCCGCGCGCGAGTGCCGGCTCACTACCGAAAAATTCATGGTCGACGGGCGCCACACCGGCACCGGCGGCGGCAACCACTTCGTGCTGGGCGGCGCCACGCCGGCGGACTCGCCGTTCCTGCGCCGGCCGGATCTGCTGCGCAGCCTGCTGGCCTACTGGCACAACCATCCGGCGCTGTCCTATCTGTTCAGCGGTCTGTTCGTCGGGCCCACCTCGCAGGCGCCGCGCATCGACGAAGCGCGTAACGACTCCCTGTACGAACTCGAGCTGGCGTTCAAACAACTGCCACCACTGGGACAGCCGGTGGCGCCGTGGGTCGTGGATCGCCTGTTCCGCAACCTGCTCATCGACTCCACGGGCAACACGCATCGCTCCGAATTCTGCATCGACAAGATGTTCTCGCCCGACGGCAATACCGGCCGTCTGGGGCTGCTCGAGATGCGGGCGTTCGAGATGCCGCCGCACGAGCGCATGAGCCTGACGCAGCAGCTCATGCTGCGTTCACTGGTCGCGCGGTTCTGGCGCGAGCCCTATCAACCAGCCCGCCTCGCGCGCTGGGGTACCGAGTTGCACGACCGGTTCATGCTGCCGTATTTCGTTCAGCAGGATCTCGAGGACGTGATCGCCGAGCAGAACGCCGCGGGTTTTCCGCTCAAGGCTGAGTGGTTCGCGCCGCATCTCGAGTTCCGCTTCCCCAAGTACGGCGACTTCGCCACGTTTGGCACGGAAGTGGAGCTGCGACAGGCGCTCGAACCCTGGCATGTCATGGGTGAAGAGGGCGCGGCCGGCGGCGCGGTGCGCTATGTGGATTCGTCGGTGGAGCGCCTGCAGGTGCTGGTCACCGGCCTCGCGCCCGACCGTTATGCGCTTACCTGCAATGGACGACGAATCCCGTTGCGGTCCACGGGGACGGTGGGTGAGTTCGTCGCGGGTGTGCGTTACAAGGCCTGGGCACCGCCGTCGGCGCTGCATCCGCTAATCCCGGCACATTCACCGCTGATCTTCGATCTCGTCGATACCTGGATGAATCGCTCGATGGGCGGCGCGCAGTACCACGTGGCGCATCCCGGCGGTCGCAGCTACGACACCTTCCCGGTGAATGC
>Ga0190274_10002292_pt1 | contig 11251 bp, 14 predicted proteins | sample Popmic531T_FD_133002 | JGI IMG/M metagenome (GOLD analysis project Ga0190274, IMG submission 133002) | Populus adjacent soil microbial communities from riparian zone of Yellowstone River, Montana, USA - 531 T | ecosystem: Environmental > Terrestrial > Soil > Riparian zone | place: USA: Montana...
CGCGCTCGACTTCCAGGAGTTCATGCTCGTTCCGGCCGGCGCCGAGACGTTCACCGAGGCGCTCCGGATCGGGGTCGAGTGCTACCACGCGCTCAAGAGCCTCCTCAAGGAGCGCGGGCTCTCCACCCTCGTCGGCGACGAGGGAGGGTTCGCACCCGACTTCGACTCGGCCTACGACGTCTGCGAGGCGATCCTCGAGGCGGCGGAGCGGGCAGGACATCGCGACCGGGTCGCAATCGCGCTCGATCCCGCGACGAGCGAGCTGTTCGAGGACGGCGCGTACGTGCTCGAGCGGCAGGGCGGCACACTCGACGGCAGCGGCATGATCGACCTCTGGGCTGACATGGCCGACCGCTTCCCGATCGTCTCGATCGAGGACGGCCTTGCCGAGAACGACTGGGCCGGCTGGCAGACGCTCACCGACCGCCTCGGCGGCCGGATGCAGCTCGTCGGCGACGACCTCTTCGTGACCAACGTCGACTTCCTCGGTCGCGGGATCGAGGAGAACGTCGCGAACGCGATCCTCGTCAAGGTCAACCAGATCGGCTCGCTCACAGAGACGCTCGACGCGATCGAGCTCGCGCAGCGCAATGGCTATGCCACCGTGATCTCGCATCGGTCGGGCGAGACCGAGGATGCGACGATCGCCGACATCGCCGTCGCCACGAACAGCGGCCAGATCAAGACCGGCGCGCCGGCCCGTTCCGATCGCACGGCGAAGTACAACCAGCTGCTGCGGATCGAAGACCAGCTTGGTGACCGGGCCGTCTTCCCCGGGTGGAGTGCCTTTCCGCGCGTCGCGCGGGCGGCGGTGTGACGATGCACCTTCGGCGCACCAAGATCGTCGCCACGATCGGCCCGGCATCGTCCTCGCCTGAGGCCCTCGCCGCCCTGATCGAGGCCGGCATGGACGGCGCGCGGCTCAACATGTCGCACGGCAACCACGACGACCACCGCATGCGTGCAACCCGCGTGCGCGAGGCCGAGGCGCATGCCGGCAGGCCCATCGCCCTCATCGCCGACCTGCAGGGGCCGAAGCTCCGTGTCGGCGAGCTGGAGGAGCCGATCATCCTCGAGCGCGGCGCGACCATCGTCATCGCCGGCGAGGACACCGTGCGCGACGGCGACCTGCCGATCAGCCCCGCTGTGCTCGGATCGGTCCTCACGGTCGGGAACGACGTGCTGATCGACGACGGGCACGTGAGACTCCGTGTCGAGGCGGTCGAGCGTGGCCGGGCGCGCTGCACGGTGATCATCGGCGGGGTCGTCTCCTCGCACAAGGGGGTCAACCTCCCCGGCGTGCCGCTGCCGATTCCGTCGATCACGCGCAAGGACCTCGACGACCTCGAGTTCGCGATGGAGCTCGACGTCGACTTCGTCGCGCTCTCGTTCGTCCGCTCGGCATCCGATGTTCGCGCTCTGCGCACGCTGATCGAGGCCCGCGGCTCCTCGGCGCACGTGATCGCCAAGATCGAGAAGGCCGAGGCGATCGCGGCGCTCGACGAGATCCTCGCCGAGTCCGACGCAGTGATGGTCGCCCGCGGCGACCTCGGCGTCGAGATCGGCACGGCGGACGTGCCGCTGCTGCAGAAGCGCATCATCTCGCGAGCGCTCGAGCGCGGTCGCCCGGTCATCACGGCCACTCAGATGCTCGAGTCGATGATCCATCAGACCGAGCCAACCCGGGCAGAGGCCTCTGACGTCGCGAACGCGATCCTCGACGGCACCTCGGCGATCATGCTCTCCGGCGAGACGGCGGTCGGGGAGTTCCCGGTCGAGGCGGTCGAGGTGATGAACCGGATCGCGTGCGCCGTCGAGCCGAGCCTCAACTACCGGCACGAGATTCCCCGCGCCGAGGACGTCCCGACGATCGGGCAGGCCATGTCGAACGCGGCCTGCGACGTTGCCGAGGCCCTCGAGGCCAAGGCGATCATCGTCCCGACCGTCACCGGCCGCACGGCGTCCGCCGTCGCGCGACTGCGTCCCCGTCGCCCGATCATCGCCGTCACCCATCAGCCCAACTCGCTCCGTCACATGGCGCTCGAGTGGGGCGTGACGCCGCTCGAGATCGATGCGACCGACGACGTCGAGGATCTCTGGAACCGCGCCGTCGGCATCGCCCGCACGAGCGGAGCGATCGACGCCGGCGACCGGGTCGTGATCACCGCCGGCACCGCCGTGAACATCCCAGGCTCGACCAACGTCATAAAGGTCGATATCGCGTAGCTCCGGAAAATTCGCGATGAAGGAGCGTATCGCGAAATTCTCCTCCGCTCTGTGTATTTCTGCGCGCTTCGCGCGATCCTGAAGAGCCGGCTCCGCCGGCAAACCCTCGTTCGCGGGCGAGGCGCGTCTCTCGTCAGGAGAAAACCGTCGGCCAGTCGGAAGGAAAGCACCGGGCCGGGCGCGAAGCTGGCATGGTGGCACGCAAACCTTCGAAGGAGCCGCGGCGGAAGCGCCGGCTTCGACTGCTCCTGCCCGTGGTCGTGCTGACGGTGATGGCGTTCCTCTACTACCGGCCGCTCTCGAGCTACCTCCAGACCCGCGACGAGCTCGGCGCCCGCCGCGCGCAGGTCGTGACACTGCGGGCGGAGAAGGTGCGCCTCGAGCGGAGACTCGCCCGCACGACGAGCGACGCTGCGCTCGCCCGTGAGGCGCGTCGGATTGGCTACGTCAAGCCGGGCGAGCGCCTGTTCATCGTCAAGGGCATCTCCGCCTGGCAGCGTCAGCATCACGCGACAACCCCGTAGAGTTCTTCGGGTGGAGGATCGCGACGTCGTCGAACGCCAGATCGGGCGGCGCCCCCGCGCGTTCCACCGGGTCGCAGCGCGCTGCCCCTTCGGCGCCCCCGCCGTAACCGAGCAGAGCCCGTACGACGCCGAGGGAACGCCCTTTCCCACCACCTACTACCTCACCTGTCGTCACCTCGTAGCGGGCGTCTCGCGGCTCGAGGCAGCCGGCGGCGTCGAGCGCTGGAGCGCCGCGGTCGCGGCGAGTCCGGACCTGGCTGCCGACCTCACGGCCGCGACGGTTCTCCAGCAGCGGGTCCGGCGCGAGCTCGCCGCCGGCAGCACGGGAGCCGACCACGGGGCATCGCTCGACTACGGCATCGGTGGGTCCCGCAACCCGTCGCAGCTCAAGTGCCTCCACGCGCACGTCGCATTCGCGCTGGCGCAGCCCGGCTACCGCGTCGGCGAGCTCGTTCTCGCCGAGGTCCCGGAGCCATTCCCGACCGATCGCTGCTGCGCGGAAGCCGAGCCCGACGCCGCGTGAGCTCTGCCGTGGACAGCGCCCGTCGCGACTGGGAGGAGGGGAGTCGCCGCTTCGAGCTCGCCTCCCGCGACCCCGCCGAGGCCGAGCGGCTGAGCCGCCAGTTCGACCTGATCTCGGCGGAGCTGCGGCGGCGCGTCGGCAGCACGTTCTCGGTCGCGATGCTCGCCGACGTGTACGAGGGCTCGGACGCCTGGTCGCTGCAGGCGATCGAGGAGTACGCCCCGACACCCGGCTGGGCGCGGTCGGTCTCGATGGTCGGCGACGCTGCGTTTCACGTCTATGCGCGCGGAGCTGTTGACTACTCCCCATGAGCGACCCCAGCCCTCGTCGACGGCCACCGCGCCGAAGCCCCTGGCCGCGGCGTGCGATCATCGCCGGCCTCGTGCTCGCGATCTTCGTGCTCGGGATCGCGATCGGCGGGGCACTCAACGACGGGCCGCCGGCGCCGTCGACCGAGACCTACGTGCGCACGCTCGAGCCGGTTCCCCAGCAGCCGGCAACGACCACCTCGCCCTAGAGGCTGAGGCCGGTCGGTGGCTAGAGCTCTTCGGAGGCCTGCAGCAGCCCGGCCACGATCACGGCGACCGCTGCGATGAGGCTGATCCAGATCCCGACGCCGCGACCTGCGAAGAAGAAGTCGTCCGGCTTCGAGATCGTGCGGATAAGGACGATGATCGTGGCAGCGGCGCCGAGGGAGATCGTGAGCAGGCTTTCCGGCACCGTGGCAGGCATCTGCACGCCCACCTCGCGCAACGCGATCACGACCACGACGGCGATGCCGAGGAAGAAGACGACCTTGCCCGCGTAGCCGGTGTCCCAGCCCATCACGGACACCTTGACGCCCTCGCCTTCGCCGGAGTACCAGCCAGTGAACGCCGAGACCGCGAGAACGACACCGGCCAGCAGTCCGAGCCGGTCGCCGATGCCGATGATCCCGCGCTCGAACAGCGATTCGCGCGGTATGTCTCGGTCGTTGAAGGCCATCGGCTGCATAGTATGGAGCATCGCGCCGAGGGAGTCCGCCCCTTACACTTCACTGCGTGGCGCAACCGTTGCGTGAACTGGAACCAGAGGACGTGCCCGTCGTCGACCACGAGCAGGTCCAGCAGACCGTGCGTCTGCACCGTGCTCGCCGGAAGGCGCGCGTCGCGCACCGCAAGCGCACGAAGCGCGCCGGGATTCGGTTCTGGTTCGTGCTCGTCGCCCTCCTTGTCGCAAGCGTGGTGCTCTCCGTCACGGTCTGGCACGAGATCCAACATCTCTTCGGGCTCTGAGCGATACGCCTCCGGGAAAGCACCGGTCGGTGGCGAGCATGCTCGTCGTCGCCGCGATCGCGCTGACCGTGACGCCGATCTTCGTCGTCAATTCCTTCCGCTTGCTGGCCACGGACACGTTCGTCCGTCATGAGATCGACCGTGGCGGCTTTCCGCCCGATCGCTACGGCCTCACGACGCCGCAGCGGCAAGGGCTCGCTCTCATCGGCCTGCACTCGATCCTTCCCGGCGGCGACGGGATTGCGCTTCTCGAGCGAGCCACGCTGCCTGACGGGTCGGCGGCGTTCGACACGCGGGAGCTCCGGCACATGCGAGATGTCCGTAGCCTGCTGGGTGCGGCGTTCACGGCGCAGCTCGTCGCTCTCATCGCCATCCTCGCGCTCGCGATCGGCCTCCACCGCTCACGGCGCTGGCGCTCCGTGGTCCCGTGGGGCCTGCTGCTCGGCTCCCTGCTCACGATCGGGATTGCGGTGCTTGCCGTGCCGGTGATCCTGCTCGGGTTCGACGGGTTCTTCCTGCGTTTCCACGAGGTCTTCTTCAACGGTGACACCTGGCGTTTCTCGGAGACCGACACGCTGCTGCGCATCTATCCGGAGACGTTCTGGCAGGACACGGCGAAGCTGGCCGCAGCAATCGTCGTCGCGCAGGCGATCGTCGTCGGTCTCGCGGCCGGCTGGTGGATCCGCCGGATCCGCCCCGTCAGCCCAATCAGCCCGGTCAGCCCTACGCCGCAGAGCGCGTCGTGATCGACCTCCACGGCCCTCCCGGCGGGGTCCTGCGCATCGGTCATCGCGGCGCGGCGACGCTCGCTCCCGAGAACACGCTCGGCTCGTTCAGGGCGGCGGTCGAGGTGGGCGTGGACTTGATCGAGTTCGACGTTCTCGACCTGCAGCAAGGGCCGCTCGTCCTGGCGCACTCCGACCACCTCGAGGAGGTGAGCCACGGCGCGGCGCGTGGCCGGGTGCGCTCGCTCACGCTCGAGCAGCTGCGCCAGTTCGCACCCGAGCTGCCGACGCTCGACGAGGCCCTGGCGTTCTTCGTCGACGAGGCGCCCGGCGTCGGTCTCCACGTCGACCTGAAGCTGCGACGGCGCCTCGAGGAGCTCGCCGAGGCGATCGTGCGCCACGGGCTCGAAGCCCGGACGGTCGTCAGCGGCGTGCACATCCAGGACCTGCTTGCCGTCGGGCGCGCCGCCCCTAAGGTGCGGCTCGGGATCACCTATCCGGAAGACAAGCTCTCGATCTCCCGCAAGCCCTATCTGTGGCCCATCGTGTCGCTCGGGCTGACCTCGATGCGGGCCTCGGTGCCGATGCGCGTGCCACGGCTCGCGCGGCTTGCCGGCGCGAGCGCGGTGATGCTCCAGCACCGGCTCGTCACCGCTTCCGCCGTCGAACGATCCCATGCTGCAGGCCTGCCGGTGTGGGCCTGGACGGTCGACGAGCGGGCCGACTTCGACCGCGTCGTCGCGGCGGGTGTCGACGGGGTGATCACGAACGATCCGAGGATCTTCCCCAAAAACGGCTGATTGAAGCGTTTTCAGCGCCGGCCGAGATCCGCTGGCAGCGGGACCCCTAGGTACACTGGAGGCGTGAACCGCGGGGTTACGATTGCTGCTCTCTCGTCCTGCGGCGCTGCCGGAGTGATCGTCGCGCTTCTCCTTGCGACTGCACCAGGTGCAGGCGCGGATGACGGGACGACGACGGGGACGACCACCGCGCCGACGACGACTGCGGCCACGACGGCCACGACGACCACGACGACCACCACGACCACCCCCACGACGACAACACCCGCGCCCACGCAGCCGAAGGTGATCGTCGCGGGCGTGAAGGTCGGCGGGACGCTCGTCGGCGGCCTAACGGTCACCGAGGCCCGCAATCTCGTCAAGCAGCGGTTCGCGCGGCCGATCACGCTCGTCGCCGGCCCCGGCGCTCGCATCGTCGTGACGCCGAAGGAGCTCGGAGCGACGCCCGACGTCGAGAGGGCGATCAACCTTGCGGGCCGGGTGCAGCGGTCCGGCTTCGTCGTGCCGCTCAAGGTCGAGGTGTCGCGCACCAAGGTCGAGCGGCTGGTCACCTCCCTCGGCAAGCGCTTCCACCGTGACCCGGTCGACGCAACGCTCAAGCTTCGGCACCTGACGCCGTTCGCGACGCAGGACGTTTCCGGCCGCCGGCTCAAGGAAGTCATCGCCACCCGCCAGATCGTCCTCGCGCTGAAAACCCAGCAGCGTGGTGCGATGGAGCTCCCGTTCGAGCTGGTCGCCCCCGAGGTGACGGGCGACGGGCTCGGCCGCGCGATCGTGATCCGTCGTGGCTCCAACCAGCTGTACCTCTATCGCGTCGGGGCCAAGACGAAGCTGGTGCGCCAGTTCGGAGTCGCGACCGGGCGCTCGCAGTATCCGACGCCACTCGGCAAGTTCGAGGTGATCAACAAGCAGTACAACCCGTGGTGGTACCCGCCGGCCGGGTCGGAGTGGGCGCAGGGCGCCGAGCCGATCCCGCCCGGGCCCGGCAACCCGCTCGGAACGCGCTGGATGGGCCTGTCGGCACCGTACGTCGGCATCCACGGCACCCCCGACGCCGCGTCGATCGGCTACTCGGCCTCCCATGGCTGCATCCGGATGCTGATCCCGCAGGTCGAGTGGCTGTTCACCCAGGTGGACGTGGGTACGCCGGTCTTCATCGTCGCTGCATGACCGGTCGCGCGAGGACCGTCGGCCAGATCTTCGCGATCGGTGCCGTTGCGCTGCTGCTCGGCCTCCTCGTCTGGAAGCTCGCCCACAACAGTGGCGGCGTTGCGGACGATCTCGCCAAGGGCAAGCATCCGGCCGCACCCGCGTTCGAGCTCAGCCGACTCGACCCCGCGGACGGCAAGGTGTCACTTGCAGACCTCAAGGGCAAGCCGGTGATCGTCAACTTCTGGGCCTCCTGGTGCATCCCGTGCAAGGACGAGGCGCCCGCCCTCCAGAAGACGTACGAGAAGTACCGCGCCCAGGGCCTGACCGTGCTCGGGATCGATGCCCAGGACTTCCGGGGGGACGCCAAGCGCTTCGCGAAGCGCTACGGGGTCACCTATCCCGTGGTCTACGACGGCTCGGGCTCGACGCTCGGCAAGTGGGGCGTGACGGGCTTCCCCGAGACATTCTTCGTCGACCGCTCCGGTCGGCTGGTCGGCGAGCGGATCCAGGGCGGCATCGACACCGAGCGCAACAAGGCGGCCTACCTCAAGGGCATCCAGGCCGCACTCGGCAACCCGCAGTGATCCGGCTTCTTGCGGCCGGTCTCGTAGCGCTCGCGCTCGCCGGATCGGCCCTTGCCGCCGATCCGCCACGGCAGGCCGACCTCGAGGCCGAGATCGTCTGCCCCACCTGTAAGACGACGCTCGACCAGTCGAGCTCCCCGATCGCCGCCCGGATGAAGTCGTACATTCGGGCGAGGATCGCCGCCGGTGACAGCGCAGCGCAGATCAAGGCGCAGCTCGTCGACCAGTTCGGCCCTGCCGTGCTCGCCGAGCCGCCGAAGCGCGGCTTCGACCTGCTCGCCTGGCTCCTGCCGCTCGCGGCGCTCGGCCTTGGCATCGTCGTCGTCGGCGCGCTTGCGTGGACGTGGAGTCGCCGGCGCGACACCGATGTCGACCCGCCGGACGCCGAGCTCGACCCCGATCTCGAGCGCCGGGTGGACGAGGAGCTCGCCCGGTACGAGGACTGATCGGTGACGGCGACGGAGCCTCTGGTCGCCCTGATCGCGGGCTTCGTCTCGTTCCTCGCCCCGTGCGTGCTGCCGCTCGTGCCGGGCTATCTCTCGGCCGTCTCCGCCGTCGAGGCTGACCGGCTCGGCGAGCGCGGGTCGGCGCGGCGGGTCGTGGTCGCGAGCATCCCGTTCGTGCTCGGCTTCACGGCCGTCTTCGTCGCCCTCGGGATCGGCGCGCAGATGATCGGCGCCGGGTTCCTCAACGACCAGTTCCTGCTCCAGCGTGTGGCGGGGTTCGTCCTCGTCGTCTTCGGGTTCGCCTTCATGGGCCTGCTGCCCTGGCCGGAGCGGCTCATGGGGGCCGGCCTCGTCCAGGGCGCCAGGAGCCGTGGCTCGCGCGTGCTGCTCGGCGGCGCATTCGCGATCTGTGCCGCGCCGTGCATCGGCCCGGTGCTCGCCGCGATCCTCGTGCTCGCAGGCACGTCGGATACCGCGCTCCAGGGAGCGTTCCTGCTCGCGTGCTACTCGCTCGGGCTGGCGATCCCGTTCGTGCTCGCGGGTGCGATCTTCACGCGGGCGATGGGGGCGTTCCGTTGGCTTCGCGATCACTACGTGGCAATCCAGTTCGTCAGCGGCGCGATCATGGTCGCCCTCGGCCTGCTGCTCTTCTTCGACCGCTTCTACATCCTGCGGATCTATCTCAACCGCGCGCTCGAGCGGGTCGGGATCGACAGCTTCTTCTAGCCTCGCGAGCTAGGAGCGGCTGCGCCGGCGAGGCGGCCGGAGCTCATCGGCCGCCGCCTGAGCCCATTCCGCGAGAGCATGCTCGATTCGCGCGCCGCAGTCGAAGGCGAGCCGGAGCGGCTCGAGGGGGGACCCCTTCGTCCCGGCCTCGTCGCGGAGTGCCTCGTGGAGCGTCGCGCGCTCGCGGTGCCGCTCGGCTTCCGTCGTGAACGAAAGCGCGGCGGAGCGGGGGTCGAGCCTGCCGAGGAGCACCGACCGCAGCAGCGCCTCGTTGCGCCCGCCGGGGTCGAGGGTCGCGGTCGTGAGCCACTCGCGCAAGTCGGCGGCACCGTCGTCGCTGATCCCGTAGACCCGTCGCCGGCGCGGCCCGGTGTCTCCCGGCACCTCGACGATCACGCCCGCCTCGACCATCCGCGCCAGCTCGGGATAGATCTGGCTCGCGTGTGCCGACCAGATGTTCCCCAGTCCGCGATCCATCCACTTCGCCAGGTCGTAGCCGCTCATCGGCTCGGCCGACAGCAGTCCCAGGATCGCGTACCTCAGTGCCATGCTGCGAACGCTACACGGCCGGGCCCCGGGATCCGCCTGAGCGGATCCCGGGGCGACGGTCGTGGGAGCTACTTGATGCAAACGGCCGCGAGGTCGAAGCTGTAGACATTCGAGTGCATGAAGCACCCGGTCCGGGCCGAGACGAAGATGCGGTCGGTGCCCCAGGCCCGCGTCGCCCACGGCACGGCATTCTTCGAGATGTCCATGTCGAGAGCTCCGTAGGTGGAGTACCGCTTCGAGCCGGTCAGCTTGGACGCGTTGCGGATCGCGGTGTTGAACTTCGGATCGCTGAAGTACGCGACGTTGTTGTTGTTCGCGTCCCGTAGCGAGTCGCCCGAGAGCAGGACGTTCATGAAGTCGTACGGATCCGGGTAGTCCGCCGTCCACGCTTCGGCCGTGAGGTCGAATGGCGCTCCGCGGACTCCCTCGCGCGTGATCTGGACGCCACGTGCGAACTGCTGGACTTCGACATCGAGTCCGATCTGCTTCAGGTTGTACTGGTAGATCTGCGCCTGCAGCGGGGCGGCACCGCGGTTCGACGTCCACAGGATCGCCTTGCCGTCGCCGAGGTGGCCCTTCGCGAGCGCGTTGGCCTTCTTTAGGTTCGGGGCCTTGAGCGGGTACAGGGTCCCGTTGGTCTTGGACGCGCCGGGAACGCCGGGCGGCAGGATGTGGTCGCTACGGATTCCCGCTCCGAAGCCCGATTGGGACAGCAGTGCCCGACGGTCGATCGCGAAGTTGACGGCCTGCCGAAGCGGCAGATTGTTCTTGAACAGCGGCCGGTCGTTGTTCATCGCGAGGTAGAAGACCGAGAGCGACGGCGCGATGAAGACCCGACCCTTGTTGACGCCGTACTTGTCCGCCAGCCGCTTCCACGACACCGGGTCGAGGCCCTGGGCCGCGAAGTCGGTCGAGCCCGTCTCGACGTTCTGCTCGATCACCTGCAGCGAGTTGCCGATCCGGTACTCGATCTGATCGACGTTGTGGGGGCGCGTGCCCTTGTAGAACGTGTTCCGCTTCAACGTGATCGAGCGGTTGGGCGTGCGGGCCGAGACGTAGTACGGACCGCAACTCGCGAACGTGTTGACACCCTGCGAGTCGGTGTTGGCCGCGAGGGCCGGGTTGATCGCCTGGAAGAACGGCATCGCGAGCCGTGCGATCAGGTCGGGTGCCGGTCGCAGGAGCTTGATCGTGAGCGTGTTGCCGTTGGCCGTCACGCCAGAGACGGTCTTCACCCGTCCGCTCAGCGCCGCGTCGGCGCCCTGGATGATGTCGATGAACGACGAGCCCGGCGACTGCAGCTCCTGCGACGCGATTCGGTTGATCGCGTTCGCGAAGCTCGCCGCCGTCACGGCCTCGCCGGTCGAGAACTTGATCCCGGTGCGGATCTTGAACGTGTACGTCTTACCGTCCTTGGAGACGATCGGTGCGCCGACCGCAGCCTCGGGTGTCAGCTGCGAGCCCGCGTCACCCGGCTTGTCGGGATAGTTGAAAAGCTTGCAACCGACCGCGTACTGGATCTCCCAGCCGCTCGACAGGTAGTCGAGCTGGGGATCGATGTAGTCGATGTCGGTCGAGAGCTCGACGACGAACGTTCCGCCCTTCTTGGCCTGCTTGCTAGGGCTGGCCACCGCCGTTGCGGCAACGAGCACGAGAGCGAGCAGCCCTGCTCCGACGAGTAGAGCGGCCCTCGCCAACCATCGTCTGCGATGCACCACGATA
>Ga0190274_10002293_pt1 | contig 11247 bp, 10 predicted proteins | sample Popmic531T_FD_133002 | JGI IMG/M metagenome (GOLD analysis project Ga0190274, IMG submission 133002) | Populus adjacent soil microbial communities from riparian zone of Yellowstone River, Montana, USA - 531 T | ecosystem: Environmental > Terrestrial > Soil > Riparian zone | place: USA: Montana...
GCTGGCAATGACGATCCGCCCCTGCCCTGAGTGCGCCGCCGAGAATCCTCGCTTCCTGGAGGATGTCAGTCGCGAAGCGACCGTGAACTACTTCGATTGCCCGAAGTGCCGACACGCGTGGTACATCGCCAAGGTCGATCCCACTGGGCCGCAGGTTCCGGTGACGGTTCCAGCCCCACGCGCTGATCCAAAGACGCGACGGACGGCGTAGGGCGCACCTCGGCCCCACGGCGACGGAATCAGCGATTCGGCTGCTCGAAGGGCCACGACTGGATCACAACCGTGGAGACATTGTGGAGGCGGCGGGAACCTAAAAACGAAAGCCCCGGTTTTCCGGGGCTCAAGTGGTGGAGGCGGCGGGAGTCGAACCCGCGTCCGAAAGGCCTGTCGCTGCGGAACTCTACATGCGTAGCCGTCCTTGATATTTCGCGCCCGGCAACAAAGAACGGCGAATGTGCCGACCGCTAGTCCGTGGAGTCTCGCCCCGCCGCGCCGGACGCACGCCGAAGCCAGCCTACTAAATGGCGTTCGTTCCCAGCCCGTAGGCTGACCAGGACGAACGTCACAGCCTAATTAGGCTGCGAGCGCAAGCTGCGTATTCGCAGTTACGTTGGTTGTCCACCGGTTTAACGAGCGAGATGAACAAGCTCGGCACGCATCCCACAGTCCCTTGCCCCCGTCGAAGCCGTATCGCCCCCACAAGGCCGAACTAACTCCCTCAATTGTGCCACAGAAGCACCGTGATACCGTTTCCGCCGATGCAACGACGACCTCTCGGCACGTCAGGCTTCGACATCTCCACGATCGGTCTTGGCACCTGGGCCATCGGCGGCACGATGTGGGGCCGCCAGGAGGACCAGGCGAGCATCGAGGCCATCCACGCCGGCCTCGATCACGGCGTCAACTGGATCGACACCGCGCCAATCTATGGCTCGGGTCACTCCGAAGAAGTCGTGGGCCGCGCGCTCGAGACCGTCCCGGCCTCGCGCCGCCCGCTCGTGTTCACGAAGTTTGGGCTCGGGGTCGATAGCACCGTCATCCAGCGATCGGCCTCCGCCGCCGACGTCGTCGCGGAGTGCGACGCGAGCCTCCGCCGCCTCGGCGTCGATCGCATCGACCTCTACCAGTTGCACTGGCCTGCACCGCAGCCAATCGCCGAAACGGCGGCTGCCTGTGCCGGGCTGCTCAAAGCCGGGAAGATCCGCGCCATCGGCGTTTCGAACTTCTCGGTCGCGCAACTCGACGAATGGGTCGCGACGGGGGTGCCCCTTCACTCCGTCCAGTCGCCGTTCAGCATCCTGCGACCCGCGGTAGCCGCTGACGTTCTGCCGTGGGCCGCATCGCACCAGGTCGGCGTGCTCGCGTACTCGCCACTTTTCCGCGGGCTCCTTTTCGGCACGTGGGGGCGCGACAAGACGTTCCCCGAAGGCGATGCGCGCGGCCAGCACAAGGACTATCTCGGTGCGCGATTTCAGCGGCATCTCGACGCGCTCGACGAAATTCGGACGCTCGCGATCCAGAACGGTCTCAGTGTGCCGCAGCTTTCGGTCGGGGTGCTCCTCGCCACGCCCGGCCTCACGGCCTGCATCGTCGGCGCGCGGAACGCACGCCAGGGCGCGCTCGTCCCCAGTCTCGGTACCGCGATTGGCGGCGAACTGGCGGAGGCCGTGTGGGCGATTGCGGCGAGACTGCGGACTGATCTCGAGACGATCGCGGTTTGAGAAGAAAGATCGGCAGACCTAAAGGTCTGCACTACGACAGTACGCAGGCCAGCGCGGATTGAGAACGACGATCGGCAGACCTGAAGGTCGGCCCTACGACAGTACGCAGTCGTGCGGGTCAGCCGTAGGGCAGGCCTTCAGGCCTGCCGGACTTCGCGCCCTTGATTGACATGCCCCACTGGCGATAGCGTGGGCGTTTTGCTGGAGGCCGGAACTGATGAAGCTGCTCCTGAAGATCGTTGGCGTGTTGCTGGCTGTTCTCGTGGTGATTGCCGTGGGCGTGTACGCCTGGGCCAGCATGGTCACCGGTCGCATGCGCGCGCAGGTATTCACCACGCATTCGGTGGACTTTCCGATTCCGTTCCCGCTCGACCCCGAAGAAGTTGCGGCGCAACAGTTGACTCCTGAAGCCGCCGCGACGCTCGCGCAGGAACGCGCTGTCGAGCGGGGCAAGCACCTGGTGAGCGCGCGCTACCCGTGCATCGCGTGCCATAGCGAGAACTTCGGCGGTGGTGTGATGGTGGACGCATTTCCCATCGGCAGCCTGCTTGCGCCAAACGTGACGCTTGGCACCGGCAGCCGCACCGCGAACTACAAGCCCAGCGATTGGGATCGCATCGTTCGCCATGGCGTCCTCCCGAACGGTCAGCCTGCCGTGATGCCTTCAGAAGATTTCGCAAAGATGTCCGACCAGGAACTTTCGGACATCGTGTCCTACATCCGCACACTGCCTCCAGTGAACAATACGATTGCGACGTCGACGTTCGGTCCGTTGGGGAAGGTTCTCGTGGCCACAGGCCAGATGCACTTCTCGGCCGCGGCGATAACAGATCACAGCCCCACGCATCTGCTGCATCCGCCGGACTCCTCCGATTCTGTGGAATTCGGAAAGCACCTCTCCGGCACGTGCATGGGATGCCACGGGGCCGACTTCAGCGGCGGTCCGGTTCCAGGTGGCGATCCGTCCTGGCCGCCGGCGCGAAATCTCACGCCCGACGCGACAGGTCTGAAAGGCTGGACCTACGACCAGTTCATCACGGCAGTCGCTGAGAGCAAGCGCCCGGACGGATCGGCCTTGAGGCCACCGATGACATTTATGGCCCCATTCGGGCAGAAGATGACGGATCTCGAACGTCAGGCGCTCTGGGCGTACCTGCAGTCGCTGCCGCCCGTCCAGAAGACCATCGCCTCGAACTGAGGACGGTGCCCGCCGCGCGCTTTCGCTTCGGCAAGTTTCTCGTCTCGCCCGCGCACCGCACACTGCGGCGCGAGGACGCGGACGTGCCGCTGATTCCGCGGTACTTCGATCTGCTGGTGTTGCTCGTCGCCGAGAGGCACCGCGTCGTCACACGCCAGGAGATCTTCGACCGCGTCTGGGCGGACGTCGTCGTCTCCGATGGCGCGCTCAGCCAGGCGGTCCGCACGATCCGCCGTTGTCTCGGCGATGACCCGCGCGAGTCACAGTTCATTCGAACGGTGTCGCGCCATGGCTATCAGTTCATCGGTGTGGCCGTGTGCGAAGAGGCTGACGATGGGCCCCTGCCGGATCCGCAAGCGCCGACAGATGATCTCGCGCGGGATCCGGCGCCAGGTCCGCCCGCCGATCGGCTCGCGCCGCTTGTGGACCGGTTACTGCGGCGCCCACCATTTGCCGAGGCCACCGACGACGAGCGATGGGATGCGGCGGTGCAGCTCCACTTGCTTGGAACCGCCGAAACGCTCCACCGGCTCGATGACGTCGCGGGCCAGGCCGAGGCCCGAGCGATCCTGCGTGACGCGCGATGGGATGTGCCGGCGGCCGGCCCAGTCGCTCTTCTCGGATCGCCCCGCGGCTGGTCGGCCATCATCTATCTGGTCCGGCTACGCCTGCGCCGCGCGGCGGCCGAAACGTGGAACCGATCGGGCGCCGCGGCGCTCGGCGGCATCGTGTCAGGGACTATCGCGGGGGTCGCAGGCGGCGTGGCGCTTTGGCTCGTGCCGGAATCTCATGCCGGTGCCAATGTACTCGTGGCGCTTGGGGTGGTCGGAGCGGTTGCCGGTGCGCTCGGTGCCGGCGGTGTCGGCGCGGGTCTCGCTGCGGCCGAGGCACTGGCGCGGTCGGCGCGCGTCACTGCGCTTGTCGGTTGCGGCGCGCTCGGTGGTCTTGCCGCCGGCGCGCTCGCCCACGCGACCGTGCGCGCGATGCTCGCGGGCATGTTCGGACGTGACGTGCCGGCCGCCGGCGGATGGGTCGAAGGCGTCGTGCTCGGCGCCGCGGCAGGACTTGGATACGCACTCTCCACCTCGCCCTTGCCCGGCGGGGGATTGGCCGCGCCTCGCGGGTGGGCGCGTCTGCGGTCGGCACTCTTCACTGGTGTCGCCTGTGCGCTCGCAGCCGTTGCTCTCACCGTCGCGGGCGGGCACCTGGTGTCCGCGAGTCTGGATGCTCTGGCCGCCGGCTTCGAGGGATCCCACGTCGGCCTGGCGCCGCTCGCGCACCTGCTGGGCGAAGACGGCCTGCGCCCCGTGACCCGTACGGTCGTCGGCGCCTTCGAAGGGCTGATGTTCGGCGCCGGCCTCGCCTTTGGACTCACGCATCGGCCAGGACGATTAAGGAATCGGGCAATCGGATAATCGGAAAATCGGACATCGGACAAGATCGATTCACAGGGAGAAGCACGAGAAGAGCCTGAGAAGCATCCGAAAATGGGCTCTCCCGCCCTTCTCATTCCTCTCCCTGTGGATTCGCTCTTGGCTCGTGTTTTTCAGATCTGACCAGCATCTCAACCCTCCGTCAGAACTTGCTCATGTCTTCCTTGCCGACCCCAGGCATCGTGTGTGTCTGGAGGGTTGACATGCCGGGTACGAGTCTTCATGTGGCGATCGTGATGGACGGCAATGGGCGGTGGGCCACGGCACAAGGCCTACCCCGATCGGCGGGCCACCGCGACGGGTCGGTCGTCGTCGGGCGTGTGGTCGAGGCGGCGCTCACCCGGCCGATCGGCACGCTCACGTTGTACGCGTTCTCGGCCGACAACTGGCGACGGCCGGCGGCGGAGATTCGTGAGCTGATGTCCGTATTCGACGCCTACCTCCAATCGGAAGTGGATCGTGCGGTCGCGCACGGCATTCGGCTTTCGGTCATCGGCCGTCGCGATCGGTTACCGCCCCCGCTGCGCAGACGTGTGGAGGTGGTCGAAGCCGCCACGAGCGAGGGTCGCGCGCTGCACGTGCGCCTGGCCATCGACTATTCCGCGCGCGAGGCGATCTGGCTGGCGGCCGAGCGGCTCATTTGCACCGGCCATCGCTCCCGCGAGGAGTTCGTCTCGCGCATCGCGAGCGGACGAGGCGCCGCTGAGGACGTCCCTGACGTGGACCTGCTCATTCGCACCGGTGGGGAACAGCGCTTGAGCGACTTCCTGCTGTGGGAAGCGGCGTATGCCGAACTCATCTTCCTTACGGTGCCGTGGCCAGACTTCACGGCCAGTCACCTCGAGGCGGCCCTCGCGGAGTTCGCACGGCGCGAGCGGAGATTTGGCGGCGTCGCTGCGGTCCCAACTCCGGCGGAGCTCAGGCCTTCGACAGCACGCGCACCCACCTCGCCGGCTATGACGACTGCTGCGACACGGTGAGATCGCGTGAGATGAACCAGAACGCGAGATGACCGGTGCCGATGAGGACGGCCGACAGCACGAATGCCGATTCGTACGAGCCGCCGGTGTGCGCGATGAGAAAGCCGGTCATGAGCGGCGAGAGGATGCCCGCGATGTTGCCGATGAAGTTGTAGATGCCCGTCCAGAGGCCGATGTCCGCCGGTGGGGCCGCGCTCTGGAGAAGGACGAGCATGTTGGCCGTCGCCAGTCCTACGAGACAGCCGCCAATGATGAGCGCGACCGCCGCACCCGGGCTGTTGACCCGCGCAGCGGGGACTAGCAAGAGTCCCGTGAGGAACGCGACGCTGATGACGGTCTTGCGCGCCGTCGCTTCATTCCATCCGCGGCTGGCCAGCCGATCCGCAATCCATCCTCCGATAGGCTCGCTCGCGCCAAAGACAAAGTAGGGGACTGCCGCGTAAAGGCCGGCCTTCATCATGGGCAACTGGCGCGAGGTCACCAGGTAGTCCGGTAGCCAATTGACCAGGAAGTACCAGTAGTAGTCGAAGCAGAAAAAGCCCAGGCAGATACCGAAGAGATTCCTGTTGGTGACCAGTGCCATCACGGCCTGCCCGAAGCCTACGCGTCCGGCCGCGCTCGCCGGCTCGCGAGTACCCCGAAAGTTCGCCGGAACGGTCTTGAGCCACGGCAGCAACCACACGAGCGCCGAGAATCCGACGACCGAGAATGTCATCCTCCATCCGTAGTGCGTGAGCATCCACGGCACGAGCACGCCTTCGAGCACGAGTCCCGTCCGCGTGCCGGCGTCGAAGATGCCCGACGGTAATCCCCGCTCCGATGGCCGGAAGAGTATGCTGACAATCTTCGATCCGCCCGGCAGGTAGATCGCCTCGCCGACGCCGAGCAGCACGCGAAAGGCAATCAGCAGACCGAGCCCGGTCGCGAAGCCCATCAGCCCTTGTGCAACTGACCACAACAGGAATGCCCCGGCGTAGAGCCACTTGAGATTCACGCGATCCGCCAGGAGGCCCATCGGAATCTGGAGCAGCGCGTAAGACCAGAAGAACGCCGAGAGCAGTACCCCTTTGGCTTCCGGACCGAGATGGAGCTCGGTCGAAATCAGAGGCAGCGCGAACGAGATCGTCGCGCGATCGAAATAGTTGATGAGCGATGCCGTGAAGAGGAGCGCGACGATGCCCCAGCGGCGCCGGTTGGTCATGTGCACCGGAGACTACTTCACGTAAACTTCGAACTTCAAACTTCGAAGGCGGTACCCGGACGGATCCGGCAGACCTAAAGGTCTGCCCTACGACAGTACGGAGACGAGGGTCGGCTCGCGTCATCGTCGTAGGGCGGGCCTTCAGGCCTGCCGGACGTGAGCCTGCGGACTCCGCCCAGTCGTAGGGCAGACCTTCAGGCCTGCCGGACGTGAGCCTGCGGACTCAGCCCAGTCGTAGGGCAGACCTTTAGGTCTGCCGGACGTGAGCCTGCGGACTCCGCCCAGTCGTAGGGCGGGCCTTCAGGCCTGCCGGACGTGAGCCTGCGGACTCCGCCCAGTCGTAGGGCGGGCCTTCAGGCCTGCCGGACAATGTCCGGTCTTGCCGCTTTATCTCACGACACGATCGAGGGCGGCGGCAATCACCGGCGCCATCAGCGTGTAGCCCTGCGCGTTGGGATGCAGGCCGTCATTGGTGAAGCCGTTCTTGAACTCGCCCTGGGCGTCTACCGTGGCCGAATAATAGTCGACGTAGGTCGCGTTGTTCTTCGCGGCATAGTCCTTCAGCCACGCGTTCAGCTTGAGGATGTCACTGGGCGGACGCTGCTCGGACTGTTTGCGCGGCGGTGGTCCGCCAGCACGACCCGGCGCGGCGCCGGCCGCGCGGCCGGCGGCGGGCGCCGGATTGTCACTGATCGGCGTGATAGCCGAGAGCAGCACCTTGATGCCGTGTCCCTGCGCCAGCTCGGTCATGGCCATGATGTTCTGCTGAATCATGTCGAGTGTCTGTGGCCCGTTGTTGCGCGCGATGTCGTTGGTGCCGGCGAGGATGACCACGGCGGCCGGTTTGAGCGCGATGACGTCCGGATACATCCGCACGAGCATCTGCGCGGTCGTCTGCCCGCTGATGCCGCGATTCACGTAGGGCTTGTTCGGAAAGGCCTCGGCGAGCCGCCAGCCGTCGGTGATCGAGTCACCCATGAACACGACGCGCTTGGGATCGGCCGGCTGCTTCATCAGGTCCGCATTGGCGGCATGGTAGCGCCCGAGCTGGTTCCAGTCCTGGAGCTGGTCCGCAAGGCTCTGGGCATTGCCAGCCAGGCAACAGCTGGCCGGCCGGGGCAGCGTGAAATCCGTGGCCAGCTGTGCGTGAGCAGCCGGCGCCGCTATCAGGCAAATGGTGACTGCCAGCAAGGCAGGAGCATGTCGGGGCACGGGAGGTCTCCTTGAGCCGGCGCGCGCTTCGGGCAGGGCGCCGCGAAAAAATGTGGCCGATATCGCCGTGGCGCCATCATACGCCGCCAGCTTGCCGAGACCCTCGATTGGCTCGCGATCTCGACCAATCGGACCTGCCCTGACTGGCCGATCCTCCATAGAAAGTTTTCCCACAAACGGGAGGCTGCAGGGAGGCGTAGCGTCAGCCCGCAAAGGCCTGCGCCTCATGCACTGGCACATCCCTTGGGTACGAACGGGTGTCCCCGCAATCCCAGGGAGGTACGTTCCATGATCCGCAACATATTCAGTGTCGCCGCCGCATTCGCCCTGGCGGGGGTCGTCGTGTCTGGGCAGGATCCCGCCAACCCGACGCCACGACCACAGCCGGTGCCATCGCCGCCGCCAGTTGCTTCACCCGCGCCATCCGCAACACCCACGGGCCCCCAGAACGAGAACCAGATTCTGACTGGGTGCCTCACCCAGGGCTCCGGGCCGAATGTGTTCATCCTCAGTAACGCGCGGCTGGGCACACAGGCAAGGACTGACCCGGGCAAGTCCTTCGTCGTGACCATGACCGACGTCGGAAATCTTCGGACGCAGCTCAACCATGAGGTGCGAATCACCGGACGCGCCGAGGACAAGACGCTGCCGCCTCTGAAGCCGGGAGAGATGCTGGAGGAGAAAGACATGCCGAAGCTGACGGCAAGCGCGATTACGAGCGTCGCGACCACCTGCTCGACAGCCGGCTAGGCCGCGTCGCTGTCGCATCTCGACGGAGGGCTGCTGCCGCAGTCCTCCGTCGAGCGCGATGGATATCCGCTGGCTATGGTGTGGAGGGCGGGCCGATCGACGCGCGCTGATGGGCCCCGTCCGCGCGAGTGATCTGTTCCGCCAGTAGTTGGCGGACGCCCTTGAGCAAGTCCTCGTAGCGCGTGTCGACAAACCGGATCTTCCCCTCATCGTCGATCAAATACACCGCCGGGAGGCCGCCGACGTTCCATGACCCAGTGATGGGGCCCTCTGTCCCGTCCCACCAGGCACGGAAGCCAAGTCCCTGATCCGCGCGCAGGCGTCGTGCTGCCTCGACGTCGCTGCCGGCCTCGACGCCCAGCAGCGCGAATGGCCAGTTCTTGTACAGCTCGAGCATCAGCCGTTCGTACGGATAGAGTGTCCGACAAATGCCGCACCACTCAGCGGAGAACACGATCGCCACTACCTGCCCGCGATAGTCGCTCAACCGGAACGACGCGCCGTTCAAGTCCGTGCCGGTAATCTCCGGCGCCTTCTTGCCGACGGTCAAGGTCTGAATCGCCTGACGAGCGCGCCGAAGCGCCGCTCGATCTGCTGGGACAGCGATGGCCCGCCGGTCCAGATGGGTCACGATCCGCAGCTCCTGCGCGGCGCTAAGACGGCCTCCCTGGACACGTCTAATAAAGGTGCCGAGAATCTGGTCGGCTGACTCGGCCTTTGTCGCCTCAGCCGCTGAGAGCAGCCGATCGAGGGTCGTAAGCCAGGTGCCAATCTGCTGGTCGTCGAAGAGCGGCACGGCCAGCGTGAGCGCCGGGGCTTCGCCGAATGCCCCGAACGATTGCCCCACCGCGGAGGCAGGTGCTACAAGACACAACGCGAGTGCGAGGGTGGGGAGCGTGGACCGAACGTTCATCGATCACCTGACTGGCCTCACGGGGAGGCTGGGACACGCGAGTTGCCTGGACGGGCGGCGCAGGGTGAAGACGTCCTCAGCCGCGCGGGGATTCTAGCACCATCACGGCCAGAGACTAGCCGAACACGACGAATCGACTGCCCGATGCGTAGCGGGTGAGACCGCGCTTGAATGTCCACACCGCAAGCGCGAGATACATCGCCGCCGCGGCGAGCGTCATCAGCACTCCCGCCACTGATGGATGGCGGACCATATCGACTGGCAGGTACGAGACGATCCCTGCTGGTAGCAGCGTGAAGAGCAAGAGGCGCATTGCTCCGCCGAACAGCGGCTCAGGATAGAGCGCGAACGTAAGAATCAGCTCCCACGCCTGGCGCGACACCGTCTCGCTTCGTGACAGCCAGAACGGCAGGCTGAAGAAAAGGATGCCGGCACCGAGAAACGTGACGGCGCCAGCCGCGACAGCCAAGCCGACGACGGGCGCGTTCGCCCATCCCACGTAGCCCGACGCAATGATGAAGCATGCGCCCGAGGCGACGTCGCCAAACCCGGAGGCACGCGAGTGCAAGCCGGCCGCGTAGAGAAGCGTTGGCTTCGGTTGCGTCAGGAGCGTGTCGAGCGCACCCTCGTCGATGAATCGGCCAAGTTCGCGCACGCCACCGGCGAATGCCACGACGAGACCGTAGCTCGTGGCCGTGATGCCGAACAGCAGCTGCATGTCTCTCAGCTGCCAGCCGCGGATGTCAGGGACACGCGCCAGTAGTACCCACCAGAACGTGAAGAACACGACGTTGTTCAGCACCATGAAGAGCGCCTGCATCAGGAACGCGCCCCGCAGCGATAGCGCTCTTCAAATTGGTGACGAACAAGGCCCACGTAAAACGGACGAGCGGCTTCACGTCATCCTCCATTCAGGTGCAGTGACTTCACGGCGCGCGCAAACACCGCGTGGGCAATGAGCGCGATCGTGAGGGTCCATGCGGCCAGGTGCCACGCCAGGTCCCACGCTCCGCCGGCGTCGCTCGCCATCACGAAGCCCGCCGGTCTTGCGAGCAGGTACGGGAACGGCGTGTATGCCGCGAGCCGCTGCATCCACCCCGGATAGATCGACAACGGCAGCATGAGGCCACCGAGAATGAACAGCAGCTTCTGCCAGATCCAGAACAGCGGCGAGCTGTCGCCGAGCCAGAACGCCGTCAGTCCCGTCACCACGTACAAGCCGTGAATCGCGAGCATCGCCGCGATGCCGAACGGCACGACGAGCACCACGGCGTCGCCGCTCGGCAGCCGCCCGGTTACGGCAAAGGCGCCGCCGGAGGCAACCATCGCGAGCACTGGCGCGCGAACAGCGAGCCGGCCAAGGCCCTGTGCGGTGGTTGCCGCCACGTACGAGAACGGGCGAACGAGCTGACAGGCGACGTCCCCGCGCCGGATCTCGCTCTCGATTTCGACGTGGGCCGGGGCTGGGCTCAGCACAATCCACTCGGTCGCTGCCAGATACCAGACGAGAGTCGCCGGCTCAACCGCCACGGGCAGGCCGGCCTCCGCCACGGCACGCCACAGGGCGGAGAACACACCAAGAATGATCACGAAGAACAGCATCCGCCCGTACAGTTCGCCCCGCTCGGTCACCGCCAGTTTCACGCCGATCCTCGCGAATGCGCCGTACTTGACCAGCGTCCTCATGACGGTCTCGCCGCGGCCGCCTCGCCGTACAACCCACGGATCACATCGTCGAGTGACGTGTCCTCGACCGTCAGATCGTGCAGAGCCCCTTGGCGGACGGCGGCATCGACCACGGCGCCGACCGGTGTCGTGCCGACGAGGAGCTCCAGTTCC
>Ga0190274_10002294_pt1 | contig 11247 bp, 10 predicted proteins | sample Popmic531T_FD_133002 | JGI IMG/M metagenome (GOLD analysis project Ga0190274, IMG submission 133002) | Populus adjacent soil microbial communities from riparian zone of Yellowstone River, Montana, USA - 531 T | ecosystem: Environmental > Terrestrial > Soil > Riparian zone | place: USA: Montana...
CCTGCGCTCGAGCTGAACACCTGGCCTGAAAGAACGCGGCTCCGTTGTGCAGGGGTCATGTACGCAAGCAGTAGCTTGCCTATCGACGTATAGGCGGCAGGAAGAGTGGTGCCGACCTGAATATTTGCCTTCACCATGTCCGCATTTTCGTACCGTGCGAGATACAGAACTTGGGCTCCGGCCAAGACTCCCAGATTCACAGTCTCCCCGGTGGAGGCGGCGAGCCGACGGAGAGAGTCCTCGCTGAGCTGGACGATGCTCGAGCTCCGTAACGCCACGGAGCCGAGGGACACCAGCGCAAGACCGGGTCGAATGACACCGTTGGGGAGGCGCTCCAGGAATCCCTTCTCTTCGAGAGTGGACACAACGCGGAATGCGGTCGGCACAGGCATGCCCGTGCGGTCAGCCACGTCGTGCATAGTAAGCGACGGTGTGGCGTCGTCGAAGAGGCGGAGAACGTCGAGGCCCTTTGCGAGTGCCTCGATCCGGTAGCGATTCACTTGGGACGGGGTGCCGCGAAGCGTAGCAGCATCGGACTTCCCGCCGAATGCGGGCGTATCTTCCATGGAGTGAACCGTCTCGATCGTCAATCGAGTCGCTTGAATGTCTCAGCAATCCAATCGGCGATGATTCCCGCGACGTACGGCAGGTTGTCGATCGAAATGTGTTCCGTGCCGCCCTCCGGGTCATCGAACAGGCGCAGCTCGCGTGCGGGGGCGTTGACCGCCTGGTCGAACGTTTGATGGGCGTATTTGACGTTGATCTGACGGTCGTTCACGCCGTGCGTGACCAGCAGCGGTACGGTGATCCGCTCCGCGACACCGTTCAGATGCATTCCTTCCGTCTTCGCGATGAACTCGTCCATGTCGCTCGCTCCCCACACCCAGAACACGTGGTCCCAGTAGTGGGGCACGGGATTCTCGCCTTCACGGTTACGACGCGCTTCCTGCACCTCGGCCCAGTTATGGTTAGCGCCCCAGGCGACGGCCAACTTGAGTCGCTTCTCGAACGCGGCAGCGCGCGGCGCGTAGTAGCCGCCAAGTGACCAGCCGGCGATCCCGACGCGGTCGGGATCAGCATCCAACTCTGCGGCGTTGGCTTCAATCCAGTCGATGATCGCCGCGGCCCACACTTCAGTGTCGTGGCGGGCCGTGAGTCCCCGTAGACGTAGCGCCTCGCCCGAACCTGGCGTGTCGACCATGAGCGTGGAGATGCCACGCTCGGCGAGCATCCGCGGGAACCCGGAGTAGTACATCATCTCCTTCGTTGAGTCGAGGCCATTCCACTGGATCACGACGGGGTGCGGCCCGTCGCCCGGGGCTCGGTAGAAGTACGCGGGCAGCGCCGAGTCTTCGTAGGGGATGTCGACAGCGGTCACAGGGATGGCGGAGAGCTCGACATGCTTCAGCAGCAGATCGATCGACTTCTGGTATGCGGCGTTGCGACCGTCCCACTTCGGCGATTGCAGGCGCTCGGCCTGTGATGTGTAGAGCGAGGCACGGTAGTAGGTCTCTCCGGCGCCCACTCGGCGGCCGCGAGACTCGTCATCCTGCGCCTTCCCGATCAGTCTGTCGGCGATCGCAGCCCACGAGGCATAGAGCTCTTCCGTTCCCGCGTCGTCTCCGTTCTGAGCGGCGAGCAGGACGGGCTTGCATGCGCGGTCGACCTCGTCGATGTAACCGCCGTTGTTGAGCGTGGCAACAACGGACAGGCTCCAGACGTAGTTCGTCGGGAAGTACATGAACACGGGTGGCGCTCCTAAATGGTGGTGGCGGATGCCGCGCCAGATGCGGCGGCGATGCTTGCGGCAATGCGGTCGGCCATGTATTTGACGCCCGCAGATGAAGTGAATGCGCCGTCAACGGGAATCTCGGCGCCGGAGACGTAGGCCGCGGCATCCGACAGCAGGAAGATCACCACCTGGGCGACCTCGTCCGCCTGCCCGAACCGCTCGAGTGGTGTGAGCTCAAGTTGCGCGCCCCGCATCGCTACCGGCGCGTTCGCCGTCATCTCCGTCTCGATGAAGCCGGGGTGCACGGCATTGACTCGGATGCCGCGAGGCCCGTACTCGGTGGCCGCAACGTGAGTGAGTCCGCGCAGACCCCACTTCGACGCGGTGTATGCGGCGGTGTAGTGGGCAGTCAGACCCGCCGCCGAACCGATATTGACGATCGATGAGCCGTCACCCATCAGTGGTGCAAGTGCCTGAATGCCGAGCATCGGCCCGGTGAGATTGACGGCAAGCGCCCGGTCCCAGTCGGCGCGCTCGGTATTGCCAAGCCGGGCGCGATGTGTGATCCCGGCGTTGTTGACGAGTCCTTTCAGAGGCAACCCGTTCAGTGTGGTCGACAATTCCTCAGCGAGCGCCGCCCATCCGGCCTCATCAGTCACGTCGAGGCGGCGGTAGACGACGCTGGTTCCGGTGAACGCCGCGGGCGCAGCACCGGCCACATCCGTCGCGATTACGCGCGCTCCTGATTCCGCGAGCAGTAACGCCTCAGCGGCGCCCTGCCCTCCGGCGGCGCCGGTCACGACGACTGTTCGACCCTCGAGCCCGTTCGTCCCGCTCATATCTTCTCCGGCATTCCTCCGACCGGCCAGGGCCGATCGAGCAGTTCGATGAGGTTGCCCTCTTGGTCGGCGACGAAGGCCATCCATACGCCGGTTTCAGGTGCGGCGCGCGGTGCCATCCGTTCGGTCGCTCCGGCGGCCAGAAGTCGACCGTAGGTGGCGTGGACATCCTCCACGCGCAGGCAAATGTGGCCGAACCCCTGAGTCAAAAGCGCCGTGGGAGGGTCGGGAGCGTGAGGGCCGGGCTTCGAACCATCCCTCGACAGCAGTTCGATCGCCCACTGGTTCCCCCGATCGACGAGGAAGACGCCACGGATGCCGAGAGCGTCGAGCGAGAACGGTGAGGATGGTTCCAGCCCGAAGGCCGCGGAGTACCACGCGGCCTGCGCGTCGAGGTCGGCGACCGATAGGCCGACGTGGTCGAGGTGGGTCATGCAGAGTTCTCCGCGGGTGCTGACTCCGTGCCATCGTGTGGCCCGTGCGTCATCAGCGAGTCCCTCGTGTCGGCGGGGAGAACTGCGAGCAGCTCGGGCGTGAAAGCGCCCCCGACGAGGATGAACGCCACCCGGCATACCGCGTCGGTGCGGTTCGCCCACGCGTGGTCGGTGCCGCGTTGCACCACGACATCCCCCTCGCGAAGGGTCACCTCACTGTCGTCGAGGATCAGGACGATCTCACCCTCGAGCACGATCCCGTAGTCGACGGACTCCGTGCGGTGCACGGGGGACTGGCGGCCCTCGGGGCCGAGGTGACCGGGGAAGAACTCGTTGATGCGGATCTTCGTTCCGCGCGGTTCGGGAGGCACACGTAGGGTGCGCTCGGTCGGCTCGCTGCGCTCGACGGGCAGGATCGCGGCTGGAGCATCCTCCGTCTGCCATATCTCGTAGAAGCCGACGCCGTCCTGTGGCATGAAGCGGTGCACCGGCACTGTCCCGTCCGAGACGACGACCGACACCCCGTGCGGGTCATGGCCGGTGACCACTCGGCGGGGGACTGTGGCTTGCGGCAGCCCGGCGCTCATGTCGGCGGGCGTCTCGGCGCTCATGCCGGCTCCGCGAGAGCCTGGAGTGACCGCAGCATGACGCCGCCTGGGTCGGCATCGGGTGTGTCCGGGTGCAGCTCCCAGTCGACGAGCTGCAACGACGCCTCGACCACGAGCTTCACCCTCGGCTTGCGGCGCGCTTCATACTCGGTCAGCAACGTCTCCATATCGCCCTCCCGGGTCAGGTAATCGGCAAGCAGCAGCCCGTCCTCAGAGCACTGTGCTGCGCCCTGCGCGATCAGCGGCGGGCACGCGTGCACAGCATCGCCGATCGCTATCACGCGGCCAACGTGCCACGAGCCTTCGACGTAGAGCCACTCGATCGGTTGGAAGTTGAGGAAAGTGTCTTCGTCGAGCTGGTCGCGTATGAACGGTACATCGCCGCCATAGCCCTCGAGCAGCCGCCTCATCTCCTGCGCATCAGTGAGCCCGTTGTCGGGTCGTTCGGGCTTCGTGAGCACGTAGGCGTAGCAGAGATCGTTGGAGATCGGGGTGAAGCCCACCTTGTACTCGGGCCCGTTGTAGTACAAGCCAGAGATCGACATCTCGGCCGTGCGCGGCACTACGGACCGCCAAATACCCATCCCCGTCGGCTGCCTTTCTTCGAGGATGCCAAGCAGCTTGCGTGTCGACGACTTGATGCCGTCGGCGGCGACGATCACGTCGTAGTTCTCCACAACGCCGCTCGAGAGCCCCGCCTCGACGTGACTGTCGATGTTCGTGAAGCTCACCAGCTCCGTGCCTAGGCGCACGTCGATGCCCAGTTCGCGGATTTTCGCAACGAGCACGTTCTGGATGTCGCTGCGCAGCGCCCCCATCGTGGCGGGCAGATCCGGACCGCCGGTGCGCGCGACGGTGATGGTGGCGATATCGGTGCCATCTGCCTGGCGCATATGCACCTGGTCGAATCCGTGACCCTCCTCGAGGATCGGCTCCAGCACGCCCAGTTCACGGAAGGCCTTGAGCGCATTGCCCTGCACGGTGATGCCGTGTCCGACGCCGAACCAACGTGGGGATCGCTCCACGAGCGTCACTTCGACGCCGCGCTGCGCCAGCGCGATCGCTGTCACACAGCCGGTGATACCGCCACCGACGACGAGCACGGATGAGACCGACATTGATTCTCCTTCGCATGGGCAGCGGCATCGCTGCACGACCGACGCTAGGACGGTGCGCATTCATTCGGAATGCGGATCGGACGATGGCAGCTATCGCGCGACCAGGCCCGCCTCATCCCGGAGGGCCTGCATCAGGCGTGTGCGGAACCAGACATGGCCGGGGTCGCTGTCATGGCTTTCGTGCCACCACAACCGCAGCTCGATCGCCACCGAACCGAATGGCGCGTCCACGCCGATCGTTCCGGTCGCCGGCCCCAGCCGCTCGGCGAGAGCCCGCGGTACGACCGCCACCAGATCGGTCCCCGCCACGATCGACGGCAACGGCATGAAGCTCCCGGTCGTCACGCGCGGCTCACTGCGGTCCACGCCGAGTTCGCGCAGACGTCGGTCGGCCGGAGTGAAATGCAGCCGACCGAATTGAGCCACCGCTTGAGGCAGTGCGATGAAGTCGTCAAACGAGAGCTGGCCGTCCACGAGCGCCGGGTTCGCGGGATCGAGGAGGCACACATAGTCGTCGTGGAGCAACAGAGTGCTATTCCCATCGATGCCGATGCCGGGCACCGTGACGACGAAGTCATGCGTGAATAAGTCGCGGTCACTCTCCATCGGCCGCTCGGGGAGGGGCAGAACCTCGACCGAGACGCCGGGTGCGTCCGCGATCACCACCCCGAGCGCAGCGCGCAAGCGCATCACGGCGTAATCGGTCATCATCAATGTGAACGTGCGCCGACCGTCGAGGGGGTCGAACCGGCCCTCGCCGGTGAGTACGCGCTCGATCAGCGGGAGCGTCGCCTGCACCTGCGGCAGCAACTGCCGAGCGAGGGGGGTGAGCTCGTAGTCTCGCCCCACGCGCACGAGGAGCTCGTCGTTGAACGCGGTGCGCAGCCGGGCGAGCGCGGTGCTCATCGACGACTGCCCCATCTGCAGCCGCTGGCCGGCACGCGTCACGTTCGCCTCTTCGAGGAGGGCGCGCAAAGGGACGAGGAGATTGAGGTCGTGGCCGCCGGCGCCCATGTTCGGGATGCTACCGCCTCTGTCTCTGTGGGGCGTCGGTGACAGTATCCATCGCCGGGTGATAGGTGGTATCCCTGCCGTCTCGTTCCGGGTCAAGCGCGGGCGACCTATCGTGAGGGAGTGGGCGCTGACAGCCCGCTCCGGATGTCTGGCTAGGAGCTCGATGATGACTCGGCGACTGATCTCGCACCTGCGCTACCTCGCGCTTGCCGTACCCAACTTCGACGAGGAGCGCACATTCCTCACGACCTACTGGGGCCTCACTGAGGTCGCCACCGACACAGTCGACGGCGGGCGGGTGTCGTACCTGGCGGCTGAAGGGTCGCCGGAGCCCTACGTGCTCCGTCTCCGTGAGGGCGAGAAGCGGATCGATCTGGTTGCTTTCGGGGCACAGGATCGCGCCGATGTTGATGCTCTGCACGCCCGACTCGCTGGGGCCGGCGTGCGGATCGTCCACGAACCGCGCGAGCTCACCCAGCCTGGCGGCGGCTACGGCATGCGGTTCTTCGACGGCGACGGACGCACTGTCGAGGTCTCCACCGAGGTCGCGCTGCGCAGGAACCGCAAGATCAACCCGCGCGAACCCCTGCCCGTCAAGTTGTCGCATGTCGTCGTGAACACCCCGAACCTCCCTGCGACGACCGAGTGGTATATCGATCACCTCGACTTCGCTATCAGTGACACGCTCTTCAGCGCGAAGATGGGCGATCTCATGAACTTCATGCGCTGCAACAACGCGCACCACTCTTTCGCGATCGCCCAGGGGCCGCACGCCTCACTGCATCATGCTTCGTTCGAGATGCGCGGTGTCGAAGAGTGGATGCGCGGCTCCGGCAAGATCCTGCGATCGGGCGCCCGGATGGTGTGGGGTCCGGGGCGCCACAACGCGGGTGACAACACTTTCGCGTACTTCCTCGACCCGGCCGGAAACACGCTCGAGTACACCACCGAGCTCGCGGTGATCGAAGACGAGGATCTCTGGCACCCGTCCAAGCTCGATGTGAACCTCGTCACCACGCAGGATCAGTGGGGCACCGCGAACGAGATGAGCGAACTCGTGGCGCGCGAGTCGTTCAATGACGTCGATCGCGGCCTGTTCGTCGCGCCTCCAGTCTGACGGGAATGGCTCGCCTTCAGGGCAAGGTCGCGCTGATCACGGGCATCGGCGGCGGCATGGGCCGCGCAGCCGCGCTCCGGTTCACGGGGCAAGGTGCGAAGGTCATCGGTTGCGACCTCGTCGCCGAGGGTGCGCAGGAGACGGTGCACCTCGTCCGGGAAGCTGGCGGTGAGATCGAGAGCTTCGCTCCGGTGCAGCTCTCGGATGCCGCGGAAGCGACTCGTTGGGTGGATGCCGCGGCCGAGGTCTACGGCGGAATCGACATCCTGTATAACAACGCCTCCGCCCCCCGCTTCGGCCCAATCGACGAACTGTCAATCGAAGACTGGGACTTCGTGATGGCGAACGAGTTGAACCTCGTCTTCTACGCGACGAAAGCCGCGTGGCCACACATGAAGCGCCGGGGTGGGGGAGTTGTGGTGAACGTCGGCTCCATCGCCGGCACTCGTGGTGTCGAGTTCATGGCCCAGAACGCGCATGGCACCGCCAAGGCAGGTGTGATCAACCTCACACAGCAACTCGCCGTCGAAGGCGGCCCGCACGGAATCCGCGTGGTCTGTGTCAGCCCAGGCTTCACGGTGACGCCGTCCACGGCGTGGCTTGTCGATTCAGGCCCCGAGCCTTTCCGCAATAACATCGCCCGCATCCCCCTTGGCCGCGTCGGCCAACCCGATGACGTGGTCAATGCAGCCCTCTTCCTCGCGTCCGACGAAGCATCCTGGATCACCGGCGTGAACCTCGTGGTTGACGGCGGTGGCAGCGTGCTCGGCTGATAACCCCACGACACAGTGACCCGGACGGCCGCGCTGAGATCAGCACGGCCGTCCGGTCAACTAGCGCGCCAGGGTCACGACGTCGGCGTCGGAATCAGCTCGAGCGGCCGAGTCGGTTCGCGGAGAGACAGGTCAAGCCGGTCGCTTTCGGGATAACGCTCGACGGGGTTCTCGCGCCCCCAAATCTGCACCGTCATGTCGGGACCCCATTGCGTCCATCCCGGGTCACCCTGCGACGCGAATCGGGTCCACGCTTGGCGCAGCAGGGCGCCCGTCTCCAGCTCGCTCTCGGTGGGATTCGCAATCAGCACCCCCATACCTTTGTCGAACGTGTCGAAAGTCAACGGGAGGTCGATCGTGTGCGGCGATCCCATCGGCCCGGCCGGGTCGAGGCACAGTTCATAGGCGAATACGGCGCCGCCGCCCTTCTGCGCGGCATCCGCAGCCTGCATCGTGGGGGCGATGATGAGCCAGTCGCCGGTGACCTTCTCCACGAGCTCGTTGGGATCCGCGTGCGGCATGAGCGCTCGATACGCGTCCGCGTCCTCGTTCGGAGCAAGCGTGCGCAGCGCGGCATCAGCCTCTTCTTCGGTGATGCCGCCCAGGCGCTGCTGTCCCGCAAGAAAGATCCGATACTCGTCGCGGTTGTGGCCAACCACTACGGCAACGTCGCGTGCAGCGCCGCTTCGCAGAGCCGCCCACGGGTCTTCGGGCAGGGTGTCGCCGTCGACGACAGGGCCGAACACCGAGGGGGAGGAGCGAAGCCGACCCCAATCTGTGCGTGTGCGGCCCTGGCCGATAACGGCGCGCGTTGCGGTGGCAAGTTCCTGCGGGCTGAGTTGCGAGAGCGACGCCGCGTCTGCCGGAACGTCTGCTTCTGCGGCAACAGCCTCTGTCACCGACAGCGCGAGGTCACTCGCGAAGAAGCTGTGGGAAACACTTTGCAAGATGGCGCGGTGAAAGAGCCCACGGGCGCGGGGCATTGTGAGGAGCGCCAGGATGGATGCGGCGCCCGCTGACTCTCCGAAGACCGTCACGCGTGCAGGGTCTCCACCGAACGCGATGATGTTGTCTCTTACCCATCCCAGTGCGGCGATCTGATCGAGTAGCCCTCGGTTTGCGATGGCACCATCGATGTGTCCGAAACCATCCATCCCGAGCCGGTAGTTGATCGTGACGACCACGACGCCGTTCTTGGCCAGGGATGCGCCGGCATACGCCGGATCGGATCCAGCTCCGGCTAAGAACGCACCCCCGTGCAGCCACACCATCACCGCACGAGCTTCGCTCGAGTCGCTTGGTGCCCAGACGTTGAGCGTCAGACAGTCAGGCGCCTCGTCGTCCGAAGGCTCCATCGTGGAGCCGGGTAGCTGAATCGCCTGCGGTGCAGGAGGCCCAGAGACAACCGTTGATCGGATCTCGGTCCAGGGTGTTGCCGGCTGCGGCTCTTTGAATCGCAGTACCCCCCACGGCGGCGCCGCGTACGGGATTCCGTGCCAGCTTGCGACGCCATCGGCTTCGCTACCCTGCACCGGACCCGACTTCGTATCGACACGTGCAGACAAGATATCTCCTTCGTTGGAGGGCAGTACGACCCGGGCAGCGCGAGGGCGGGTGCCCGCCCTAGTTGCCGGTGAATGTCGCCCGGAACTCGCTGATCATGTTGAACCGGGGGTTCGGTGGCCGGCGGAGTTCGGCGGTGACAGTGATGGTGTCGACCCGCTCGATGAGCCGTTCGAGGAAGATCTTGATCTCGCGTCGGCCGAGGTGTTCACCGAGGCACTGGTGCGAGCCACCCGCTCCGAACGCGACCTGCTTGCTCGAGTCTCGCGTGATGTCGAATCGCTCCGGGTCGGGAAAGACCGACTCATCGAAGTTCGCCGACTCGTAGTAGATAACTACCTTGTCACCGGCCTTGATCTCCTGATCCCCGACGACGACGTCCTCGGTCGCCGTGCGGCGGAAGTTGACGACGGCGGAAGTAAAGCGAAGGAACTCGTCGACTGCCTTGTTGATCAGGGAGGGGTCGGCCTTGAGCATCGCGTACTGCTCAGGGTTGCGCCCGAGCTGCCAAAGCCCCGTCGCGATGGTGGAGCCGGTCGTCTCTGCTCCTGCCCCGATCAAGAGCGCCACGAACGATCCCACCTCTTCATCGGTGAGCAGGCGACCGTCGACTTCCGCTGTGACGATGCGGCTCATCACATCATCGCCCGGGTTCGCTCGCCGGGAGGCGGCGAGTTTCGTGCCGTAGTCGATGAGGGCGTAGTGGGCGGCATTGCCCTTCACTCGATCGGTGCCGAAGGCGTAGTAGGTCCACTCGACGAACTGGTCATGGTCTTCCTTCGGCATCCCGAGCATGTCGGCGATCACGCGCACCGGGTACGAATTGACCAGGGTCGACACGACATCAACGTCGGGCTCGGCGAGAAGGCGGTCCAGGGTCTCGTCGGCGTTGCTCCGGATCCAATCCAGAAGCTGATCCAGGTAGCGGGGTGCGAACGCCGGACCAACCATCGAACGCCAGATACGGTGCTCGGGATCGTCCATGTGAAGCATGCCCAGCGCCGCCACGCGTCCCGGAGGCCACTCCTCGGGCTGTGTGCCGAACCTGTTGCTGAAGACCTTGGGATTGCGGGTGATCGCCTGGACGTCGGCGTAGCGCATGACGGCCCAGAACCCAGGACCACCCTCGGGCGCCCACGGTGCCACGACCTCCGGGTGGAACGTCACAGGTGCCTCTGCGCGCAGCCGAGCAAAGACCGCGTGGCGGTCCGGTCGAGACCAGAATTCAGGCCGAGTGAGCAGAATCTCGTCGTCGAGATCGATGATGGCGGTTGGCATGGCAACTCCTTCTTGTGTGATGCGATTAGAGGTCGAGAACGAGGCGCGGGCAGTTGGCTCGCGAAATGCAGATCATCATGGTTGCCGAGGCTTCCCGTTCTGCCTCGCTGAGTACCGAGTCCAGATGCACGACGGTGCCGGACATGATCGGGGTCTCGCACGTGCCGCACGTACCTTCACGGCACGAGGTAGGCACGTCGATTCCGGCCCCTTCGGCGACATCCAGAATGCTCTGACCTGGTCCCACCTGAGCGGTGATTCCGGTGTAGTCGAAGACAACCTCGAAGTCGTCGAATCCCGTGTCGGGGCCAACTGGCCGAGGCACGAAGCGCTCGACGTGCGCAGTGACATTTTCATGCGTGTGCGCTGACGCCTCAACGGCTTCCATGAGCGACTCGGGGCCGCAGCAATAGACATCCACGGGGGTCTTCCGGCTAACGATGCTCGCGATATCGGGACGCTCCGAGGAGTCCCGCGGGTACAGGGTGACGTTGTCCGCGTAAGGAGCGAGGTCCTGAAGGAACGCCATGTGATCGAGGCTGCGTCCCACGAAATGCAGCTCCCAGTCCATGCCCTCCGCCGCCGCCGAAGCAATCATGGGCAGGAGGGGCGTGATGCCGATACCCCCCGCGATGAACACCTTGTGCGAGATCTCACCCGCGGCGTAGGAAAAGTGGTTGCGCGGAAAGCTCACTTCGAGCGTTGCGCCGGGGTGGGCATGCTCTGCGAGCCATAACGAGCCGCCGCGCCCCTCCGGCTCTACGAGGATGC
>Ga0190274_10002295_pt1 | contig 11246 bp, 12 predicted proteins | sample Popmic531T_FD_133002 | JGI IMG/M metagenome (GOLD analysis project Ga0190274, IMG submission 133002) | Populus adjacent soil microbial communities from riparian zone of Yellowstone River, Montana, USA - 531 T | ecosystem: Environmental > Terrestrial > Soil > Riparian zone | place: USA: Montana...
GCGCGACGATGCGTTCGGCAACGCCGCTCGCGCGCTCGCATTCGAATATCGCCGCAACCTGGGCAAGCTCGGCAAGCCGCAGGACCATGGCGAGTGGTACATGCTGCCGCAGACCGTGAACGCGCTGAACGTACCGCTCGAGAATCGACTGCAGTTCCCGGCTGCGATCCTCGAGGCACCGTTCTTCGACGCGGCCGCCGACGACGCCATCAACTACGGCGCGATCGGCGCGGTGATCGGCCACGAGATCTCGCACAGCTTCGATTCGTCAGGTGCACTGTTCGACGAAAAGGGCCGCCTCGCGAACTGGTGGACGCCCGAGGATTTCGCGAAGTTCGAAGCCGCGGGCAAGGCGTTGTCGGCGCAGTACGACGAGTACATGCCGTTCCCCGACCTGCACCTCAACGGCGCGCTCACGCTCGGCGAGAACATCGCCGACCTGTCGGGCGTGGCGACCGCGTACGACGCTTACCATCTGTCGCTCAAGGGAGCGCCGGGCGAAACGATCGGCGGCTACACGCCGGACCAGCGCTTCTTCCTCGGGTTCGGCCAGGTGTGGCGCTCGAAATACCGCGAGCCGTCGCTGCGCAACCTCGTGCTGACCGACGTGCACTCGCCGGGCCCGTGGCGCTCGGCCACCGTGCGCAACCAGGACGCGTGGTACGCCGCGTTCGACGTGAAGGAAGGCAATGCGCTGTGGCTGGCGCCGGAGAAGCGCGTCGTCATTTGGTGATCGCGCGCCGCTGAGGTGTAGGGTGGGCAGCTCTGCTGCCCACGCGTGGTACATGGCGCGTGGCCAGCGAAGCTGGCCACCCTACGAAAGGCGCTCTAACCTGCCGGTTTCTCGGCCGCTTCGGGCACGTCCTCGAACGCCTCGAACTGGATCTGCAATTTCACCCAGCCCTGGCCGTTGTCCGCACCCATGCCCATGCCGAAATCGGCGCGCTCGAGCTTCGCTGACGCGTCGCCCGCGCAATAGGGCTTCTTGAAATACGGGTGCTCGAGGCACTTGAACATGTTCATGGTGAGCGGCACGGGCTTGCTGACGCCGAGCAGCGTGAGCGTGCCGTCGACGCCCACGACCTGGTCGCCGTTGAATTTCAGCGTGCCCTTGTAGACGGCTTCGGGAAACTTCGCGATGTTGAAGAAGTCCTTCGACGACAGGTGCTCGTTCACCTTGTCGTGGCCGAAGTCGACGCTGGTCGTATCGATGTGCACCTCGACCGTGCCGGTGCGCGCTTCCGCGTCCATCGTCGCGGTGCCGGTGCTGCGGTTGAACTTGCCGCGGAAGATGGAATTTCCCATGTGCGGGACTTCCATGCTCGGGTAGGTATGGTCGGGATCGAGCGTGTAGGCATGCGGTGCGGCGACGGCGGCGACGGGCGCAAGCAGCAACGGCAACATCATGACGCGCATGGCATTTCCTCCGGGACGGGGTAGCGAAGCCTTGCCAGCCGGCGCGCTCCTGTCAATACCGGCAACCGCGCGCAACGAACGCGCAGGAACCGCAGGCGGCGACGGCGCTACCATGTGTTCCATGGTGGCCACGCACCTGCCGCCGAGAGGATCGGACATGAAGATTCATCGCATCGCCACCGCGCTCGCCGCGCTGCTGCTCGCCCCCATGGCGGCGCAGGCCGACCGCATCACCGCGGCCTATCCCGAGCTCGCGACCACGGTCGCGAACGAAAGCGAATCGGGTTCCACCGCGACATCCCGGCCGGCACCGCGCACCAACCGCTTCGACGCCGATGTCGACTTCCAGAAGATGGCGATCATCACCGAGGACGCCCTGGGTCGCGGCTACAAGATCGTCTGGGTCAATCCGCCGCAGAAGTCCAAGCGCTCGACCGAGAAAGACGACCGCTGACTGACGCTATGCTTCCGGCGTGCATCGTGATGCCGGACAATTCCTGATTCGCGAACACCGGGCCGGCGACATCGAGCTGGTCGTGCGTCGCCACGCGGAACTCTACCAATCCGAGCAAGGCTGGGGGCCGGCGTTCGCCGGCCTCGTCGCTGGCGTCGCCACCGCGTTCGCGCGCGACTTCAAGCCGGGCCGCGAACGCGCATGGATCGCTGAGCATTCCGGCAACTTCGCCGGCTGCATCTTCTGCGTGCAGCGCGACACGACTACCGCGCAACTGCGCATGCTGCTGGTCGAGCCCGGACACCGCGGCTCCGGCCTCGGTGGCCACCTCGTCGCGGAATGCGTGCGCTTCGCGCTCGATGCCGGCTACGCGACGCTCGTGCTCTGGACCAACAGCACGCTCGACCCGGCGCGCCGGCTGTACGAACGCGAGGGCTTCCGGCTGGTGCACGAACAGCCCGAGTCCGTGTTCGGCGCGGGATCGAACGGGCAGCACTGGGCGCTGGAACTTCGCACAGCCCGGGCGTAGTCCCGAGCGAGGACGGCTGCGCGGTCGCCGTCGCGAACACGCAATGGCAGTCGTGCCTTTCGACACACGCGTCGCACCGTCGCGAACAGGCATGGTGCGACGACCATCGTCCGGAGCATTCCCATGGAAACGACGCGCCGCGAACTGCTCAAGCTCGGCCTGGTCGCTGCGGGCGCCACGCTCGCCCCGCATGCGCTCGCTGCAGGCAGCGACGGCGGCGCACCGGCGAAGAAGTTGCGCATACTCATCCTCGGCGGCACCGGCTTCACCGGGCCGCACCAGGTGCGTTACGCACTGGCGCGCGGCCATGCGGTATCGGTGTTCAACCGCGGCAAGCGCAGCAATGATTTCCCGGCGAGCGTCGAACAACTGCGCGGCGATCGCGACAGCAACGACTACGCGTCGCTCAAGGACCGCGACTGGGACGTCGTGATCGACAATCCCACAGCCGTGCCGGCCTGGGTGCGCGATGCCGCGGCCGTGCTCAAGGGGCACACGCAGCACTACATCTTCATCTCCACCGTTTCGGTCTATGCCGACAGCAGCAAGGCCGGCAATGGCGCGAAGAGTGCACTCGCGCCGTACGAAGGCAAGGATGCCTACGCCGAGACCACGGCCACGATGCGCGCGAACATGGCGCTCTACGGTCCGCTGAAGGCGTTGTCGGAGAAGGAAGCCGAGAAGCAGTTCCCGGGCATCGCGACGGTCATCCGGCCCGGGCTCATCGTCGGGCCCGGCGACCAGACCGATCGCTTCACGTACTGGCCGGTGCGGATAGCGCAGGGCGGCGACGTCGCGGCGCCGGGCGACGGCAGTGATCCGGTGCAATTCATCGATGCGCGCGATCTTGCGGAGTGGACTGTGCGCATGGCGGAGCAACGCGCGTTCGGCACCTACAACGCGACGGGTCCCGACTACGAGATGACGATGGCTGCGATGCTGTACGGCATCCGCGCCGTGACCACCGCCGGCGCGCGCCTGCACTGGTTGCCGGCGTCGTACCTCGAGGCAAAGCAGGTCGGCGCGTGGATGGACATGCCCGTGTGGGTGCCGGGGCAGGGCGACAGCTACGGCTTCCATCGCGTCGATCTCGCGCCGTCGCTCGCGAAGGGGCTCACGTATCGACCGCTCGCGACGACGGCGGCCGACACGCTCGCATGGTTCCGGACGCTGCCGGCGGAACGCCAGGCGACGCTCGGCGCGGGGCTCAAGGCCGATCGCGAGAAACAGTTGCTTGCGGAGTTCGGCAAGAAGGCCTGAGCGGCGTGTGGGAGCGATCCTTCGACGAGCTCAGGACAGGCGCTCGTCGCGACGCTTTCGCAATCCGAAAAGATCGCGGCTGAAGCCGCTCCCACAAAAGCCGGCCCCCTGTGGGAGCGACGCGAGTCGCGATCTTCTCCAAAGTGGTTTGACCTGCAAATGAAAACCCCGCGCCGTTGCCGGCGCGGGGTTCTTTTGTCACGACACACTCGATGCGACGCGAGTGCGCCGCGCGACCTTACTGGTCGGGATCCTTCGTGTCGTCGTAGCCCGGTGCTTCATCCATGTCGTCGTCGGTGTCCGCCGACGGCGTCGGCGTTTCGGTGTCGCCGCTGTCGTCCGCCGCTGCCGTGGCCGGCGCGTCGGTCGTCGCTTCTTCCTTGGTCGCGACGCTCGCGTCCGACGAAGCATCATCGGGCTGCGTCGATGCCGCGACTTCGCTCGACGTTTCGGCGGTCGTCGCCGGTGCCGTCGTGTCCGCCGTCGTGGCAGTCGGCGTCGCCGCGGCTGCGATCAGCTGCGCGCGGTTGTCCCATTCGCCGTAGGCGATAAGGTCGTTGTCGTCCTTGTCGATGGCGTCGAAGTTGGCCGAGAGCTCGCTGTCGCCGGCGATTTCATCGCGCGAGAGCAGCTTGTCGCCGTCGGCGTCCTGGCTGGAATACGTCGTCGCGACCGGCTCGCCCTTCAGCGCGAGGCCGGAATCGCCGGTCTCCGGTGCATCGGTCGCAGCCGTCGACTCGCCCGTCGTCGCAACATCGGTGGGGCTGGCGACGGCTGCGTCGGTCGTCTCCGGAAGGTCGGTGCTCGCTGCTGCATCCTCGTCGTCGTTCAGCGTCGTCGAGTCGCTCTCGCTCGAGTCCTCGGCGTTCGCCGTGGTGTCGGTGGTCGACGAGACCGTGGCGTCGTTCGTGCTGGATGCGTCATCGGTCGTGCTCGCGCTGGTCGTCGTGGCGGGCAGCGTCGCCGAGGCCTCCGTGGAGGAATCGGTCGAAGTCGTCGCCGCTACCGGTGCGCGCTTCATGCTCGCGTCGGTGGGCTGCGAAACCGCCTGTTCTTCCTGCGGCAGGGTCGAACCGACTGGAGACTGCGCGGACGCCACGGCGGACAGCGCCAGCAGGACGGCGGCGCTCAAGGCAGTGATGCGAAAGTTCATGCTCTTCTCCTCCGGGGCGAAAGGCCCCCGATCGGAGAACAAACCTGCACGCCACGTGCCACGGCCCGGCCAGTCGCGAAGCGTTGCAGGGCGCTCCGCAGCAAGCGCTACGGTGCGTGCGTGCGCGGGGACCGGGCGAATAGCGGCTCACCGTCGAGATCGAGCGCTTTGCGCGGCGCGTTGCGAGCGGGCTCAGCGGTGCTCGCGCGCTGGTTTGGCCACGGTCTCGCCATCCTTCGCGAAGCTGCAGCGCGGCGCGACGTCGGCCACCGCGCGGCGCGCGATCGCGTCGAGGCGATCGCTCTGCGCGAGCACTGGCTGCCACCAGGTTTCCTCGAATGCGCCGGCCATGTCCGGCGGCTGCAGCGCAAGGCGCGTGGCGATGAACGCGCGCACGATCACGTGCGCGGCGAGCAGCGTTCCCGCTTCGCTCGCGTGCAGGTCATCGCCGCTGTACACGTCGAGGTTCGGCAACTCGGCGCGCGCATAGCGCCACGCCGTTGCGACCGGCGCGATGCAACCACTGGCCGCGCGCGCGGCGAGCTGGTAACTGAGCTCCGCATCCATCTGGGTGAACAGGTTCTCGCGTGCCGGCCACGCCGAGAACAGCACGACTCGCGTGCCGAGCGCACGCGCGGATGCCGCCGCGCGCACGGACCAGAAGCGCAGGTTTTCGCGGTTCTGCGGCAGGCTCGACGGACCCTGCTGCAGCACGACGTAGTCCCAGCCCTCGGCGAGCTTCCTGTCGTACGCGCCAGTGCGCATGTGGTCCTCGAGCGCGAAGTTCGGCTCGGCCAGCATCCCGTAGTCGACCTCGATGCCGCGCGCGGCCGCCACGACCGCGACCACGAACGGCAGGTCGTTGACGTAGGTGTAGCTGTTACCGACGAACAGTACGCGCAGCGGACGCGGCGTGGGCGCTTCGCCCCTGGCCGCAGCGAGCTGCGGCAGCGCAACGAGGATGAGCAGCAGCGCGATGCCGACGAAGCGTCGTCCCGGCTTGGTCACTTCGGTCTACCTGTGCCTTCGTACCCGTGATTCTGCGCGGCCTCGTGTTGCGGTGCTTGCGCATCGGCGACCGGAACTGCCATGGCCGTCACCGACGCAAGCGCGCGCCGGCGGCAATATCGTGGGCATGGCAGGCAGGGGAAGCAGCGCAGTGGCATCGATCGCCCGATTCGCAGCGCTGGCATTGGGACTCGTTGCGGGCGACGCCGCGGCGCAAGCTGCATCATCGCCCGGCACGCCGATCGCGCCGCACCCGACGATCAACAACATCGCGATCGACTGGCCGCTGTCCGGCGACGACGACGCGGACGGCATCGTTTCGCTGCGTTTCCGCGCACTCGGCGCGCCGGCCTGGCGCACCGGCATGCCGTTGCGCCGCGTACCGGCGGGGACCAATGCCGAGGCCGGCTTCTCGTGGCCCAACCGCCACGCTGGCAGCGTGTTCGACCTGCAGCCGGCGACGACCTACGAGATCGAGCTCACGCTCGACGACCCCGACGGTGGCTCCACGCAACGCACGCTCCAGGCCACGACGCGCGCGATCCCGACGGTCGGATCGCTGGGGGCACTGCGACTCGCGACGCCCGCGACGCTGGCCGGGTTGCTGTCGGCAGCGAATCCCGGCGACATCCTGCAGTTGGGTTCCGGCAATTACGCCGGCTTCCAGATCGCGCGCGACGGCTCGCCCGGCGAGCCCATCACGATCCGCGGCACGCCCGGCGCGGCGGTCAACGGCGGGATCGACATGTTCGGCCGGCACGACATCCGCGTGGAGAACCTCGCGATCAACGGCCGCGTGCGCTTCAACAACACGCGCAACTTCGCGCTCGTGGGATGCACGATCACCGCGACGACTGCGTTCGCCGGCGACGCCGTGGTCGCGTTCCTGCCGTCCGAGGACGCGTACATCGCCGACAACATCATCACCGGACTGACCGTCTGGAACGAGCCGGCGTTGGGCGCGGACGGCGACAATCTCGGCGAAGGCGTCGCGGTGACCGGTCCCGGGCACGTGATCGCGCGCAATCGCGTGCGCGGCTTCCGCGATGGGCTGTCGCTGCTCGAGGGCAGCGGGGCGGTCGACCAGTACAGCATCGACTTCATCGACAACGTGGTGAGCGAGGCAGCTGACGACGGCGTGGAGGCGGACTTCTGCTTCCACAACTGCCGCGTGATGCGCAACCGGTTCACGAACGTGTTCATCGCGATGTCGTCGCAGCCCGGCCTGGGCGGACCAACCTATTTCATCCGCAACGCGGCGTACAACGTCGTGCACGTGCCATTCAAGCTGTATCGCGGCAGCGTGGGCGACGTCGTGTTGCACAACACGATCGTGAAGAACGGCGACCCGCTCAACGCTTATCCGAGCCGGCCGATCGCGCGCGCGCTGTTCCGCAACAACCTGCTGCTCGGCGGGCCCGACGGGATCTACAACTTCTACGAGAGCGGAAGCGGGCGCATCACCGACCTGGGCACGCTGGAGACCGCGAATTCATCGCTGGACTACGACGGCTACGGCACCACGCTGGCGACGTTTACCGGCAGGATCGGCGCGGTTACCTACAACAGCTTTGCCCAGCTCACGATGCTGACGAGCGAAGTGCACGCGCGCCAGGTTGGCTACGACGTATTCGCGCAGCCCGTCGCGTTCCCGGCCACTCCACTGCTGACGTATTCCCCGGTGGACCTGTCGCTCGCCGCCGGCGGCGCGGCGGTCGATGCGGGCGTCGTGATCCCGAACATCAACGACGGATTTGCCGGCAGCGCTCCGGATCTCGGCGCGTTCGAGGTAGCGAGCGCCGGCGAAGTGCCGCTGTTCGCGAATGGCTTCGAATAGTCGCAACGAAAAAGGGCCCCGAAGGGCCCTTGTCCGTTGTCGCGGTTCGCAGGGCGGGCAGCTCTGCTGCCCGCGCGCGTGGCCAGCGAAGCCGGCCACCCTACGTGAAGCGAGATCTTTCAGTAACGATAATCCTGATTGTCGTAGCCCTGATTGTCGTAACGAGCGTCGTGGTGGTTCTCGTGGTGTTCTTCCGCGACTTCGTGACCGATCACGCCACCGAGCACCGCACCGACGATCGTCGCGGCCGTACGGCCGTCGCCATGGCCGAACTGGTTGCCGATGGCGCCACCGATCACGGCGCCCACGATCGGCGCGGCCGAGCCATGGCCGTAGCCGTCACCGTAATAGGCGCCACCCTGGTAACCGCCGTAGTACGCGGGCGGGGGCGGGGGCGGGGCGTAGTACACGGGCGCCGGCGCATAGGTCACGTACGCGCCACCGTAGTAGCCGCCATGCTTGTAGTGGCTGCGGTGGTGCGAGCTGTGTCCGTAACCACGGCCGTGGCCGTTCCCGTGGCCGTAACCATGGCCATTACCGTGACCACCCGCAGCGGCAACGCCGGAGGCAGCCACGAGGGCGAGTGCGACAGCGATGCGCTTGAAGAGGTTCATGTGCTTCTCCCGCGGCCAGGATCGGCCGGATGGGACGCATGCTGGGGCATGGCGGGCAACCGAACCTGAATCCGCCAGGTTCGCAGCGTGTCCGTTCAACGGCGCGACAGCTTCCGCGCCGTGAGGCGCGCTGGACGGGTTCGCGGCGACTTAAGGTGGTACCGGGACGCGTCAGCGAAGTGGCCGCTGAGCGAGCGCCGCCGCGCCGCTAGCCTGTGCGCATCGACGACTGCCGGATCGCTGCCGTGTACATCCCGAGTGCGTTCAACGAAGCGCGGACCGATGTGTTGCAGGCGTTCGTCCGCGCGAACCCGCTCGCGACGCTCGTGAGCAACGGACCCGAAGGGCTGTTCGCCACGCCCGTGCCGATGCTGCTCGATGCGGGCGAGGGCGAACACGGTGTCCTGGTTGCGCACGTCGCGCGCGCCAATCCGCACTGGCAGATGCTGGCCGCGGGTGCACCCGCACTCGCGGTCTTCGGCGGACCCAGCGCGTACGTCTCGCCGGACTGGTACCCGAACAAGCACGCGACCGGCCGCGACGTGCCGACCTGGAACTACGCCACCGTGCATGCGCACGGCGTGGCGACGACGTTCGACGACCCAGATGAGCTGCTCGCGCTATTGACGCGGCTCACCGACAGGCACGAAGCCACGCGCGCCACGCCATGGCAGGTCAGCGATGCGCCGGTCGACTACATCCGCCAGCAATTGCGCGCGATCGTCGGCGTGCGCCTGGCGATCACGCGCATCGAGGGCAAGTTCAAGCTGAGCCAGAACCGCGCGGCGGCGGATCGGCACGGGGCGCGCGCGGGGCTGGCGGCGTCGAAGGATGCGCGGGATCGTGCAGTCGCGGCGTTGATGGGTGATGAAGCTTAGTGTCGGTGGGATTTCGTTGGCGCCATCCATGGCGCCTACTCGCTTCGTAGGGCCGCACCTTCGGCCGTCCCGGCCTCAGCCGATTCCGCGCGGCAGCCGCCCGTGGGCGGCTGCCAAGCGCGCGGAATCAATCGTCAGCCTGCACAATCATCTCCACGCGCCGGTTCTGCTGGCGGCCCGCCTCGGTCTTGTTCGACGCGACCGGGAAGTCCGGCCCCATGCCGCGTGCGTCGATGCGCCGCGAGGAAACGCCGCGCGCCACGAGATAGGAGCGCACGACCTGGGCGCGCCGATTCGACAGCGAGACGTTGTAGTTGCGCTTGCCCACCGAGTCGGTATGGCCTTCGATCGTGAGCATCGCGTCGGGGTCGTCGCGCAGCGCACGCACCATCTGGTCGAGGGAACGGCGCGCTCCGGGCTTGATCTCGGCCTTGCCGGTTTCGAACAGCACGTCGCCGAGCGTGACCACGAGGCCGCGCTCAGTCTCGCGCATCTGCAGGCCGGCCAGCTCCTCGCGGAGCGCCTCGTTCTGCAGGCGTTCCTGTTCCGCCTCTGCGCGCGCAGCCATGGCGGCTTCGCGTTGCGCATCGGCCTCGCGGCGCGCGCGGTCGGCGTGGAACCGGGCGCGGTCGACGTCGCGTCGCGCGTTCGGGTCGTCGCGCTCCACCACGACTACCTCGCGCTCCTGCACGCCGTAGTCACCGCCGCGGCGCGGCGACTGGCCAGCGGCGCGCTCCACATCGCGCAACAGCGACTCAGCCTGGCGCAGCGCCAATGGCGCGGGCGGCACCTGCGCGTCTTCGAGCTCGCTGATCATCTGATCGGCGCGATCGAGCTCCGGCGCGGCGCGACGTTGGACCGCCGGGTCGTCGCCGAGGCGGTCGAGCTCCGCGCGCAGCTGGCCCAGTGGCATCTGGGGATTGCCCCAGTCGCCGCGTACGTCGGGTTGTTGGTCGCGCTGGTAGCGATCGTAGCCCTGCGCGTTCACTGCGCCACTGGTGGCGAGTGCTCCGAGCAGAGCGGCAGCGATGAGCGTGCGATTCATGGTGTTCTCCGGGGACAGGTTCGAGGGCTGGCCCCAGCTTGGTCGTCGTGCACTGAACGCGTCGTGATATCGGGCGCCGTTCTCGTGAACATGCGTGAGCGCGGATAAACTGCACGGATGAGTACGCTTCCCGAAATTCGTCATTCGCGCGTCGCGGACGCCGCTGCAATCGCGCGGTTCCTCGGCGACAACTTCATCGTGGCGTACGGCCACTGCAGCACGCCGGAAAACGTGCGCGCGCACGTCGCGGGCGTGTTCAGCCGCGAGCGGCTGGCGACCGAGCTCGCGGCGCACGAATACCTGGCCTTGGTTGCAGCAGCGGATGACGGCACCGTCGCCGGCGTCACGCAACTGGCGTTCGCCACGCCGACACCAGAGTGCGTCGTGGATCCGGCGGTGGAGCTGCGCCGCTTCTACGTCGCGCCGGAATGGCATGGCAGCGGCCTGGCCGACGCGCTGATGACGCGCACGCTCGAGCTCGCCGCGCCGCGCGGGCGCAACGTCTGGCTCAGCGTTTGGGAAAAGGCGCCGCGCGCGGTCGCGTTCTACCGCCGTAACGGCTTCGCGGTCGCGGGTCGCGCCAAATTCGTGATCGGCGAAGACGCGCAGGATGATTGGGTGATGAGTCGCACGATCGCGTGATGGTCAGCGCGAAAGCGCGAGCCAGGGCAGGGCGCACAGCGCCACGAAGAACGCGACGCCCAGCAGCACGAGGAAGACGCGCAACGGCTCCGCGCGCACCACGTCGAAGAAGCTCGGCGCCGTGCCGTCACGCAGTCCCGCATCGCGTGCATCGCGCGCCTGAGTGGCGCGCTTCACCTGGTAGTCGGCCAGCAGTTGTCGTGCACGCCCGGCCGCGTCGGCGTCGTGCGTCCACAGCGCGCCGGAACCCAGGCCCCATTTGCTTGCCGGAGTTTCGTAGAAATCGACCTCGTGCTCGCGCAACAGTGCGCGAACCTCGTCGGCTTCGTCGTCGGGGACCTGGCGCAGGTTGAAGAGAAGAGTGGGCATCCGGGCAAGGATTCGAATTCAATACGAGGTTGTAATGCACC
>Ga0190274_10002296_pt1 | contig 11245 bp, 8 predicted proteins | sample Popmic531T_FD_133002 | JGI IMG/M metagenome (GOLD analysis project Ga0190274, IMG submission 133002) | Populus adjacent soil microbial communities from riparian zone of Yellowstone River, Montana, USA - 531 T | ecosystem: Environmental > Terrestrial > Soil > Riparian zone | place: USA: Montana...
CACGCGATTATCGCGAAGGCATTGGACGAGTACTTGTACTCGTCAGGTCTGCTCGTGCACTGACTACTGGGCGATCGACTTCCAGCTCGTCGCGAGGCGATCGGCGGTTCGCCAGGCAAGCGCCTGAATCGTCAGTGTGGGATTCCTCGCTCCACTCGTTCCCATCACCGAGGCGCCGAGGATGCCGAGGTTGGGCGCCTCGTGCGAGAAGCCCCAGCGATCGACGACGTTCGTGTCCGGGTTGTCGCCCATCCTCGTGCCGCCGTAGGCGTGGGATACCGGGCCGTTCGATCCGAGCATGGTGCGGACGATGGCGATGGCACCGGCCGCCTGGTACCACTCGACCGCCTTTTCCTGGATGAAGGCGGCGACCTTGCGCTCGTTCTCCTTGAACTCGAACGTGATCCGGCAGACGGGGAATCCAAGCGGATCTTTCACCACGGGATCCAGATCCAGGAAGTTGTCTTCATACGGAAGAGTTGTCTTCTGGACGTAGGCATTGCTCCAGCGATCGACGTTCTCCTTGATGAACGCTTTCCACGCCGAGCCCCACAGGGGTGCCCGGCCGAACGTGTTCATGTTGGCGGCGGCAATGGGACGCCGATCCGAATACGCGAACAGGTTACCGCCACCGATGAAGTCGAGGCCGGAGTGATCGAAGTTGTCGTCGGCCCAGTTGTCGATGCCGGTGCCTTGCGCCGGCAAGCCGTACCAATTGTTCAGGTTGCGAGGAAACAGGCCGAGAATGCCTGCACCTTCGTTGTGCGTGATGTAGTGCCGGCCCACCTGGCCGTGATTGTTCGAGAGGCCGTTCGGATACGCGCGCGATTTCGAGAGCAGCATGAGCCGCACGTTCTCGTACACGTGGCAGCCCACCAGCACTGCCGCCGCAGGCTGAATGACCTCCTTGCCGTCCTTGAGATAGGTGACGCCCGTGACCCGTCCGTTCCCGTCGACATTGATTGATGTGACGGTGGCCTCGGTCACGATCTCCAAGCGTCCGGTCGCCTGCGCCTTCGGGATGGTCGTGACCGCCGTCGAGTTCTTCGCGCTCACGTGGCAGCCGCCGCGGTTGCAGAATCCGTGGTACATGCAGGCGGACCGCCCCTGATAGGCCTGCGAGTTGATCGCGGCCGGTCCTGGGAACGCGTGCCATCCGAGCTCGCGGCCTGCGTCCGCCATCATCGCGCCGAAGCCGCTGCTCCTGAGCGGCGGCATCGGGTACTCCCGCCGCCGCGGGCCCTCGAAGATGTTTCCGCGCGGATCGATCTTCCCGCCGACGTTGCCGGCCTGGCCCGACACGCCGATCTCATACTCGACGGCGTCGTAGAAGGGTTCGAGCTCGGCGTAGTCCAGCGGCCAGTCCTCGATCGTCGATCCCTTAGGAATTCGGGACGCACCGTAACGGCGCGTCGTCTCGCTCACCACCTTGAAATCCCACGGGCTGAGCCGCCAGCTCTGCGCCCAATAGTGCAGCGTTGTCCCGCCAACGCCGTTCATCATCGGGTGAATCGCCTGCCGCGGTAAGGTTGGTGACGAGGCGCTTGGGCGGAACGTGGGAATCTCGCGATTGGCCTTCTGCGCGGCCTGCGGCCAGCCGCGGAAGTTGTTTCGCAACTCATCGGGCGCGAAGTCCGACGGCGAATGCCATCGTCCTGCTTCGAGCCCGACGACGTTGAGACCGGCTCGCGTCAATGGAAGCGCCGCGACGCCGCCCGTGGCGCCAAGTCCGACGATCACGACATCCGTGGGCCGCTGCCTAGTCGCCATGATGTCTGATGAGCCGCGTGAGACCCGCTCGCGCTGGTCGCGGTGAGAACATCCCGAGATCGTAGGCGGACGAGCGCACAGGAGTCAGCTTCGCGTCGAGCCGCTGATCGGCGGCGCTGACGGCAAGCCGCAGGCCGGGATAGCCCAGCAGATCCCACCCGACGAAGTTCGCGTTGCCGCCGTAGTACGGATCGCCGAACGTGCCCTGGAACGTGTGTGTGCGAAGCAGGTTGAAGAATGTAACGGCGCTCGGCGTGAACCCTGTAGCCGTGTTGCGTTCCATGTCCAGGAGCACATCGTCCTGGTCGCGCGCGGAGAGCGTGGCGAACACTCCGCCCTTTGCGCGTTGCGCGTGCGCGTCCACTGCGGCCAGACCGGTTCGATAAGCGTCGCGTGAGGCGGCCAGCGCACCGCCGAGCGCACGGTCGATGTAGCGGGCCGCACGGGCCTCACGCGCGCCGGGTCCGTTTTCGTCGGTGGGGATCAGGCGAGCCACGATCGCGTCGAGGACAGCCGCTTCCGGCACCGTCAGATTCTCGAGCGGATCGCCCTGGGGCGAGCGACGCTCGGCCGCGAATGCGCCGATTGGCGCGACCGCTGCTGCTGCGCCGGCGATGCCGGCGTGCCTCAGCCACTCGCGGCGAGTCAGCCCGGATCCGACGTCATCCAAGGGGTCAGCCATGGGGATGTGCGCGTAGCCTACCTCAGCCACTCGTTCGCCACCAGCCGGCCGAGTTCCGCCATGAACGGCCGTCCGATGGCGTCGTACTCGTAATGGTCGTCGTTCAGGACGCCGTCGCCGTTCGTGTAGATGACCGCGGCCACGAAGACCGCCCGGCCGTTAGCCGGATTTCGCACGTACGCGTTCTCGACCGTGAACCCGTAGGCCTGGCCGATCTTGTCGGTGACGTCGATGCGTTCGCCGGGTCGCGTGGCGGGGAATGCGCGCCGAATTCCCGGCAGCAGAAACTTGGCGCCGTCGTCCGGAAACGCGGCCGGCGGGTACACAGGGTTTGAGGACTCTGACGGATACCGGGTCATGGCATCGAGGAGGAGTGCTCGATGCGCGTCGGTCAACCTGAGCGCCGGTCCTCCCACGTCGATGTCGGGGCGCGCGACTTTCACGAGCAGATTCTGCAGATCGAGCAGTGACATCCCGTTGCGTTGCGAGAAGTCCATCGGTTCCCGGATCGTTTCAACGCCCCGGATGTAAGCGGTTCCGATTCGAAGTCCCCGGCCCCGATTGCCGAGAGGTCTCGCGCTGGTGCGTGCGGGCACGACGATCGGCGCACGTCCCGGTGGGTGAAAGGTGACCGCCGCGGACGCGCGAGGATCCGGGATGGCGCGTGGTTCCGACAACCGGTGGGTAATCACCGTCGAGTCCAAGCCGAGGCGCCGCATTGCCGCGTTGAGCTCGTCGTAGCCGACGAGGTCGTAGAGACGATTGAATGCCTGGTTGTCGGAAACCAGGGCGAGCTTGCGAATCTCGTGCGCCACCGTGATCCGTCCATCCGCAAGGTTCGTCGGATCCTCCTGTTGAAGGCGATCGCCGTCGAACAGGGGCGCAATCTCGAGCGGCGCCTCGGCCAGATCGATCGAACCGTTCGCTTGGCCGAGACGTTCGATCGTTTGGAGCGCCGCGACGGCCGCCGCGAGCTTGATGGCGCTGGCCGGATAGAAGTACTCGGCACCAAGCCGGTAGCCCGACCTGCTCAGTCGCGGCGTGCGGCCCGGCGCGGTGTCCACGGTCGAGATGAGCGCCTGAACTCGGTACGTCGCTGCGTCGCCAAGCGGGGCCAACGCGGCATCGGTGAGATGCCGCCGGAGGACGGGCTCCAGGTCGGTCGCCACGCCTGGCGCGCCAAGCGCGCACCCGCCGCAGCACAGAATCACGAGCGCCCGGGCGATTTTCACTCGTGCAACAATACGCGCCCGTGACGCCCTCCGCGACCTTCGACGAGCGCCGCGCGACCGCCGATAGGGTCTTTCGAGGCGCGCTTGGCGTCAACGTCGCACTCACGGCGTTTTGGCTGTTCGCGGTCCTCACACAGCGGCCCATCCCGTTCTTCGGCGAATACAACGCCTCCCTCGAAGCGCTCGGCCGCGTGCTGGGCGGCGTGCTGTTCTTCTACGTCGGGTGGGGGTTCATCTGGTACGCGATCAAGGCACGCCTGCTTCGATGGGTGGGATTTTCGAAAGAGGAAATACGGCAGGCGTTCTCGTCGCGGATGGCCGCGCCATTCGACCTCGCGTCGTTGACGTCGCGCTATTCCGAGCGTCGGATCCGTATCGTCGACATGATCGGCAGGCGTGGCCGGTTCATCACGCTGGCCGCCGCCGGGTTCTACTATCTCTACCTCGAGGTTCAGCGCACGCAGACGGGGACGTTTGCGACAGCCTTTCTCACGGACAACCTGTTCGACGCTGTTCTGACCAACTGGATTTTTCTCGCCTTCTACTATCGCAACGGTTTCCTGGCGGCGGCGTTCTACGGCCCGCAGTCGCGCGTCATGGACGGCGTCCTCGCCCGCGCGAACTGTCTGCTGATCACCACGCTGTGGCTGGCCTTCAAGTTCATTCTCGTGCCGATCGGTGCCCGGCTTGCGATCGTGTACGAGCCGCACGAGTTTGCCGCCGTCTTCGCGATGATCTGGGGCTCGTACATCGCCGCCGACGCCATGGCGGAGATTGGCGGTTCGCTCTTCGGCAAGCAGACGCTGCGCGTCTGGGGCATTGGCGACATCAACCGCAAGTCGGTCGGAGGAACCGTTTCGGGCTTCGTCGCGTCGCTCGTGCTGTGCCTGGTTGTTGTACTGACTCACGGGTTGCCAGCCCCGTGGATCGGTCTGGCTGTGGTCGTCTCGATCTCGAACAGCGTGCTCGAGCTCGCCTCGCCTCGCGGCACCGACGATTTCGTGATGGCGACCGGCAACGCACTGATCTGTCTCGCCTTCGGTGCGATCTGGTAGCCTCCTGAGACGTGCCGAACGGGCGGACATCCTACTCTCCGGCGTGGATCGTCACCCACGCGGTTCTTGTCGTCCTGGCGGCGTTCAGTTTCGACGCCCTGATCCTGAAGTTCACGCGGCCCACTGCTGACTGGCTGCCAGCGGCGCTCGTCGGCATGTTCGCGCTGGTGCCGGTGCTCGGCTGGATGGCGCGACGGACAGAGGGCCTCCGCCCACGGATCGTCCATCGGATGTGGCGCGCGGTCGATGGTCCGGGTCTCGTGTGGGTCGCGTTCTTCTTCGCCCTGCTCATCGTGTTTCACGGCGCGTTCGATCGGGCCAGCGGAGATGGCCGCGAGTATTTCGCGCAGCTGCACTCAATCGTTTTCGACCGCGATCTCAACTTCATCGATGAAGCGCGCGAGTTCGGCGCAAACGAGGCCCGGATTTTCCCGTTCGGCAGCGCTCTGCTCTGGCTGCCGTTCTACCTCCTGGCGCATATCTGGTTGCTGATTTTGAACTTGCTCGGCGGGAACTTTCGTCACGAAGGCTACTACTACCCGTACCAGATGGCCGTCGGGCTCGGCACGCTGACGTACGGTTTCGCCGGCCTCGTGCTCGCGTACCGGATTGCTTGCGACTACTTCTCCAGGTGGCTGTCGCTTGCGGCGACGCTCATCGTGTGTGCGGGCTCGTTCGTCCTCTGGTACCTGGCCGTGGACAGCTCGTACACGCACGGCAACTCACTCTTCAGCGTCACGCTCTTCCTGTTTCTCTGGCACCGGACTCGCGCGAATCGAACGACGCGCGGGTGGCTGTGGCTCGGCCTCGCCGGCGGGCTGATGACGATGGTCCGCTGGCAGAACGCGGTGTTTCTGGCCCCGCTCGCATTCGACGGGATCGCGGCGTTGTGGCGCGCGATCCGCGGAGACCGCACGAGCATCGGGGCCGACGCGCAAGGCCTGGCGATTGCCGCCGCCGGTTTCTTCGCGGCCTTTCTGCCTCAGATGTACTTCTGGAAGGTCGTCAACGGTGGCTGGTTGGCCGTGCCTCACGGTCAGGCTGGCCAGCAGTGGTGGGGCGACTCGTTGCTGCTCGACGTGCTCTTCTCCCCGAACCACGGCCTGCTGGCCTGGCACCCGATCTTGTACCTGTCTTTGATCGGCGTGCCGTTCTTCCTGCGCCGCGACTGGCGTCTTGGATCGCTGCTCGTTCTGCTGTTCGCCGCGCAGGTCTACGTGAACGGTGCCGTCACCACGTGGTGGGGCGGTTCGGCTTTCGGCGGACGCCGCTTCGATGGTTGTGTCTTGCTCTTCATCCTGGGACTCTCGGCGCTTCTCCGTTGGGGACGTGAACATCCCGCCGCGCTATGGACGGGATCGCTCGGTGTGCTCATCGCCGGCAACGTGCTGTTGATGCGCGACATGCGCACCGGCAGAATCACGATGGACGAGGCGATTGGCGTCGAGCGGATCGTCCAATCGGCTGTCAACCGCGTCGGCAACCCGTTCTCGTTTCCCGCGAATCTGATCTTCCAGATGCGAACCGGTCTCGATCCCGGGTCGTACGACCGGCTCGGAACACGGCGGTACAACAACGCGCACATTGACGTTGGCAGCGCCGGTGACGTCGAGTTCCTTGGAGAAGGATGGGCCGACCGCGAACGGAATTCGGAGATGAGCTTCCGTTGGGCCGTCACCAAACGGTCCACTATCGGCGTCGCGCTCATGGGCCCGCGTTACATCAACCCGGGCCAGCCGTACGATCTCGGTGATTACTCGCTGCGCTTCCGGGCGGCGCCGTTCGAGTATCCCGGAGGCCCGCCGCAAACCCTCGAGGTCCGCGTCAACGGTGTCCTCGTGACGAGAGTGACGATGGAGTCCGGTGTTCGCGGATATGCCTTCGACGTGCCGCCCGGGGCGTTGAGGAGAAGCCTCAACGCGATCGCATTCGACTACGGCTACGCGCGATCACCACGAGAGGCGAAAGTTGGCGACGACAACCGCCAACTGGCTGTGCTCTTCGACGACGTCCATCTCGAGCTGAAGCGAACCGAATAGTCGCACGCGGTGTCGGCTACATCGCGGGCAGTGCGAACGCCGTGACGCTGTCGTCGCTCACGGGCGCATCGAATGCGCCACCGCCAGTCGAGACGATCACGACATACTGCCGCCCGTCGCGCCCCTCGTAGGTCATCGGCGTTGCATGTGCCACGGCCGGCAGCTTGACCGCCCACAGTTCCTTCCCGGTTCTCGCGTCGAACGCACGAAATCGTCCATCGTCGGTCGCCGCAACGAAGACCAGGCCGCCAGCGGTCGCAATCGTGCCGCCGTTGCCGGGCCGGCCGGTTCGCTGTTTGTCAGCCGGCAGACTCTCTGTGATGCCAAGCGGCACGCGCCAGGCGAACTCGCCGGTGTTGACGTCGACCGCAGTCAACTGTCCCCACGGCGGCTGCTGACACATCAGGTTCCCCACCTTGAAACGCCCGCCGCCGGGCATGTTCTGGTACAGGATCCCCGGTCCATCGCCTGCGGCGTTGCCCGGTCCACCCGCAGGAGGACCGGTCGTGTTCGGCAAACGATCTGTCAGTCCCTGAATCTGTCCAAACTCGTTCGTGTTCACGAACAGGTAGCCAAGATCCGGGTTGAACGACGTGCCGCCCCAGTTCACGCCGCCATGATTGCCAGGAAATTGCAGACGCAGACGGTTGTATCCGACTGGCAAATAGGGACCGCCGATTTGCACGCCGTCCATGAGCTTTCGGCACTCGGCTTCAAGCTCCGGCGTGAGCGTCGCGACATCGGCAGGCGTCATCGACATTCGGGCGAGCGGTGCGGGTTTGAGGGGGAACGGCTGCGTCGGCGACGTCCGCTCCAGCGGCACCTCGCTCTGGGGGACCGGACGCTCTTCGACGCCGTAGATCGGCGCACCGGTGACCCGATCGAGCAGGAACAGCAGACCCACCTTGTTCAGCACCGCGACCGCGGGAATCGTGCGGCCGTTTTGGCGGACGTCGAGGAGGACCGCGGCGCCTGTCAAATCCGCGTCCCAGATGTCGTGGTGCACGACTTGGAAATGCCAGAGGTACTTTCCGGTGTTGGCGTCGGCGGCGACGAGACTGGTGCTGAAGAGATTGTCGCCGGGCCGGTCGCCGCCGTATCGATCCCATGATGGCGCGCCAAAGGGCATGTAGACGATGCCGCGAGCGACGTCGACCGTGAGGAACCCCCACACGTTGACGCCCGTGCGTTGCTGCCAGCTCTCGCCGGCCCACGTATCGTTGAAGCGCTCGCCGGCACGTGGCACCGATCGGAACGTCCACACGAGCGAGCCGGTATGAATGTCCCAGGCTCGAACGTCACCTGCCGGTCCGCGGCTCGGAGTCTCCTGGGTCGTTCCGCCGGTGATGACGAGGTTGCGATACATCAACGGCGGCGAGCTGAGACCGTTTCGGCCCTGGTAGCCCTGCAGCACCTCAGGTGTGTTGAGATTGACGACGCCGTGGTCGCCGAACGCCGGGTTGGGTTGTCCGGTCTTCGCGTCGAGCGAGTAGAGTTGCCCGCCCGGGGACCCGAAGACCACCTGCGCGGGAGTTCGCGCATCACCCGACCAGTACTCCACGCCGCGGGTGGACGGCGATCCTGACGGCAGTTGGAAGGTCCACGACTCCGTGCCCGTTGTGGGATCGACGGCCACGACCCGGCCGTACGGAGTGGCGATGTACATCAAGCCATTCGCGACGAGCGGCGTGACCTCGCTCGACGCGAACTTCGCTCCCGGCTGCGTGGCCGGCCGCATCCGATAGACCCACGCCACCGACAGCCGGCCGACGTTGTCCGGCGTGATCTGTGACACCGGAGAATAGCGCTGGCCGCCGGAATCGTGGCCGTAGGTCGGCCACTCCCTCGACTCCGCGCCTTGCGCAGCCGCCTGCCTTCCATCGGGAATTCCGGCCAGACTCAGCAGTGCGGCCACGAACAGCCACGCGGAAGGACGCCGAATGTTACCCATCTGTACTATCCGCACGAATTGAATGGGCGAAGTCTACGCTCGTGGCGACATCAGCGCCACGGCAGACTTTTTCGCGCGACACCGGCCGAAAAACACATGATTCGCCGTTGATCTTCTGTTACATCTGGCTATACTCCCGGGACAGTTTCAGGAGGCATCCTCCCCATGCCGTTCCATCGTGATTTCGATCACCAGGACCGAGTTCTGCGCACGACGATAGTTGGGCCCGTCACGCTCGAAGACATCGACGATCACCTTCGCGCGCTCAGGCGGCGGCGTGGAGAGGGGCGCCCCGAGCTGATCGATGCCCGCGAGGCGCTGCCCGGTGAAATCAACCCGCGTGTGTTGCTCATCGTGGCGCATCGCGCGCGATTCCTGATCGGCACCCGTACTCTGGAGCGTCGCGCGGTCGTGGTTTCGAACGATCTGAGTTTCGCGTTTGCGCGCCGGTTCGCCGCGTTCGTCGCCGGCTGGCTTCGCATCGGCGTTTTCTACGACATGGACACCGCGCTCGAATGGGTCCGTCGGCCGGCGTGGGCCGAGAAAATTGCCCGCATGACGCGGGTGGCGAGCCTGTAGGCGGGTTCGCGCCTTTCGTTCCGCCGCCGGCTATTTCCAGCCTTCCATGGCCTTGCGCGCCGGCGCACCGGTAGGAAGTTCGCTGATCTCGAGGCGGTTGCCGTCGGGATCGGTGATGTTTACGGTCAACGAACCGCTGCCAATGATTCTCGGTTCACCGACTGGCACACCGCGCTCGCGCAGCTTCGTCGCGACCGCTTTCACGTCGTCGACGTAGAGGCCGAAGTGCGTGAAGCCGGCGGCACGGCCCGCGCCGGCCGGCATCAGCTCGACAAACGTCCCGCGGCTCGCCTGCAGGTAGGTCAACGTCGGCTCTCCGGCGGCGTTTCTGTTCGTGAACGCCTCGGGAAACCCGAGTGTCCGGGTGTAGAAGGTCATCATCTCGTCATATTTTGGCGTGGCGAACGCCAGATGATTGATGCCGTTCATGCCCGGCAGGCGCTGCTCCTGCGCCGCGCCGGTGCGCACCAACATGCCGAGGGCCAGTCCGACGACAAAGATCAATGGGGTGCGGAAATTCATGGCGCATCATGCCTCAAGTCAAACGCGGCCATCTCACGAAGATTTCGAACCAGCAGCACGCCATCGACGATCGCGGGCATGTTCCAGGTCTTGCCCTCAACGGCGGAGAAACTGGCAAGCTCCTCGTGCCGGTCAGGGTTTGCGGCCAGGAGCACCAGATCTCCCCGTTCGGTCAGCACGATGATTCGGCCGCCCGCGAGCACGAGCTGGCCGTAGCCGTAGCGGCCGCCCTTCCACTTGAGCTCGCCCGTGGCCGCATCCACACACGCCATGATCGACTCATCGAGTCCGTAGATGAAACCGTCATGGAGCACCGATCCGGCAAATCGGTTCTTCATCCGGTTATTGCGCCAGACCTCGTGCGCCGCGTAGCCGTCGCCGTCAGGGACGATCTCGAGCACGGCGCCGCCGACGTCATATCCCGACGAGATGAACACGCGGTTCTCGCTGATGACGAGCGGCTGCGCGGCGTTGATGTCGGCGTTCGTGCGCCAGGGATGGAACCAGAGCCGCTCGCCGCGATCGGGCGTCACGCTCAGCAGTCCGACGCCAGTGAAAATCAGGATTTGCTCGCGACCCGCCAGGGTCACGAGCATCGGCGAGGAGTAGCCGGCCTTTTCGTTCTGTGACGACCAGAGACGCGTGCCCTTTCGGCGGTCGTACGCGGCCACCGAATGGCCGTTCGGTCCACCCGGCGCGACAATCACTGCGTCGCCGACGATGAGCGGCGCGCCGGCCATCCCCCAGATCAGGTTGCGCGCGCCGTTGTCGTCGAGGATGTTCGTCCGCCACATCAACCGACCCGTCGCGTCATCGAGACATCGCAGTTCACCCATGGCGCCGAGCGCAAACACGCGGCCGTCGAACCATGTGGGGGTCGCGCGCGGCCCGTCGCCTCCCATGGATTCACTGAATAGAGCCGCCCATCCGTGAGTCCACAACTCGCGGCCCGTCGAGACGTCGTACGCCGCAACGACCTCCTCATGCCCTCGCTGTTCGATCGTGAAAGCCCGTCCGTGCGCTGCGGAAAACGATGCGTAGCCGGCGCCTGCCGGTTGTCTCCAAAGCGGTGTGAGGCCGTTGACCGGCCAGGTCGCGAGAAGGGAGCGCTCGCGATAGTCGGCATCGCGCCGTGGGCCACGAAAGTCGGTCCAGTACGGCGGCTTCTCCGCGGCAGGCCCGGCTGCTGGCGCGACTGTCGGCGTGGCCGGAGCATCTGCCGGCACGTTGGTCGGGGGCGCGACTGGAGCCGGTGACGTAGTGATGGGCGCGGTTGGTGTGGGCATCGCTGCCCGTTGCGCTGCGCGGTGCCTCGCAATCAGCGCCGCTTGGTCGTCGTGATCGACTCTGAAGACCAGGTGCGGCATGCCGCCGCCGGTGAGCTCGACCCGAAGGCCGGCGAAAACGTAAAGCGC
>Ga0190274_10002297_pt1 | contig 11244 bp, 10 predicted proteins | sample Popmic531T_FD_133002 | JGI IMG/M metagenome (GOLD analysis project Ga0190274, IMG submission 133002) | Populus adjacent soil microbial communities from riparian zone of Yellowstone River, Montana, USA - 531 T | ecosystem: Environmental > Terrestrial > Soil > Riparian zone | place: USA: Montana...
ACCAAGCGTTCTGGGTGTCCTCGGCCCGGTGCCGCTGTCGGGCACGCTGTACAACGTGCTCTCGTAGACGTTCTCGATGCCGATCGCCTCGTCGGCAACATGGTAGGCGCTCAAACAGGAGTGGCCGATTTCCCATTTGCTGTATGGATTAATCGAGCAGCTCACCTTCGACGGATCGGCCATGAAGATGGTCAGGCGCGTAAGCAGGACCAGGCCCAGGACAGACACCACCGCCGAAGCCATCCTGAGCGACTTCGGACACGCGCCTTCGTCGAACGTGAACAGCCGTCCGGTTTCCGTCGCCCACGCCACGACGGTTGCTGCGACCAGCGCGATCACGACAGCAGCCGCGGTGGAATGAAATACCGCCAAGGCAGCCGCGAAGGCGAAGAGACCGGAGGCCAGACCGAGAATCGCGGCGGCGGCTCGACGAATCATTGCTGAGGCATGGTATCGCCTCAATCGCTAGAATCGGTCCGTGCCTTACCCAGCCGATTCCCATTCCCTCATCCGCGTCCAGGGCGCGCGCGTCAACAACCTCAAGAACATCAGCGTCGAGATTCCCAAGCGCCGGCTGACGGTGTTCACGGGCGTCTCCGGCTCCGGCAAGTCGTCGCTGGTGTTCGGCACCATCGCGGCGGAGTCGCAGCGGCTGATCAACGAAACGTACAGCGCGTTCGTGCAGGGCTTCATGCCGAGGATGGACCGGCCGGATGTTGATGTCCTGGAAGGACTTACGACCGCGATCATCGTGGACCAGGAGCGGATGGGCGCGAACTCGCGCTCCACGGTCGGCACCGTGACGGACGCCAACGCGATGCTGCGCGTGCTGTTCAGCCGGCTCGGCAAGCCGCACATCGGGCCGCCGCCGGCCTACTCGTTCAATGTCCCGACCAGCCGGGCCAGCGGCGCGATGACGGTAATGAAAGGTGAGGGCGAGGGCCAGAAGAGGGTCGTGCGCGACGTCGTGTATCACGGCGGCATGTGCCAGCGATGCGAGGGCATGGGACGGGTAAACGACATCGACCTGTCGCAACTGTACGACGACACGAAGTCGCTCAGGGAGGGCGCGCTCACGATCCCGGGCTACACGGCCGACGGCTGGTACATCCGCATCTTCGCGGCCATCGGCATCGACACGGACAAGCCGATCCGCAAGTACTCGAAGAAGGAGCTGCATCTGCTGCTGTACCAGGAGCCGACCAAGGTGAAGGTGGAGAAACTCAACCTCACCTACGAGGGCCTCATCCCGCGCATCAGGAAGTCGTTCCTCGCCAAGGACGTGGACGCGATGAACACCAGCATCCGCGCGTTCGTAGAGCGGGCGGTGAAGTTTGCGACGTGTCCAGACTGCAAGGGCACACGGCTGAACGACGCGGCGCGGTCGTCGAAGATCAACGGCAAGAACATCGCCGACTTGTGCGCGATGCAGATCAGTGATTTGGCGGACTGGCTCCGTGACCTCCGCTCCGATTCCTCCGGCACTTCCTCCGTTGCTCCTTTACTCGACACGTTGCGTCACACGCTGGATTCGTTTGTTGAGATCGGGCTGGGCTATCTCAGTCTCGACCGTCCCTCCGGGACGCTCTCCGGCGGCGAGGCACAACGCACGAAGATGGTCGGCCACCTCGGTTCGTCTTTGACCGACGTGAGCTACATCTTCGACGAGCCGACGATTGGCCTGCACCCGCACGACATTCAGCGGATGAACACGCTGCTGCTGCGGCTGCGCGACAAAGGCAACACGGTGCTCGTGGTGGAGCACAAGCCGGAGGTGATCGCCATCGCCGACCACGTTGTCGATCTCGGCCCCGGCGCCGGCACCGCCGGCGGTGAAGTGGTGTTTGAGGGAGGTCTCGATGCCCTCCGCGCCAGCGGCACGCTCACCGGGCTGCATCTCTCTGACAAGGCCGCACTCAAACGATCCGTGCGCACGCCGACTGGCGTGATGAAGGTGCGCGGCGCCAGAACGCACAACCTCAAGAACGTGGACGTGGACATCCCGCTCGGCGTGCTCGTGGTCGTCACCGGCGTGGCTGGATCTGGCAAGAGCTCGCTGATTCACGGATCCGTGAGTGGGCGCGAGGGCGTCGTCACGGTGGACCAGACCCCGATCCGCGGATCGCGACGCAGTAACCCGGCGACGTACACCGGATTGCTCGATCCGATCCGCGCCGCGTTTGCGAAGGCCAACAACGTGAAGCCCGCGCTCTTCAGCGCCAATTCCGAGGGCGCGTGTCCCACCTGCAACGGCGCCGGTGTCATCTACACGGACCTGGCGATGATGGCCGGCGTTTCGACTGTCTGCGAAGACTGTGAGGGGAGACGGTTTCAAGCTGCGGTGCTGAAGCACAAACTCGGCGATCGGAACATCGCAGAAGTCCTCGACATGTCAGTGAAGGAGGCGCTCGAATTTTTCGGTGCCGGCAAAGCGAAGACGCCGGCCGCCCACACCATCCTGCAGCGCATGTCCGACGTCGGCCTCGGCTATCTGCGTCTTGGCCAGCCGCTGACGACGCTGTCGGGAGGGGAGCGACAGCGCCTCAAGCTCGCGACGCACATCGGCGAGGAGGGAGGTGTGTACGTGCTCGACGAGCTGACGACCGGCCTGCACCTCGCCGACCTCAAGCAACTGCTCGAGTTACTGGACCGCCTCGTCGACTCGGGCAAGTCCGTCATCGTCATCGAGCACCATCAGTCCGTGATGGCGCACGCCGACTGGATCATCGATCTCGGCCCGGGCGCGGGCCACGACGGCGGGCGCGTGGTGTTCGAGGGCACGCCGGCGGAGCTCGTGAAGGGCAAGAACACGCTCACGGGGGAGCATTTGGCGGGGTTTGTAGGTGGATGAAGGCTACTTCCACGGAAACGTCACCGTCGGTGGACTGGCGTAGCGCTTCATCGTCAACACCAGCGTGCCTCCGGCGCCGGGATCCAAAGTCACGGTGAACGCGCTCGCGTTTACCGGCGTTGCTCTTCCGTTCACTTCAATCGACTGAATCCGATGCTCGGCATAGGCGCCGCCCTGGACGATGACTGTGCGAGACGTCGTTGTGCTGAGATTCACCAGCGCGAGTGTCGTTGACGAGTCCGACATGGCGGAGATGAGAGCAGCCACGTCCTCGGGAAGGCCGGCGCGTTTTCGGGCGGGATCGAAATAGCGCAGCCGGGCATTGAGCAGGCCTCCGTCCCGGCCCGGTTCCCAACCGCCTTCGGCCAGTTGAATCAGCGCCGCGGTGGTGACCGGATTCAAGTCGAGCGCGTTGTCTGCGAGCCGGGTGCTGGGCGTCGTCTTGTCGTTGCGCATGGCGTCCACGCGCCGCTTGATGTTGTCGAGATCCCGGCTCAGCGCCGTTTCAGGAAATGAGGGGTTGCGTCCCTGCAGGAAGTCCAGCCAGTCGCTGCGGGGCACGCGCGCCAGATCTTCAGGCTTCTGTGACCAGTACCAGACCTCGAACGCGCCGACACTCCACGGCGTGGGCCGCCAGCCGTACCAGCCCTCCGCGCCGTGCATGGTCGGATACTCGGTCCTGCCGTTGACGGTGCGTGCGTGGGCATTCACCGCCGCGATCTGCTGTCTCCAGGCGTCCACATACTTCATGTCGCCGGTCAGCCACAGCGCGTTGTTGAACCCGACCAGTGCGCGCGGCACGCGATTGCGATCCTCGCGCTGCTTCGTCACGGGATTGACCGGGCTGAAGCCCCAGCCGTAGGCGTTCATCCACCAGGCGCCGTCCTTGCCGCCGACCACGCCGTCAAGATCGACGAAGCTCGGAATGATGCCGTTGTTCTGCTTCATCCGATCGAGCCACGCGTCCATGTACTCGACGACCCAGCGTTTGTACTTCGCGTCACCCGTCGCGAAATACGCGTTTGCCGGCAGCGTCGTCGCGACGAGATTCAGAAAGTGATCGCCAACAACATCCGTGTACTCTTGGTAATGCGCGAGAAACTGCTCGAACGAGCCCTCACCGTGCAGCGCCGCGAATTTGCTCACGTCGAACGGATCGCCCACCCAGTCCGTTGATGTGGCCTTGCGCAGCATCGGTCCCTTGCTGCCGTTCAGCAGGCTGCGGATGATCTTGTGTTTGGAATCGTAGTTCGGGGCGGCGGGGTCCTCGCCCATGTACATCGCCGAAAACCGCTTCACGCGCGCGAGGTACTTCGAATCACCCGGCGACGACAGCGCCATGCGATTGAAGAGCTGCAGCCCTTCACCGTGATGCTGCCAGTCCTGGTTGGCCGCGAATTCCCGGACGTACATACCGTCCCGTCCCATCGGCACGTCAACAGTCTTTGCCTCCGAGTACTGCCGGACCAGGCCTTCGTGGCCCGTCATGTACATCCGGAGAATCTCGTCGCTCGCGCCGAGCGCGTGCAACTCCGGCCAGTGATTGAAGTTCTCGAACGCGTCGTCGGCGCCATCGTTGGCGCCCCAGCGCACCACGCACTGCAGATACCCGCGCGCGTCAAAGTACTTGTTGAAAAACTCCCGGGCGGCCGGGACGCTGTCCGCCAGCAGCTGACGTTGGAGCCGCGCCCACCGCGGCGCCGGCATGCGGCTCGTGATGTGCACGGCCGATGCAGTCCCGGCGCCCTGCCGCTCCCGCGCCGGCGTCAGCGCAATGACGGACGTGCACATGAGCGCGAAGGCCGTCGCAGCGAGAACGTGCCTGCCCATGCCGGCATTCTAGGCGCGTTGCCGAAAAATGACCTCGGGAGTCGTTTTCGAGCAAAAGGGAAACTCTGGTTTCCCTATTCGGAAACGGAAACCCCAGTTTCCCTTTGGCCAGGAAACGACTCCCGAGGTCGTTTCCCGACTCACGCCCCACCGCGGGTCAGAGACGCTGCGCCCTGCACGTGGCCGTGACCAGCCGAACCAACGCTCCGCAGCCCCACGCACGGCCGCACCTGACGCTGGGCATCGACCTTGCTCTGGTCGCTGCCATGAAGAGGATGAAGGGCATCATTGTGTTGTCATTCACCGTCGTGGCGGTCGTCCTCGGTGCGCAGCAGACCTCGCCACCGCAGACGACACCGCCAACCACACAGGGGCCGCGGCCGGTGACGCCGAGTGTTCAGAGGCCGACGACCACTGCACCCACCGTCAATACACCGCAGACGACTTCGCCCACGGTGACGACGCCGCAGGCGACCCAGCCTGCTGTCGCCACTCCCGAGCAGGCCAGGGTCGCGGGCCAGGTGTTCGAAGGCACCTGGTCGGCGTCCGGCCGGCGTCAGTTCCTGAACACGGAACCCGGCCGATCGGCGGTCACCGTGCAGCTCTCCGGCGCCGTCACCATCAGGAGCGGCGCCGGGCTCAGCCGCGGATTTCGCGGCGAAGTCATCGGCTTTGACGATGGCGCGGGACTGATCGCGGCCCGGGCCGTCTGGACCGATGACAAAGGCGATCGCATCTTCAGCGGGATCTACGGCGATGCGTTCGCGTCGGCCGGCAATCAGATGCGCGGCACCATCACCGGCGGCACCGGGCGATACGCCGGGATCAGCGGAGAGTACGAATTCCGCTGGCAGCACCTCGTCACCGTTGACGAGACCTCCGTAGACGGCCGCGCGGTCGATCTGCGCGGCCGCGTGCGATCCACGGGTGGATCGCAGTGAGCGCCGCGTCTGCGCGCTCGTCTCTGTGGATCCAGCGCATGGCGGTGCTGGCGCTGGCGGTGATCATCTGGATCATTCCGCCGCCGGAGGGTCTCACGGTTCCGGCGTGGCGCCTGTTCGCCGTCTTCATCGCGGCGATTGTGTCCGTGATCCTTGGCGCGCTGCCGATTCTCACGGCATCAGTGCTGGCAGTGGCCGCGACGGTCCTGACCGGCCTGCTCACACCCACGCAGGCGTACGCCGGCTTTGCCAACTCCACGATCCTGCTCATCGTCGTGGCCTTCCTGGTGGCCCGCGCGGTGGTGAAATGCGGACTCGGCACGCGGCTCGGCCACCTGGTGGTCAGCTGGTTCGGCCGATCCACACTCGGGTTGTCGTACAGCATCTTCCTGGTGGACGCGGTGATCGCACCGGCGTTTCCGAGTAACACCGCTCGCGCGGGCGTCCTGTATCCGCTGGTTGTTGGCCTCGGCGAAGCCGGTGGCGCGACACCGGGAAACGCCAATCGGCGGAGACTCGGCGGCTATCTGATGTTCTCGGGCATGGTGAGCATCAGCCTGTCGTCCACGCTGTGGTTCACGGCGATGGCCGGCAATCCGCTCGGCGCCGCACTCGCGAAGAACGCGGGTGTCGACATTACTTTCGGTTCGTGGCTGATTGCCGCGTCCGTCCCGACCATCGCTGCGATGCTGATACTGCCGTGGCTGCTGCAGCGCATGATGCGGCCGGAGGTCTCAGCCACACCTGACGCACCGGCGGCGGCGTCGCGCGCCCTCGCGGCGCTGGGGCCACTGTCGCGCGCAGAACGGATCGTCGCGATCACGTTCATCGCGATGGTGGTGCTCTGGGGCGCTGCCGGGTTCATCGGCCTGGACTCCACAGCCATCGCGTTCCTCGGTCTCGGCGTGCTCCTCGCCGCAGGCGTGATGACGCCCGGCGACATCGCGAAGGAGGGCGACGTCCTCGCCACGTTCATCTGGTTCGCGGTGCTCTACACGCTGAGTGGACAGCTGAACGAGATGGGATTCATGGGCTTCCTGGGCCAGCGGATTGCAGGCGCGCTGGGCGGCTACGGCGCCGTGTCGGTCTACCTGATCCTGATCCTGGCCTACGTCCTGCTGCACTACCTGTTCGTGAGTCTCACGGCGCACATGCTGGCGCTGTTCGCGGTGTTTCTGGATGTGGGCGTGCAGCTCGGCGTGCCGGCCGCGCCCCTCGCGCTCATGCTGCTGTTCGCTACTAACTTCTTCTCGCCGCTCGCGCCGCAGGGCGCGAGCTCGAACCTGCTCTTCGTGGGCAGCGGCTATCTGTCTCAGGGCGAGCTGTATCGACTGGGCGCGCTGACGACGGGCATCAGCCTGGTGATCTATCTGCTGTTGGGTACGCCGTGGCTGATGTTCGTGGCCAGGTGAGGCGCCGTGTCGGAGCTGATGGCTACCGCAAGGCCTATGACGGTGGGATTCCATCGGGCCTTCGATCAAGTCGCCGACCAGAGCCCCGCCCTTGAGACTCTGATCGACCTCGGCGTCGCCGTCGTCCTCATAAGCGGCGGCGCAGCGCTTGCTCTGGATGGCGCGCCGAGGCTGCGGCAGCTGGCGGATTATGGGGCTTTTGTTGGGGCGGCCCGCTAGTCCATACTTCGCGCGGGAGCCCCGTTTATGAGAATTCCACCGCTGGCCATGGCGACCGCGATCGCGGTCCTGGGCGCGTCGGCCGGCTCGTCTGCACAACTGAACGATCCGACTCACGAAACAACCACCGCGCCCGTGCCCGGCATGACGCCGGCCGCGAGTCTCTGCCGCATCTCCACCGATGAGACGTACGGGCTGACGCCTGCCAACCCCGTGAAGACGGGCGGCGGCGACATGTACATGGCCTCGCGCCAGGTCAAGTTTCTGAGCGCGCTGCGGGGCCCCGCCGGCGAGGGCACACATTTCAAACGCGGCGGCTCGAACAAGGGGCCCGACGGCACCATCCTCGACATCTATTCGATGGAGATCCTCGGCGGGAAGAAAGTCACGCTCTATGTCGACGGCTATCACTGGGTCGAGCCGTTGGCGCCCGCCGGTTTCCTGTGCGGCGTTGCGATGAACCTGGCGCCGCCGGGGCCGGATGCGTTCGAGACCACGAAGCAGCAGCGCGGCATCGCGATCCAGTTGGGCGAGGCCGACGTCGAGCCGATCTCGCTCGATCCCGACGGATCGAAGAAACACGGCATCGCCTACGACTACATGCGCTTGATAGGACTGGCCGCGCGCGTGGCGAAGGCGGCGGGGAAATCACTCGACGTGAACTCTCTGCCGCGAGAGGTGGTGCAGGCGCGCATGGTGGTGATCGCGACGCCGCTCACCTGCGGCGCGGAGACGATTGCCCCCGAAACCATCACCCTCGCGGATGCGCGGGGCAGTGTGCCGGCGTCGACCGGCAAGGCCAGCGGCGACCAGATCCCTTCGCTCGTGGCGGGTTTGCCTCCGATGCCCGGCGCTGTCGCCGTCGTGTATTCGGTGCCGAACCTCATCCCGGGCGCGCGTACCACGATCCACTACACGAAGCCATGCGAAGGCGTGCAGGACGTGACGCTGCCGGTCAACATCACACAGCCGCGTGTTCTGCGCGAAGCGCCGGCACCCCCGCCGCCGGGCAAGACGCCGCCTGCAGACGGCGGGCGCGTGGTGATGCAGCTGTTTGTCGCGGCCGACGGCACGGCGCTGTTCCCGGCGTTTGTGAGCGGCGCCTTCGAATTCACCGACGCGGCCATCGAATCGCTGAAGGGCTGGCGGTTCGAGCCGTCGCGCATCAACGGCGCGCCGCTGTATCAGCCGGAGAAAGTCATGGTGGTCGTGAAGTAGGAGGCCTTCCGGCCTTACGGCTCGACTTGCGCTTTGCGGATCGCGCGAACCGCCGCATCGGGCCCCGTCCAGCCAAGAATGCGAATGTCCTTGTCCTCGAGGGCCGTCACGGTGAAAAAGAATTGCTCGAGCTCGCGCCGGAGCCGGGCTGTCAGGTCACGCGGCGTCCTCAGGTGCTCGAAGCGCGGCGCTGTTACCGGAATCGCGAGGATGCGATCGTTGCGCTCGCGGCCGCGTCCCCGCTTGCGCTTCTGATCCACCTTGATCAGTGCCACCGCCCGGCAGGGAATTACCACACCGGGAAACGTGGGCGTGTCCCACAGGAGCATGGCATCGAGCGGGTCGCCGTCTGACCCCTGCGTGCCCGGCACAAAGCCCCAATCGAACGGATACGTCACGCCAAGCGCGAGCGGCCTCGAGAGCGTCATCGCTCCTGCCTCGGGATCGAACTTTAGCTTGACGGACGATCCGCGCGGCGATTCGACGACCACGCGAAAGACGTTGGCGCGGACGAAGGCTGACAGCTGATGGAGTTGCTGCGGCACGTGACCTTGCGCTGTCCGGACGGTCAGCCGGCAACCGCGACGAGCTTCTTGTACTCGATCCAGACCGGCACCAGGCGGTCCATCCTGGCGCGCAGCGCGGCCGCGGCCTGCGAGGGCAGCTCGGCAAACGCATCACCGGCCACGCGCGCCTTCGTGTCCGCATCGGCGCGTTCGAGGTCGATCGAGAGCGGGCCATCGATCTTGCCCTGAAAGTCGAGGATGGTCAGCACGCGGTCCACCTTCTCGCGGATGTCGCGGTAGCGCTGCTCCGGCAGTCCGGACGCCGTGGCGCCCGCCGGAATCGTCGCTGTTTCCCACTGGGCCTGAATTGCCTGGCCTCGCTCCTGCGCTGTCGTGGCGGAGGTGGCCTTCTTCTGCGCCGCCTTGACGGCGTCGATCTCGCTGCGCAAGCCCCGCTCGAGCTGATCCAGGTCCGCTTCGGTGAACGTCACCTGCTTCGATCCGGACTGGCCCGCAGGTGTGCTTGCGCTGGAGGCCGCGGCCTGAGAGGTTTCGGCGGCGCCGTTCGGCGCTGCGCATCCGAAGCCGGCCAGCGCAAGCGTGAGTACCGTGATGACGTTCGCTGATGTGGGAGTCATGGTTCTTGTCCTCCAAGCATCGCCGCAGGGTGCCGGCCTGTCAAAACCGCGCCCCTTGACGATAATCGATAAATAGCATATTGATATTCGATATGGTGAAGGTGATGTCCATGTCGAATCAAGCCTCGTCGTCCGCAGCCCTGCCCATTGCTCACGTCGTGCTGCGGATCCTTATTGTGCTCAATTGGCTGATGGCGCCAGTGATCCTGGCGCTGCTGTTCGTGATTCCGAACCGCGAATGGATCATGTCGGCGCTCGATCTGTCGCCGTCCCTCGAGGCTGACCGGGTCGTCTTTGGTCTTCGCGCGGTCGCGGCGCTCGGCCTCGTCACGCTCCCGCTGAACTACGGAATTCTGAAGCGGCTTCTCGCGATGGTCGAGACCGTTCGCGCGGGCGATCCGTTCGTTGCCGCGAATGCCCAGCGCCTGCAGGCGATCGCGTGGACACTGCTCGTGCTGCAGATTCTCAGCATCGTCATTGGCGCGATCGGGAAGAGCCTGTCGACGCCGGATCATCCTGTCCACCTTGATGCCGGCTTTTCGGTGAACGGCTGGCTCGCCGTGCTCCTCACGTTCCTGCTGGCCAGGGTATTCGCGGAGGGCACGCACATGCGCGAAGACCTGGAAGGGACGGTCTGACATGCCCGTGGTCGTCACGCTCGACGATGTGCTGCACGACCGGCGGATGACGCTGACGGAACTCGCGGATCGGGTGGGCATGACGCTGGCCAATCTGTCGATTCTGAAAACCGGCAAGGCGAGGGCGATTCGCTTCTCGACGCTCGATGCGATCTGCGAGGCGCTCTCATGTCAGCCGGGCGACATCCTCCGGTTCGAGAGCCAGTCTCGCCGAAGCGCCGAAGGCGCGGAGGCAGACGAGGGACGCGGCGGACCGCCAGCCGCAAAGAAACGAAAGGCAAGCTGATGAATCACAGAGTCACTCTGACGATCTCGTCGCTGCTGTCGGTCATCCTCTTCTCGTTGCACTGGGCGCACGAAGTCGCCCGAGTGCGATGGCCGCATTGACTCGCTCTCAATGCGTCAATCCGTCAATCCGTCAATTCGAAGAGCGGCGCATCAGGTCTTAACGCAGCCTTCGCAGTTCCACCTCCGACACGATGAACCCGAACCCCGGCCATCCGCCCGCCGTGTTCACCGATCGTTCGAACCACTCGCGCGCCCTCGCCTTGTCGCCCTTGACGAGATACCAGTTGCCCAGACCGTAGGCGAGCGTCGCGATCTGAACATCCTCGGTATCCGCGGCCGTGACCACCGCATCCGGTCCGATCTCTCCTCGATAGAGCTTCAGGCGGCGTGTGTAGGCGTTGTCGATTGGCGGCAATCGTGATTCGGGCTTCGTATCGAGCATCGCTTTCGCCTCCGCACCACGGCCGGCGCGGCTGAGCGACATCCACAACCAGTCAGTGGAACCCGCCAGCTCGCCCGGATCCGGAGCCATGGGTTGCGCCCTGGCAAACGATGCGGCCGCCGCGACGAACTCGCCGCGGATGTATTGAATGATCCCGAGGTGATACCAGATACCGTACATAGAAGGATCGATGGTACTTCCGCGTGTCAGATCGGCCCTGGCCTTGTCGAAGTCACGGACCGACAGATACCGATGCCCGCG
>Ga0190274_10002298_pt1 | contig 11242 bp, 8 predicted proteins | sample Popmic531T_FD_133002 | JGI IMG/M metagenome (GOLD analysis project Ga0190274, IMG submission 133002) | Populus adjacent soil microbial communities from riparian zone of Yellowstone River, Montana, USA - 531 T | ecosystem: Environmental > Terrestrial > Soil > Riparian zone | place: USA: Montana...
CGTTTCGCCGTCGCGGCCGCGCACGATCATGAACGGATCCTTGCCGAGGAACGAATAGCGGCCGACGTGTTCGCCGCCTTCCACACTTTCCAGCAGGAACGCGTAATCGGAGTGCTCGGCGATCTTCAGAAACGCCGAGACCGGCGTCAGGAGGTCCGCCATGATTTCGCGGCACACCGGGACGAACGTCCCCCGCCGCGACAGTTCTACGAACTCTTCAAACGATGTCTGCTTCATATGAATGACCGGGCGTCGTTAGAGCGAATGACCGTGCGTTTCCAGGAACGTTTCGGCGGCGGTCTGCATCACTTCTGTGGGTGCTTCCACGCCCGTCCACCGCTCAAACTGGCGCCGCGCCTGCGCCACCAGCATTTCAAGACCGTCAATCGTCGGGATTCCCAACTCGCGCGCCCAGCGCAGCAGCCGGGTCTCGCGCGGGTGGTACACCAGGTCGTAGACCCGTTTCCCCTGCAGGCTCTCGCGCCCGACGGGTGACTCATCGTTCGGCCACGTGCCGACCGGTGTTGCGTTGACCAGCAGATCCCATCCCGGCGCGGGTGGCCACGGCGAGGAGTTCACGCCGAGCTCAACCGCCAGTTCAGCGGCTCGTTCGGGGCGCCGCGCAGCGATCCGGACGTGGGCGCCGATGCTCTTGAGGGCCAGGGCTGCCGCCCGCGCGGCACCGCCTGCGCCGAGCACTACGCAGTTCGCGCCGTGCAACGTCACGACACGCTCCGCCAGAGGGGCTATGAATCCAGCCAGATCGAAGTTCGTCCCCTCCCATCCCTCGCGAGAGCGGATCAACGTGTTCGCTGCCCCGGCCAACCGCGCGACGTCGTCGAGTTGAACGCCGCACGCTGCCCAGGCTGTCTTCAGCGGCGCCGTGACGCTGGCGCCGTTGACGCCCAGCGCCTCGGCGCAGGCAAGGAACTCGCGGGCATCGGTGGTCGCCATCGGCACATACACGGCGTCGATCCCGAGCGCGCCAAACGCCGCGTTGTGCATGGCCGGCGACGCGGAATGGGCCAGAGGCGCACCGGTGATCGCATAGAGCCTCGTCGACGTGGATGCGTCGCGGATTCGATACTGGCGGTTCAGCACGGCCGCGCTGATTTGCCCAGGCGCCGCGTCCCCGGCGAATGTCCATTCGGCGCCGAACAGCCACGGGCAGATGCGTGTCACTTCGCCGGGCGTCCCCATGCCGATCACGAGACGGTCGCCGACGTCCGTGTCGCGGCGCAGCCGCAGCACATCTTCGAGGGACGAGACGGTGACGGCGACCTTGACGATGGCGGCGGGCGCCGCGTGGCGCATCGCTTCAGCCCTCGACGCCAGGTCGTCAGGGCATCCGCTGAAGTCGTGATGCGACAGGATCAATCTGGTCCGAGAGCCTGAACCGATCGCAGCCCGATCCGCGCGCCACTCGAGGTCCACGAACTCGGCGCCCAGCTCGATGGCCCGGGCGAGCAGCGCGAGGCGCGTTTCCTCGGCACCATCGAACCGGCCACCTTCCCAGGCCGCCCGGCAGGTGACCACCACCGGTAACCGTCGATCGGCCAGCGCGCCAGCGACGTCCACGTCCGCCACCCCATCCAGGCGCAGCTCAACGAGGTCCGCGTCGCGAACCGCGTCGCGCTTGCGGCGCAACTCCGCCATCGTGGCGGCAGTGACGGTTTGACAGATACGTGCCATAGCTCCTGAAACGCAAAAAGCCCCTCCAGCAGAGCTGAAGAGGCTTTGTTCTTGCCCGCGCAGTATGTGTTGTTACTTACTGCGCTCGATCCCCTTCAGCCAGCCGCACAGACCGCCACCACCACGACCAGGTCGCGTAGCGATACGCCGCGGAGCCAAATGAGAACGTCACGAGGAGGTGAGCCTAGCAGACGGCTCCGAGGGCGGTCAAATCGACGCGGACGGCCGTAGAGAGCGACGTGGACAGCGGTAAAGAGCGATCGAACGCCGCGTGCTATAACCATCCTGCGGACACGATCTCCATAAATGCGCGGTTTTCGCCTGCTCGTTTTCCTCTGCATCGCGGTCTCGGCCAGCCTGATCGCTGCGCCTGACCAGTCCGCGACCTTCCTGCCTATAGACGAGGTGCGTCCGGGCATGGAAGGCATTGGCCGCACGGTGTTCGCCGGCGACCAGATCGAAGAATTCAAGGTTCACATCATCGGCGTGCTGAAGAACGTGACGGCGCCGCAGCACGACCTCGTCTTGGCGCGCCTCGAGGGCGGGCCGCTCGAGCGCACGGGCGTGATCCAGGGCATGAGCGGCAGCCCCGTGTACGTCAACGGACGCCTCCTTGGCGCGGTCTCCTACGCGCTCGGCTCGTTTCCGAAAGAACCGCTCGCGGGCATCACCCCCATCTCTGAGATGGTGAATGCCGCGAACATTGGCGCGCCGGCCCGCCTTGCCGGCGACCTGGCACTGACCTGGCCCGCCACGCCTGCACAGGTCTTCGCTGCGCTCGGGCGTTTGTCCGCGCGGGCCGCGTTGGGCGGCGCTCCGTCGTCATCGCTCCGCGTGATTGGGCCCGCCAGCCTCGCCGATCTGGCACCTGCGCTGAGACCTATCGGCGCCGCGATGGTGCTCGGTGGATTCGATCCCCAGCTCGACGGCGAGTTGCGCAGGATGCTGAACGCTTCAGGCGGTCCACAGCAGTCGCGTCCGGCGCAGAACGGTTCGAGCACGGGCCCGTTGCGGCCGGGCGATGCAGTCGGGATGGCATTGATGCGCGGGGATCTGGAGATGGGCGCCACGGGCACCGTGACGCACGTAGACGGCAACCGTGTGTATGCCTTCGGCCATCCCTTCCTCAACATGGGACCGACGACGATGCCGATGACGCGCGCGCGCGTCGTGACCGTCCTGCCGAGCCTCGACTCCTCAATGAAGATCGCGACCCTGGGACCGATGATCGGCACCATCTCTCAGGATCGCTCCACGGGCATCGCGGGTACCACCGGCAACAATCCTCCCGAACTCGATGTAACCGTCACACTGAAGTCCGACCGCGCCGCCGACCGCCGCATGCAGTTCAAGGTGGTGCACGATCAGACGCTGACGCCGCTCTTCGCTTACGTCGCGGTACTGAATGCGCTGGCCGGCTTCGAGCGCCAGTCCGGCGTGCTCACCGTTGAGACGTCCGGCGAAGTCTCGTTCGGCGCCGCGGGCACTGTGACCGTGGACGACGTGTTCTCGGGCGACACGGCAGCCAGCTCTGCCGCAGCGGCAGCCACCGCAGCCGTGGGAATGGCGGCGTCAAACGAATTCCGGCCGGCCCTGGCCGAACGCCTGACACTGACGCTGAGGGTGCGTGAAGTCCACGAATACACGACGATCGAACGCGTCTGGCTCGACACCGTGCGTCCCCGCGCCGGCGCGACGCACGTGCTCAACGTGCTGCTGCGCGACTATCGTGGCGGCACCGAAACGGTGACCATGCCCGTGACGCTGCCCGCGCAATCCACAGGCCCGATCACATTGCTCGTCACCGACGGACCCGGACTGACGTCGCTTGAAGATCGCGACGTGCGTCCCGGACGGCCGACGAACTGGCAAGCCCTCCTGACGAAGATGAACGGCGTGCGGAAGAACAACATGATCTACGTGCGCCTCCTCACGTCGAGTGCAGGAACCGTGGTCGCCGGCGAGACACTTCCGTCGCTGCCGGCGTCTGTCCGCTCCGTGTTCGACGAAGACAAGACGGTAGCCACTGCACCCGTCGCGAAGTCTGTGGTCGGCTCCTGGGAGCAGCGCATGAATCGCATGGTGCGCGGCTCACGCGAGCTGACGTTGAACGTCACCTCACGATGAAAACACTTGTCTGCACGCTTGCCCTGGCCACGTGCGCGGCCGCTGCTGCCCTTGCCGGATCCGGCCCGCTGTTCTGGACGATCGCCACATCCGCAGAATTCCTGAAGGGCACGTCCGACGGTGTGTTCGTGAGCGCCGAAGGCGTGCTTCGGCCCGGGCCTCCGCTCTCGAATCGGCTGACGTCCACGCCCGCGCAGGTGTGGAGCGTTGCAGAGGGTTCCGACGGCACGCTGTGGGCCGGCACAGGCGGAGACGGCAAGGTGTTGCGCCTGCGCCCGGGCCAGCCGGAGGAAGTCGCGTTCGACTCGGACGAAGCAAATGTCTTTGCTGTGGCGGTAGCCGGCAACCGCACGTATGCCGCCAGTTCTCCCGACGGCCGTGTGTATGTCATCGAGGGCACCGCTGCGGCGCGGCCGCTGTTCGACCCGCAGGAGAAGTACATCTGGGCGCTTGCGGTCGACGGCTCTGGACGACTCTGGGTCGGCGCAGGAAATCCGGCCGTGATTTATCGCGTGGATGCGAATGGCACCGGTCAGGCGGTCTATCGTCCGCCGGCGGGTCACGTGGTGGCGCTCGCGCGCGATTCCCAGAACCGGATGCTTGCCGGAACTGAATCACCGGGCCGCGTATACCGTATTGGATCGGACGATCGCCCATTTGCGATGCTCGACTCCGGCCTGACCGAAGTGCGGGCACTCACCACGGGTGCTGACGGCGCGACATTCGCCGCCGCCATGACTCGCGGCGACGACAGCGGCGGCGGATCTGCAGACACTCCGGCCCTCGTGGCTACCATCACTCCCCCAGCGCCTGCACCTGGATCGACATCCACGAGCTCGAGCGCCAAGCGCTCTGTCCTGTTTCGCATCGACGCGAACGGCTCCTGGGAACCGATGTGGGAAACCACGGATCTGATCTACGACCTGTCGGTCACCGAAGACGGCAGCGTGCTGGCAGCAACCGGACCAGACGGCCGGCTGTATCGCATCGAGCGCGGCCGCAACGTGCTGCTGCTCACGGGCGTGGACGCGAAACAGATCACGCGATTTGCCGGCGCAGCAAAAGCGGGTGCGTCGGTGCCGGCGCTGGCCACGGCCAACCCCGGCCGCGTGATGAGCGCGGGTGCGGCCGGCGGGTCAGCATCGTTCACCTCGCCAGTCAAGGATTCGAAGAGCATTGCGACCTGGGGGTTGATCCGCTGGGAAGGGACCGGCGGCGCGACGTTGTTCACGCGCAGCGGCAACACCGACAAGCCTGATGACACGTGGACCGATTGGGCCGGTCCGTATGACCGGGCCGAGGGCCAGGCGATCCAGAGCCCGGCCGCGCGTTTCGTGCAGTGGAAGGCAGTGCTCGGCAGGGGCGTCGCGCCGTCACAGATCACGTCGGTTACCGTGGCGTACCTGCCCCGCAATTCACGGCCGGTGGTGTCGTCACTGACGGTTCATCCACCCGGCGTGGTCTTTGCGCGCCCGTTTTCGAGTGACGACGGCGCCATCGCAGGACTGGACGACGTGACCGCCGACGCCCGGCGGCCACCCGGCGATTCGCCGAACCCCTCTGCGCCCGGCCGGCGCATGTTTCAGAAAGGGCTCCAGACGTTCGCCTGGAAGGCCGAGGACCCGGACGCCGATCGGCTGTCGTACACCGTGCAGTACAGGCGTGAGGGCGATAGCACCTGGCGCGACCTGAAGTCGGGCATGCTCGATTCGATGTTCGTGTGGGACACGACGTCCGTGGCCGACGGCCGCTACGTGATTCGCGTGCGGGCCACAGACAGCGCGGCCAATTCGGCCGATCGTGTGCTGACAGGCGATCGCGAAAGCGATCCCTTCGACGTGGACAACACGCCGCCCGTTGTCACCGCGGAAATCACCCGCAACGGCACCACGATTCGCCTCTCAGTGCGGGCGCGTGATACGCGGAGCCCGATTCAGAAGCTCGAGTACTCGGTGGCCGGCACTCCGTGGCAGGTGGTGTATCCGATGGACGGGCTGGCCGACTCCCCCGACGAGCGTTATGAAATCACGCTGCCGGCAGACACGGACCTGGCCCGCGTGGTGTTGCGCGCTACTGATCTGTTGCAGAACGTGGGTTCGCTGACGCTCGGACGATAAACAGGCTGCTGAAGAACGCAGCCTGAGGATGCAGGTCAGAGGTCAGAGGTTCGGCCACCGAACCCAATGCCGAGCCGAACCTTATGGCGTCAGGCCCTTCGCGGTGACCTCGGTGTTCGTAATGAGGTGCAGGCGATAGACGCGAAGAGCGCCGTAGGGGCCGACCGCGGGTTCACCGCTACGCAGCCGCATGATGTTGTCGAGCAGCCATTCGGTTTTCTTGCGGGTGGCTGCCGACATCGACGTCAAGTCGATCCTGCCGCCGCTCCGCGCCAGCGTGTCGAATAGCGCGTTCACCATCAGCCGTTCCTCGTCGTCGCGGTCCCGGGTGAATACCGAGGGATAGGGCTCACTGGGCTCCGCGCTGGTGGCGAGCTGCACGAGCATCAAATCACGCTGGCCCGGCCCCAGGGGCGCCACTTCGGCATACATCACGCCCGGTGACTCCAGCAGCCTGGTCCCAATCGCGGACAGGGAGTCTGCCTGCGGTGCCGCAGTGCCGAAGACGAGCAGCGCCGAACAGAACACCGCGGACGCGAATGTGGCCGACACGGCGCCGCCGCCAACGATGGCCCAGTGCCAGTCTTCCACCGCACGATTGAGCATCGCGCGCCACGACAGTGCAGACTCGGCGCGGACGCGGGCGACGACACCAGACGCCAGTCCCGCCGGCACGGCCACCGCACTGATCCCAAGCGCCCCGCGCACGGACTCGCCGACCGCGGCACGGGCATGGAGCTCATCTGTGCAGTAGCGGCACGAGCTGACGTGCTCCGACACGCGGCGCAGGTCGTCTCCCCGCAGCTCTCCATCGGAGAACGCGTCGAGATCGTCGCGAATCAGATCGCAGTCCGCGGAAATCATTGGGCTCCAAGCGCCAGGCGCAGCGACTCACGTGCGCGCGCCAGACGCGACTTCACGGTTCCGACGGCAACATCGAGTGACGTGGCGATTTCCTCGTAACTCAATCCGTCAATCTCTCTCAGCACGATGACCGCCCGCTGATCGAACGGCAGGGCGTCGAGCGCATGCCACACGCGGCCCGCCACTTCCCTTTGCTGAAGGACGCGGTCAGGCATCGCGAAGTTCCTGACTTCCGGAAGCTCGCCGTGCGCAGCCGCGTGTTCCTCCAGCGCAACCTGCTGGCTCTTCTTCCGGCGCCTCCACCATCTTTGCCGGTTCGACGCCTGATTTACGACGATGCGGTAGATCCAGGTGCGGAGGGTGGACTGGCCACGGAACTGCGGGAGCGTCCGGAACACCTTCAGGAACACTTCCTGGGCAAGGTCCTGCGCCTCCTGTGGATCACCGAGCAGATGCAGCGCCAGCTGAAAGACCATGCGCTGGTGGTCGGTGACCAGACGGGTGCAGGCCTGGTCGTCGCCGTCGGTGCACTGCTGCACCAACGCCCAGTCGGCACTGGCTGTGCTGTCCCCCCACGCGAGCACTCGCAATGGTTTCACTGAGGTCTCTGCCGCCATGGTAGCACCGGGCCGCACATCCTCTCGCAGGCGTTAGACCCCGGCTGGCGCGCGAAGTTCCCGCATACACTTTTGATTCGTGCGGCGATTCTGGATGGTGGGGCTCGCGAGTCTGGTGGTGGTGGCGGCAATTGCCGCCGGTGCCGTCGGAATCCAACGGCTGTACGCCGACCGCCAGTTCAGCGGCCTCCTGGCCGCGGGCGAACAGGCGCTGGCCGCAGGAGACACCACAGTCGCCATTGAATCGTTCAGCGGCGCACTCGCCCTGCGCCCATCGTCGATGGTGGCGTTCCTGCGCCGCGGCGAGGCGTACCGGAAGCAGGGAGAGTCCGCGGACGCCGCGCGGGACTGGAGACAGGCGGCGAAGCTGGCGCCGGATGCCCCGCAGCCGTTCATGGCGCTGGGCGACCTCTACGATGCGCAGGGAGATTTCCCGGCCGCCGCCGAGTGGTACGGGCAGGCAGAAGATCGGTTGAAGGGCCAGGACCCCACGCTGCTCTACCGTCTGGCGTTGGTGCGTTTCAAGACCGGAGCGCCCGCCCTGGCACTGAAGCCGCTCACCGACGCCGTCGCGAAGAATGAGGCGTCTGCCGACGCGCGATACCTGCTCGGACTCGTGCAACGGGACCTGGGCTATCTCGACGCCTCGATAGCATCGCTCGTGGCTGCCATTGCGATTGACCCGAATTTCATCGCGGCACGTGAGGAGCTCGCTGACGCCTACCGGGCTGCGAAGCGGCCAGTTGACGAGCTCAAACAGCTCCAGGAACTTGCCCGCCTCGACCCGCAAAGCGCGCGAAAAGTCGCAATCGGCTTGGCCGAGGCCGAGCACGGTCAACTGGACAGCGCACTCGGCACGCTGACTCGCGTGTCCGACGGCAATCCGAAAGACGCGCGACTGCAGCTGGCGATCGGACGCGTGCATCTCGCGCGCGCGGAACGGAGCCAGAGCCCGACCGATCCTGCAATTGCGCGAGCGCTGGACGTGATCGGGCGGGCCGTTGCAGGCACGGCGCCGCGCAGCGAAGGGCTCGCCCTCTACGGTCGAGCGCTTTATGTGTCTGGCCGCCACGTGGAAGCCGAACGGGCTCTGCGCGAGGCTGTCTCCACCTCCCCCGTCGATCCCGAAGCCTTCGAGTTTCTGGCCGACGCCGCCGAAAGCCTGCGCCACGACCTGGTGGCGCGTGACGCGCTCATGAACCTTGACGTCCTGCAGGGGGATCTGGCCACTGCTGAAACGCGCGCACAGCGGGCAACCCGCATCGGCGAGTTGTCACTGCGGGCCGGGGACGCGACGACTGCCGTGCAGGTGCTCGGACGCGCGGTGGACGGAGGTCAGACGTCGCCGGCCACACTGGGACTTCTCGCCCACGCGCGGTGGCTCACCGGCGACGCGCAGGGTGCGAGGGAATTGCTGGACCGTGCGCTGACCGCCTCGCCGCGCGATCCAGCACTGCAGCGGCTGACGCGAATCATTCGCTAGCGTTCAGAGACGCGGATCGAGCCGATCCCGAAGCGCGTCGCCCGTAAAATTGAAGCCGAGCACCAGCAGTGCGATCGCAAGGCCGGGCACGATGGTCAGGTGCGGTGCGTCGAACAGATGCGACCGTCCTGCGTCCAGCATCGTCCCCCAGCTCGCCGTCGGTGGTTGAACGCCGAGTCCCAGAAAACTGAGCGACGCCTCGCCGATGATGGCGCCCGCCATGCCGAGGGTCGCCTGCACGCTGACGGCCGAAAACGTGGCAGGAATCACGTGCGCGCGCAACACGCGCGCGAGCGACGCACCCTGGGCACGAATGGCCTGCACGTAGTCCAGCTCGCGGATTTTCAGGACCTGGCCTCGGACCAGACGCGCGTAGCCGACCCATCCGATCGTGACCAGCGCCAGCACCACGTTCCGCAGGCTCGGTCCCAGCACGGCAACCAGCGCAATTGCCAGCAAAATTCCGGGAAATGCGAGGAGCACATCCATCACGCGCCCGATGATGGCGTCCGCCACGCCGCCGAGGTAGCCGGCGAGCGCGCCGATGATGGTGCCGACCAGCGCGGACACGCCAACCACGGACACACCAACGAACAACGAGATGCGCGCGCCCATCAGCAAGCGTGCCAGCAGATCGCGGCCGAGCTCGTCCATGCCGAGCGGATGCGACCACGACGGCCCGTTCAATCGCATCGGCAGGTCCTGAGCGATCGCATCGTGCGGCACGAGCACGGGCCCAATCACCGCGGCAGCGATTGTCAGCAGAATGATGATCGGGCCGGCCCGGCGCGTCACTGGTAGCGAATCCTCGGGTCGATCCATCCGTACACGAGGTCAACGAGCAGGTTCATCGTCACGTAGGTCGTGGCGATAAAAAGGATGCAGCCCTGAACCAGCGGATAGTCGCGGAAACTGATGGCCTGGATCAGCAGACGGCCAACGCCGGGCCACGCAAAGATGGTTTCCGTGATGATGGTCCCGGTAAGCACCGCGCCCAGCTGCAGGCCGATGATCGTGACCACGGGAATCAGGCTGTTGCGTAATGCGTGCGAGATCACGGCGCGCGCGGACGACACGCCGCGCGCCCTGGCCGCCAGCACGTACAGCTCACGCAGCTCGTCGATCAACGTCGCACGGGTCATGCGCGCGAGCAGCGCGGCAAGTGCCCCACCCAGGGTCACGGCCGGCAGCACCAGATGCTGCCACGACCCCGTGCCTGACACCGGCAGCCATCCCAGCGACACCGCGAAGACAATGGCCAGCAGCGGACCGAGCCAGAAGTTCGGCATGGCCACGCCGAGCAGCGAAACGGTGGTGGCCACCTGGTCGACCCACTGCCCCCGATAGAGTGCCCCGAGCACGCCGAGGGGCAACGCCACCAGGATGGAGACGGCCATGGCGGCAAGCGCCAACTGCGCGGTGCGACCGAGCCGCTGACCGATTTCCCGCGCGACCGGCGTGTTGTAGCGGAAGGACGTGCCCAGGTTGCCGCGGACGAGGCCAAACACATACGCCTGGTACTGAACCAGCAGAGGCCTGTCGAGCCCGAGCTTCGTCCGGAGCTCCGCCAGGTCTGCCGCGGGCGCGGATTCTCCGAGCATCGCCTCAGCGGGATCCCCGGGCACGAGGTGGATCAGGGCAAAGACCAGCGTCGCGACGCCCAGCAGCACCGGAACCGTGAGCGCAAGACGTCGCAGGGTGTACGCGAACATGCCCGGCGCGATGATCGCGCAATCGCGACAGCTCAGGCAACTCCTGCGGCGTGCTCATCGCCTGCCAGCCCGAGGCGCCGCAGCGCTTTTGCGAGTCCCTGACGGGTCAGACCAAGGTCATGTGCCGCAGCACAACGGCGGCCGGCGTGCCGTGCCAGCGCCGCAGCGACAAGCCGGCGCTCGAACGCAATCCGCGCGGCCTCGAGGGGAACGATCGCCACGTGATCCGGCTGGGAGAGCTCACCGAGCACGTGCGCGGCGTGGCGGCGCGTAACCCGTCCGTGCACGGGTGCGGCCACGGCCAGCCCAGAGATCACGTTCTGCAGCTCGCGGATGTTGCCCGGCCACGTGTGGCGGCCAAGACCGGCAAGCGCGTCAGCACCGAGCGCTGCACGCTTGCCGGTTTCGGCCATCGCCTTGCGCCAGAACACGTGCGTGAGCAAGGGCAGGTCCTCGAGTCGGTCGCGAAGAGCGGGCAGGCGAAGCCGCACCACCGCCAGCCTGAACCGCAGGTCGTCCCGGAAGCGTCCCGACGCCACGGCTTCGCTCAAAGGCAGGTTGGTGGCTGTCACCACTCGCACGTCCACACGGCGAGGCGCGTTCTCCCCCAGCCGTCGAATCTCATGCTCC
>Ga0190274_10002299_pt1 | contig 11241 bp, 12 predicted proteins | sample Popmic531T_FD_133002 | JGI IMG/M metagenome (GOLD analysis project Ga0190274, IMG submission 133002) | Populus adjacent soil microbial communities from riparian zone of Yellowstone River, Montana, USA - 531 T | ecosystem: Environmental > Terrestrial > Soil > Riparian zone | place: USA: Montana...
CCATGACCGAGACAAGCGGGTCCTGAATATATTGCGACAGGGCCTGGCGGATGTCGTCGGCGAGCTGGGCCGGGGTCTTGCCGACCGCGACCATGTCGGTGATCAACGGCGTGGTGATGCGGCCGTCCGGACGGACCTGGACCCGGGCGCCAAGCTCCTGGTTGCGCCAGACGAAGACGGTGATCTCGTCGAGCGCGCCGATGATGTAATTCTCGCTGACCTGGTCGGTGCCGTTCTCGGCCATGTTGGCGGCGGGAAGGGTCTGGCCGGAGCGCCCCGCGGTGGCGCAGCCCGACAAGGCGATCGCGGTGGCGGTGGCGGCAAGGGCGGCCCAGGACTTGGCGGAGACGCGCATGGTCACTCCTCTTCACTCGCTTCCCGATCCTGCATCGCCTGTCCCGGAGCGGGATGAGGCGCAGGTTCGGGTCTGCTATGGGGCGAAGAGGTAAAATTACCGTTAGGAACAAGCGGCTTTTGGGCCGCGTCCCAAATCGGGACCGGCGCCCGCAAAGGCGTTAATCGCCTCCGTTCACCACCATTTCCAGCGCCGGCTGCTGGGCGAGGAACGCCTGCGGGCTGGCGGAAAGGCCGTAGGCGCCGGCGAGGAAGACCGCGACCAGGTCCCCGACCGCGGCCGGGGGCATCATGACGTCATCGGCGAGGCGGTCGAGCGGGGTGCAGAGGCAGCCGACGATCGAGACTTCCTCCTCCGGCGCGGCGCCGAAGCGGCTGGCGATGGCGGCGGGATAGTTGCGGCGGACGATCTGGCCGAAATTGCCGGAAGCGGCGAGCTGGTGCTGCATGCCGCCGTCGGTGACCAGGAAGGTCTTGCCGTGGCTGACCTTGCGGTCGACGATCCGGGTCAGATAGACGCCGCATTCGCCGACCAGCCAGCGGCCGAGCTCGATGGCGAATTTCGTGCCGCGGAGGATGGCGGGACGGGTCGCGAGGGTCCCGGCAAGGGCGGCGGCGACGGACTCGATGTCGAGCGGCTGCTCGCCGTGGAAATGAGGGATGCCGAAACCGCCGCCGAGGTTCACCAGCGGCGGAGTCGCGCCGATCTCCTCGGAAAGAGCGCCGGCGAGCGCGACGGTGGCGGTCTGGGCGTCGATCAGAGCCTGCGGATCGAGCGCCTGCGAACCGGCGAAGATGTGGAAGCCGCGCCACTCGGCGCCGGCCTCCAGGATCCGCTTCACCAGAGCCGGCACTCGGGCGGCATCGACCCCAAACGGCTTGGCGCCGCCGCCCATGCGCATGCCCGAGCCCTTGATCTCGAAATCGGGATTGACCCGAACCGCCAGGCGCGGACGGCGATCGACTTTGGCGCCGATCGCCAGAGCGCGCTCGACCTCGCCTTCGGATTCGCAGTTGAGGGTTACCCCGGCATCGACCGCGGCTTTCAAATCGCCGTCGCGCTTGCCCGGCCCCGCGAAGCTCATCGCCATCGGGTCGACGCCGGCGTCGAGCGCGATTCGAAGCTCGCCGGCCGAGGCCAGGTCCAGCCCGTCCACCCGCTCGCTGACATGCCTGAGCAAGGGCGGATAAGGATTTGCTTTCATGGCGAAATGCAGGTCGACCTCGCCGAATGCCGCCTTGAAGCGGGCGATCTTCGCCTCGACCAAAGCGAGGTCGTAGACGAACAAAGGCGTGTCGCCGGCTTGGGCGACCAAGGCGTCGGCGCGGCGGCCGCCGATCAGCAGCATATCGTCCGCGTCGGCCGAAAAGCCGGCGGGAATCGGGCCCATCGGCTTGCTCATGCCATCAGCTCGTTCTTGAGCTCGACCCGGTCGAGCTTGCCGTTGGGCGAGCGCGGCAGCTCGTCGCGCCAGATGATCGGCCCGGGCTGCATGAAATTGGGCAATTGCCGCTTGAGGAAGGCGCGCAGCGCCTCTTCCTCGCCATGGCGGTCGGGACGGACGACGAGCGCGATCCCCTCCCCCAGCCTTTGATCGGGATAGCCGAGCGCCACCGCCTCGGTGACCAGGCCGGAGGCGAGCGCCGCTTCCTCGACCTCGGTCGGGCTGACCCGATTGCCCGAAGTCTTGATCATCCCGTCCTCGCGGCCGACGAAATAGAGCAGGCCCTGCTCGTCCCGGCGCACCCGGTCGCCCGACCACACGGCCATGCCGCCGTAGCGGGACGATACGGGGGCGGGCTTGAATCGCTCCGCGGTGCGCGCCGGATCCTGCCAATAGCCTTTAGCGACGAGCGGACCGGCATGGACCAATTCCCCCTCTTCCGCCTCTTTGCCGTCCGCGCCGACGACCATGATCTCGGCGAACGGAATGGCGCCGCCCATCGAATCCGGATGATCGTCGAGCAAGGCAGGTTCGAGATAGGTCGAGCGGAAGGCCTCGGTCAGGCCGTACATCGAATAGATGTCGGCGGCGGGAAAGACCTCGCGCATTCGGCGGACGACCGAGGGCGCCAGCTTGCCGCCGCTGTTGGTGAGCCGGCGCAAGGACAAAGCGGCCTCGGCCGGCCAGGGCGCCTCGATCAGCTGAACCCAGAGCGGAGGAACGCCCGCCAGGGTGCTGATTCGATTGCGTTCGACGGCCCGAATAACGTCGCGCGCGGTGAGATAGTCGAGCGGCACCACCGAGGCGCCCGCGGCCCAGGTCGAGAGCAATTGGTTCTGACCGTAATCGAAGCTGAGCGGCAGCACGGCGAGCACGCGGTCCTCGGCCGACAGGCGGAGATAATGCGCCACGCTGATCGCGCCGAGCCACATATTGGCATGGCTCAGCATCACGCCTTTGGGCCGCCCGGTCGAACCGGACGTGTAGAGCAGAGCCGCGAGATCCTCGGGATCGTTCGAGGATGGCGGCAAGGCTTCGCCGCCGGCGAACAGCCCTTCGCTCTCTTCCTCGTCGAGAACCGCGCACTCGGCGTCGCCGGCTTCGAGGGTTGCGAGCCGGGCCTTGCCGCTCAGCAGCAGGCCGGCGCCGCTGTCGGCGAGGATATGGGCGACCTGCATCCGCTTCAGCAAAGGGTTGACCGGCACGTGGATCAGTCCGGCGCGCGCGCAGGCGAGCGGGAGCAGGCCGGTGAGCCGGTTCTTGGGCAGCCAGGAGGCGACCCGGTCGCCATGAGCGAGGCCCCTGCGCCGCAGCGCGGCGGCGAGAATGCCGACCGCCGCCTCGAGCCCGGCATAATCGAGCGATCCCTCGCGGGTCAGCAGCGCCGGGGCGTCCGGCGCTCCCCGAAGCGTCAGGCGATCGAGCGGATAGGGAGTCGGGTCGGGCGTTTCCAACTTCATTCCTGCTTAAAAGGCGTCATGATAGGACGGTCGCGAAGGGGCATAAAGCGTGACGGTTAACATCGCTTTGTTCGATAATCTGGACTCGGTGGCGCAGGATGCCGGCGGCGCGCTCGATCGCGGCGCTCAGCCGAGCCTGTTCTCGCGCCTCGACTGGTTCCGGCTGATCCACGATCATTGCCCGCCGAAGGGCAGGCTCGCCGTGCTTCGGGCGCGCTCGGCGGAGGCGAGCGCCTGGCTGTTCCTCGCGGCGGAGGGGCGCAACGCCCAGGCCTATGCCGCCTGGTACTCGCTCCGTTTCGACGCGGTCGGCGACCGCCAGCTCGGCGTCATGACGTCACTCGCCGCCGCGGTGAAGGAGAGCGGGATCGCCAAGGTGGAGCTGGCCCCGATCCTCGACCCGAAGCCGCTGAAGAGGGCGTTCCGGGCCGCCGGCTGGCAGGTGTCCGTCACCGAGAAGACCGGCAATTGGCGGATCGCCACCGAGGGCATGGATTTCGAGACCTATTGGGCCTCGCGCCCCGCCCAGCTCAGGAACACCGCCAAGAGGCGCGGCAAGTCGGCCGGGCTCGACATCGACATTCACGACCGCTTCGACGAGCGCGCCTGGGCCGCCTACGAAGCGGTCTATCGGGCGAGCTGGAAGCCCGAGGAAGGCTCTTTCCCGTTCCTTCGGGCCCTCGCCGAGCAGGAAGGGGCGGCGGGCACGCTCCGGCTCGGAGTCGCCCGCAAGAACGGACGGCCGGTGGCGGTGCAGCTCTGGCTGATCGAGAATGGCGAGGCGACCATCCACAAGCTGGCTTATGCGGAGGAGGCCAAGGCGATGTCGCCCGGCACACTGCTCGGCATGGAGATGTTCCGTCGGGCGCTCGACGAGGATCGGGTGAGCGCGATCGATTACGGCACCGGCGACGACGGCTACAAGAAGGACTGGATGGCCGAGCGGCGGCCGCTCTGGCGGCTCGAGGCCTATGATCCGCGGACGTTGCGCGGGCTGATCGGAGCGGCGCGGGCGCGCGCCTCGGCGCTTGTCCGCAGAGTGCGGAGCCGTTAGTCGGCTGTCGTCGACTGACAAAATCCACAGGGGAAGACATGGCGACCGCGCCCGACGATGCCCATGAGGTCGAAAACACCCTGCGCGCGGTGCTCGCCGACGTGCTCGGCCTCGATCCGTCCCGCGTCGCCGCGTTCGACGAGGCGACGCCTTTGTTCGGCGCCCTGCCCGAGTTCGATTCGATGGCGGTGGCGGGCCTGTTGACCGAGCTCGAGGAACGGCTCGGAATCCTGATCGAGGATCACGAGGTCGACGCCGACATGATGGAGACGTTCGGCGCCCTGCTCACCTTCGCCAGGGCCAAGGCGCTCAGGTGAGCGAGCTCGCCTTCGAGCGCTTCAAGGTCAAGGATCGCGAGGAATGGCTGATGCGGATCGGCCGGCCGCATGCGCCGGCGATCCTGTTCGTGCCGCCCTTGTTCGAGGAGATGAACCGCACCCGCGCGCTGATCGCCGCGGCGATGCGGCTGCTGGCGACCAAGGGGCATTGCGCCTGGCTGCTCGACTTGGGCGGAACCGGCGAGAGCGAGCGCGATTTGGCCGACATCGGCTGGGACGATTGGCGTCATGACGTCATTTCCGCGGCGGCTCATATCGCTGGAAAGGCGAAGAAACCGCTGATCGCCAGCCTGCGCGGCGGCGCCCTGGTCGACGACGGGGCCGAAGCGCGCGGCTGGTGGCGGTTCGCGCCGATGGACGGCGCCGCGGTGACCCGCGACTTGGTGCGCTCGGGCCTCGCCGGCGGGGTGGAATGGGCGGGTTATTCGCCGTCGGACGCGCTGAAGGCCGCGCTGGCGGCGGCAAGTCCGGCCGGGGTGGCGCCGCTGCGGACCGCGCGGCTCGCCACCGACCGGGCCGAGGCCGATGCCAGGCTGGAAGGGCCCGCTTTGTGGCGCCGGTCCGAGCCGGGCGGCAGCGCCGAGCTCGCCGAGGCGATCGCCGCCGATGTCGGCAAATGGAGCCGGACATGCGCGGGCTGCTGAGCTTCGCCTGCGCGGGCGCCGAACTGGCCGGCAGCCTCGACGCCGCCGCCGGCGACACCGGCCTGCTGCTGGTCACCGGCGGCAGCCAGACGCGGGTCGGTTCGCACAGGATGTACGAAAGGCTCGCCAAGCTATTGGCCAAGCAGGGCTATCCCTGCTTCCGCTTCGACCGGCGCGGGGTCGGCGACAGCAATGGCGGGGATCCGGGCTTCAAGGGCTCCGGTCCCGACCTCGCCGCCGCCGCGGCCGCCTTCCGGCGCGAGCAGCCCGCCCTTCGGCGCGTCTTCGGCTTCGGGCTCTGCGACGGCGCCACCGCTCTGGCCCTGTTCGGCAAGGCGGCGGGGCTGGACGGTCTGATCCTGGTCAATCCCTGGCTGGTCGAGGCGCAAGCGGACGCGCCGCCGCCCGCCGCGATCCGCGCGCATTATCGGCGGCTGCTGCTGAGCCGCGAGGGCTGGAAGAAAATCCTTTCCGGCGCAATCGATTGGCGAAAATTGCTCAAAGGAGTTCGAAGCATCGCCGCGCGGCAGGAAGGCTCAGCGCTGGCCCGCCGGACCGCGGCCGCGCTGCGCGGCGGCGGCCTTCGCGCCTGGCTGATCCTCGCCGACGGCGACGCGACCGCGATCGCCGCCGGGCAGGAGCTGCGCGCCGCCGCCTTCGACGGACTGATCGAGGGCCGGGAGATCGTCAAAAGCGACTCCCACACCTTCGCCCGTCCCGGGGACGACGCCGCGCTGGCCGCGGCGGTGGCGAGAGCACTGAAGGCGTTGAGCAGCTAGCCGCTCATGCGTCCTGCATTGCCGGCGCCGGCGCCGCCTCGAAATCGGCTTCCGCCAGGAACTTCTCAGCGTCCAGCGCGGCCATGCAGCCCGTCCCCGCCGCGGTCACCGCCTGGCGGTAGATCTTGTCCATCACGTCGCCGCAGGCGAAGACTCCGGGAATGCTGGTGCGGGTGGTGCCCGCCTCGACCCGGATGTAGCCGTCCTCGTCCAGGTCGAGATGGCCCCTGAACAGCGCGGTCGCCGGCGAATGGCCGATGGCGACGAAAGCGCCCTCGGCGTCGAGCCGCTCGACCGCGCCGGTCCGGGTGTCGCGAAGGTCCACCGCCACCAGCCCTTCCGGAGCGCCGCCGCCGACGAACTCGGCCACTTCGCGGTTCCACATCACCTTGATGTTGGGGTGGGCGAACAGCCGGTCCTGAAGGATCTTCTCGGCGCGCAGCGAATCGCGGCGATGGATCAGGGTGACGTCATGGCTGTGATTGGTCATGTAGAGCGCTTCCTCGACCGCGGTATTGCCGCCGCCGATCACCACCACCTTGCGGCCCCGGTAGAAGAAGCCGTCGCAGGTCGCGCAGGCCGAGACGCCCTTCCCCTTCATATGCTCCTCGCTCGGCAGGTTGAGCCAGCGCGCCTGGGCGCCGGTGGCGATGACCAGCGTGTCGCCGAGATAGAGGGTGCCGCTGTCTCCGGTCATCCGGAACGGACGGGCGGACAGGTCGACTTCGGCGATATGGTCCCACTCCATCTTGGCGCCGACATGCTCGGCCTGCTTCTGCATCTGCTCCATCAGCCAGGGACCCTGGATGACGTCGGCGAAGCCGGGATAATTCTCCACGTCGGTGGTGATGGTGAGCTGGCCGCCGGGCTGGATGCCCTGGACGACGATCGGCGCCATGCCGGCGCGGGCGGCGTAGATCGCGGCGGAGAGCCCGGCCGGGCCGGAGCCGAGGATGAGCATTCGGGAGGAGTGGGTGGCGGTCATTGACGCGAGTTAGGTCGCCGCTTTCGCTCACGCAATGGCGCTTTTGCTTCTATCCACAGGCGCTGATAGAAGCCGCGCCGATTCCAAGCCTTCGCCAGAGGACAGCAATGACCGCCAGAGAAAACCCGATCGGCCTCGACGGCTTCGAATTCGTCGAGTTCACCAGTCCCGATCCGGAGGCGATGGCGGGCCTGTTCACCAGGCTCGGCTTCACCCATATCGGCGATCACCGAAGCAAGGCGATCCGCCATTATTGCCAGGGCGACATCCATTTCCTGCTGAACATGGAGCCGGCCGGCCATGCCGACGAGTTCCGCAAGGCGCACGGCCCTTCCGCGAGCGCGATGGCGTTCCGGGTGGCGGATGCGGAGGCCGCGCTGGCCGAGGCGGTAAGGCGCGGCGCGACCGCGACCACGGGCGATCTCGATTTGCCGGTGCTCGAGGGAATCGGCGGCTCCTATCTTTATCTGGTCGATCGGCCGGCGGCCGAGGCGCTCTACCGGAGCGAGTTCGAGACGGTCGCCGAATGCGGCTTCGGCGCGGGCCTGCACACGCTCGACCATCTCACTCACAATGTGAACCGGGGCCGGATGGATCATTGGGCGCAATTTTACGAGAAGGTCTTCAACTTCCGCCAGATCCGTTATTTCGACATCGAGGGCCAGCAGACCGGTCTGCTCTCCCGGGCGATGACCGCGCCCGACGACAAGATCCGGATCCCGCTGAACGAGAGCCAGGACGATTACAGCCAGATCGCCGAATATCTGAAGGAATATAAGGGCGAAGGCATTCAGCACCTCGCCTTCGCCACCGACGACATCTTCAGGACCGTCGACCTGCTGCGCGCCAACGGCGTCAGGTTCCAGGACAGCCCCGAAACCTATTACGACATGATCGACCAGCGCATCCCGGGCCACGCCCACGACGTCAAGGCGATGCGCGAGCGGCGGATCCTGATCGACGGCTCGCCGGAGACCGGCGAAGGGTTGCTGCTGCAGATCTTCACCGAGAATATGATCGGACCGATCTTCTTCGAGATCATCCAGCGCAAGGGCAATGAGGGCTTCGGCGAAGGCAATTTCAAGGCATTGTTCGAATCGATCGAGCTCGACCAGATCAAGCGCGGCGTGATTCCGGCGAAAAGCGACGCCTGAAGCTCAGTCGGAGCGCCGGCCCTCGCCACGGTAATCGAGTCGCCGGGCGTGCAGCGTTCCGCCGGACGGCCGCGAGAATTGCTCGCGCAGCGAACGGGCGAGGCCCTCGAGCGCGTCCTGCAGCTCCGGCGGCAGCGAAAGATAAGCCGACAGCAATTCGCTTGGGCCCCGCTTTAGCCATTCGCCCTCGCTGCGCCGGCCGGTCAGAACGTAGATAATATCGACCTGGGCTTCGGCGAGGCGCGCAAGATAATCGGCGCGCAGCTCGCGCCGGTCATTCTCATAGAGGCTCTGCTTGGGCACGTCGGTGCCCACCAGCTTGGCGAATTCGGCCTGCTTCAGGCCCAGTCTCTTGCGCTCTTCAGCCAGTCTTGTGCCGAAACTCATCTGTTTTGAAAAGTCCTGCTTGACAGCCTAATGGAAAGCGGTGAACAAAGCGACACTGTTTTCCGCCGTAGACCGCATGGCATATGATGAGCCCCTTTGTCGCGCCCAAATGCGGCGTACCTGAATTTGCCCGATTGAGCGCCCCGCCGCAATGCCTTCCGGCCGTGCGCGGACGCGGCCGGTCATGACCTCCCGCGACCACGTCTCCACTTATGCGCCGCGCGAGATCCTTCTCGCCGCCGCGGCCCGGGCCGTGCTGGCCGCCTTTCGCGACCAGCTGGAAGCGCAGCGCCTGCCCGGCCCCGCCACGGCCACCTTGCGGGTGCTGGAGACGGCGCTCGAGCCTTATTTCCTCGACCTGCCCGCGCCCCGCCTGCCGCCGGAGAAATAATCGCTTCCTGCGCCGCGGGGGCGCCGATACAGTCGTGCCCGTCTTGGGAGGGCATATGACCGGAAGCGCGTTGCAGGCTGACGAATCGAACATGGCGGCCTCGCCGCGCTGGGAGGACGACGCGCTCGGCTTCCTGATCGCGCCGGTGACCCCGGCGGAGTTCCTCGATCGTCATTATGAGCGTGCCGCCCTGGTCGGCATCCGCAGCGAGCCGGAGCGCTACGCCGATCTGCTGACGCTGGAATCGCTCGATCATTTCATCAACAGCGCCGACCTGCGCGAGGGGATGATCGACCTCACCAACCATCGCAACCGGATCGAGCGCGACGATTATGTCGGCGAGGACGGCCGGATCAGCCGGGCGACCGTCGCCGAGGAATATCTGCGCGGATCGACGATCATCCTGCCCCAGTTCCACGAATCGACCTTCAACCTCGGCGAATTCTGCCGGGCGCTGGAGGAGCTGTTCACCTGCCACGTCCAGACCAACATCTATCTGACGCCGCAGAGCCAGGACGGGGTCGGCAATCAGGGCTTTCCGCCGCATTACGACAATCACGACGTGTTCGTGATGCAGATTTCGGGAGCCAAGGCCTGGCGGCTCTACGGCCAGCCGGTCGAGACGCCGTTCCGCGGAGAGCGGTTCGAGCTCGGCCGGCACGAAGCCGGCGAGGTGACGCAGGAGTTCACCCTCAAGGCCGGCGACTGCCTCTATCTGCCGCGCGGGCTGATGCACGACGCCGAAAATGTCGGCGACGAGCCGTCGCTGCACATCACCGTCGGCCTGATCACCAAGACCTGGGCGGACCTGCTGCTCGAATCGATCTCCGAGCTGGCGCTCGTATCGCCGGAATTCCGCCGCTCGCTTCCGGCGGGCTTCGCCGGGCGCGAGTTCGACCGGGAGCAGGCGCGCGCCTATTTCGACAAGCTCAAGGCGCTGATCGCCGACAAGGCCGAGATGGACGGCGCCTTCGACCTCCTGGCGGACAATTTCCTGCGCGGACGGCGGCCGAACGTGGCCGGGGTGATCCTCGCCGCCGGCACCGCCAAAGAGGGCGACCGCTATCGGCGGCGGCGGTTCGTGCCGTGGAACGTGGCCGACGACGAAGGCAAGCTGGTGCTGGTCGGTCCCGGCGGCGACCTCGAATTCGCGGCCGAGGACGGCGACGCGCTCGACGTCGCCTTGTCCGGCGCGCCGTTCGCCGCGGCCGACCTCGCTTGCGAGAAGCCCGACGGGCTGATCCGGACGCTCTGGGCGGCGGGCTATCTGGAGCGGATCTGAGGCGCCCGGGCGCGGCAGTGAGTCCGCACCGCCTCGACCAGGGGGAAATCGCCCGCCAGTCGGGCGAGCCGCTCGCCTTCCTCGCAATCGCCGAGCCTGACCACCTCGCCGACCCGCTCGCCCAGGGCGACGCTGCCGGCCTGATAATGGGTGGGCGCCGGCGCGGCTGGAGCGGCGCTCGCGCGCGCGGCCTCGGCCTCGGCGCGGATCGACTCCCGGCTGACCCCGCTCCACCCCGTCCACAGGCTTTCGAAGCCGGTCCGGCCGGCAGCCGCTTCAGGCGTTGCGCGCGCCGCGGGCGCGCTCTGGGCCGGCGCCACGGCGGGCGACAGCAGGAGCGGCCACAAAAGGGCCAAAGGAGTCAGGCGCTTGGGGATCACCCCGCCCCTATAACCCTTTTTGGCTGAACGGGAAAGTAACGGACGTTGGGCCGGTCCGCGGCGCGCCGGGCCGCCGCGGCCGTCACCGGCGATTCATGGAGGATTGGTAGCGGAGGAGGGACTTGAACCCCCGACACGCGGATTATGATTCCGCTGCTCTAACCAGCTGAGCTACTCCGCCCCATCGGGCCGGCGCCGTCAACCGGCGCGACGCGGCGCTATAGGTAGCGCCGCGCCGACGGTCAACTGGAGCGGCGGGGCGCGCATTTCAAGGCCCGGAACCGGCGCCGCGCACTGTCGTTTCGGTCGCAAGGGCCCGGAGACACATCATGGAATTGCTGACCCCGCTCGAGACGATCTGCCGCCTGATCCTCCGCGCCAAGGAGATGGAGGCGCAGGTTCCCGCCCAGGATCCGGACCAGGAGCCGGACAATGTCGACGATTATGACGACGAGGGCGGCGAGGCGCTGTCAGTGCTCGAGGACGAGCTGAACGACGGGGTCGAGGAAGAAGTTCAGGCGATGCTCGACGACCTCGCCGACGACCAGCTCGCCGAGATCGTCGCCCTCGCCTGGGTGGGCCGCGGCA
>Ga0190274_10002300_pt1 | contig 11240 bp, 12 predicted proteins | sample Popmic531T_FD_133002 | JGI IMG/M metagenome (GOLD analysis project Ga0190274, IMG submission 133002) | Populus adjacent soil microbial communities from riparian zone of Yellowstone River, Montana, USA - 531 T | ecosystem: Environmental > Terrestrial > Soil > Riparian zone | place: USA: Montana...
ACGGCGACCTCCGCGTGTTCGATCCTGACGAGGTCGAGCAGATCGGGCTCATCGCGCGTTACCACCGCCAGGCGACGCCCAAGAAGGCCCATCTCGAATTCGGCGCGCTCGACCGCGACGGGCGTCGCACGGTGCGGCTGCTCAGCGCGATGCTGCGGCTCGCCGAGGGCCTGGATCGCAGCCACACCCAGGTCGTCACGGATTTATCGGTGGCCCTGCACAAGGATCGAGTCGCCATTCAACTGTCGGCGCGACGCGACGCGGAACTTGAACTCTGGGCTGCCGGGCGACACGCCGCTCCGCTTGCGGCCTTGATCGAACGGCCAGTGGTCTTTGACGTGGCCGTTGCGCCCGGTGCCGCCCGCAAGGAGGGCGCCTCACATGCTCGACACACTCGCCAGTCCCCACGCGTATCCCGGAAGACTGTTCGTCGTCGAAGGCATCGACGGATCCGGAAAGAGCACCCAACTCAGCCTGCTCGCTAAGTGGCTCGCGGCGAGCGGGTACCGCGTGTTCGTCACCGAGTGGAACTCGTCGGCGCTCGTGAAGGCCGCGACCAAGACGGGCAAGAAGAAGGCGGCGCTGACGCCGATGACGTTCAGCCTGCTGCATGCAACGGACTTTGCCGATCGGCAGCTGTACAACATCATCCCGCCGCTCAAGGCGGGGATGATCGTGCTGGCCGATCGCTACGCCTATACGGCCTTCGCCCGCGACGTCGCGCGCGGAGTCGATCGGCAATGGGTCCGCGATCTGTACAGCTTCGCCGTCCGTCCGGACATGGCGGTGTACTTCCGCGTGCCGATTGACGTCTCGGTGGATCGGTTGCTCGCCCGGCGGGTCAAGCTCAAGTTCTACGAAGCGGGGCTGGACATGGGCTGGAGCAGCAATCCGACCGAGAGCTTCCGCATCTTTCAAGGCCGCGTCCTCGACGAGTACGATCGGATCGTTGACGAGTACGAACTGCAGGTGCTCGACGCCCGCGGCAGTATCACCGAACAACAGCGCGCGTTCCGCGCGCTCGTCTCGGCCAATCTGGAGCAGACACAAGGATGACCTCGCACGAAACCACCGACCGCGGCGCCCATGGCGGCGTCACGCCGGGACACTATTACGGGCACGGCCTGCCCTACCTGCCTCTGGCCGATTACCCTGGCCGGATTATCGCAATTGAAGGAACGGACGGCGTCGGCCGCTCCACGCAGATCCGGCTGCTGCGCGAGTGGCTCGAAGTGCGCGGCTATGGCGTCATTGAGACTGGCTGGACGCGCTCGCCGCTCATGCAGCCGACCATCGACCTGGCCAAATCGAGCAACACACTGAACAAGCTCACGTTCGTCCTGCTGTACGCGTGCGACTTCGCCGATCGGCTCGAGAAGGAAATCATCCCGGCCCTGCGGGCTGGCTTCATCGTTCTGGCCGATCGCTATATCTATACGGCCATCGCCCGGGCCGGCGTGCGGGGTGTCGACAGCCAGTGGATTCGGCGTTTGTACGGCTTCGCCATCGCGCCACATCTGGTTTTTTATCTCAAGATTGATCCGGAGGCGCTCGCGCGACGGGTGCTCGAATCGTCCGGAATTTCTTATTGGGAAGCCGGCATGGACATGAAGGCCGGGGGCGACATTTACGATAGCTTCCGGACCTATCAGCGCCAACTGCTCCGCGAATACGCTGCCATGGCCGACGAGTTCGGATTCCGCGTCCTCGATGGGCGCAAGTCGATCAAGAGCATTCAGGACGAGCTGCGACGGCAGATCGGCGAATTCCTCGAAGAAGATCACTTGATCGCCCCGACGCGGGCGACTCCGTAACACGCAATTTACACGACGGAAACTGGCCGGAAATTGCCGCGGCGCAGGCTGGTTGGTGATGGATATCCGTGTGCCCGTGCGATCGCCCACGGCCGCGATGCCTGCCGCCGTATCCGCGCCGACGACGCCGACCAAGGTCCATGTCGAGCGCCTCAACTTTTATTACGGCGCGAAGCAGGCTCTGCAGGACATTGCCATCGATATCCATGCCAACGTGGTGACGGCCTTCATCGGGCCGTCCGGGTGCGGGAAGAGCACCTTCCTGCGGACGCTCAACCGCATGAACGACATCGTGCCCGGTGCCCGCGTCGAGGGACTCATCGAGATCGACGGAGCGAACATCTACGCACCCGGTACCGACGCCGTTGCGCTCCGGCGCCGGGTCGGGATGGTCTTTCAGAAGTCGAATCCGTTTCCCAAATCGATCTACGACAACGTTGCCTACGGCCTGCGGATCAACGGTCTCGCGCCTTCGCGGCGCGATCTGGACGCGCAGGTCGAAGCCAGCCTGCGAGGGGCCGCGCTCTGGGACGAAGTCAAGGACCGGCTGCATGACTCGGCTCTCGCGCTCTCGGGCGGCCAGCAGCAGCGTCTGTGCATCGCGCGGGCGCTGGCCATCCGGCCCGAGGTGCTGCTCATGGACGAGCCGGCGTCCGCCTTGGATCCGATCGCGACACAGCGCATCGAGGAACTGATTTTCGAACTCAAGCGCGACTATACGATCGTGATCGTGACCCACAACATGCAGCAGGCCGCGCGGGTCTCCGACACGACGGCGTTCTTCTGGCTCGGCCGGCTCATCGAGCACGGGCCGACGGCTCGCATCTTCACCAACCCGAAAGAGACCCTCACGGAAGACTACGTGACGGGACGATTCGGATAAGGCGGACACATGACGACTGAACGCCATGTCAGGCATTTTCAGGACGAACTCAGCGTCCTCAAGACGCGGCTGCTCGAAATGGGAGGCCTGGCCGAGGATCGCGTGCGGCTGGCCGTGCTTGCGCTTGTCGAGCGCGACTTGACCATGGTCGAGCGGGTCCTCGCCCACGACGCCGAAATCAACCAGTTGCATATTGAAATCGACGATCGCTCGTTCAAACTGCTCGCGCTGCATCAACCGATGGCCGTCGATCTGCGCTCGATCGTGTCGGCGGTCAAGATCAATACCGATCTCGAACGCGTCGGCGACCTCGCGGTGAACATCGCGGAGGCCGCCAGCCGGTACCTCCAGCACGCACCCGTCAAGGAGGTCGCCGACATCCAGCGGATGGCCTCAATCGCTCAGTCCATGCTGCGCGACGCCCTCGATGCCTACGTCCGCCGCGACACGGTGATGGCCGGCGCGGTTCTCGACTGCGACGACGAGCTCGACACGCTCAAGACGACGATGTTTCGCGGGATGCTGACGCTGATGCTCCACGATCCCGCCACCGTGGAGCCTGGACTTGAGTTGATCCTGATTTCGCGCCACCTCGAACGCATCGGCGACCACGCCACCAACATTGCCGAAGACGTCATCTTCATGGTGTCGGCGGTGGACGTTCGCCACCACCAGCAAGACCCGCACTGAGAGGACACGCGCCCGGCCTGCCAGGGCGGTACGCGGCGGAGTGTTCACGGCTGCGCGTGAACCTGTAGAATGACGTGATGTCCGAGGCTCCGCTGTGCGTCTGTTGCCGCAAGCGGCCTGCAGAACGTCCCTGGCTCCCCTTCTGCGGCGAGCGCTGCAAGATGCTGGATCTGGGCCGGTGGCTCTCCGGCAATTACCGTGTGCCGGCGGCGCCCGTGAGTCTCGACCCTGACGAGGAGTCGGGCGAAACGTCGTTCGAACCGCAGGAGCCGACCCGGCAGCACGATTGAGTTTCCCGGCGTGAGACGCCGCCAGACCCTATGGCCGACACCCTGACCGTCACCGACAACCGGACCGGCACTGCCTACGAGATCCCCATTAGCGAGGGAGCCATCAAGGCTACCGACCTCAGGCAGATTCGCACGTCGCCGGATGACTTCGGCATGATGACCTACGACCCGGCGTACCAGAACACCGCCTCGTGCCGCAGCCGGATCACCTTCATCGACGGCGACCAGGGCATCCTGTGGTACCGCGGCTATCCGATCGAGCAACTGGCCGAGAAGAGCACGTTCCTCGATACGGCCTACCTGCTCCTGAATGGCGAATTGCCGACTGAGACGCAGCGCGTGGCATGGACGAAGGAAATCGCCTCCCACTCCATCGTGCCGCCCACGCTCGCCCGGTTGATGGAGGGGTTCCCTCCCGATGCGCATCCGATGGGTGCGTTCATTGCGCTCCTCGGGGCACTCTCGACCTACTACCCGGACGCGAAGCACGTGCTCGACGGGGCATGCCGGCATCTCCAGATCATCCGACTCATCGCCAAGGTTCCCGCTCTCGGCGCCTACGCCCACCGGCATCGCGCCGGGCAGCCGTTTGTGGTACCAGACGCGTCGCTGAGCTATCCCGGCAACTTCCTGCAGATGCTGTTCAGGCAGCCGGGGCAGGCCTACACGCCGCATCCGGTGCTCGAGCGCGCGCTCGACGTGCTGTTCATCCTGCACGCCGATCACGAGCAGAACTGCAGCACGAACGCGATGCGCGGCATCGGCAGCTCCCAGGCCGACCCGTACGCGTCGATGGCCGGCGCGGCCGCGGCCCTCTACGGTCCGCTGCACGGCGGCGCGAATGAAGCGGTCCTCCACATGCTGCAGGAGATCGGGTCGGTCGATCACATTCCCGAGTTCATCCGCAAAGTCAAAGGTGGCGACGGCCGGTTGATGGGGTTCGGCCACCGCATCTACAAGTCGTACGATCCGCGGGCGCGCATCATCAAGAAGACCGCGGACGAGGTCTTCGAGGTCACCGGCAAGAATCCGCTGCTCAATATCGCGCTCGAGCTGGAGCGCATCGCGCTCGAAGACGAGTATTTTGTGCGCCGCAAGCTCTATCCGAACGTGGACTTTTACTCGGGACTCATTTATCAGGCGATGGGCTTCCCGGTCGAGATGTTCCCCGTGCTCTTTGCGATCCCACGGGCGGCCGGATGGCTGTCGCAGTGGGACGAGATGCTGCGCGATTCCGACCAGAAGATCGCCCGGCCGCGCCAAATCTACCTCGGACCTGATCGCCGCGACGTGCCGTGAGACAGCCCTGGATTGCCGGCACCATCGTCGTGGCCGCGCTGGTTGCCGGCGCGGCGGTCGCGTGGACCGCGCGGCAGACGGCGGGCCAGGCCGGTCGCATCGCGCAAGTCGAAGCGGCTATGCCGCAGCGTGCCTCGCCGACAACCGGGTTCGACGGCTCGAAAGCCTGGGAGCATTTACGCCAGTTGGTCGCCATCGGTCCCCGCCCCGCGGGTTCGGCCGGCATCCGCCAGGCCCGGGCGTACATCACGCGTCAGCTCGCGGCGATGGGCCTGACAGTGCAGGAGCAGTTGTTCGTTGCCAACACACCGGTTGGCCAGGTGGAGATGGTGAATCTCGCGGTGCGCCTGCCAGGCCGTCAGGCCGCCCGAATCCTGTTCGCCGGACACTACGACACCAAGCTTTTCAAGAACCAGACATTTGTCGGCGCGAGCGACGGCGGGTCGAGCGCCGCGTGGCTCATCGAACTGGCTCGCGTGCTGAAGGATCAGCCGCGCGAGTTCACGACGGAGATCGTCTGGCTGGATGGCGAAGAGGCCTTTTGCGTCGGCTGGACCGATTGCGGCCGACCCGAGTCGCCTGACAACACGTACGGCAGCCGCTATTACGTGCAGGCAGCCAGGAGCGCGAATGCCCTCACGTCGATTCGCGCGATGATCCTCGTCGACATGATCGGCGATGCCGATCTCGGGATTCGGCGCGACTCCAACTCGGCGCGCTGGCTGACCGACATCATCTGGAACCGCGCCGCCTCTCTCGCCTATGGCGGGATCTTCCTCAACGAGAACACCGCCATTGAGGACGATCACCTGCCGTTTGTCGAGGCTGGCGTCGACGCGGTGGACATCATCGATCTGGACTATCCGTACTGGCACACGGTCGATGACTCGCTGGCACACGTGAGCCAGCGCAGCCTGCAGACCGTCGGCGATGTACTCGTTGCAGCTCTGCCCGACATCGAAGCCCGCCTGAAACGTTAGGCACCCGTCCCCAAGGGGTCCTGATCTTCGCCCAGTGAATTCGCTGAAAGAGCGCTTCAACAGGTAGAAGCACGAGAAGATCTTGAGCGCAACGCCTTCGAGGACGCTTGGTCCGCTGAGAAGGTGGACTTGCTGCGGTAGGTCCCTCCCCCAAGAACTTCTCCCGTTCTTCTCATTCTTCTCCCAGTGATGCTCTTGGGCATGCCGTCCACTAGGCGCGAACTCGTTTTCCCGCGGCGCCGGCCGCAACTGTGACCCATCCGGCCGCAAGCACGACAGCCGCCCACATCGACGCGCCCCGAACGCCATCACGCGAGGCACGGGCCATGACCTCGCTCATGACCGGCGCCGGTCCACGGCCAAGTTCGAATTCCGCTTGAAGCTGCAAGTACTCACGCGCCCCACGCGACACGTAAAGATCGAAGAACCCGTTCCAGACCGCGACCGAGAGAAGGAACCAGAAGACGCCGAGCATCACGGTTCGCGCGGAGGTTCGGGGCATGCGCTAGCGTCTCGAACGGTAGAACGTCACGGCGGCAAGCACGAGCGCGAGCAGGCCACCACCGGCAAGAAGGTAATGCTGCGTCGAACCGTGCGGCGCGATAGCCGCGGCCCAGACGAGCGCGAGCGCCACGATGGCGAAGACCACTGACACAACCAGACCGACGAGGCTCGGCGCACCGCTCGCACGACGCGGCGCCGACGGCACGGCCGTCGGCGTGCCGCATCGGTAACAGACGATGGCCTTGTCCGCGATGGTTGCCCCACATCCGCCACACACCATGTCTTGTCCTCGTCTGCCGGCACGTCAGCCGGCGGCTCTGCGCTCTATACTGACCGTCGCATCCGATGATTCCGGTCGGCGACGTCATCCCCTCGCCCACGTCACCACGCGCGACGTTCGTGATTCTTGGCCTCGCTGCGGTCGTCTGGCTGACCACTCGGCTCTTTTCCAGTGATGCGTTCCCGGTGATTCTCACACACGGAGCCGTGCCGGCTCACTTCTCGTGGGTCGCCGCAACTATAGGCCTCGTCGCTCACGACGGCCTGGTGCAGCTCGCCACGAATGCAGTTGTGCTCCTCATCCTGGGTCGCGCGGTCGAGGATCGTCTCGGGCACTGGCGATTCGTCGCGTTCTACATGGTGACCGGGTACGCGGGTACGATGGCGGCCGTCTGGGCCGCTCCCTCATCGCTCCTCCCCGTGCTCGGTGCCAGCGCCGCGACTGGCGGTGTCGTCGGCGGCTATCTCGCGCTATTTCCCCGATCGCGCATCCTCCTGCTCGTCCCCGCCCGAGATGGACTGGACGCCCTGGAGGTTCCAGCCTTGCTGCTGCCAGGCTTCTGGTTGCTGGCGCAGATGATCTGGAGCCTCGGACCGTCGTTCACGGCCGATACGAGCGCCGGCATGGCGGCGCATCTCGGCGGGGCCGCGGCCGGCGCCCTGGCGGTCTGGGTCTTCCGCCAGCCGGCGCGCACGCGTGTCGAGTGGTGGGGCGCCTGAAGTCCCGCGAGGGAATGAGTTACGGTCGCGGCGCGGCGGGTGTCGCGGACTTCGCACGGACTTCGGCGGCGACTTCGGCGAGCTCGGTGGCCAGTTTCTCGAATTGAGCGTCGAAGTCCTGCTGGGTCATGAAGCCCCGGCGGCGCCGCAAATCGTCAATCTGCTCGGTCAGCTCACGCTGGCGCGTCAGCAACCGCTGAATCTCAGGATTGGCCGACGTCGCAACGCTCGGGCCCTCGAAGTACGTCACCGCCGCAATCGCGCCATCCGGCCCCGTCGTCGCCGCATCCCGGCCCTTGCCGTCGCCGTCATCCTCGATGACCGCGGTCTCGGTGGCCATCGTGCCTTTCTGCTCGTAGTACTGCTTCACGCCACCTGATGCAAAGCTGAACGCTTCGAGCAGCGAGATCCGGCCGTCCTTGTCCAGGTCGGCGATGTCTGTGGTGAACGCCTTGATGAAGTAGTCGGGAAACATCGTGTGGAACTTCTGCGAGTAGGTGCTCGTGGCCGTGATCACCACGCGGCCCGGAGCGGTCAATCCCGCAACATAGGCGAAGCTCGCGCTGGTCGTGTCCACGATCGCGACACGGCCCTTGATTGGATCGAGCAGCGCTTTCCACTGGGCGACGTTGAGATCGGCACCGACCAGATTGAATTTGGCATCGGCTCCGTCGCCCCCGCCGTGTCCAATCAAAATCACAATGAGCTGATCGGAGGGCGTCATCGCCGTCGCGATTGCGCCGAGCGCCGCGCGGACGTTCTCAGCTGTTGAGCGCCCTTCGCCGGTCTGGGCCTGGTCGGCGAGCACGACGAGATGCGCCGCATCGTACTTGAAGCGATCGCGCATCAGTCCGACCAATGCGTTCAGCCAGCCACGATGGAGCGCGCCATATTGCTCCTCGCCGGCAGCTCCTTGAATCACGAGCGCGTAGCGCGCGCCGACCTGTGCCGCCGCCGGCTGCACCGCTCCGGCAAGGACTACACTCAGTCCGACCGCGGCGGCCATCCCTCGAAAAATCGAGCCCGACATTCGCACCGGTCAGTTCCTCGCCTTGATGAGCAGATCCTGCGCACGCTCGAATGTCGGCGCGGTCTTCATGGCCTCGAGCGCCTGGCGGCGCGCCTCGTCCTTGCGGCCCAGTCTCAGGAGGGCCTCGCCGGCGTCCGTGTGGGCTTCAGCCGGATTGGTCGCCCCAATCGCGAGGGCAGCCTGAAACTCGACGAGCGCGCCAGGCGCATCGCCCTTTGCCAACAGGCGCCGTCCCAGATTCGTGTGCGTGCCGGCATCGAACGGATCGAGATCGGCGACGAGCCGCAGCGCGAAGTCCTCGTCCTCGGTCGCCTTATCGGCGGCCGCAAGGGCCGCCAGCCGACGCGCGGCGACCACGTTGGTGTGATCGAACTCGAGCAGCGCTCGCCACTCGCGACGCGCACGAGCGGAGTCCTTTTGCGTTTCGGCCATGCTGGCCAACACCCACCGCGGGCTGCCTTCACCGGACGCTTGAGGCGCGAGCGCCGCGGCACGTTCGAGCGCGACACGTGCGGCGTCAAGATTGCCGGCTTGGATCAGTGCCTGGCCCAGACTCAACTGGCTGATGAAGTTGCCGGGCGCGGCGTCCGCACGGGCCTGCAAGGCCGGCAGGTTGGTCTGAGGAATCTCGGGGCCCGGCGGCGTCCGCACCGCCTCCGCCAGCGCGCCGTAGCGCTCGCGCACGAAGGCCTGAAACGAGGCCTCGACGGCATCGAGACTCTGGCCGAACGCCGTGGTAAACGCGTCGGCGTCCTTCGCGCCCTTGGCGTACGCCAGAAGCATCGCGCGCAGGCCGGCGTCACCTTTGAGAGCCTCGAGGTGCTCGACGACGAGCGAGGCTTCGAAGTAGGCGAGCGAGAGCGTCTCCGGATGCTTAAAGGCCTCGGGCAGCTTCTTCACGCCAAAATGCTTGTTGGCGCCGAGCGCGCGAGCGTACTCGAGCGCCATCTCCCGGCCCCACGCGGCCTGCCGCCGATGTTCCTCGTACCCAGAAATGCCCTCGGTGAGCCAGCGCGGAACACGATACTCGGACAACTGCAGGCTGAACACGTGCGCCAGTTCATGCCAGAGCGTCGCGTGCCAGCTGAAATCTCCCTGCGGCCGCGCACGCGGAGAGTCCATCGAAACAACACGGCCAAAGCACGAGCCAAGCGCGCCTTCGAGACCCGGCAGTCCGAGCGTGCGGACGGCGAAGTCATCGTGCTCCGGAAAAATCTCGACAAGAATTGGCCCCTGGGGCCTCAGGCCGTAGCGCACCGTGTACTGAGCGTACGCGGCATCCGCAAGCGGCAGCGCGTAAGCCTGTAGAACCGCCGCCTCTTCCTTGGAGAACTTGAAGATGAAGTCGCCGTGCGGGACCACCACGAACTTGTCCAGGGTGTCGAGCAGATCCAGCAGGTTCTTGGTCATCACGGCGCTCTTGTCGATATCCCACGACGTTTCGAGCGCCACGCGCGCACCCGGCTCGTCACCGGTGCGCATGAGATACAGGCCCAGATCGAACTGCGCGAGCGGATCGTCGCGGTCGGCGGCGACGGCCTTTTTGGCCAGCGCGGCCGCGTCATCGAATCGGTAGGCGCGCGCGGCCTGCTCGCCGGCGTATCGATAGGCCAGTGCTGACACCGGGTTGAGTTCGCGCACGCGTGCCGCCGCGGGCTCAACTGCCGCGACCCCGCCGTCCTTGTAGGCCAGCGCCGCGCGCATCGCAGCCTCTTCGATTGTGTTTGGCTTGACCTTGGCGAGCCGATCGAGTGCTGTGACGACCGGGGTCGAGTCCTCGGACTCGAGCTCCCGCTCCGCCATCAGCAGGAGCAGGTCAGGATGATTCGGCGCCTGGCCGGCGGCCTTGTCCCGCATCTGGGCCGACGCTTCCCCATCTTCATCGGCGAGCGCCCGCGCGATCCCGATCATGGCCGGTACCCAGCGGTCGTCGGCTTCGAGGGCCTTCGTGTAGCTCGTGACGGCGTCGCCCGGGCGATGCCGCTCGAGAAATAGATCGCCCCATTCACTCTGGATGTCGGCCCGGGGCGCCGTGGCAATGCGCTGATAGGCGTCGTTCGCCAGGAGAAACTCACGGGTGCCTCGAGCTGCGCGCGCGAGCCGGAAGTAATCGTCAGTCGTCGGGAACGTGCGCACCGCCGTCAGCCGATCCAGCCGCCGGCGGCCATCGGCAATGTGGCCGGTGCGCATATCGAGCAGGCCCAACTCGAGCGCGGCGTCGCCGAGCGGCGAACGGTCCGCGATCGGCGTCAGCTTCGTGCGCGCGTCGGCGTCCTTGCCCTCGAACAGATCGACGAGGGCGAGTCCGAGCCCACGCACCGATTCGTCGGTGGCCGCCTGCGCCAGCCGCCGCGCCTCGGTGAGGTCGCCGTGACCGAGCGCGATGCGCACCTGCGTCGAGAGGCCGAGAGCCGCGGGAGCAGGTCCACGTCCCTGCGCACCGACCGACACGACGGCAAGAGCCAGCGCGGCGGGCAGAAGACCGAAACGGAGGAAACGCGAGGAGTGAAATAGCATCAAAGTCCTGAGTCCTGGGGTCCTGGGTCCTGAGTCCTGGACCGTAGCCGAGGCGCGGCGAGCGCGGTCGCCTCGCGTAGAGCCCGCTCCTCAATCCGGATGCGAGCCCAGAGCGTCACACCGAACGCGGCGACCATCATCGGCCCGGTGATGACGGCTCTCATCATCATAGCCGTGCTGACCAGCTCACCGACGACGGCAATGTAATTGGGATGCGCCACGTAACGATACGGA
>Ga0190274_10002301_pt1 | contig 11233 bp, 10 predicted proteins | sample Popmic531T_FD_133002 | JGI IMG/M metagenome (GOLD analysis project Ga0190274, IMG submission 133002) | Populus adjacent soil microbial communities from riparian zone of Yellowstone River, Montana, USA - 531 T | ecosystem: Environmental > Terrestrial > Soil > Riparian zone | place: USA: Montana...
CCGCGCTCAGCCTCTCGATCGGGCGGCCGCACTCGAGATCTACGCCGACGTCGAGGATCTGGCGCAGCGGGCCGGCCTGCCGGTGCCGCGGCTGTACCTGATCCCGTCGGAGCAGCCGAACGCCTTTGCGACGGGCCGGAGTCCCAAGCACTCGGCAGTGGCCGTCACCGAGGGGCTCATGCGCAACCTCCCTCGCGAGCAGGTGCGCGGGGTGCTCGCACACGAGCTCGCCCACGTGCTGAACAGGGACGTCCTCGTGACGACGGTTGCCGCCATGATCGGCGCCGCAATCACGGCGGTCGCGCACTTCCTCCAGTTCAGCTGGCTGTTCGGAGGAGACGAGGACGAGAGCCCGCTCGGGTTCGTCGGCACGCTCGCGGCGATCCTGATCGCGCCGATCGCTGCCATGATCCTGCAGCTCGCCGTCTCGCGGCAGCGCGAGTATCTCGCCGACGCGACCGCCGCAAAGCTGCTCGGCGAGGGGCGCCCGCTCGCGTACGCGCTCGAGTCGCTGCAGCGTGGTGTCGAGGCCGTGCCGGTCGCGGTCAACCCCGCGACGGCATCGCTCTACATCGCCAACCCGCTGTCGGGCGCGGGGATGGCCTCGCTCTTCTCAACCCACCCGCCGATGGAGGCGCGGATCGACCGGCTCCGGGCGATCGATCGAGCAGCCGGCAACGTCTGGTAGCACCCTCAGCCGCGCGGCCGTGAGGGCGTCGAGCGACGCCCTCACGGCTTCCTGACCGGGGACTTAGACCACTTCCGCCTCACGCAGGAGTGGGAGGGCTAGTGGTCAAGGCGGCGAAACCGGTCCTGTGGCGGCCACACAGGAAGCGCTCTACCAGGCGCACGACCTCGAGCTGTCCTGGTCGGAGGCGTCGCTGCCCGAGCGCGAGCGGACGAAGCACGTCCACCGCCTGCATCCGTACCTGGGCAAGTTCATCCCGCAGCTCGTCGAGACGCTGCTCGACCGGCACGTTCCCGCGGGCGGGCGGGTGCTCGATCCCTTCGCGGGTTCGGGCACGACGCTCGTGCAGGCGCTCGAGTCCGGGTACGACGCGACCGGAGTCGACATCGCCGGATTCAACGCGCTGTTGGCCCGCGTCAAGACGCGCCCCTACAACCTCGAGGCGCTGAGCCGCGATCTGCTCTGGGCTCATGCTGCGACTGAGGCCTTCGCGCCGCGAGGACGTTATCCGCGCGGTGCCTCGGCCTACGTGCGCGCCTGGTTCGCGCCGGCGGCCGCCGAGGAGCTGCTGCACTTCCGCTCGCTCATCGAGCAGGTCGGCTCGGCGGATGTGTTGCGCATCGTGCTCGCGCGCTCGGCCCGCTCGGCACGGCGGACGGCACACTTCGATCTCGAGTTCCCCCGCGAGCCCCAGCTCGAGCCCTACTGGTGCTTCAAGCATCGCCGCGAGTGCAAGCCCGTCGAGTCGGCCCGCCGGTTCCTGCTCCGCTACACCCTCGACACCCTCGAGCGGATCGAGGCATTCTCGGCCGCCCGCGCCGACGGCTTCGTCGCCCGGGTGCTGCATGGCGATGCCCGCGAGATCGACCTCGAAGGCCCGTACGACGGCGTCATCACCTCGCCGCCGTATCCGGGCCTGATCGACTACCACGAGCAGCACCGCTACGCGTACGAGCTTCTCGGCGTCGACGAGCGCCGCGATCTCGAGCTCGGCCGTCCCGCCCGGGGAACGGGTCGGGCCGCGATCGAGGACTACGTCGAGGGCGTCGCCCAGGTTCTCGCGAACGCGCGCTCGTCCCTCACTCTGCGCGGCCGCATGTGCATCGTCGTGAACGACCGCCGTGACCTCTACCCCGAGATCCTCCACCGGGCGGGGTTGCGTCTCGTCGACCGTCACGAGCGGCACGTCAACCGCCGCACGGGGCGGCGTGCCGGCGAGTACTTCGAGTCGATTCTCGTCGCCGCAGCGATCTGAGGTCAGGGCCGGTGTACTTGACGGCTCGAAGGACGACCTCTGGACGTTGACGATGACCCCGGCCGAGTGCCGCGCCCAGCTGTAGTCGGCGCACTCTCTCCTCAGTCTCGACGCAAAACGGTATGCGGTAGGCCCGTACCTTCGATGGTGTGCTCGCGCGAGCCCTCACCTCTGCCGTCGTCGGCCTGGAGCCGCGCCGCGTGGAAGTCGAGGCGCACCTCGTTTCGGCGCAATTGCCGGCATTCTCGATCGTCGGGCTCGCCGACCGCGCATGCCAGGAGGCGAAGCATCGGGTGCACAGCGGCATCGTCAACGCGAGGCTGCCGTGGCCGGAACGCAACCACATCACGGTCAACCTCGCCCCGGCGGCGCTTCGCAAGGAGGGCTCCGGCTTCGACCTGCCGATCGCGCTTGCGCTCCTCGCCGGCTCGTACCAGCTCTCGCCGGAGCGGCTGCTCGAACATGGCTGCGTCGGTGAGCTCTCGCTCGACGGTCGCGTGCGTCCCGTCGCGGGAACGATCGCCGTTGCGGAGGGCGCGAGGCGCCAGGGTCTGAAACGTCTTATCTGCGCTGCTGAGTCGGCCCCCGAGGCGGCGCTAGCGGGCATCGACGTCATCCCGGTGCACCACCTTGCCCAGGCCGTTTCCTACCTGCGAGGCGAGGAGGACATCCCGTTCGCCGCTCCACCCGGTAGCGACGAGCTCGAGGAGCCGTTCATGCCCGACCTCGCCGAGGTGCGCGGCCAGGAGCGTGGCCGCAGGGCGCTCGAACTTGCGGCCGCGGGGGAGCACAACGTGCTGCTCGCAGGCCCACCGGGAACGGGCAAGACGATGCTCGGGCGGCGGCTGCCGGGCATCCTGCCGCCGCTGACGCGGGATGAGGCGCTCGAGGTGACCCGCATCCACTCCGTCGCCGGCACCTTGCCGGCCGGGCGGCCGATCATTCTCGTGCCGCCGTTTCGCGCGCCGCATCACGGCGCCTCGGCGGCGGCAATCGTAGGAGGTGGTGCTGTGCCGCGGCCCGGGGAGGCAAGCCTCGCGCACAGAGGCGTCCTGCTGATGGACGAGCTGCCCGAGTTTCCTCGCCCGGTGCTCGAATCGCTGCGGCAGCCGCTCGAGGATGGCGTCGTCTCGGTTGCGCGGGTCGGTGGGCATGCGCTCTTTCCGGCGCGGTTCCGCCTTGTTGCAACGATGAACCTGTGCCCTTGCGGCGGGCGCGGCGACCCGGCCGCCGACTGCGCCTGCAGCCCGCAACGGGTCGCCGCTTACCGCGAGAAAGTGTCGCGCGCGTTGCTCGACCGGTTTGACCTCGTCGTCGCGATGCCGCGCCCACGGGCCGAGGAGCTGGCTGCGCCGCCCGGGGAGGCATCTGCTGCAGTGCGCCTGCGCGTGATCGCCGCCCGGGAACGGTTGCGCGACGGAGATGTTCTCCGCCGCACCGAGGCGGCATCGGCACTGCTCGATCGCGCCGTGGAACGGGTTCCGCTCTCCGGCCGTGGGCGGGCGCGCGTGGCCCGGGTCGCGAGGACGGTCGCTGCTCTCGCCGGTGCCGACGCGGTGCTGCCGGAGCACCTGGCCGAGGCGCTCTCCTATCGCTCCCCCGTAGGCGTCGCGGGCGCATGAGCATTCGCAGCATCAGGCGTGGCAGGGAGGGGTATCCGCCGCTCCTGGGGTCGATTCCCGACCCACCGCCGACGCTGTGGCTTCGCGGTGATGCACCCACGGAGCTGCTTGCCCGTCCCGCGGTCGCGATCGTCGGCGCCCGGGCGTGCTCCTCATACGGCCGCTCGGTGGCGAGGTCGCTCGGCCGCGAGCTGGCAACGGCCGGGCTTGTCGTCGTCAGCGGCATGGCGCGGGGGATCGACGGCGAGGCACATCGCGGCGCTCTCGACGTCGGCGGCATCACCGTCGCCGTCCTCGGCTGCGGCATCGACCGTGACTACCCAGCGGCTCATCGCGACCTGGCGGGTCGCATTGTCGAGAAAGGGCTGATCGTGTCGGAGTACGAGCCAGGCATCGAGCCCGCTCCATGGAGATTCCCGGCCCGCAATCGGATCATCGCCGGGCTCTGCGCCGCGACCGTCGTCGTCGAGGCTCGCGAGCGGTCGGGAGCCCTGATCACGGCGGACTTCGCGCTCGAGGACGGACGCGAGGTGATGGTGGTGCCCGGCGAGATCACGTCCGCCGTCTCGGCGGGGTCGAACGCCCTGCTCCGCCTCGGTGCGACCCCGGTCACGGCGGCCGCCGACGTGCTCGAGGCGTACGGGATCGAGCCGGCCGTCGAGCCTGCGGCTGCGGTCGAGGGACTCGCAGGCGACCTGCTCCAGCGGCTTGCCGATGCGCCCGCGAGCATCGACGAGCTGGCCCGGGCTGCGGGCGTCGCTCCGGGCGAGGTGGCGGCGGCGCTGATCGAGCTGGAGCTTGCAGGTCGGGTCGACGAGTCGGACGGGGTGTATCGGGCGACGGTGACGCGGTGACCGGGTGAACGCCGCCAGTACGATCCGCGCGTGCCTCACGACCACCATGGGCTTCGGTGCGGTGTTCCGCGCCGCCGTCGCCGCCTGGCGATCGTCGGCCTTCTCGTCGTCGCGGTGGCCAGCGCCGCGGCGCTGGGTGTCGTCGCTCCCGCGGCGCACGCCGCCGACGACTCCGTGGCGGTCATCGTCGTGCCACCGTTTCCGCCGTCTGCATACGCCGACCGCGGCGCCGTCGGGTTGCTCGTGCCCGGAGCGGGGTCGACTGTCACCCGTGAGCGAGCGCTCGCCTCCCTCGTTCGCGGCCGGGTCGTCTCGTCGCTCGTCGATCTCGACGGTAAACCGGCGATCCAGCTTGCGGACAGCCCGGCCACCACCACCATCTACGTCTCCCTGCCACCGGCGGGGCCACATCACAACGTCACGCGCTATCCCGTCGCCATCATCGGCCCGGGCTACCGCGGCCTGCTCACCTCGGGATCGACGCGCATCGACGGGCTCGTCTCGCTGGCAGACATCGCGCCGACTGCGAACGCGATCGCTGCCGGAGAGAAGCCGCCGATCCGGTCCCGCGCGGACGGCAACGCAGCGGCGGCGCTCGCCCGACTTGACGTGCGGCTCACGCGCGCACACGACGCGCGAACGGGCGCGACGCTCGTGCTCGTCGGTTGGCTCGTCGCATTCGCGGCACTCGGGATCCTCGCCCGCCGGCCACTGGCGGGCCGTGCCGCCGTGCTCGTCGCTCCGGTCGCGCTTGGGACAGCGCTTGTCCTTCGGGCCGTGGGTGTCGACGAGCCCTCAGCAGTGATCGCGATCCTCGCAGTCGCCACGGGCCTCGCCGCGTTCTTGCTCGCGCTCCGGCCCGCGCTTCTCGTGCCCGCGATCGTCGGCTTCCTGGTGTCGTTCCTCGTCGTGCTGGCGTCGTGGCCCGAGGTCAACGCGCTGGCCGCGATCGGCCCGCATCCCGATGGCGGTGGCAGGTTCTACGGCGTCACGAACGAGGTCGAGACGCTCCTGCTCGCACCGTCACTCGCCGCCGCGGCGGCAGCAGGCGTCATCGGCGCCACCGCGATTGGGCTGCTGCTTCTCGTCCTCGTCGGCTGGAGCCGGGCTGGGGCGGACGGGGGCGGCTTGCTCGTGGTCACGGCGGCGTTTGCCGTTCTGCTCGCGGGGCTCACCCGTGCTCGGCTCACGCCCGCGAGGATCGTCCTCGGGGTCGCCGGAGTGCTTGCGATCGGCCTCGTGATCGTCGGCCTCGATGCGCTGCTCGGCGGCTCCAGCCACGTGACCGACGCCGTTGGCGGCGGCCCCGGCACCCTCTTCGACGACCTCGACCGGCGCCTCCGGATCTCCTGGGCCGGCGCAACCTCGGCCGGCCACACGGCGTTTCTCTGCCTCCTGTCGCTCGGAGGACTCGCGTGGCTCGGCATCCGTGGTCGCGAGCGGCCCGCGATCGTTGCCATGCTCGTCGCGATCGGGGTGTCGCTGCTCGTCAACGACACCCCCGTCGACGTGCTTGGCTACGGCGCGCTCGGCTGCCTGGCGCTCACGGCCTGGGCGGAGACACGCTCGGATGAGCCCCTCAGCGAGCGCACTGAGGCTCCGAGCCGCCTTCCAGAGCCACAAGAGCTCCCCGCGCGTTGACCGACAGGTCGAGCCTCACGGTCCCGGCCCGCGGGGTCGTCAATCGCACGGTGCCGTCGTCGCCCCGCGAGAGGCATCCCGCGCCCGTCGTCCAGTACGGCGACCAGTTCGTCGCGATCCGGTAGCTGCCGGGGCGGGCGACTGAAACCGTGATCCGGTGCTGTCCGAAGAGGAGCACCTCGGCGCGGCCCGGCCCGGTCACGATGGGACGCGGCGACGGCACGGCGTAGATCGTCGTGTGCGCGGAGCGGAACACGGGGACGAGGCTGGAGGTTCCGCCGGCGATCAGCGCGGCTTCCTCCTTGGCGCTGTAGTCGAGCGGCGCATCGGGCAGCACGACGTAGCGCACACCGAGCGACCGGAGCCACGCGACGTAGCGATCGCGGTCGAGCTTGGCGTAGAGCAAGTCGTTGCGCGGGAAGTCGTCCTGCCGGAACCAGCCGCGTGCGATCGGAATGCCGGCGGCGGGGAGGTACGCGGCCGGCCAGTGGCCGACGGTGTCGACCGCCTCGACGCGGTACGAGGGGGAGAGGTTCTCGCGCAAGAAGCCGACGGCGGGCGCCCAGTAGGCGGCATTGGCGGCCGGGTCGGCGCTCGTCTTGACGAAGCTCCCCGCCAGCGGGGTGAGATTCCACGCCACCGCCAGCGTCAGCGCGAAGAGCGCGACGGGAAGCGGCCGCCAGCGGCGCAGGGACAGCGTCAGGATCGCAATCGGGATCGCCGCGTACCGAAGCCTCGCGATGTTCTCGCCGAGGCTCGAGGGCACGAGGTACGCGGCCGTGCAGGCAACGAGATAGGCGACGTACATCCAGCGCAGCACGCCGGCGGCGGCGACGCGCCAGGTGAGCACGATCCCGAGGCCACAGAACACGCACGCGGCCGCGAACTCGGGCAGCGAGAACGGAAAGCGGCCGCCGGCGGGAAACAGGCGCAGGAGCAGGAGCTCGACGCCCGCCGCAAGACCGAGCGTCGTCAGCGGGAGGACGAGCTCGGACCGGCGCGGAGCCCGCGAGAGGCCGATCCCCGCGAGGATCACCGCCAGCAGCACGAAGGCCACGGGGCTTGCCGTCAGCACGAGCACCGTCAGCAGTGCGAATCGCCCGCGGCGCCCGGCCTGCAGCGCCCAGAGCGCCAGCAGCGCGAGGGCGATGCCGAGCGCGAACGGGAACGCGCCCGAGAGCACCACGCCCGCCCAAACGACGGCAAAGGAGCGGTTCGACCAGCGCGACGCCGGCCCCCACTCACGCGATGCCACGACCCCGAAGGCCAGCGCCGCCGTTGCAATGCTCGCAACCGCGAGCAGCTTGATCCCGAGCAGCGCGGCGAGCGGGTAATAGAGGAGGCTGTAGGTGACGAAGCTGTAGCGGCCGGCGTACCAGAAGTTGTTCCAGATCCCGAACCCGTGATCCTCGAACAGGCCGCTCTGGTAGAGGTGCGCGGCGAAGTCGCTGCCCGGCGGGCCAAGCCAGGCGAGCGCGGCCGCAAGGGTCGCAGCGACGCCTGCGGCGGCGAGTGCCTCGTGAGGGATCCCGCCTGTTGGGCGGGCAATCTGCGTCGTTGTCGAAGATGCCATCGGCGCCTCGCTTGATCCTATGTCCTCAGCGGCCCGCGAGGCCCGCCTCTAGGATCACGCGATGACGTCGTACTGGCTCAGCGAGCCGTCGCCACCGCGTCCTCAGGCCCACGTCGACGAACCGGAGGTCGTTGTCGTCGGCGGCGGCGTCACCGGCTGCGCCGCGGCGCTCCGCCTCGCCGAGGCCGGCAAGCGTGTCCGGCTCTACGACGGGCGCGGGATAGCCGAAGGGGCGAGCGGCCGCAACGGCGGCTTTGCCCTGCGCGGCATGCCCGCCGCGTTCGACGTCACCACCGAGTCGGTCGGCGACGAGAGCGCACGCGCGATGATGGCGTGGACCGAGCGCGCGATCGACACGATCGAGTCCCTCGCGGGCGATTCGTTTCGGCGGGTCGGATCGCTCCGGCTTGCGGTCGACGAGGAGGAGCGCCACGAGCTGCGGACCGAGTACGAGGCGCTCGTCGCTGCCGGCTTCGGAGCGGAGTGGATCGAAACATTTGAGCCTCCGCTCGAGGGCCGGTTCGCGGCTGCTCTGCACCATCCGCCCGACGGTGTCCTCCAGCCGGCGCGCTGGGTGCGCCGGCTCGCCGCTCTCGCCTCGGAGGCCGGAGTCGAGATCCGCGAGCACACGCGCGTCGCGTCGCTCGACGAGCTAGATGGAGCGACAGTCGTCGTCTGCACCGACGGCTATCCGAGCGGGCTCCTGGGCGAGATCGAGGGGTTGATCATCCCGACGCGGGGCCAGGTGATCGCGACGGAGCCTGTCCCGGAGCGCCTCTTCGAGGTGCCGCACTACGGGAGGCACGGCTTCGATTACTGGCATCAGGCGGAAGACGGTCGCATTGTCGCCGGTGGCTTCCGCGACGTGTCGTTCGACTCGGAGTTCACCGCCGACGAGCAGCTCACCGAGCCGGTGCAGAACGCGTTGCACCGCTTCGTCAACGACCTGATGGGCCGCGAGCTCCGGGTCGACTTCGCCTGGGCCGGCATCTTCGGGATGGTGATGGACTTCCTGCCGGTCGTCGGCCGCGTCCCCGGGCTCGACAACGCCTGGGTGGCCGGCGGCTACTCCGGTCATGGCAACGTGCTCGGCTTCGCGTGTGGCGAGCTTGTCGCGACGGCGGTGCTCGGGGAGAACGAACCGCTGCTGCCGGACTTCGATCCCGTTCGCCTGCTCAACGTCGACTAGTCCCACCATGCGAGCCTTTTGACAGCAGGGCGATGATTTTGCATGATCCTCCGTCATTCGGACAAGGGAGGATCGGAATGAAGCGGCTCGTTCTCCTCGTGGTCTTCGCCGTCTGTTCGCTGGTGGTCGCAGCGATGGAGTCGAGCTCGGAAAGTCGATGCCGTTCGCGTCGGACGCGATCGGAGTGCTCGTGGACGACCTTTCGACCGGCGAGCACGAAATCGTGGTCAGCTGGGAGTCGAGCGACTTCGGCTTCGCCGGCAGCCTGACCTATCTGATCACGGTCACAAAGAAGTAGGGGAAGGCGCGCGCGGTGGCAGGCCTGGCCTGCCACCGCCGCCCAATTTGTCGCTGCCCTCGCCGCGGAGGAGCGGCCGGAATGGTCGCCTGTCGCCCGGCGATCGGTGATGATGAGCGTTCATCGTTCACTATCACGGAGGCGACACGTGTCCGACCACATTTACAAGACGATCGAGATCACGGGCTCGTCGGCGTCGGATCTCGAGGCTGCCATGCGCGCGGCGGTCGCGAAAGCGTCGGAGACGGTCCGGAATCTCGACTGGTTCGAGCTCACGAATGTGCGTGGGCACATCCAAGGTGGCGAGATCGCTCACTTCCAGGTGACCATGAAGATCGGCTTCCGGCTCGATTGAGCGTGCGTGCTGCTCGTCGCTGCGAGCCTGCGTACGTCGATCCGCTGGCGTAGACGCGGCGCAGCGGGTCGGTGCGTTCGGCCGGATTCGCGGCCACGGGCGTGATACTGACCGGTGTGACGAGCTGGCTTGATGACCCGGAGGAGGTCGCCGCCGAATACGCGTCGGAAGAGGCGTTTCGAGAGCGCACGCTTGCGTTCACCGAGCTCCTCGATGGGCCGGACGACGAGGAGATCGTGCGGGCTCGTCTACTCACCACGCGGCCAGGGCGTCTCCTCGAAGTCGGTTCGGGTCTTGGCGACCTCGCCGTCTGGGCGAAGGCCCAGCTCGGCGGCAAGGTCGTCGCCGTGGATTCCTCGGCGCGGATGGTGGAGCTCGCCTCCCGGGCCGGAGTGACGGCGGTTAAGGCTGACATGCGACACCTTCCCTTCGCCGACACGTCGTTGGATTGCGTTGTCGCAACCGCCGTGCTCTACCACGTACCCGACCCGGAGTCGGCCATCGAGGAAGCCGTGCGCGTACTGGACGCCGGTGGATCGTTTCTGGCGACCACCGGCAGCGATGACCAAAGCGACCGCGATCTTGCGTGGGGCTCGCTTTTCGCCGAGGAGATCCCGGCGAGGGCGCCGCTCTCGTTCAGCCGGGAAAACGGGCGCGAGCTCCTGCTCCGGTACTTCGGGGACGTCGAGCAGGTCGACTGCGACGGTGCCCTCGTCTTCCCGACTCGCGAACGGCTCGTGCGCTACGTGCGGGCGCTGCCGCTCGCCAGGGACGCCGCCGCACGCGTCCCCGAGCTCGGCGAGCCCTTCCGTCTCCCGGTGAAGATGACCGTCTTCTACGCAACGATCCCGAGGCGGATCAACGATCCCGACTACGATCGTCCCCCTGATGTCGCACCAGCCTGACCCGGCGCTCCAGCAACTCGAGTCCGTCTACGAGTCAATGATCACGGCGCTGGCCCGCCGGGATATCGCCCTGCTCGACTCGTTGCTCTCAGACGATGTCGAGTTCAGGAGCTACGCCATCGGTGTCCAGCCCATGCGCGGCAAGCGTGAGGTTCTCGAGGCGGTGAAGGCGACGCGAGACCGAATCTTCGACCCGGTCCTGCTGAGCTTCGAGCACCTGGGAGACGGGTGGCTCATCGCGGCCGGCCGGTTGCGGCACACCGCCGAAGGCGGCTGGATGGCCGACACCCGCAAGGCTGCACTCGGACGGGTCGTCGACTCGAAGGTGCACGCGAGCCTCGCATCCTCGACCGCCGAAGAGGCCCGGGCGGAGTTCGAGGCGCGGTCGTCCCTCACCTGAGATGGCGGCACTCAACGATGTCGTCCCTTAACCATGTCGGCGTCCGGGTCGACGACCTCGACGCCGCGATCCGCTTCTACGCCGAGGGATTCGGCCTCGAGCGCATCCCCGCTCCGTCGTTCGGCCCGCCGGTCGTCTGGCTTCGCGCGGGCTCGCTCCAGCTCCACCTCACCGAGACGCGGGTCGCTCAACCGAGCCCCGGGCACTTTGCGCTCGAGGTGGACGACTTCGGTGCCGTTTATCGCTGGGCCACGACTGCCGGTGTGCTCTCGCGTGCGGCTGGCGGCTCGGCGGTCATCGAGCTACCGGGCGGCGAGTGCCAGATGTACCTCCACGACCCGGCCGGGAACGTCGTCGAGGTGTGCCATCCGGACGCTGCGCGGTGGCGGGACGAGATTCCCGGGATCGTCCGACTTGCGGATCTCTACACGCAGAACGCCGACGCGGACAAGG
>Ga0190274_10002302_pt1 | contig 11232 bp, 9 predicted proteins | sample Popmic531T_FD_133002 | JGI IMG/M metagenome (GOLD analysis project Ga0190274, IMG submission 133002) | Populus adjacent soil microbial communities from riparian zone of Yellowstone River, Montana, USA - 531 T | ecosystem: Environmental > Terrestrial > Soil > Riparian zone | place: USA: Montana...
GCCGGGCTCAAGCTGGTCAACCTGCTTCTTCTCCAGGAAGTTTCCCTGCTGGATGGGCATGTGATAAATGCAGGCAGACATGCCCAGAAGGGCACAGGCCAGCACGATTCGTGCGGAAATGGTCTTTATCGGGGCCGTTCGCATGGTTCTCAGCATGGATGTAGAATGCTTCATATTACCTGATGGAGCCCACCCAGTTGGAAGGCAAGGACCTACGTAACGCGGGGCTCAAAGTCACGCTCCCGCGCCTGAAGATCCTCGAGATACTTGAGGGGGGTGGCGCACGCCACAAATCAGCGGAAGACATCTACAAGGCACTGCTGAACTCCAACGAAGATATTGGGCTTGCCACGGTTTACCGGGTGCTTACGCAATTCGAGGCCGCAGGCCTCGTGACCCGCCACCATTTCGAGAACGGGATGGCCGTCTTCGAACTCAACCGTGGCTCGCATCACGATCACATCGTTTGTCTGGACTGCGGCAAGGTCGAAGAGTTCATGGATTCCGGCATCGAAGATCGCCAGGAAGCCATCGCTCGCCAGCACGGGTTCGAGATCGAGGACCATTCCATGGTCATCTACGGTCACTGTCGCAAGGTAGATTGCCCCGGGAAGGCTTCCGTAGCCCGCAAGATCGAAAAGCCCTGATCAGTCTGGCGCTTTCAGCCGGGTTTCACTTCTCGTCGTATTTTCGCGGTATCTGCAGTGGAGCTGGAAGCGGGCGTCGCGAGCATTTCGCGCGCATGGGCAAGTGCCTTCTCGCTGATCTGTACACCGCCGAGCATCCGAGCCAGTTCCCGGACACGTTCTTCACCCGAGAGGTCAACCAGGCTGGTGCGCGTGGTCTTGCCATACGTCAGCTTCACGACGCGCAGGTGATGGTGGCCCTGCGAGGCAACCTGTGGCAGGTGCGTGACGCAAAACACCTGGCCCCGGGCTCCAAGCGCACGCAGTTCCTTGCCAACGATTTCAGCAACCGCGCCACCGATCCCGGCGTCGACTTCGTCGAACACCATGGATCGCACCGCGCCTGCCAGGCAGGCGACCTGGACTGCCAGCGAGAGCCGGGATAGTTCGCCACCCGAAGCGACCTTGGCCAGGGCGCGCAAGGGTTGGCCTGGATTGGCAGTGACGCGAAACTCAACCTGGTCCAGGCCGTGTGCCTGCGGTTCGGTAGAGGCGTGTGGTGCGACCTCGACCTGGAATCGCCCGCCAGTCATGCCCAGCGTCTGCATCCGCGCGCTCAATTCCTTGCTGAAAGTGCGCGCCGTCGTCGTGCGGGAGGCTGAGAGTTTCGTAGCGAGGTCGCGATAGATAGCGAGCGCCTCGGCCTGTTTTCGTCGCATGACGCTGACGTCCTGTTCAACCGTCTCCAGCGCAGCCAGCTCAGCCTGCAATGCCGCCTGGCGTTCAGGCAGGTCGGCAACGGGAATTCGATGCTTGCGCGCGAGGTCCTCGGCAGCCGCCAGGCGCTTTTCAACGGCAGCCTGTCGGGCGTTGTCCAGATCGAGGGACTCGGCGTAGCGTCCCAATTCACGCGCTGCCTCGGTCACCCGGATAGACGCTTCGTCGAGCAGCGTCATTACCGCTCCCAGCGCCGGATCGATCGCCTGCAAGGGACGCAGTGCCGATTGCGCCCGCGCGAGACTGGACTGCGTGGTGTCGCCTTCGCCGTCATACAGCAACTGCGCTGCCAGCTGTGCACCCTCGATCAATTTTCCGCGACTGCCCAGGCGCGCCGCTTCAGCATGAAGGGCGGCAATCTCTCCGGGTTTCAGGGCCAGCGCTGCGAGCTCGGACTCCTGGAACCGGAGCATCTCCAGTCGCGACTCACGGTCCCGCAGCGACGACTCGAACTCCAGTTGACGGTTGAGCAGTGTCAGCCAGTTGCCATGAGCTTCCTGGACCTGAGCCGTGAGAGGTTCGAGCTTCCCGTACATATCGAGCAGTTCGCGCTGTGCCCCGCCACGCAGAAGGGACTGGAATTCATGCTGTCCATGCACATCCAGAAGCAGGCCCACCGTATCGCGAAGCTGCTGCACCGGTACGGCCTGTCCATTGAGATAAGCGCGTGAGCGCCCGTCCTGGCCAATGACGCGGCGGACCAGCAGTTCGTCCTCGGCTTCGATGGACTGTTCTTCGAGCAGGGCGCGCAGTTCCCTGGGGGCCGAACGAATATCGAAGGTGGCAGCCACTTCGGCACGTTCAGCGCCAGCGCGGATCTGGTCCGCGGCGGCCCGGGCGCCACTGACCAGCGTCAGCGCATCCACGATGATCGATTTGCCGGCGCCGGTTTCGCCAGTCAGGACGGTGAGTCCCGGAACAAACTCGAGCTCCACTGTATCGACGATGGCCAGGTCCCGGATCTGAAGGTGCGTCAGCATGATGGGTTCCGGTTACTCAACGTTGAAAGTCCGCGCCGCCCCGGCCCCAATGCAGCTTGGAGCGCAGCAGGCGAAAATAGTCGTAGCCCGGTGGATGCAGCAGGGTTATGCGATGGGCACCAGGGGCAACCTGCAGTTGATCTGCAGGCGTGAGTTCGCCGAACACTACCCCGTCGCAGGTGATCTGCGCCCGGGTGTCGTAACGTTCATGCAGGACCACCGAAATTATGCTTTGTCGTGAGACGACTATGGGTCGGTCTGCCAGGGTATGCGGGCAGATTGGTACCACAACCAGCACGTCCAGGTTCGGATCGACAATCGGTCCGCCACAGGACAGCGCATACGCGGTCGAGCCGGTGGCGCTGGCGACTACCAGGCCATCTCCGCCGTGGCTATTGACGAATCGTCCGTCCACGCGGGTCTCGAAATCCAGGATGCGTCCGGTTTCCCATTTCGCCAGGACGACGTCATTGAGCGCCAGCTGCCGGCGAATGGTTCCGTCCTTGTGGACCAGGCGGGCCTCGAGCAATGGACGGTGATCCGGCTCGCAGCGTCCCGCCAGTGCATCATCCACACAGCGGAGCATGTCCTGCGGCATCACATCGGTCAGGAAGCCCAGCCGGCCGCGATTGATGCCGAGCAGCGGCATGCCGCTGCCTGCTACCAGCCGCGCAGCGTATAAAAGTGACCCGTCGCCGCCGATGACGATACCCAGCTGGGCGCGCGACACCAGTTCCTCATCCTCGACCGGGGTGGCCAGGTCGCCGAGTCTTCCGGATGCCTCGGACTTCTGGACCAGCGTGGTCAATCCTCGAGAACGCAAATGCGGCAGCAAGGCGGCAGCCGTCTCGCCTACCGTCATTTCATCAAACCGCCCCAACAAGGCGCAGGTCTGCACGTTATTGCCCATGTACCGTGCTTTTTAGCATGCCGGCAGGGGAGACCGCAGTGTCGTACTCCAGTGTGTTCGACTGGTCCCTCGTTCGGGGACATAATCCCTGAGGGAAACTCTGCACCGGTTGCGTGGAGCGCGTTATGGACAGGAAGGCTGAATGCAAGGCGCGAGCCGCAGCCCATACCGGGTGTATGGGCAAGGCGAGCAACGCCGCAGTCGGCCTTCCTGTCCATAACCCACGTCACAATCACTGGTTTGCCAACCGGTTACCCCGCGCTTCGAGCGGGGGTGGGCCGGGCGCATTTTTCCTCTGGCGGCGTCGCTCCTCCCTCAGGTATTTCCGATACCTTCGGTCGTCGCTTCTTGCCACAGAAAAAATGCGCCACGGCCGCGCCCACGCAACCGGTGCAGAGTTTCCCTAGCCCATGAACCCGGAAAAACGCGATGAATCCCCCATCGGAGAGCGTGCCCAGCAGTTGCTGAAGGCGCTGATAGAAAGCTATATCCGCGAAGGGCAACCCGTGGGGTCGCGAAGCCTGTCGCGCGATTCCGGACTGAACCTGAGTTCCGCGACGATTCGCAATGTGATGGCGGACCTGGAGGCGTACGGCTTCGTGAGTTCGCCTCACACTTCCGCAGGCCGCGTACCGACCCCGAAGGGATATCGGTTCTTCATTGACACGCTGTTGAAGGTGCAACCACTGGAAACCGCGGCGGCCGACCATATGCGACGCCAGTTCACCTCCGCCGAAGATCCCCGGGCATTGGTGTCCATGGCCTCGCAGTTGCTGTCCAATGTCACGCAGATGGCGGGCCTGGTTTCACTGCACACGCCGAAGGCGGCGTCGCTTACCCATATCGAATTCCTGCCATTGTCCGAACGGCGGCTCCTGGCCATCCTGGTCTTTGATGATCGCGAAGTGCAGAACCGCGTTGTGCAAATGGAGAGGCCGATGCCCGCGGAAGAGCTGCGCCGCGCGGCCGCCGTGCTCAATGAGCAGTTTCGCGGCCAGACGCTGGAGCAGGTGCGCCAGAACCTCATCGACCAGCTTTCCAGCATGCGCGACCTGTTGAACCAGGGCATGGGCGACGCCATCAGCGTTGCGCAGCAGTTGTTTCCCGAACAGGCGCCGCGCCGTGACATGGAACTGGTGATTGCGGGCGAGACCAAGCTGATGGGCTTCGCAGAACTATCGAGTGTCGAGAAGTTGCGCCGCCTGTTCGAGGCATTCAACGAGAAACGCGACATCCTGCAATTGCTGGACTTGAGTCTCAAAGGCCACGGCGTGCAGATCTTCATTGGCCAGGAATCCGGCTACCAGATCCTGGATGACTGCAGCGTCGTGACTGCGCCTTACAGCACTGACAGTGGCGCCGTCGGCGTCATCGGGGTCATTGGTCCTACCCGCATGGCCTATGAGCGGGTAATCCCCGTGGTGGACCTGACGGCCAAGTTGCTCGGCGCAGCCTTGAATTCGCGGCGGTAAGCCCCATTCTCCGGCTCTCTTTGGCGGCCCGCCTCTGAAGAGCTGGCGTATGTTTATGGCATAACTTATTGAAATATGGTGCTTTAATGACCAGTCCAGATCCGGGGCAGCTGCCCGACTCGCAAGAAACGTCCGGGGAAGATGTCGTGGGGCAGGGCGATGAGATTTCGCGCCTGCGTGTCGAACTGGCTACCGCGCAGGAGCTGGTGCTGCGAATCGCTGCGGAACAGGAAAACATCCGCAAGCGCGCAGCGCGGGATATCGAGCAGGCGCACCGGTTTGCGCTGGAGAAATTCGCCCAGGAACTGCTGCCAGTACGGGACAGCCTTGAACTGGCGGTAGCCAATGCAGGCCGGGGTGACGCGGCCAGCCTGGTGGCGGGACAGGAGGCGACCCTGAAGTTGCTGGCGCGCGCCTTTGAGCGATTCTCCATAGTGGGCCTGGAACCGCACGGCGAGCCCTTCGATCCGCAGCGTCACGAAGCCATGGCAATGCGCGATTCGGACAGTGCCGAGCCGCAGTCGGTGCTCGAAGTGGTTCAGCGTGGCTATGAGCTCAATGGCCGCCTGTTGCGACCGGCACGGGTCATCGTTTCCCGCTCGCCGGACACGCCTTGAACCCACGGGCAACCGACCCCAGATACGGGTCCATCTAACTGCTTTTCAACCAGATTCTTTGGGGTAACGAAACATGGGCAAAGTCATCGGTATCGATCTCGGGACCACCAACTCCTGCGTCGCGATCATGGAGGGCGGCAAGCCGCGCGTGATCGAGAACAGCGAGGGTGACCGGACTACTCCTTCGATCGTCGCCTTCACTAAGGATGACGAGGTGGTGGTGGGCCAGTCCGCGAAGCGGCAGGCCGTCACCAATCCGAAAAACACGCTGTTTGCAGTCAAGCGGCTCATCGGCCGCAAGTTCAAGGACGAAGTCGTACAGCGCGATATCAACATGGTCCCATACAAGATCGTCGCCGCGGAAAACGGCGACGCCTGGGTCGAGGCCCAGGGCAAGCCAATGGCGCCGCCCGAAGTATCGGCGCGCGTGCTGGCCAAGATGAAAAAGACGGCCGAGGATTATCTCGGCGAACCTGTGACGGAAGCCGTCATCACCGTGCCTGCCTATTTCAATGATTCGCAGCGCCAGGCAACCAAGGATGCCGGGCGGATCGCTGGCCTGAACGTCAAGAGAATCATCAACGAGCCCACTGCAGCGGCGCTGGCCTATGGAATGGACAAGGCGGCGGGTGACCGCAAGATTGCCGTGTACGACCTCGGCGGTGGAACCTTTGACGTCTCCATTATTGAAATCGCCGAAGTCGATGGCGAGCGCCAGTTCGAGGTGCTCTCCACCAATGGCGACACCTTCCTCGGCGGAGAGGATTTCGACCAGCGGATTATCCATTTCCTGGCCGACGAGTTCCTGAAGGAGTCCGGCGTCGACGTGCGCAAGGATCCGCTTGCCATGCAGCGCCTGAAGGAAGCTGCCGAAAAGGCCAAGATCGAGCTGTCGTCCAGCCAGCAGACCGACGTGAACCTGCCGTACATCACGGCCGATGCGTCCGGGCCGAAGCACCTGAACGTGAAGCTCACGCGGGCCAAGCTTGAGGCGATAGTTGAAGAGCTGGTGAAGAAGACGATGGAGCCTTGCCGCATCGCGCTGAAGGATGCCGGCCTGTCCGCAGGCGAGGTAGCCGAAGTCATCCTGGTTGGTGGTCAGACCCGCATGCCGCTGGTACAGAAGTATGTGAAGGACTTCTTCGGCAAGGAGCCGCGCCGGGACGTGAACCCGGATGAGGCGGTGGCCGTGGGCGCTGCGATCCAGGCGGGCGTGCTGGCCGGTGAGGTCAAGGACGTGCTGCTGCTTGACGTGACGCCGCTGTCGCTGGGCATCGAGACGCTGGGCCAGGTCATGACCAAGCTGATCGACAAGAACACGACGATCCCCACCAAGGCATCCCAGGTGTTCTCCACCGCCGATGACAACCAGACTGCAGTGACCATCCACGTGCTGCAGGGCGAGCGCGAGCGCGCGACTGACAACAAGTCGCTGGGCCGTTTCGACCTGGCGGAGATTGGACCCGCACCGCGCGGCATGCCGCAGGTCGAGGTCACTTTCGACATCGATGCCAACGGCATCCTGAATGTGTCGGCGAAGGACAAGGGCACGGGCAAGGAACAGAAGATCGTCATTCGCGCATCCAGCGGACTTTCGGAAGACGAGATCAAGCGCATGGTGAGCGATGCAGAGGCGCATGCGGCCGAGGACAAGAAATTCCGTGAGCTCGTGGAAACCCGTAATCGCGCGGATGCTCTTGTGCATGCCACCGAAAAGTCGCTGAATGAACTGGGTGACAAGGTGGCGGCGGCGGACCGGGCCACGGTCGAGTCCGCATTGTCGGATCTGCGGACCTCGCTCAAGGGTGACGATCGCGATGTGATCGACCGCAAGGCCGAGGCGCTGGCCAAGGCTGCGTCGGGACTGGCCGCGCAGGCGCAGCAGGCTGGAGCACCTGGTGGTGATCCCGGTACACAGTCGGCCAACGCCGGAGCGACACAGAATGATGATGTCGTCGATGCGGAGTTCGAAGAGGTCAAGGACAAGAAGCGCGGCGAATCCTGACGGTCTTCAAGGGGGAAGGGCCTTTAGGTGGCCGCATCTATGTCGAAAAAAGACTTTTATAAAGTTCTGGGTGTAGCGCGTGATGCGTCGGAAGCCGATATCAAGAAGGCTTACCGACGCCTCGCCATGAAACATCATCCGGACCGCAATCCGGATGACAAGACATCCGAGGATCAGTTCAAGGAGGCAAAGGAAGCCTACGAAGTACTGTCCGACGCCGGCAAGCGGGCAATCTACGACCAGCATGGGCACGCGGGTCTCGACGCACAGCGTGGCGGCGGCGGGCCGGGCATGAATCCGGGCGAAGCCTTCGGCGATATTTTCGGCGATGTGTTCGGGGATATCTTCGGTGGCGCGCGGCGCGGTGGCCGTTCCCAGGTGTTTCGCGGCGCAGACCTGCGCTATGAGCTGGAATTGGACCTCAACCAGGCAGTGTTCGGCACGACGGTGGAAATCGACGTGCCCAAGCTTTCAGAATGCGAAACCTGCAAGGGAACAGGCGCGGCCAAGGGCCATACGCCCGTGCAATGCGAGACCTGTCACGGCAGTGGGCAGGTGCGCGTCACCCAGGGGTTCTTCCAGTTGCAGCAGGCCTGTCCGCGATGTCGCGGCAGCGGCAAGATCGTCAAGAATCCCTGTGACACCTGCCTCGGCCAGGGGCGCGTGCGACGCACGAAGAAGTTGTCCGTCAAGATCCCGGCCGGAGTGGATAACGGGGATCGGGTGCGCCTGGCCGGCGAAGGCGAGGCCGGTCGCAATGGCGGTCCGGCAGGCGACCTTTACGTTGAAATGCACGTGCGGCCGCACGAGATCTTCGAGCGCGAAGGCGAACATCTCTCCTGCGAGGTGCCGATCAGTTTTGGAACGGCCACGCTGGGCGGCACGGTAATAGTCCCGACGCTGGATGGACAGGTGTCCCTGAAAATCCCGGCGGAAACCCAGTCCGGTCGTGTGTTTCGGCTCCGCGACAAGGGCGTGCAGCCAGTGCGAGGCGGTTCACGCGGCGACCTGTTCTGTCGCGTGATGGTCGAGACGCCAGTGAAACTCTCAAGCGAACAGCGTGAGTTGCTGCGAAAATTTGACGAGTCCCTGAAAACCGACGACGGGCGGCACTCACCGCGTGAAGACGGATTCTTTGAGGGCGTGAAGCGCTTCTTCACCAGCGCGGAGAGTTGACCTTGGTTGTTCGCGTCGGGATCGTGGGAGTAGCCGGTCGCATGGGTCATGCGCTGGTGCGTGCCATTGGCTCGACGTCGGGGCTCAAGCTCGTGGCCGCGATTGATCATGCAGCCAGTCCCGCGCAGGGCGAGGATGCCGGCCGGCTTGCCGGGCTCGAACCCCAGGGAGTCATCGTGGGATCAGACCTGCGAAAGACTCTCGGGGCCGTTGACGTAGTCATCGACTTCTCTCGCGCCGATGCGGTCGCGGCCACGGCCGAGATCTGCGCTGCGTCTGGTGTCTCCCTGATGATAGGAACTACCGGACTGGACCCCGCGACCCAGCTGCGGATCGACAAGGCAGCCGAACGAATTGCCGTGCTCGTGTCGGCCAATACCAGCGTCGCGTTGAACGTCCTGGCGGAACTGGTGCGCCAGGCAGCTCGCGCCCTGCCACCGGAATACGACATCGAGATTTTCGAAGCCCATCATCGACACAAGGTGGACGCGCCCTCAGGTACGGCCCTGCTCCTGGGCGACGCGGCCGCGTCGGGACGGGATGAGCGCCTGGAAAGGCCGGTCAACCTGTCCGGTTCCCGGTCGGGCGCGCGCGCTGCCGGCAGCATCGGCTTCTCGGTGGTCAGGGGCGGGGACGTGGTCGGGGAGCACGATGTGCGCTTCCTGGGCAACGGCGAACAGCTACGCCTGTCGCATGTCGCTACCGATCGCGCCATCTTTGCCCGGGGCGCCCTCGCTGCTGCCAGCTGGCTGGTTGGCCGACCGCCTGGGCGATACGCCATGGCTGATTTTTTGTTCAAAAAACAATAGGTTACGAGAAACACTGCCGGGAAAGTCCAAAACGAAAAGCGCGGATGGAAGGCCGAAGTTCACATGGACAGGAACGGGTCTGAACCTTAGAATTTCGCCCGAATCCGTTACATCCAGTTGCGGGTTTGTCCGCGCAAGGCGGGAGGGCGTTCCACAAGAACTCCTCCCGCTTTGTGCATCCGCACCTCGAAAATCGCAAGAACTGCGAGGACTATGCCAGGCCGCCTTAAGACCAGCGGAGGTCGGTGAGTGAGTGTGAGCGCCGTATTGGCTCTGGCAGATGGCACGGTATTTCACGGCCGGTCTATCGGAGCAAAAGGTAATACGACCGGCGAAGTTGTCTTCAATACGTCCATGACGGGCTATCAGGAGATCCTCTCCGATCCGTCTTACGCCCGACAGATAGTCACGCTGACCTATCCGCACATCGGCAACACCGGCACGACGCCCGAGGATCAGGAATCCTCCATGGTGGCGCCGGCAGGTCTCGTCATTCGCGATTTGCCATTGCTGGAGAGCAACTGGCGTTCCAACCTGAGCTTGTCTGCTTATCTTGAGCGGGGCCGGATCGTCGCGATCGCCGGGCTCGACACGCGCAAGCTCACGCGCCTGTTGCGGGAGAAGGGTGCCCAGTCCGGTTGCATCATGACCGGCGACAACGTGGATTCCACGGTTGCTGTGCATGCCGCGCGCCGCTTTCCCGGACTCAAGGGCATGGACCTCGCAAAGGTTGTGTCCACTCGCGAGACCTACCAGTGGAACGACGGCAGCATCTGGCGCGACCCGGACCGCCCTTCGCTGCGTCCCAACCAGCGCCTGCACGTGGTCGCGTACGATTTCGGAATCAAGCGAAATATCCTGCGACTACTCGCGGACGCCGGAACGCGCATCACCGTCGTGCCCGCACAGACATCCGCTGCCGAGGCGCTGGCGCTGCAACCGGATGGCGTGTTCCTGTCCAACGGCCCGGGAGACCCGGAGCCCTGCGACTACGCGATCACGGCCATTCGCGAAATCCTTGAGACCGATGTCCCCATCTTTGGCATCTGCCTGGGTCACCAGTTACTAGGCCTTGCCGCAGGCGCCCGTACGATGAAGATGAAGTTCGGTCATCACGGCGCGAATCATCCGGTGCAAGACCTTCAATCGCGCCGGGTGATGATCACCAGCCAGAACCATGGTTTCTATGTGGATCCCGAGTCGTTGCCCGCGAACGTTCGCGCCACGCATGTTTCGCTGTTTGACGGTTCGCTGCAGGGGCTTGAGCTGACAAACAAGGTGGCGTTCAGCTTCCAGGGGCACCCGGAGGCAAGCCCGGGGCCGCACGACCTGCTGCCCCTGTTTGAACGATTCACGCAGGCCATGATCCGGCGCCTGCAGTTGCAGCTGCGCTCCATGCCACGCGCAACGGAAACCTAAGAAGCCACATGCCACGTCGCAATGACATCAAGAGCATCCTGATCATAGGTGCCGGTCCGATCGTGATCGGTCAGGCCTGCGAGTTCGATTATTCCGGCGCCCAGGCCTGCAAGGCGCTGCGCGAGGAAGGCTATCGGGTCATCCTGGTCAACTCCAATCCGGCGACGATCATGACCGACCCGGACATGGCGGACGCCGTCTATATAGAGCCGGTCAACTGGCGCACCGTGGCCAGCATCATAGAAAAGGAGCGGCCGGACGCGCTGCTCCCGACCATGGGCGGACAGACCGCGCTCAACACCGCACTCGACCTTGTGAGGGAAGGCGTTCTGCGCAAATTCAACGTCGAGTTGATCGCAGCGTCGCGTGAAGCCATCGACATGGCCGAGGATCGTGAAAAATTCCGCAATGCAATGAGCGAGATCGGCCTGGAGTCGCCGA
>Ga0190274_10002303_pt1 | contig 11231 bp, 5 predicted proteins | sample Popmic531T_FD_133002 | JGI IMG/M metagenome (GOLD analysis project Ga0190274, IMG submission 133002) | Populus adjacent soil microbial communities from riparian zone of Yellowstone River, Montana, USA - 531 T | ecosystem: Environmental > Terrestrial > Soil > Riparian zone | place: USA: Montana...
CTTGAATAGTAATAAATCGAAAAGAAAATCCCGGCGGAGAAAAAAATCAAACAGCAAAGCAGGTTCCGTTTCAAGGACATGCACAAATAAAGGATTTAATAGCGAGTATTGAGTATTGAGATTTGAGACAAGTTCTGGTTTCTCATTACTCAATACTCAAATCTCAATACTAACAGGGATTTTTTACTTTTGCCGGCCATCTTACATCTCAATACTCATATCTCACATCTCAAACCTTAAACCTTAATGGCTACCGACAGATTCCAGGCACCTGATTATTATTTGACCGACGAGCTCCTAACAGAAGAACATAAACTTATTCGCAATTCAGTGCGCGAATGGGTGAAGAAGGAAGTGTCGCCCATCATAGAAGATGCCTGCCAGAAAGCTGAATTTCCTAAACAATGGATCAAGGGTCTTGCAGAAATCGGTGCTTTCGGTCCTTACATTCCCCAGGAATATGGCGGCGGCGGATTGGATCAGATTGCCTATGGCTTGATCATGCAGGAACTTGAGCGGGGCGACAGCGGCTTACGGTCAACTGCATCTGTACAAAGTTCGCTGGTGATGTTTCCCATTTTTACTTACGGCAGCGAAGACCAGAGGAAAAAATATCTCCCTAAACTAGCCAGCGGAGAGTGGCTGGGCTGCTTCGGTCTTACAGAGCCGGATCACGGGTCAAATCCTAATGGGATGCTGAGCAACATCAAGGACATGGGTGATTATTTTTTATTGAATGGCTCTAAAATGTGGATCAGCAATGCCCCTTTTGCCCAGGTTGCAGTGGTGTGGGCAAAGGATGAGGAAGGCGTGATACGGGGTTTGATCGTAGAAAGGGGAATGAAAGGTTTTTCCACTCCTGAAACACATGGAAAATGGTCGCTGCGGGCAAGTGCTACCGGCGAACTTGTTTTTGACAACGTGAAAATTCCGAAGGAAAATATTTTGCCGAACGTAAAAGGATTGAAGGGTCCACTTGGCTGCCTGAATTCAGCCCGCTATGGAATCAGCTGGGGTGCCATTGGTGCTGCTATGGACTGCTATGATTCAGCGCTGCGATATTCAAAGGAGCGGATACAGTTCGGTAAACCGATTGCATCTTTTCAGCTCCAGCAGAAAAAGCTTGCAGAGATGATTACGGAAATTACCAAGGCGCAATTACTTACCTGGAGACTTGGCGTTTTGAAAAACGAGCACCGGGCCACGCCTTCACAGATCAGCATGGCAAAAAGGAACAACGTGAACATGGCGCTTCAAATTGCACGTGAAGCAAGACAAATACATGGCGGCATGGGAATCACAGGCGAGTACCCGATCATGCGCCACATGATGAACCTGGAGAGTGTGATCACTTATGAAGGTACGCACGACATTCACCTGTTGATTACGGGGATGGATGTGACGGGGATTAGTGCGTTTGAGTAATAGCGTTATCCGTTATCCGTTAATCGTTATCCGATTGTGTACCGGGGAGCCTGCCTGTTGCAGACAGATAATTTACTTTTCGAATAGAGAATTCGTAACCTGGTTGAAATATTTCTTCGGAACAAACAGCATCCCGAAGCACTCCCCATCTTCTTTTCCCAAATGCTTGTGATGGACTTTGTGTGCTCTTCTTAAGGCAAGCAGGTATCGGTTTTTCGTACGTGAGAAAAATTTCAGCCGTTGGTGTATTACTACTTCATGCACGAAAAAATAAGCGATGCCATAAAGGGTAATGCCGATGCCGATGTACATTTTATAATCTGCACCGTCCATTACTCCGAACATGATAAACAGCCAGCTGGGAATCGCGAAAATCAAAAAGAAGGAATCGTTGTGCTGTAATTTGTGCGGAGAGCCTGTATGGTGATCCTGGTGTACCTTCCAAAGCAGACCATGCATCAGGAATTTATGGCTCAGCCAGGCTACAGCCTCCATGGCGCAAAAGCTTGTGAGGATAATCAATGCGTTAAAAAAAAACGTAGTCATTTCAGGGGCGAAAATACAAACGAGATGTGAGATATGAGTAGTGAGATTTGAGATTTGCATTGCTCACCGAAGCTTTAGCGAAGGTGAGAGATATGAGAAATCCCGGGCTGTTATCTCAATTCTCATATCTCAATACTAATATCTCATATATTTGACGCCCCTCCAAAAAAAAACATACAAATACCAGATTATCCAATGATAAAACAATTCATCAATTGTGTCCTGTTGTTTTCTATAACAATGGTTCTTACTCAATGCAGCGATAGAAAAGGAAAAGAGAGTAGCACAGAAATGGATTCAAACAATCCCCTGCTTCAAAAGTGGACAGGTCCTTACAACGGCGTTCCGGCATTTGACAAAATTAAAACTGCTGACTTCAGATCTGCACTCGAAGCAGGCATGGCAGTAAACAGGGAAGAGATTGACCGCATTGCCGGTAATGAAGAGTCTCCGACATTTAAAAATACAATTGAAGAGTTGGAAAAGACTGGCTTTACCCTGAGAAGAGTCATGTCAGCTTATGGCATTTGGAAGAGCAACCTTGGGTCGCCGGAAATGGATTCTATCCAGGAAGAAATGGAACCCCGGCTCACAGCATTCAATGACTCAATTATTCAGAATACTGCATTGTTTAAAAAAATAGAAACAGTGTATAATGATCCTGCGACAAAAAACCTAAATAAGGAACAGCAGCGGCTTGTGGAACGGTATTACAAAACCTTTGTGCTTGCAGGAGCAAAATTGGATGACGATACCAAATCGAAAGTAGCGGAGATCAATAAAAAACTTGCAGGACTTTTTACCAAATTCAACCAACACCAACTTTCAGACGAAGGCGACAAATATCTTGAACTTACAAGCGAGAAAGATCTCGGTGGATTACCTGAAGACCTGAAGGCTGCTGCGGCTTCTTCTGCAGAATCAAAAAGTAAAAAGGGTTCCTGGATTATTTCCAATACGCGTTCATCAGTACAACCGTTTCTTACGTACAGCAATAGGAGAGACCTGCGCGAAAAGGCATGGAGGATGTTTATTAACCGTGGCGACAACGGAGACGCAAATGACAACAATGACATCATCACCGAAATTTTACAGTTACGTGCACAGCGTGCTTTACTTTTAGGTTACCAGACACATGCCCATTGGCGCCTTGCAGATAAAATGGCAAAGACTCCTGAACGTGCAATGGAATTGATGGAATCTGTGTGGACTCCAGCTGTAGCGAAAGTGAAAGAAGAAGTGAGCGATATGCAGAAGCTTGCCGACAAAGAAGGAGCAAAGATTAATATTGAGCCATGGGATTACAGGTACTATGCCGAAAAAGTTCGCAAGGAAAAATATGATCTCAACCAGGAAGAAGTGAAGGAGTATATGCAGCTTGAAAAACTTCGTGAAGGAATGTTCTATGTTGCCGGCGAACTTTTCAATATGCAGTTTGAACAGGTGAATGATGTACCTGTGTATCATCCTGACGTCCGTGTTTTCAAAGTCACCGATAAAACTTCGAACGATCTCATCGGCTTGTGGTATTTTGATCCTTATGCCAGGAAAGGAAAACGTTCAGGCGCATGGATGAATGCATACAGGGACCAGGAAAAACTGAATGGCAATATCACGACCATCGTTTCAAACAACTGTAACTTTATTAAAGGCAAAGAAGGCGAACCAGTGCTCATCTCATTTGATGATGCCACTACATTGTTCCATGAATTTGGACATGCATTGCATGGACTAAGTTCGAAGGTTACGTATCCTACATTGTCAGGTACCAACGTTGCAACTGATTATGTTGAATTTCCTTCGCAGCTCCTCGAACGCTGGCTCATCACGCCTCCTGTACTTCAGAAATTTGCATTGCATTACAAAACAGGTCAGCCGTTGCCGCAATCGCTCGTCGACAAAATCAATAACTCTTCGAAGTTCAACAAAGGTTTTTCAACTGTAGAAGCGGTGGCGAGTGCACTGGTTGATATGAAGATCCATCTGGCAGGAAATGTCCGCATTGATCCGGATTCATTCGAGCGTGCAACGCTAACGGCGATCAATACGCCTTCTGAAATCGTGATGCGTCACAGGCTTCCGCAATTCGGTCATATTTTTTCCGACGACGGTTACTCTGCAGGTTATTATAGCTATTTGTGGAGTGATGTGTTGAGTGCCGATGCATATTCTGCTTTTACTGAAGCAGGCGGACCTTACGATAAAGCAGTTGCAAAACGTCTTTCTGATAATGTGTTCAGCGTTGGTGGAACGGTTGATGAAGCGGAAGCTTATAAGGCATTTCGCGGACGGGAACCGAACAGTGATGCGCTTATGAAGAGCCGAGGATTTACTTTGCCTGCAAAAAACTAAGCAGTTCGTGTTTAATGGATTTACACTTTGTGTTTCTTAGAGTCTTAGTGCCTTAGTGGCGAGATTCGAGTTCCACAAATTAAAACTTGAACTGGAAGGACGGTTTTACAATGAAATAGTAAATGCCGGGCTTATCATGGTAATTTAATCGCCAGGTAAAGTCGATGCGCGAAATTCTTAAAATGTTTTCGATGCCAAAACCAGCTTCCGTATAGGGTTTATCCAAATATCCAATTCCTGCAGGAACCGGGTAGCCGCTGTTTTTATTTTTATCCGAAAGCGACCCTTCGTACATCTTCACAAAAATAAATTCCCTCCATTTCAGCTTGCGTATAAGCGGGATCCAGTTGAAAAGCAATCCTTCAAAATGTTGTTCCGCCATGAGGCTTGCATACTGGTCGCTCACAAACTCCAGGTAATTCATGAGGTTGAATGCAGTTTCATCGTTCAGGATAATCTGGTTTGCAACCGGTGTTTCGAGAAATACACAGGGAAGTGTACCGAAAGTTTTTCCAAATTCCGCCCGCAGCATTAAATAGCCGGCCTTTCGTGTACGCAATCTTTCTTCAACACGTAATTTTATTTTTTTTGTTTCAAATTCTCCTCCCAGTTCTTTTATGCCCTGGAAATAACTTAAGCTGACAACAGGGTATTTCGGAAAATAAAGTCCGCGCAATTCATCCTTGTAGTTAGCCGAGAGTTTTCGTTCTCCAAAAGCATAGCGAAATGAAAGTTCAAAGCCGGACATCGTCAGACTCTTTGCTGTATCTGCAACCTGGTCTCCTTCCAACTTGCTGTAAGCAAAATCACCGAATGGTTTCCATTGTTCCTGGCTTACTGTGAGTCGTGTGGTAAAACCTGTCATCCATTGCTGCTCGAAAAATCCTGCGGTTTCTTTCACCATGTCAGCATACACCAGCGGTGCCGTACTAAGTGATGAAAGAATAATATTATCGAGCGGCAATGCTTTCATGCTGTATCCCGGTTGCACAATGTCTTCTTTCAATTTTCCTCCGATCGTGGAGCGGTTGCTCTGATGCTGATAAAAAGCATACGATGCCTGAACGAGATATTTTGTCTGTTCATCCTTTGTTCCGTAGGCGAGATAGGTTTTGAAGTCAAGCCTATCATTCATCAAATCCCTTCCCCGTAGTCCGAGCTTCAGCCGGTTTCCTTCAATCCTGTTGTAGCTGTAAAAAGTATAGAAATCGCCGAGGTCAATTTCGCCAACCGGAAGCCATCCTGTTGTGATTACGTTCAATGCATTTTTCAACCGCACATACTTCGGAGTTTTTTCAAGCGTATCGATCATGGTGAAAACACTTTGTTCCTGTTTTGTAAGCGTATCCCTGCGTGCATCATTCCAGTATTCTTCAGTGCGGATTGAAGCACTGTCTTCAAAAGTTACGATATCCAGTCTCCTGTAAAATTTGTCATCACGAGTTTGGTTCACATTGTAGTTTCTGTACGTGGAAGTCTTTCTTCCGAAAAATCCTGTCAGCTCTTTTGAATTTTCCGCCACGGTAAAGTCTGCAATCACCTGGCTCTTCATCATCATACTATGATTACCGTCCACCTTGTCGTATTCCTGCCTGATCCAATAGTTACGGACAAAATTCACATTTGCGGAAATCGAAAATGAAAGGTCTATTTGTTTTACTGACCATGTAGAATCCTCTATGTACATCTCGCCTGTAAATGCGACATCTGTTTTTAATTTCGGATGGAAGCTGATATGGTAACAGTGGCTGCCTTTGAACTCTATGCTGTCGAGGAGCATGAATTTGTAATTCGATTTATAATTATCACTTAACGGGCTGGGAAAATTTTTGTCCAGGATCTGAACATAGTCATTGTAAATATTCGGAGTGAGGTACATGTCCTGAGCGAACTGTACGATCTTCGGTCCTTTCAATCCAACCGCGCGCCGGCCTTTCACAACTTCTTTCAGCACAGGCGGATTTTTCCTGTAATAAAAATCGCTCAGGGATTCATTGAACAGGATGGGTAAATAAGGGATGCTGTCGGAAGTTGTATCTGTATTGTCAAAAATAAAACTGAAGGACCGAAGGAAAATATTCCGCTTGATATTCTCAGTGAAATTATTCAGGTCAAACTCCACTTTATGGTATACTTCATACTCGTATGCATCCTTTTCTTCCGGGTTATTGAAAGGTTTGTTTGCGATCACGCGCCTTAAAATTTCAAAGGCTGGATTTTCTCCCATCTTCACTGTAACTTCTGATAGATTAAAAGCACCGGGAGTCAGGGGAATGGTAAGTTGATGATCGGCAAGCGGAGAAATGGGTATGGTATCATTGATATATCCTAAAGCAGAAACCAGCAATGTGTCGCGTCTGCCGATAATGGTCAGTTTGAAATGGCCTGTACTGTCGGCAAGTGTGACAGAAAGTGTGGATTTTGTAACGATGTTAGAATAGGGGACAGGCTCGCCGGATTCTTCATTGATGATGCGCCCGGAAATTTTCATGGACTGACCATTCGCAAAATTTGTCAGACAGATCAGAAAAAAAATTATCCCCGGTAGTTTTTTCATCCGGGTTAAATGTAAAAAATCCGATGTGCAAATGAGTCAATGTGCAAATGAGCAAATGAACAGCCGCCCATTCAATGTGCAAATTGAAGATTTGAGGATGCTAGTCCGGTACGGACTAAAGCTTGATAGAGAAGCCAAATCCCTATGAATAATTTTGTCCCGGAGGGACAATATATCTATAGAAAATTACCTCACTACTATTTTTTTCGTCGAGAAGGAGTCACCATTGACCAGCCTCAGGAAGTAAACCCCTGCTGGAAGATTTCCCGTATTTATCTTAAATTCTTTTTTAGCAGCCGGGAATAAATATGAATTTATTTTTTGACCTAAAAGATCGTACAACTCGAGTACGGCTGTTCCGGATAACGAATAACGGATAACATATAACGACTCTGTCGCCGGGTTCGGGTAAATCGAAAAGCCGATATTATTTCCATTCAACTCTTCAATACCGATTGATGAATTGTTGCACGGAAAACTATCCGTATCGAACCAACGCTTGACACGCTTCACATCAGCAATGTTTTTTGCAACAGATGTGTTCAATCCGTTTGGTGCAGATTCATCGCGAGTAAACACATATGCATAATCGATGGTGCGGGTTTCTCCTTTGCGTAATGAAAATGGACCGGAAGACATTAGGAACTTTCTGTCATCAGGCATATTGCCTACACTCGCTTCTGTCCAGCCGGTATCATATGGTGTTCCCGGAAAATAATAATCGGTAGGGATATTGGTAGCTCCAATTCCAGTTCCGTATCCATTTCCGCCAAACTGTAGATGGGTAACATTGTCACACCATACACTTTGCATCAAACCGTAAAATTCGTCCGGTTGATATGGATTATGATGGAGTGCGCTTCCAGCATCCCACCAGGACATAAAATGATTCATCCCACATTTTTCTCCCGATTCATCTATAATACCATTGTGATTATTGTCTAAAGAATCTCCAGGCTCGGCTGTGGGTCCTTTCAATATTGCAATACTTTGCATTGGGGGATTTAAACCATATCCACTTATTCCTTCATCATTATTATCTCCATTATAGAAGTAACCAAAATCATTTTCAACATTGCAACCAATAAAATCATCAAGATAATTTCCCAGATCTCCATCTATATATAATCCAATGTAAGCATCATGATAATCGGTATCACTCCTGTTGATGATGTCAAATGAATAAAATGTGGTGAAGTTTACGGCTTCATTGCTGTCAGGAATATTCAAACAGTAGTAGGCATATGCGCTTGCATGAATTTCCAAACCAAGCTGAACGCCATCTGTTTCAGTATGGATTCCGCCATTGTCGTTAAACACCCACCAGAGCATTTGATCTCCTTTTATTTTAGGATAATCACCATCCATTGGATTGTAAAAGCCATCAGCGTTCACATCGACAAATGGCGCGAGGTTTCTTGAGTTACTTCCAGTTCCATGTGCAGGCCAATATTGGATCACTGAAGGAACGGTATAACTTCCATTGGTTACATTTCCTAGAATGTATTGCGTTCTGAATTCATCAATAGTGTACCTGTTGATTTTCCAGATAGAATCAAATTGAACGGCAGTTGCAGAATCAAGTACTGCATTCACTGTGTCAAGAGGGCCGGGCCAGAAGTCACGCCCGCTTTGCCGGTATGTTTGTGCTGACATATGAAGATCTCCTGTTGGATCCAGTCCGCCAACCCAAATTGCTGAAGCAAATATTGAATTGATGAAACTGTTTTTTGGAACTTCATATCGTGCAGTACCAATCAGGTCCCAATGAAAAATATTGTCGTTGAACATGCCGCAACGCACCTGGTTGATATCAAGCTCGCTATATTCAGTTGGAGAATTAACTTCAGGGGCTGTGTAGCCTGAATCCCATCTTAATATTATTCCTGATGGTACAAATCTATTGAACTTCCAGATACGTCCATGAGAATCCATCACACTTGGTGCGAGGGTATCGGATGCAAACAGTAAAGGGCTAGTGACAGTAACACCTGGCGGATTGGTGTAATAATAAAAGTCATTCGACACGGAATGAAGAATACTCCCATCCGGCCGCAAGAATAATTTTTTTACTTTTTCCGGATATGAAAAATAAGTGTTTGCAAATTCACGGAAGCAGATAAATTCACCGGCAGATAAAAAATACAATCCCTTCGATTCAGTACCAACGCACAGGTGCTGGTTTCCATCCATGATCAGCGACTGAATATTATTATCTGGGAGCGAGGAATTTGAGGAAGTGAAATTCTGCCAGTTTGTTCCATCCCACCTGGATAAACCATTCGTGGTTCCGATCCATACAATTCCTGAAGCATCTTTAAACATGCACCGAACAGTGTCATTTACAATGCCTGAATTGGAAGTGTTGTAATGTTGAAACACATTTCCATTATAATGACTGAAACCATATGTGCCATATATGTAAAGATCATTTCCGCCTGTTGAATACAACTTTAATACAGTATCAGATAACAATCCTGAATTTGAATTGTTGAAGTGCGTCCAGAAAGGACTATGAAAAAGAAAAAGCCCCGTGTCGGTTCCGGCCCATATCCCGGATGCATTTGCAGCTATTGTATTTACTTTATTCTTCAGCAATCCACTATTCAATGAATCATACATTGTCCAGCTGGTGCCGTCATATTTTCCCAAACCGATTTTGCTGAAACTCATCCAAAGATTTTCATCCTCATCAAAAATCATTTCATTGGCAGTACGCAATCGAGAAAAACTATATCCGGTTGGGCATGCAACTGTATCATACTGTGCAGAGGCCTTGATCAAGCAAGCGAAAAAAAGAATGCTACAAGCAAGAAGCTGTTTCATGGTTGTGATTACAAAGTCAAACGTAGTGAATTTTATATTCCTTTATATGCTGGTTTAGAGATGTGACAATTTGAAGACGGGACAGCCAATGTGCAAATGAGTAAATGTGAACAGCCTATTGAGGATACTAACAGTCCGGACTAAAGCCGGTTAGCCCTAATTTGCATCATCATGATTCAAACTTTGAACGCAGATTATTAAGATTTTTATGATCCATCAAGATAAATCATGACCATCATAAAAATCTGCGTTCCATTTTATTGATACGATTTGCTTGAAAACCCAGACCGCTTTGAAGAGGAATTCATGCAAAGGCTTTATACCTAATTACCTTTGATCTTTCATTAGCACATCTGCTTATTTGCACATACTTTTTCCCCCTGGATTTTTTACTCTCACTTTTTTCCCTCATTTTTATTTTCCAAACCAATTACCATGCGAAATCTTGGGTCCCTCTTCTTGTCTCTTACGTCTTGGTTCCTGCTTCTTGCATCTTTTTCTTTTGCTCAAGAAAAGGATTATACAACATCCGTTGATCCATTCATTGGAACAGGCGGCCATGGCCACACATTCCCCGGCGCAACGATGCCCTTCGGAATGGTACAGCTGAGTCCGGATACGCGCGATGACGGAAGCTGGGATGGCTGCGGCGGATATCATTACAGCGATTCACTCCTGTTTGGTTTTTCGCATACGCACCTGAGCGGAACAGGCTGCACCGACTATGGCGATATATTGATGATGCCCGTCCCCGACAGCATTACCATGCAGCGGAAATATTCAGCACGGTTCCAGCATAAGAATGAAAAAGCCCAGCCGGGATTTTATTCCGTGAAGCTCGACAATGGAATCACTGCTGACCTTGCGGCCACCACTCGCTGCGGCATTCATAAGTATACTTTTCCACAAGGTGCAAACCCGGCAGTGCTTTTGGATTTGATTCACCGCGATAAAGTGACGGAAGGTTATTTGAAGATCGTAGACAAAAAAACCGTTGAGGGTTTCCGTCGGTCAGATGCCTGGGCCAAAAACCAGGTTGTTTATTTCAGGATCGAATTTGACAAACCATTTCTTGATTACAAAATGATTTCTGATTCGATGAAGAAGGACAACATCCGTTTCAGGAATGAATACTTTGGAAAGATCAAGGCACTCTTTCGTTTTGATGTACGTCCGGGAGAACCGCTTATGGCAAAGGTTTCAATTTCAGGAGTTGATTTTCCGGGGGCAGAGAAAAACATGCTGCAGGAATTGCCGGCATTCGATTTTGAAAAAGTAAAATCAGATGCGAAGGTTGCGTGGAATAAAGAATTGGGAAAGATTGAAGTTTCCGGCGGAACTGATGAGCAGACGAAAGTATTCTATACAGCTTTGTACCACTGCTTCATCCAGCCCAATATTTACAACGATGTGGATGGCCGTTACCGCGGCAGGGATTTTAATGTTCATACCGCTGAAGGATTCAATTACTACACCGTATTTTCATTGTGGGATACATTCCGTGCCTGGCATCCGTTGATGACGA
>Ga0190274_10002304_pt1 | contig 11231 bp, 9 predicted proteins | sample Popmic531T_FD_133002 | JGI IMG/M metagenome (GOLD analysis project Ga0190274, IMG submission 133002) | Populus adjacent soil microbial communities from riparian zone of Yellowstone River, Montana, USA - 531 T | ecosystem: Environmental > Terrestrial > Soil > Riparian zone | place: USA: Montana...
ACGAAGTCCTTCAGCCAGCCGACCAGCAGCAGCATCAGCAGCAGCACGAAGGTCAGCACGCCGGCGATGATCTGGTTTTGAGTCAGGCTCGAGATGAACAGGCCGAAGGCGATGAAGCTGGACCCCAGGAGGAACAGCCCGAGATAGGACGTCGCGACCGGCTGCCAGTCGGGGTTGCCGTAGGCGAAGAGGACGAGCACGCTCGGCACCGTCACCAGGAGCATCGCCGCGTAGAGCCCGACCGCGCCGAGGAACTTGCCCATGATGATCTGGACGTCCGTCAGCGGCGCCGTCAGCAGCAGCTCGATCGTGCCCGACCGCTTCTCCTCGGCGTAGGTGCGCATCGTCACCATCGGCAGCATGAACAGCACGATGACGCTGATCTGCATGACCAGCGGGCGCAGCATCATCTGGTTGATGTTGACGGTGCCGCCGGCGCCCATCTGGTTCATGCTCATGCGCATGCTCTCGGCGACGAAGCCGCGCAGGAACGCCCAGAACATGAAGCCGAAGGCGAAGGCGAAGAACCCGATCACCGCGTAGGCGATCGGCGAGTTGAAGTAGGAGCGCAGCTCCTTGTTGGCGATGGCGAGGATGTTCGACACGGTCAGGCCTCAGGCGGCGGCGTTGTCGGGTGCGGGGCTCTTTGCTTCGTCGGTCGTGAGCTGCAGGAAGATCTCTTCGAGGCTGAGGCGCGACGGCCTGAGCTCGACCAGACCCCAATCGCTCGACACCACCAGGCGTGCCACCTCGCGACGGCGATCCTCGCCCTTGTGGCAGTCGATCTCGAAGCTGACCAGCGTGCCGCGCTGGTCGACCGGCGTCACCCGCGACACGCCGGGCACGCCGCCGAGCGCGGCGGCGACGTCGACCCCGGCCGGCGCGTCCACCTGCACGAAGATCGTCTGGTTGCCCTGGATGCGCTCGGTCAGCGCGTCCGGGGTGTCGATGGCGACGACCTTGCCCTTGTTGATGATGACCACGCGCTCGCAGGTCTGCGAGACCTCGGGCAGGATGTGCGTGCTCAGGATGATCGTGTGCGAGCCGGCCAGCCCCTTGATCAGGTCGCGGGTCTCCATGATCTGCTTGGGATCGAGGCCGGCCGTCGGCTCGTCCAGGATCAGGACTTCCGGGTTGTGCAGGATCGCCTGCGCCAGCCCGACGCGCTGCTTGTAGCCCTTCGAGAGCTTGCCGCACAAGCGGGAGGCGACGTCGGCGACGCGGGCCTTCTCCATCGCCGTGTCGACCTGGGCCCGCAGCGCCTTGGAGGCGACGCCGCGGATCCGGCCGACGAACAGCAGGTAATCGCGGACGGTCATGTCCGGATAGAGCGGCGGGGTCTCCGGCAGGTAGCCGATGCGGCGCTTGGCCTCGAGCGGCTGATCGAAGATGTCGAACCCGGCAATGACGGCCTTGCCGGCCGAGGCCGGCATGTAGCCCGTCAGGATCCGCATCGTCGTGGTCTTGCCGGCGCCGTTCGGCCCGAGGAAGCCGAGGATTTCGCCCTTGTCGACGCGGAACGTGACGTCGTCGACGGCGGTGAAGCGGCCGTACTGCTTGGTGAGGTGTTGAACCTCGATCACCGGTGAGCCTCCCTGTTGACGCTGGACGGCGGGACCGTCCCGAACCCGGCATCGTAATCGCACGCGAAAAACGCTGTCAACGCCGTTCCCTGGAATGGTTTCCGGGTGATCGGACGCAGCGGCCGTTGATCCGGTCGGGTGCCATCGGTGTTAATATATGAACGGCTGCTCATATGATCACAGTCTCCCCGCTTCCGGCCGCCCGTTCCGGCGCCACCGCCCCTCCTGTCTCGACGGGCCCGCTGCTGGACGAACGGGCCGCCGAAGAGCTGGCCGCGACGTTCGCGGTGCTCGGCGATCCGACGCGGGTCCGTCTCGTCGACGCGCTGGCGCACGGTGAGCTGTGCGTCTCGGATCTGGCCGCGGTCGTCGCGCTGTCGGAATCGGCCGTCTCCCACCAGTTACGCCTGCTGCGCAGTCTCCGCATCGTCCGCGCCCGGCGCGCCGGGCGCCAGGTCTACTACCAGCTCGACGATGCGCACATCCGGACGTTGCTCGATCAGGGCCGTCGCCACATCGAAGAGGCACGCCCATGACCGGGCGATGGCGGGCACCGCAGTCGAGCCGGTTCGAACGCAGGAGGCCGCGTGGCCCGCGCCGCTGAGTGCGCCGTCTGCGTCGATCACGCGGAATCGACCTTCAGGGTCGAGGGGTTGTGCTGCCAGCACGAGGCCGAGCTGCTGACACGGCGGCTCGGCACCCTGCGGGGCGTCGAACGCACGTCGACCGACGTGGTGCGGCAGCGGCTGCTCGTCGCCTATGACGCAGCGGTGACGTCGCGCGGGGCCATTGCCGAGGCGGTCGCCGAGACCGGCTTGCGCGCGTTTCCCGACGACGAATCGCGGGACGTCCGGCCGGCGCCGTCCGGGTCGCGGGTGCCGTGGCTGGCGATCAGCGCGGCTGCCCTGGCGGGCGGCCTGGCGGCGGACGCGCTCGGTGCGCCGCGACCGTATTGGGTGGCGCTCCTGGCCGTGGCCGTCGTCGCCGGCGGCGCCACGACGCTGCGCCGCGCCATCGCGTCGGCGCGGCAGGGCCGCCTCGACATGTTCGTGCTGATGACGGTCGCCGTCGCCGGCGCCGCGCTCATCGGCGAGTGGCTCGAGGCGGCGACGGTGGTCGTGCTCTTCGCGCTGGCGCAGGCGCTCGAGCGCCGCAGCCTCGATCGCGCCCGCCACGCCATCCGCACGCTGGTCGCGGACGCCCCCGCCGACGTCACCCGCCGGCGTGGCGCCGCGCTGGAGCGCGTGCCGATCGCCTCGATTGCCGTCGGCGACCTGCTGGCCATCGGCCCCGGCGAGCGCATCGCCCTCGACGGCGACGTCGTGGCCGGCGCCAGCGACGTCAACCAGGCGCCGATCACCGGCGAGTCCCTGCCGGTGGCCCGCGCCGCCGGCGATCGCGTCTTCGCCGGCACCGTCAACGGCACCGGCGCCCTCGACGTCCGGGTCACCGCGATCGGGGACGACACGACGCTGGCCCGGATCATCCACCTGGTCGAGCGCGCCCAGAGCACCCGGGCGCCGTCGCAGGCCTGGGTCGATCGCTTCGCCGCGCGCTACACGCCGGCGGTCCTCGTCCTGGCGGCCCTGGTCGCGATCGTCCCGCCGCTGGCGTTCGGCGAGGCGGCCGGGGACGCCCTCTATCGCGCCCTCGTGCTGCTGGTCATCGCCTGCCCGTGCGCGCTCGTGCTGAGCACGCCGATCTCGATCGTGTCGGCGCTGGCGGCGGCGGCGCGCCGCGGCGTCCTGATCAAGGGCGGCCTGCACCTGGAGCGGCTCGCCGCGATCGAAGCGGTGGCGGTCGACAAGACGGGGACGCTGACGCACGGGCTCCTCAGCGTCGTCGACGTGCAGCCCGTCGACGGCGTCGAGGCCGGCACCGTGCTGGCGACGGCGGCCGCCGTCGCGGCGCGCTCGCCGCATCCCGTCGACCGTGCCATCGCCGCGCACGCGCGTCATGCCGGCACGGCGACACTCGAGGCGATGGCGGTGCAGGCGATGCCCGGTCTCGGCATCGCGGCGCAGGTCGGCGGCATCGCCGTGGAGCTCGGTTCCCCGCGCCACTTCGCCGCGCGGGGCTGGCTCACCGCGGCGCTCGAGGCGCAGGCCGCCGCGGCGGCGGCGCGCGGGCTGCAGGTCGTGCTCGTCGCCCGCGACGCGCAGGCGATCGGACTGGTCACCCTCGGCGACGAGCTGAAGACGCACGCGCGGGAGGCGATCGCGGAGCTGCGCGCGGCCGGCGTCCGCCACGTCGCCATGCTCAGCGGCGATCACGCGCCGGCGGCCGACGCGGCGGGGCACGCGAGCGGCGTCGACACCGTCGCCGCCGGGCTGCTGCCGGAGCAGAAGGTCGCGCTCGTGCACGACCTCGCCGCCCGCGTCGGGCCGGTCGCGATGATCGGCGACGGCGTCAACGACGCGCCGGCGCTGGCCGCGGCGCACGTCGGCATCGCCATGGGCGCGGCCGGCACCGCGGCGGCCATCGAGACCGCCGACGTCGCGCTGATGTCGGACGATCTCCGCGGCGTCGCCCTCGCCATCCGTCTCGGCCGGGCCACGCTGTCGACGATCCGCGCCAACGTCGCCGCGGCCCTGGCGATCAAGGCGGTCACCGTCGTCCTCGCCGTCGCCGGCGTCGCGACGCTGTGGATGGCCGTCCTCGCCGACGTCGGCGGCTCGCTGATCGTCGTCGCCAACGCCCTCCGCCTCCTCCGCACGAAGTAGTTCCTGCAATCCTCGTCGGGAGTCACTCCCGACGAGGATTGCGGATTGTGCGACGATACGGCCGATGCGCGGACGGCTGACTCTGCTGTTGGTGGCGGCGCTCTGCGTCGCGTCGTGCGGATCCGACGACGACCAGACGCCGACGACGCCGACCCCGGGCGGGCGCCTGGCGATCGCGCCGCAGCCCGACTTCCTGACCGTCGGCTCGTCGGTGGTGCTCGAGGCGCGGCTGACCGAGGGCACCTCGGCCCCGCGCGTCGTGTCGGCCGACTGGAGCAGCACCGACGGCCGCGTCGTCGCCGTCGATCGCACCGGCCGCGTCTCGGCGCTCGCCTCCGGCACGACGACCATCCGCGCCACCTTCGGCCCCGACACCGCCTCGCTGGAAGTGCGGGCGGCGCCCGACTTCGCCGGCACCTGGACCGGCACGCGGCGGGTCGCCTCCTGCGTGCACCCCCGCCCCGAGGTGTGCGCGGCGTCCTACCCGACCAACCGCATCGTCCCGACCGCGCTCGTCCTCACCCAGGCGCGCGATCGCGTCACCGGCACGCTGTCGCTCAGCCCGCCGCTCGCGTCGCCGTCCGCGGCGGTCAGCGGCACGATCGCGCAGACCGGCGGCCTGACCCTGGACGGCGCGATCATCTCGACGCCGTCGAGCGGCGCCTCGACGACGCTCGGCACCCTCGCCGATTTCCGCGTCGACATCGAGCCGTCCACCGGCATCCTGCGCGGCAGCTTCACGGAAGCGCGCACCGATCCCGACGGCACCGCCTGGCGCGTCGGCTGGGAGATCCAGGGCCTCACGCGCACTCGCTGATGGGCTGCGGGCCTGGCGCGCCGCTAGGCCTTGCGGTTCGAGAAGAAGCTGCGATCGACGAACTCGTCGAGCTCGGTCTGGGCCTGCGGGTCGAGGCGATCGAACTGGACACCCATCCCGCTGCGGGCGTCGCTCCACGCCACCGTGGCCTCGGCGTCGATCTCGCGCCCTCCGCCGGGCAGGCGGAAGCGGACGCGCAGGCGGCGGCCGACCGGCTGCGGCGTCATCGTCCGCAGCTGCAGGCCGCCCTTGCTCACGTTGGCGCTGACCGCCGAGGCAATCACGTTCTCGACGCGCAGCGAGACGGTCACCGACAGCGCCACCCGCGGGCTGGAGCGGCGGTTGAAGCTGTCGGGGAAGAGGTGGGGAGCGAGCGCCGACAGGATGTGCGTCGGCGTCGTGTACTCGTTGATGAAGCCGCTCACCTGGTAGGGCGCCAGCTCCCGGACGTTCCGGGCGTGGGGGATGGTGCCGCTGAAGATCAGCATCGGCGCCTGGCAGCCGCCCTCGCGGATCGTCTTGAGCAGGTCCATGCCCTTGCCGCCCGGCAATTGCAGATCGATGACGAGCAGATCGAGGCGCGCCCCGGCGCCACGCAGGCAGGCGAGCAACTCCGGGACGGTACCGGCGAGGATGGGTCGATGCCCCGCGTCCGAGAGCGCCGCGGCGAAACGGTCCCGCACGTAGGCGGTGTCGTCCGCGATGATGACGGTCTTGGCGACCACTGGATTTATCCCTGTCATTCTGCCACAGCCCCGTATTTCCAGGCGTTACTGGCATTGCCAGCCGTTGCGCCGTCTCGCGCGCAGGCTGCTATAATCCGGCTTCGCTTCGGCCCCTGGATGGCTCGGAAGGGGTCGCGGCTCGGACCATAACTGGAGCGTGAAATGGCCACCTGCCCGGCGTGCGACGCGGACGATCTGGAAGTCGACGAATTCGATGTAGAGGAAGGCGACATCGTCAACTGTCCGGAGTGCGGCGCGAGCCTCGTGGTCAACAGCTTGTCCCCCCTCGAGTTCGAGACGGCCGACGACGAGGATGAGGACGACGACGACGAGGACGAGGAAGAGGAAGAAGACGGCGACGAAGACGAAGACGACCTCGACGAGGACGATGAAGAAGACGAGCGGGAGGACTGGGAGGAATAGCACGTCGCCAGACGACGGCTGTCTTCCCGACGCGCGCGCGCTGGAGGCCGAGCGTGCGCTGCGCGATCTGTTCTCCGGCTTCGGTTCGGCTCTGGTCGCGTTCAGCGGCGGCGTCGACTCCGCGTACCTGGCGTGGCTCGCCCATGACGTCCTGGGCGATCGGGCGCTGGCGGTGACGGCGCTGAGCGAGAGCTACCCGGCGCACCACTACGATCTCGCCCTCGCGCTGGCCCGCCAGGCCGGCTTCCCGCACGAGGTCGTGCACACCCGCGAGATGGATCGGCCCGAGTACCGGGCCAACCCCGTCAACCGCTGCTACTACTGCAAGGACGAGCTGTACGCCGTCCTCGGCGGGCTGGCCCGTACCCGCGGGCTGGCCGTCATCGTCGACGGCAACAACGCCGACGATCGCGGCGACTACCGGCCCGGGCGGCAGGCGGCGCGCGAAGCCGGCGTCCGCAGCCCGCTCGACGAAGTCGGCCTCGACAAGGCGTCGATCCGCGCCCTGGCGCATCGCGCCGGCCTGCCGCAGTGGGACGAGCCGGCGTCGGCCTGCCTCTCGTCGCGCGTGCCCTACGAGCAGGCGGTCACGCCGGAGAAGCTGCGCGCCATCGAGCAGGCCGAGACGGCGCTCCGCGGCCTCGGCTTCCGCGGCTGCCGCGTCCGCCATCACGACGACGTCGCCCGCCTCGAACTGGCGCGCGCCGATCTCGCCCGCGCCGTCGAGCCCGCGACCGCGCAGGCGATCGCGGCGGCGGTCAAGGCCGCGGGCTTCCGCTTCGTCGCCCTCGATCTCGAGGGCTATCGCACCGGCAGCCTCAACGATCGCATCCCGCTCCGGGTGATCGACTGACACCCGTGCCCCAACCGGACCCGGCCGGCTCCGGCCGCGCCGGCGTCTTCGACGCCGCCCGCCGGTGGACGTGGCTGGCCCTCGCGATCGGGCTCCTCGCGCTGCTGGTCCACCTCGCCGCCGGCCCCGGCCATCTCGACGACGTCGACGCCATCAATTTCACGCTCGGCGTGCGCGACTTCGACGTCGCCAGCCACCAGCCGCATCCGCCCGGCTATCCCGTGCTCGTCGCCGCCGCGAAGATCGTCGCCGGCTCGGCGCGCGCGCTGGGCGGCCTCGGCGGGATGGTGCCGGCGCCGTGGACCGCCGTCCCGATCGAGACGGCGGCGCTCTCGCTGCTGGCGATGATCGCCGGGGCGTGGCTGGTCGCGGCGATGCTGCCGCTGGGGCGCGCGATCGGCGGCGACGGCGAAACCGCGCTCGCCGCCGGCGTCCTGACCATCGCCTGCCCGCTCGCGCTCGTCACCGTCAGCCGGCCCCTCAGCGACGCGCCCGGCCTGGCCGCGGCGCTCGGCGTCCAGGCGCTGCTGGCGGCGGCGTTCGCGCAGCAGCGCGGCTGGCGCAGCCGCGACGTCGCCCCGGCCGAGCTCGCCGCCACCGGCCGCCTGATCGTCCTCGCCGCGTTCGCCGCCGGCCTGGCGATCGGGCTGCGCACGCAGACCGCGTGGCTCACCCTCCCGCTGCTGGCCCTCGTGATCGCCGATCGCGCCGGACGCGGCGCCGCCGCCGCGATCGTGGGCAGCGCCGTCACCTTCAGCGCCGGCGTCCTGTGCTGGGCCCTGCCGCTGGTGATCGCCTCCGGCGGACCGGCCGCCTACTGGCGGGCCATCGCCTCGCAGGCCGGCGAGGACCTCGAAGGCGTCGACATGCTCTTCACCAGCACGCGGCCGCTCTGGCGGCTGGCCATGAACCTGCTGCAGACGTTCGTCCTGCCCTGGGGACCGCTGCCGCTGGCCGTCGTCGTGCTCGTCCTCGCGGCGCTCGGGATCCTCGTGCTGCTGCGCCGCGACCGCCGCGGGCTGGTGCTGCTGGCCGGCGCGGCGGCGCCGTACGCCATCTTCCATCTGGTCTGGCAGGAGAACGTGACGACCCGCTACGCCCTGCCGCTCGTGCCGCCGATCGCGCTGCTGGCGGCAACGGGGCTGCGCGGCCTCGGCCCCGGTGCGCTCGGGCGGTGGACGCTGCGAGCGGGGGCGACCGCGCTCGCCGGGCTCGCCCTGGCGGCCGGCCTGCCGGCACTGACCGCCTACACCCGCGAGCCGGCGCCGGTGTTCCGCCTGTTCGCCGACATGCGCCAGGCCGGCCGTCCGGAGGACGTCGTCGTGGCGATGCACCGTCGCGGCTACGCGGACACGCGGCGGGTCCGGGGCTGGGTGGGGACGTCGGGCTTCCCGTGGCGGCTGCTGGACGCGCCGTCCGGGCACGAGTGGCTCGAACTGGTGCGCTACTGGCGCGAGGGCGGCGCCGGGCGGACGTGGCTGCTCGCCGACCTGCGCCGCACCGACCTGGCGCTCATCGATCCGGCCAGCCGGCACGCCAACGGGCACTACGGCTGGTCGACGCCGTTCGCCGAGGGCGTCGTCGGCGGCACCAGGCCCGGCGCCCTCGACTGGGTGGTGATCGACGGGCCGCCGGCGTGGTTCCTCGGCCAGGGATGGGCGCTGTCGCCGGAAATCGCCGGCGTCTCGAACGTCGACGGCAAGGGGCCCTCGCGCGGCGGCGCCGTGGGCTGGATGCGACGGAGCGCGGCGCCCAGGCGTCTGGTGATCGGCGGCCGCAACCTCGGAGGTCCCGGTGCGCCGGCCGTCCGCTTCGCGCTTCGGGTCGGTGACCGCATCGTCGACACCTGGGACGTGGCGCCCAATCCCGGATTCTTCGTCCGGAGCATCACGCTCGCCGGCTCGTCCGTAGCGCCAGCCGCCGCGGACGCGCGGCAAATGCTGCGATCTTCCGCGGTCTCGGCCCGGGGCTCGAGCCCGGGCTCCGCCCAGGGCTCCGAGCTCGAGCCGTTCGTCGTGACCGCCGCGGCGGCGGATGGATCGACCGCGGCGGTGCCGACCGCGGTCGAACAATTCGGCCTGCAGCCGCTCGACACGGTGCAGTTCGCCTTCGCCGAGGGCTGGCACGAAGACGAGCTCCAGCCGCGGACCGGCCTGCGCTGGCGGTGGTCGAGCGGCGAGTCCTGGATGCAGGTCTGGCCGGTCGATCGCGACGTCCGAATCCGCCTCGCCGCCGAATCGCCCCTGAAGACCTTCGACGAAGCGCCGATAGTCACGTTGACGGCTGGCGCGCGCGAACTCGCCCGGGCGACCCCGGGGGAGGCGTTCGCCATCGACGCGATCGTGCCGGCGGACGTGCTGCGGGCGGCGAACGGGCGCATCGTGCTGCGTTCGAGCCGCACCTTCGTGCCGGCCGACCACGTCGGCGCCGGCGATCCGCGGCATGGCGATCGACGGGCGCTCGGCCTCCGCGTCTTCGAGGCCGTCGTCACCGACGCGAGCCGGCTCACGCCGCGGTAAGGCCCCGCGCGCGTCCGATCGGTTCGGGCCGGTGCGTGTATAGTTTTCCGGGTCCGGTTGCGCGGCGGATGGCCGCGCGTCCTGGCCCTTCTCCCGGGAGTTCCCTCGATGCCTCAATCTCGCGTGCGGCTGTTGACCATTTCCCTCTGCCTGGCCACGGCCCTGGCGGCGTGCGGCAAGAAGCCGCCCCCGCCCCCGCCGATGCCGCCCCCGCCCCCGCCGGCCGAGACCACTCCGCCGCCCCCGCCGCCCCCGCCTCCGGCTCCGACGCCGGCGCCGGAGTCGCGCGTGCCGACGGAGGACGAGGTCTTCGCCCGCATGTCGCTCGAGGAGCTGAACGCGAAGAAGCCGCTCGGCGACGTGTTCTTCCTGCTCGACAGCTCGGACCTCCCGGACGAGGCGCGGGCGTCGCTGCAGAAGAACGCCGAGTACATGAAGCGGTGGGCGTCGCTCAAGATCTCCGTCGAAGGCCACTGCGACGAGCGGGGCACGGCGGAGTACAACCTGGCCCTCGGCGAGCGCCGCGCCAGCGCGGTGCGGACCTACCTGACCAGCCTCGGCGTCGGCGCCGATCGGATGACGGTGGTCAGCAAGGGCAAGGAGCAGCCGTTCTGCAACGAGCGCGCGGAGAGCTGCTACTCGCAGAACCGCCGCGGCCACTTCCTCATCACCGCGAAGTAGCGCGGCTCACGCCGCTCCACTCCGCGCCAGTCCGACCGAAACGGCCGGCCCCTCGACAAAGGGCCGGCCGTTTCACTTTCTGCGCTGCTCGTCGGGAGAGACGTCGGGAGAGACGTCGGGAGAGACGTCGGGAGAGACGTCGGGAGAGACGTCGGACGTGACTCCCGACGTCTCTCCCGACGTCAGCCGAGTTCGGCGGCGAGGGCGAGGGCGGCGGCGCGGGGATCCGGGGCGCCGAGGATCGGGCGGCCGACGACGAGATAGCTGGCGCCGGCGGCGACGGCCTCCGATGCCGTGAGCGTGCGAGCCTGATCGTCCGGGCGCGCGGCGCCGGGAGGCGGCGTCGGCCGGATGCCCGGCGTCACCAGCAGGAAGTCGGGCCCGCACAGCGCGCGCAGCCGCGCCGCCTCCTGCGGCGACGACACGACGCCGTCGATCCCCGATTCGCGCGCCAGAACCGCGAGCCGCTCGACCTGCTCGACCAGCGGTCGCGCCACGCCGACCTGCGCCAGCGCCGGCTCGTCGAGGCTGGTCAGCACGGTGACGCCGATGACCAGCGGCGCCGTGGTGCCCAGCTTCGCCGCGGCGTCGCGGGCGGCGTCGGCGGCGGCCTTCATCATGTCGGCGCCGCCCGACGTGTGGATGGTGAGCATCCACGCGCCGAGCGCGGCGGCCGATCGCACCGAGCCGCTCACCTGGTGCGGGATGTCGTGGAACTTCAGGTCGAGGAATACGCGATGGCCCTGCTCGACGAACCGGCGGACCAGTGCCGGCCCCTCCGCGGTGAACAGCGTGCCGCCGATCTTCAGGCCGCCGACGGCGCCGGCGAGGGTGGTGGCGTGACCGGCGGCCTCGGCCGCAGTCGGCACGTCCAGAGCTACGAGGATACGTTGCATGAAGGTTGTGG
>Ga0190274_10002305_pt1 | contig 11231 bp, 8 predicted proteins | sample Popmic531T_FD_133002 | JGI IMG/M metagenome (GOLD analysis project Ga0190274, IMG submission 133002) | Populus adjacent soil microbial communities from riparian zone of Yellowstone River, Montana, USA - 531 T | ecosystem: Environmental > Terrestrial > Soil > Riparian zone | place: USA: Montana...
GCTACAATGTTTCAGAATGTGCGGATCGATACCAAAAATTACAAGTATGAAAAATATCTCACAGATCTAATAATGCAGGTAGAATATGCCGGAAGTTTTATTCATAAAGAGATAATCTACATGACAAAGGATATGCCCTTGTTTCATAATTTTTATTACAAACCCCTGATAGCATTTCGTTATTATTTCTGGATGAAATCGATCATTCAAGATCCTGCCTTTGTTGATAAGGATTTTGAGTTTTCTATCTTATCAGAAGAAGCTGAAAAGCTTAGCCAGAAACTGGTAATGGCTTACAATAAAGTTCCCTCAACTGAGATCTGGAATACAGAATGTATTAATTCTACTATTTCACAAATAGAATTTTATAAAGAGTCTGGATTATTTACTTCCTCAAAAGATATTAAAACAGTTTATGACGCATTGGAAGAAACGGTCATTCATTTAAAAAACGAAGCGGAATACGGAACCAAGTTCATGCCCGGCGAAAACCCGGAATCAAAAAAAGGCAATTTCCGTTTTTTTTATAATAGAATAATTTTGGGCGATAATACGATCATGGTAGTAACTGACAGGGTAAAAACTGTTTTTATTAACTATGATGTGCTTAATTATATGAGCACACAGGATGAGGGTTTTTGTAACCCTTGTTATGATGATCTGCATAGAATGATGAAGAAGTCAACCCAAATCAGCCAGACCAGCGAAAAGCAACGAAATATTTTTTTTGGTATCCTGTTGAATAAGATCAAAGACAGAAAAAAGAACCTATGATCATCAAACATCAGTGTAAAAAATAATAAAACGCAATAGCTATGGACATTAATGAAATTCAAAAGCAACTTTTTCAAATTATTAAAAACAAAATTCCGGCTGAACTTTCAGTAGCCGATGAGATTGGTAAACTTTTGAATATAAGCAGTGACAGCGCCTACCGGCGCATGCGGAGTGAAAAGCAAATTACTTTTGAAGAAGCATATACCCTGGCAAATCATTTTAAAATTTCATTGGATCAGTTAATGAATATTTCCACGGGTGGAATGTTGTTCCAGGGAAATTTTGTTAACGAAAAAACTTATGGCTTTGACCAATACCTAACCGGGATATTGCATACAATGGCTTATTTCAATAGTTTTAAGAATAAAGAGCTGTATTATTCCTGCAAAGACTTGCCACTTTTTCACCATTTTTATTTAAGGGAGTTTGCGGCTTTTAAATGGTTCTTCTGGCTTAAAACATACCTTCAGTTTCCCGGCTTTGCTAAAAGAAAATTTAGGTTTTCGGATTATCCGGATGATCTATTTCAATTGGATCAGCAAGTGCTGGGAATGTACTACCAGATCGATAGCCGGGAAATATGGAATATTGAAAGCATGACTATTTTTTTCCGGCAGATAGAATTTTTCCGGGATGCGGATATGTTTGAATCAGATGAAGATATTTTAAAGGTATATGAAGCATTGGAAAAAATATGGGATCACATGGAAAAGCAGGCAGCGTTAGGATATAAATTTAAAATGGGCGATCCGGAGCAAAAGCGATTAGGAGAATATAAAATGTATTTTAATGAAGTATTGTTGGGAGACAACTCCATACTGGCAGTTACCGATAATTCGAAAATGGCGTTTATGACCCACACTACTTTTAACTTCATGTTGACAAGAGATGTGGCTTTTACGGAGAATTTGTACAATCACATGCAAACCCAAATGAAGCGTTCTACCCTTATCAGTGAAGTGAGTGAAAAAGAAAGGTCCCGGTTTTTCCGGATTATCCGGGAAAGAATTCAAAAACGCAAAGAAGCCCTTGGTGTATAATGTTATAATTTTCAAAAGAAGTAACTATACCTTTTCCCGGCAGATTTTTTGAGTACTTTTGAGTTACTATGAAACAATTCTTACTCATATTACTGTCAGTTAGCCTGGTTGCTACTGCTAACTCCCAATCAATTTTAGACAAAGTAAAAAAGAAACTCAACACGAATTCCGGAGTTACTGAAGAAGAGGCGGGAAGAGGTGTGAAGGAAGCATTGAATAATGGGATTGGGTCTGCTGTTTCTTTTCTCAATAAACCTGATGCATTTTTTAAAAATGAGCTTTATAAAGTTTTGTTGCCTCCAGACGCTAAAAAAATGGAAAAAACTTTGCGTGATATGGGGATGGGTAAAATGTGTGATGATGCAATTGAAGCGATCAATCGCGGAGCTGAAGATGCAGTAGGATATGCTACGCCGATTTTTGTTGATGCCATTAAACAAATGACAGTAACTGATGCGTTGAAACTGGTAACAGGTGGTAAGAATTCTATTACTGAGTTTTTTCGTTCAAAGACTTCTGCAAAATTGAAAGAGGCATTTATGCCGGTGATAAATAAATCACTTGAAAAAACAAATGCTACAAAATATTATGGAGATGCAGTGACCCGCTATAATAAGGTTCCTTTTGTAAAAAAAATGAATCCTGATATGGCAGACTATGTTGCTGATAGAACTTTATTTGCTTTGTTCGACAGGATCGCAGTAGAAGAGGTAAATATCCGCAACAACCCTGCAGCAAGAACATCTGATTTATTGAAGAAAGTGTTTGGAGGAACGACTAAATAAAATATTTGCATATTTAATCTTTAAAAAGAACACCGGTTCATCTCCGGTGTTCTTTTTATTTTCAGTTTACTTCCTATTTCTTTTCTCTCTTCCCATATTACCCACCAATAATTTTATATGGAAACCAATTGGTGATTGGATTGAATTGACATTAGCAAAGACCCCGGCACCCAGTCCCATGAAAGAAGAAAAAGCCCAGTTGACATCTGTCTTCATCATAAATCCAACGGTAGATTTATTTTCTTTTGTTGAAGTATAATTCGATGAGGTGGATGCGGCAATAAGTATATTGCTACTTGTAACCTGGGAATGCTGAAAATTAACTTTTTCGCCGCTAACATAGGATAGACCGGCTTCTGCTGTTGCCCAGGTGTTTTTACCCATCTTAAAATACCTGCCGGCAGTAAGACTGAGTAAACTCATTTCAACATCTACCTCATAACTGTAAGGGATAAATAAAACATAGCCTGTTTCAGCCTGGTAATCTGCTGGCTGGTTTTTGGGAGTCATGCTCAGTTCCTGGTAGGATAATGTGGCACTCCATTTATTTTTAATAATAGCCTGAATGCCGAGATCGTAGGATGCGCTTTCATGGGTACCTCCGCCTGCACCACCTTGAAAGTAAAATTTACTCATCGTTTTTGTTTGGCCAGTAGCCGTAATAATAAAGGCTAAAGAAATAATGCAGAGGAAAATCCGATTGATCTGTCTTTTGTTTGTGCGGTTCATAATCTTAGGTTTTAGTTTGTTTAATTTTTATTGACAACTCAAACCTACTCCTACAGTAAGCCTATTTATAATTGAATTTTGCGTGGGCACTTCACGGGTTTGCAGTTTTTGCAACTCAGGTCTCCCGATTGAAGTTGTTTGGTATTATTACTCTTAATTGACCAAACAAGAGGGTTACAGCCCGGGAGTGTTCAACTGCAAAAGAGAATTGGAAAGCTGATAAGTTGTGGCTAGCAAGGATTTAAAATCTGAGGAAATATATAGGCATTATTTTAAAGACCAATCTTCAAACTAATCGATGGGATAGAATTATAATATAAATTGTTATTGTGCAGTCGTGGCGCAGTGTTGTTTTTAAAGGACAAGCTAATTCCCTTCTTTTTATTTCTTGCAGATGCAATAAACAAAGGAACACTGGCGCCAATGGCAACTAAACCGCTTACAAGAAAAAATGAACTATTATTGTTTTCCTCGTAATCAGGATTTACTTCTATTGTTCCAAGTATCACAGATAGAGTGCCAACTCCTGCTAATATCCATGCAGCAGTTTTCTGATTTTTACTTTTTTTCAGGTAATCGGCTTTTGTTATTTCCTGAATTGTTTCTGTAGTTTGTTGTCCATACCCTGTTGTAAAAACAGCAAGTATCAGAAATGTAGTAATCGATTTTTTCATTGTGGTATTTGTTTACTTCTTAAGACTACTAAAACATGAGTCGACAATATTTTATTAAGAATTTACAAGGTCATTGATATTGATATCGAAGGAATGGAATAATCAAAAGATCTCTTTTCGTGGATTCGTGATATGAGTTCATTCTTCAGTGAAACACTCATTGCCTTTTTTTTATTCTTTGAAGAAGCAATAAAAAAAGGAATGCTGGCCAGCGATGACGCCACACCTGTAAAAAACATTATGGTTCCCGGAGTATTATTTATATCGCCATCGCTGCCGGCAAGATTTATTTGTGTTAATCCAATAAATCCGATTGTCATGCCTCCGGCCAGCATTGTCCACGCAATTGTTTTTTGTTTTTTACTTTTTTTAAGATAGTCAGTTTTGGTTAATGCCGGAGATGGAACAGTGGTTTGCTGTCCCGAAGCGGCGACAAATAATGTAAACAGGACGGGGATGAGAATGGTGCTTCTCATAAAAAAATGATTTTATATGCCAGGGTTTAATTTCAATAAGCAATTTTTAATTTGTCACAACAAGTTTGTTTTGGCTAACTATCTTATTTCCTGTTTGTAAACTCACAATATATATTCCCGATGGAAGACCTTTAGTATGTAAATCTATTTTTTTTCGTGCATTTTCACCCAAAACTCCTTCGTATAGATTTTTTACAAGTTTGCCGTTCATATCATAAAGTTCAAGTTTTGTTTTGCTAGTTACAGCTGTTGCGAAAGAAATTGAAACATTACCTGATGCCGGATTGGGATACACAGTTATTAAATTATTACCAGGAACTAATTTTGTATTTTCTTCCGATAATTCAGTGCTGCCTGTTTTGGTTAAAGATTCTGATCCACAACTGCCGAGATAAGCACCTTTTTCAATAAAGCTTTCTGCCGCTTTGCGATCAACACATAGGTTGTTCCCATTGTAACATACAATGATCTTATCTTCTTTTTTGTTTTTATTACCACAAATAAATGGCGGTAACGCTTCGAATAATACTTTGGCAACATCGTACAGTCTTGCACCCCTGTAATTGGTCAAAATGGTTATCGTCATTTTTCTGTCGGGCTGGTAAAACATAACTGACCGATAGCCAGGCGCATTGCCATCATGGCCGATAAAAACATCGGTTGCACTGATCCTTGTTGTCCTGAAAACGCCATAGCCAAGAAAATCACCGTCCTGGTCAGGAGTAGATGAAATAGAGTTGATCATTTCATCCAATGTTGACTGGCTGGTGGCTCTGCCGCCAAAAAGTGAATTACCCCATTCTGCCATGTCGGCTATATTACTTATCAGGCCACCGCTTGCATATTCTAGAGTGCTGATTGCAGTAAAAGGGAAAGCTGAAATATTTGTAACTGCATTGGGAAAGGTTGGTTGACCTGTAAATAAAAAAATGGGATTGAAAGGACTGATATTATCATGTGGAGAAGCTAATACAGTACCAGGCCATTGCGGTTCTCTTGCATCGAAGTAGATCGAGTTTAGTTGCAGCGGTGTAAAAAATCGCTGCCGGAAATGTTGTTCCAATGGTAATCCGGTTGCGATCTCAACAATGATCCCAAGTACAGGATAATTTGTATTTGAATATTTACGGGCCGTACCGGATGCATCGGTTTGGTGCACAAAGGTCAGCATTTCAAAAACGGTCCATTGGTGAGTTGGCTGAAAAGCAACGGCGATCTGAAGTTGTTGTTCATCAGAGTAACTGGAGTATCCACTTTCATGTACCAATAACTGGTGAATAGTAACAGCACTATTCAGCTCCGGATTTACTGCGTTTAAGAAAGGAATGAACTTACTGACAGGATCCTGAAGACTGAATACTCCTTCCTTTGCAAGTTCCAAAACCAGCGCCGCAGTAAAGGTTTTGGTAACACTGTACATACGTGAAAGTGTAGAGGTTTCAAAAGAAGTACCTCCCGGCAAAAGATTATTATTGCCATCTACATTTCTTGCAGCATAACCAGTAGCGCCTCGCCAAAAAGCAAGTCCATCTACTTTTATTGCGGCTGACATTCCTCCTACATAAGGATTGGCAGGGTTGTTTTGAAAACTATCTATTACATGCTGAAGACGGTCGGTTGTTTCTGAAGAAAAACCTTGCGAAAAAGACATTGCCGGCAACGCAATAATTAAGACTAATGTGAGATACCATTGTTTTTTTAGAATAAAATAATATCGTCTCATAATTTTTGGTTTTAGGTTCTTTTATAAAATTCATTTTGTTTTATCCATCGCCGAAACTGAAACTTACTGGTGACAGATCACCATTATGGAAAATCAATAGCTTAAATGAATAAAACTGTTTTGTTGTACAGAGAAACAATTCGAATAAGGACAACCTTCGGTTTTTCAGCAGGTTTTAATAATCCCGAATGTTTCATCAGGGCGATTCCGTAAAAATTTTTTAGCGGTCGAAAGCATTGGGAATTGCCCAAAAGGATACCAAGACTCTTTAGAGATTTTCCATTATCTTTTTTTCAACTGAAAAGATCAGAAACACTATGAGAGAAAATGTCGCCATCATGATAAGAAATTTCATGGTGTTGATTAGCTCTGCAGATAGTTTCATAAACTGATTTTTCAGCAAATTAGAATCTTGGGATGGCCGTGGCAATACACGATTGACAGTTGTATGTTTTCGATTGACAGTTTAATTGCTTAATTTAAGAAGTGATGACAAACAGTAATTGAAGTATAATTAACTGATTGACCTTGCAAAAAAGAATACGAGAGGGTCAAATTGTCAATTGAAATAGCCTATTCGTTAATCGAAAATTCATAATAACCCACTCAATTTGTATTTTAGATTTAAAAGCAGGGGTTTGAGATTTCTTCTTTTACCATCTTTGGTCTTGTATTCATTCTATTGTTCTGCGCAATTTAATGAGCGAAACAAGGAATTACCTATACCTGTTTTCAGGGAGGTAAATTATCCGCTTTTGCCAACAATAACTTCACGGGGTATTTACTTTTCACAAGATAGCCTGATGTGGTTCTCTACTGCCAATGGACTCGCTTCATTCGATGGGACGAGTGTGTTGCATCATTCAACCGGGCAGCTTGCAAATGATCTAAATCTGATCAAGATTGACGCATTTGCAGAAGACAAAGATCATAACCTGTTTTTGGGGACAAGAAATGGATTGATCTTTTATGATCGCAGTTTACATAGTTTCTCTCCTCTACTTTACGATTTTAACAAATTAAAGAGGGAAGATATGCTTGGCCCGTTTACAATATTCATTGATGATGAGGGTATTGTTTATGGCGGAATTATCTCACGGGGATTCGTGATATATAACCCCCATACAAAAAAATGGATACATCTAAACCTTGATCCATCAAAAGATGACCGTTGGGAAAATAGAATACAAAACACCGTGGTAAGTATTAGCCCACACTTTTCGGATAGATCTAAACTTTGGCTCGGTACATACAATGGAATTTTTCTTTTTGATAAAGCCACAAGAAAACTGTCAAGAAATTTCACTGTTATTAACCCTTTAGTGGGACATACAGGGGGGGTAAGGGAATTCTATGACGTTCAACGTATGGAGGTAATATCTGACTCAATTATCTGGTTCAACACATGGGGTAGCGGTCTTTGTGAATATAATATCAACACAGGTATCGCCACAGCCTATCTACAAAGAGATGCCGCTGTGACTGGTAATGATCGTCGGACAATTGGTAGTTCTGGATTTATAAAATTGTCGGAAAATTTTTTCTTTGTGGGAGTTCTCACCTGGAATTCAACGCTTTTTAATCATAAAACAAAAAAGGTTTATCCGATTGATCGTTTCGAAAATGAGAAAATTTTGGATTGGGTAACTTTTGTTACCAAGGACAGAAATGATAATATATGGCTGATAAGAAACAGTAAACTTTACAACAGCATTCCTATTTATTCCAGGATAAATGCAACAGATATCAGCAGGCAATTAACACCCGACAATATCGGTAACGAACTCCGGGGTATTTATTATGATAGTATTTCCTATAAATATTATGGCGCTGTACGACATTCAAGCGGTGTATATGTGTTTGATACAAGTTTTAATTTAATAGAAATTATACCCACGCCTCTTTTTACAAACAGGTATACTTACAAAGAAACCTGTACTGACAAGATTACAAGAGATGGCAGCGGCCGGTTTTGGACTGCAGGTCACGAGGTTTATATTAAATTACCAACCAGTAAAAAATTTGATTATATCCGTAATATAGCCCCTGGTTTAAAATGGATCGATAAAAAAGGGGAGTTTGAAGCGTTGACAACAACACCCGAAGGAGACATTCTGATCAGTAATCGTTCGTATACGTATTTAATAAACCACAATACACTTCATACAGATACTCTCCACCTTCCCGGATTTGAATATAGTGGTAGTTATGGTGTCTCCGCTCCTTCATTAATATTAGATGCTTTTAATTCCATCGTCTATTTGACAAATAGTAAAGGGATAGCCCAATACAACATGCGAACTAAGAAAATAATAAGTTTATCGGAAAAGGTTTTTGCAGGTCACGACCCTCAAGGTTTTCCTGATATAAAAATTGCTCTTGAAGATAGTGGAAGAATATGGGCAATGCAAACCAATGGCAGCATCAGGATCATCGATCCGGTAAGCTTATTATGCATCGATTCATTGATCCCTGGAAGCCGTGGACTTAAACAAGACAGTTATTTCAATATTTCCAACGCCGGCGAAAATATGATGGCTCTTCAGGGTCAAAGTGGAGTTGTTATTTATAATTATCGAAAACAGCAATCCCTGTTATTCGACAAATCAAATGGTTTAATATATCCGACCCTTGTTTCAATGCAGCATTATAATGGGCATTTAATAATAGGCCAGATCAGCAAAGTATTATTTTATAAAACTGCTTTTTTTGATCATAATAACTTTGCGCTTCAACCAAGAGTGAATCTTATTCTTTCCGATACAGAAATTGTTTACCGCAGAGAAACAAATAATACCCAGAATAAAATATTACTAAAGCATAATCAAAACAACCTAAAAATTTCTTTCTCTGCTCCTGAGTTTATTTTTCCCGAACGAATAGAATATGCTTATCAATTATCAGGATTTGAGAAAGAATGGCAATACGCAAATTTTTTCAAAAGGGAGGTTTCTTACACAAGACTTCCTCCCGGCGAATACATTTTCAAATTAAAAGCGCAGATGCAAGGAGGGAATTGGGAGACTTTACCTGCAGAGTATGTGATCGTTATATCTCCCGCGTGGTGGCAAACCAGTCTTTTTAAAATTTCCTCTTTACTACTTTTGATTGGTTCTATAGTTTTGATTTTTCAACTAAGGATACGGTCCATTCGCAGACGAGAAGAACGAAAAATAATTCATGAAAAGGAATTACTTGAACTTGAAGCTAAAGCCCTTCGTGCTCAAATGAATCCGCATTTTATCTTTAATTGTCTTAACTCAATAAAAGCTTTAATAAAGGAAGATGATAAACAAAAAGCAACGGATTATCTTACTACTTTTTCAAAATTGATAAGAACGTTGTTTCAAAATTCTGATAAACGTCAGATCAGTTTGTTTGATGAGGTGGAAACCTGTCGCCTTTATACTCAACTTGAAGCAATGCGACTGAAAGGCAAACTGAATTACAATTTTATTATTGATCCTAACGTCGATCTGAAATCTGTAATGGTGCCTGCATTAATTATTCAGCCTTTTATTGAAAATGCCATTTGGCATGGCATTGTACCAAAAGAAGAAGGAACAATAAATGTAAGTATTACGCAAAATGAAGATGCTATTGTTTGCGAAGTAGACGATGATGGGATTGGCCGAGAGTTATCAATGCTGAATAAACCAGTTACCCCGGTTATTCATGAATCGAAAGGGGTTCATTTATCTCAGGCCAGGATAGATCTTGAAAAAAAGTTGAATGAATCCCAGGCATCCATAAAAATTATTGACAAGTATGAAAATGATAAGGCCAAAGGTACCCGTGTTGTAATTACTTTTGATTTAAATTAATATGCTACGATCAGTGATCATAGATGATGAGCCTCAAAATGCGTCAATATTAAAAAATGATATTATTACACATTGCCCTTCCGTTGACGTGATAGCAGTATGTCATTCAGCAAAGGAAGGTATTATGGCTATTAAGAAAGAAAAACCTGATCTCGTTTTTCTCGATATCGAAATGCCATGGATGAATGGTTTTGAAATGTTAGAAATGCTGGATGATATTAATTTCAACCTGATATTTACTACAGCACACGACCAATTTGCAGCAAAAGCTTTTCGCATTAGTGCTGTAGATTATTTGCTGAAACCCATTGATGCAAATGATTTGAAAGAAGCTGTAAGAAAAGCTCTGCAGAGATCAGAACAGCAGAAGGGAAACATACATATTGAAAATCTGCTCAGAAATATCAAACAACCTTCGGCTCAGCAAAAGATTGCTTTACCTTATAAAGAAGGGTATGAATTTGTGGAAGTAAGTCACATAATCTACTGCCAGGCAGAGGGGGCTTACACAAAAGTTTTTCTTGATAATAAAAAATATATACTTGTTTCCAAAACTCTTGGCGACATTGAAGAATTACTTCCACCTGATATTTTCCAGCGTATTCATCATTCTACAGTTGTCAACCTACAATACATCACTCATTTTGTAAGAACTGATGGCGGTTATGTCAAGTTGCAAACAGGTGAGCAATTAACTGTTTCAAAATCAAAAAAAGAAGCAGTGATGGAAAGACTTGGATTGAAAAAAGATTAAGCACCTGCAAGTAATACCTGCCATGCCTCTTTCACTTTTCCTTCTGTCAGCAATTTTTTTGCATAAGCATGCAATTCTTTTTCCATCTCATCAGGATTCAAGCTGTAATACTGAATGATATTTTTAAGATGGGTATCGTCAAACGATGGCTCAATGATCGGCATTTCTCTTACATTGGCTAAATGTCCAAGATCATTTCCTGAAAGTATATCACTGTTGCGGATACTTACAGGTAAAGCATCAACACCAATTCCTAATTCAGTATTTGGTTTAGGAACGGTGAAAAGATTTGATTCATTCACTTTACAATACCAATCACCGCCAAGTCTTGCTATATGATGGATCTTTCGCTGATCTATTTTTTTATTTTCATCAAGTAACGAATCATCAATATGCATTCTCATCACTTCGCATATTACAAGATTACCTGCACCACCTTCTGTGCCCAA
>Ga0190274_10002306_pt1 | contig 11231 bp, 8 predicted proteins | sample Popmic531T_FD_133002 | JGI IMG/M metagenome (GOLD analysis project Ga0190274, IMG submission 133002) | Populus adjacent soil microbial communities from riparian zone of Yellowstone River, Montana, USA - 531 T | ecosystem: Environmental > Terrestrial > Soil > Riparian zone | place: USA: Montana...
CGCGTCGGTGCGCACGGAGCTCATGGCTCGATTCCGATATCACGTGTTGACGCACGAGGAGTCATACGAACTGAAAGCCGATGGTCCCACCGCACCCGGCACGCTCGATCAGACCTATTTCAGCGACCCGAAGTGGGCAGTCAGGAACGCCGAGCGCAACCGGGAGCAGCGGCTCTCTCGCGGCTACTACGGTCCCAGCAACGATTTGGGCGACGGGTTTTACGTGCCACACGAGTTGGACGTCCTGCACGAGGACTTCCTGAAGACACACTGCTTCGTCTCGACGGCCGCACGTGGCGTCGGTGAGGTGGGACTGCGTTTCCGGGCACTGCACACGCGCCGAAACTTCCTCGACATTCTCGGCACGATCTGGCTCGACAGGGCGACGTATCTCGCGCGACGGCTCGAGCTCGAGTACGTGGACGGCGTCGAGTCGCGCGGAACCGTCCGCGTGGACTTCGCCGACGTCCCGGTCGCCGGCGGTACGCTGCGGATGCCCGTCGGCGGGGCATTCACGATGCGGCCGTCGCGAAAGAATCCCACCAGGCGCACCGAGGGGAAGTTCACGTTCACGTACTCGGGCTTCGAGGAGGTGCCGCCGCGGTCAAATGGAATGTAAGAACTGCGGGCTCCTGAATCCGGACACGGCCATGCGGTGCGATTGCGGGTACGACTTTGCAACGCACACGATGCAGGCGCCATATCTTGTGAAGCCAGCAACGCCGCCATCGGATAAATGGGTGCGCCAGTACTTCATCGCGTGTGGGGTGGTGTTGGGAATTGAAGTACTGCTCTTGATGATGCGACCGCCCTTCGATGAGGAACCATTCATCCACAACCTGTTGGGTTATCCCCTTAGTCCGGGGTTATTTGTGGCATCACTGTTGTCGCTTGAAGGAGGAGACTTACGTTCTGTCGCGATATGGCTGGTGTTTGGGTTGGGAATGAATGCGATGTTGTATGGCGCGCTGCTTCTGCGGTGCTGGCGCAGACGGGTGAGGGCTACACCTTCTTAATCACCACCAGCGTCAGGTCGTCCGATAGCGGCCCGTACGCGAGCAGGTCCTCGGTGATCGCCTGATAGATCGCGGCGGCCGGCTCGTGTTTCACACGGCGGATCGCCTCCTCGAGCCGAGCCGGAAAGTAGTCCTCGCCATCACGTTGATGCTCGACGAGCCCGTCGGTGTGCAGCAGCAGAATGTCGCCCTTGCCCATGAGCGTCCATTCGTTCGTCTCATAGTGCTCCTTGAATCCCAGCGGGCTGACGATGTCGTGGCGGTCGATGGAGTCGATGGAGGGCAACATGCCGAGCGGCGGAAACGTGATGCGGCGGTCGTCCTCGACGCGCATGAAGCGGTCGTGCTCGTGCGAGAAGACAGTCGGGAGCGGATGCGCGGCCGAGATGAAACGGAACTGCGCGGCTTCGGAAATCTCGCCGTAGATCATCGACACGTACTTGTGCGCACCAGACGACTGATAGAAGCGCGCGTTGAGGTTCTCGAACAGCCGGCGCGTGATCGAGCCGAACTGGTCGAGCTCGTAAATCGCGCCCAGCAGAAACGCCTGGTGCAGCATCGACGCCATGAAGGCGTCGGTGACCTGGTGGCCGGACACGTCGATCACGGCCACTCCCGCCATGCGCTGACAGCGGCGAAGGTTGGCCTCGACCTCGGTCCGGCCCTCATCGTGCGCGGCGCGGATCCGCGCGTCGAGGTCGAATCGCTGCTTGAAGTCCACGTAGATCAGGTGATCTCCACCGACGAGGCCGTTCAAAGGCATCGTTCCGCCGAACACGTCGACGCCTCGGAGGCGCGGCGCCTCGCCGGCCTTGGGCATCAAGTGGCGCGCGATCTCCTCGAAATTCGAGAGTTCGCGCCGGAGCTGCTGCACGAGACCGGGGCTGTCCGGAGCCGACTGGTCGTTCGAGCGAATCGACATCGGCCTATTCTCGCCGATCGCGCGGCGGGCAGAGAGGGCCTCGGGATCGAAACAAGCCCCACGTCTGAAACGAATCGGCGACGCGCGCCTCGCCGACGACGTTGTAGCCGCAGTGTTCGTACAGCTTCACGTTCTCAGCTGTCTCGGTGGTCAAGCTGACGCCGTTGGACCGCGGGTCGGCATTGGCGAGATCCGCAACGGCCGTGAGCAGCAGGCGGCCGACGCCCTTGCCGTGCCAGGCGTGGCGCACGCCGAGCATGTTCAAGTGGTGATGCGGACCGATCGTGTCGAACAGCCTGGCGCCTTCCGCGTAGGCTTCGTGCCGCGCGCGGCAGTCCTGACCGAGCGCGTCGAACACGCGATCGCGTGCTGCGAGTAAATCGGGCGGCGCGACGGATTCGATGGGCACCGTCATCGTCGCGACGCCGGCCAGCGTACCGTCTGCGGCTCGCGCGCCGAACAGGGGACCGCCCAGGCGCACGCGGCGCAGGACGAAATAGCCGATCAGCTGACGCAGTCGCGGCTGCGTATGACCACCGGGTCCGAGCACGTATCGCATCACGGGATAGTCCGCAAAGGCGTCGCAGAACACGTCGAGGATCGCCGGCGTATCGCCGGGCCCGAGCACGTCAATCCGCTGATCCACGGCCATCATTATCGCGAGTAGCCACGCCGGGCCGTCACTTTCATGGCCCCATCCTTGAGCCGGACTTCGATGGGATGCCAGCCGGATCGCTGCACGCCGGTCGGCGTATAACTCAGCAAGTACCGGCGGCTGAAGCGATCGATGACATTGAGAAACATCGTTCGCAGATCGCTGCCGGCCGCGGTGTGCAGCAGCTCTCCTCCCGTGTCGTTGACGATGACGCGAAGGAAGAGCGAGCGGAAGCCGAATGGATCCGACAACAGTCGCTCGCGGAGGCGCGCCGGCGTGACTTTGTCCAACTCACGGTTCAGATCGGCCGGTCCCACCATGCGCGCACCTCCGGCGGTCACGCTGATGGCGCGGCGAGCTGCCGCCGTAGAGGAAACGCCATACACGGTAAGACGCGACTGTTCGGCGATCGACAGGACATCGGTGGCCGTCAGCCAGCTCGACGTGTCAGCGCCGTCAGTAAAGACCAGCAGAAGCGGCCGTCGGCCCGGCGTGTCCGGCACGTTCAAGGCCGCAAACGTCGCATCGAACAGCGACGTCCACCCCGAGGCCTGGAGCGCATCAATGCCGCGATTCACCTGTTCGCGATCGCCCGTCCAGTCCGTTCCACGCTTGACGTCATTGGAGAACGTCAGCAGGTGTACTCGATCGATCGGACGAAGCGCGGCCACCACCGCCTTGGCGGCACCTTTCAGCTGGTCCAATTGCTCGCCCGAGAGGCTCGCGCTCACATCGAGCGCCATCAGCAGATCGACAGGCATCGACTCCAGCGAAACAAGGGTGACGTTCTGACGCTGACCGTTGTCGCGGACCTCGAAGTCCTCTGCGCGAAGGTCAGGAATGGGTGTGTTGCCGCGCGTCACGAGCACGTCGACGAGTACGACCTCTGTGGTGGATCTGAACGAGACCGCTTGTCCGGTGACGGCACGAGCGGCAGGCTCCACTCCGGCGAGGCCCGCGCAACAGACAAAGAGCAGCAGCGGGAGACGCACCTATTTGTCCTGCACCAGGGCGCGAAGCGGGCCGAGTTGTGTCAACGCCAACTCCAGGCCCCGAGGGTAGAACATCCAGGGGTCGTCGTCATGCACGCCGCGGCCCAGCATCTCGGCGACCACCGCGGTGGCTTCGCTGGCACGGCCCGCTGTGCGGAGCGCGTGCGCGTGCGCGACATAGGAACTCTGAGCGTTGGGCATGAGGCGCCGCGCACCCAGATACAACTCGGTGGCGGTTTCGATGCTTCCCCTGCGCGCGTGTACGTCGCCAAGCATCAGCGACGCGAGGTACCGATAGGCGGGAAGCGCCTCAACTGCCCGGGCTTGCTCCAGGTGAGGCGCCGCGCGCGCGTCATCCTTCTGCAGCACATAGACGCGTCCCAGACGCAAGCGGGCTTCGGCCAACGCAGGATTCAGTGCGACGGCGTGCTCGAATGCCTCGCGCGCCTGAATCAGGGCTCCTGTGCGCTGGTAGGAGGGTGACAGGTTCGGGCCGAAACGCGCCACGTCGCCGATCGCGAGGTGATCGACGCTGAAGGCCTCCGTTTCCCTCGCGATGCCGTAGGTCAGATGGAGCGCCGCGTCATCGGGGAACGTCGCGCAGGCCTCCTTGAGCATTGCGTCGGCCACGCCGACGATAGAGAGCCAGAGAGCCTTCCGCCCAACGGTCAGCGACCACAGGCGGTTCAATTCGTCCTGATGGCGCGTGTTCCGCCGCTGCCTCATCAGTTCTTTGCGCGCCCTGCGCAGCAGGAGATCGGCGTTGGACAGTCGCGCGGACAGTGCCGTCAAGCTGCCGGCGCGAAATCCGGCCTCGGTCTCGAGCAGAGCCGCCGCATTCATTTCCTCGGGAGGCAAGCCCAGGTCTTCGCTGCTGACCAGGCCCTTCGTGGCGTTTGGCGAGAGGGCGACGAGTGCGTCAATGGCAGGCTCCGAGCGGCCCTGCCGGTAATCCTGGACGAGCTTGTACCAGAGGCTGACCTCATTGGAACGCCGATCCTGGCCGGCGAATGCGGCACTGGCGGCGAGGGCTAATATCAGCAGGATTCGGACGGTCGCCAGGCGCGACATGCCGAAGAGAGTACTTCCACTGGCGCTACCGTGTCAGTGACGAATCGTGACTCCGAACGTCATCCACCTTCCCGGCATGCTGACGCCGGCGATCTCGTGGTACGTCTCGTCGAGTAGATTCGTCGCATCCACGAAGAACTCCGCCCTCTTGACGACCGTGTAGGCGACCTTGGCACCGACGAGCGCGTACTTCTGGCCGTCGGCGCGATGCCGGTAGTCGATCGTCACAGCACCTTGAACGCCTCGCCCCAGGGGGGCCGCGGCCATGGCGCCGACAGACTGTTTCGCGTACTCGAGCACGTACTTGGACAGCGTGTTCACGCTGGGCGCGTCCACATCCAGCAGGCTCACGTGTCCACGTACGAGCGCGCTGCTCCAACGACGCATCACGCTGAACTCCACGCCCTGTGATGTCACGTCGCGAAGGTTCGTCGATCGCCACAGGTCCGCGGGCGTGGCTCGGACCCAATCGATCACGTCATGGTCCCAGCGAATGAAGGGTGTCGCGCCGAGCGTCCAGTGGTTCTGCGTCCATTCGATGCCACCGTCGAGGGACCAGCCATATTCGGCCTTGAGATCGGGCGTGCCGAGGTTGGCGGGGTCGTGATAGTAAAGCTCGGTGTAGGTCGGGACACGAAACGCGCGGGCGGCCGACGATCGCACGCGCAGCCGATCGGTCAGCTGCCAGACACCAGACAACGACGGATTGAACGACTCTCCAAACGTGCTGTAGGTGTCAACGCGCGCGCCTGCAGCGATCAGGGCGCGATCGCCGAGCGGCTGTTGCAGCTCGGCAAATGCGTGAGCCCGCCCGTAGTTGTGGTCGCCGAGATTGGAGGAACGGACCCAGTCGCCGCCGCCCCCGCCGCCCAGCGACAGCGCCGCACCGCTCCCGAACATGCGCTGCGCGCGGTAGCGTCCCTCGCCCGCATTCGTGCGATGCGTGTTCTCGGCAAAGCCAGGACGGTTCACGTCCCAGCGGAAATGATCGCCGTGATTGCGCGCGAACGCCTCGACGATGCTGGTCCACGAGCCCGAGGCGCGGCGCCATACGGCCGAGGCGAGTGTCTGATCCGTCCACTCTTTGGAAGGCGACGGGCCGTAGAAGTTCTTCGCCCCAAATGCCTTGTTCACGTGCCGCACGCCCATCGTCCAGCCGCCGCCCGGCTTCAGATCGACCGATGCACCGCCTTGGGCAAATTCCCGGCCTTCCTCGAATCCACCGCTACGTGCGCCCCACGCCGACAGATTCAACCAGGCGGGAAGACGCCCACCCTGCGCACTGAACTGCCCGTTGACGTAGCCGTGCTCGCCGGTCGCGAAGGTGGCCCCGAGATGCGCGTCCCGGCGCGTGATCACGTTGATGGCGCCTCCCAGAGCGTCAGCACCGTGCGCAGCGGAACCTGGACCTGTGGCAATTTCGATGCGATCGACGCCCGCCAGCATGGCCGGAATGTCGCCGTTGTGATGCCCGCTCTGGCTGTCGTTGAGGCGCAGGCCATCAATCAGCACCAGGCTTTGCCCGAACGTCGCGCCGCGGATCGAGAAGTCGGTCTGCACATCGAATGGGGCGCGAGCGCGGACATCCACACCGGGCGCCAGCCGGGCGGCGTCCGCCAGGCTTCGAATACCGAGACGCGCCATGTCGGCCGCTGACAGGGAAATGACCGTCCGGCCGGCCCACTCCGGAGCGATCGGTGTGACCGTGGCCGTGACTGTGACGTCCTGAGAGCGCCGAATGGGCGGGGGAGTGTCCTGCGTTTGCGCAAATGCGCAGGGGGCGACAAAAGTCAGCAGTGCCGCCACGAGACCCGTCCGAACCCACAACGCGCGCATCTGACCTCCGGTGAACGCATCACTATCCGCGATAGTTGAACCGACTGCAACGGTCAGGTACTCTGCCTCTTCACATCACCGCAGTGCCGCGTTCGGTGGTCGCGGACGGAGGGTTCCATGAAGACGTTCTCAAAAGCACACAGGACCGGGCTCATCACACTGGCCGCGCTGGTCGTGCTTGCTCTGACGCCGGCTGCCGCCACGCGCCAGGCTCAGGCGCCCGCACCACCAGCCCCGGCGGCGATCGATCCCTCCATTCTGGAGAGCGTGTCGTTCCGGCACCTCTCGGTGTTCAAACGGGGCGGGCGCGTGACTGCCGTCTCCGGAGTCCCCGGTGACGAAAAGCTGTACTACATGGGCAGTACGGGCGGAGGTGTGTGGAAGACCGAAGACACAGGCGCCACGTGGACCAATATCTCGGACGGATTCTTCGAGGCCGGCTCGATCGGCGCCGTGGAAGTGTCGGAGTCCAATCCGAACGTGATTTATGCCGGCACCGGATCGGCGTGCCCGCGCGGGAACGTGTCGCCCGGCGTCGGCATGTACAAGTCCACGGACGCCGGCAAGACGTGGCAGCACATCGGCCTCCGGAATGCCGGATCGGTCGGCCGTATTCAGATTCACCCAACGAACCCCGACGTGGCGTTCGTGGCCGTCCTCGGGAACCTGTTCGCCCCGAACAAGGAGCGCGGTGTGTATCGCACCCGGGATGGCGGCCGCACGTGGGACCAGGTGCTGGCCATCAGCGACCGTACGGGTTCCGTTGACGTGTCCATGGACATGAAGAATCCCGATGTCGTGTTCGCCGCGATGTGGACCGTGGAACGGAAGCCCTGGTCGATCGACTCCGGCGGGCCGGAAGGCGGGCTGTACAAGACGACGGATGGTGGCGCAAAGTGGCAGAAGGTCGGCGGCGGGTTCCCGGCCAACGTTGCCATCGGCAAGATCGGCGTGTCGGTGTCGCGAGCTGATTCAAACCGCGTCTACGCGATCGTGGAAGCCGGCGACGACAAGGGTGGCGTGTATCGATCGGATGATGCCGGCGGCTCGTGGACCCGGACGTACTCGCGTCGCGACCTGCTGCAGCGCGCGTTCTACTACACGCACATCTACGCCGACCCGGGCAATGCCGACACGGTGTATGCCTTCAACGTCGCCGCGTTCAAGTCGACGGACGGCGGCAAGACGTTCGGATCGGCCGGGATCAATTCGCACAGCGATTACCACGCGATGTGGATCAATCCGAAAAACAGTCGCGCCATGGTGGTGGGCAACGACGGCGGCGCCACGGTGTCGGTGAACGGATCGGCGTGGACCGGCCAGGAGAACCAGCCGACCTCCGAGATCTATCGCCTGACCGTTGACACGCGGGCGCCGTACTGGGTGTACGGCGCGCAGCAGGACAACAACACGGTGGCCGTGCCCAGCCAGGGCACCGCGGAAACCTACGGGGTCGGGGGCGGCGAGAGCGGCTACATCGCGGTAGACCCGCGCGACTACAACATCGTGTACGCCGGCAACTACGGCGGCGTGATCTCCCGAATCGATCGCAAGTTCAATCTCAGCGAGAACGTGAAGGTCTACGCGGACATGGAGACGGGCCAGCGCGCCGCCGACATGAAATACCGCTTCCAGTGGAACTCGCCGATCCGCATCTCGCCCAGCAACCCGGACGTCGTCTATACGACGTCCCAGGTGGTGCATCGCACAAAGAATGGCGGCCTCGACTGGGAAGTGATCAGCCCTGACCTGACGCGCAACGACAAGCGCCGCCAGGACTACTCGGGCGGCGAGGGCATTACTCGCGACAGTACCGGCGTCGAGGTCTACGCGACGATCTTCGCGTTCGAGGAATCGCCCAAGGTGCCCGGCCTGATGTGGGCGGGAAGCGACGACGGGCTGGTCCACATCACGCGTGACAACGGCAAGACCTGGAAGAACATTACGCCGCCGGGACTGCCGGAAGGCTGCGTGAACATCATCGACCTGTCGGCGCACGATCCGGGCCGCGCGCACATCGCGGTCTACCGCTACCGGCAGGGCGACCAGACGCCCTTCATCTATCAAACGAGCAACTACGGCCAAACGTGGAAGCGCATCGCCGACGGCACCAATGGAATTCCGGCCAATCATTTCGTGCGGGTCGTGCGGGAAGACCCGGTTCGCAAAGGCCTGCTGTTCGCAGGAACTGAGTTCGGACTCTACGTGTCTTTCGATGACGGAGCGCGCTGGCAGCCATTCCAGCTCAACCTGCCCCGGACACCCGTCACGGACATGCTCATTTACCGCGACGATTTGATCCTGACGACGCAGGGGCGCGGCTTCTACATCCTGGACAATCTCGCGATCCCGCGTGGAATCCGGCCCACAGCTCAGGGCACTGCGGCGATGTTGTTCAAGCCAGAGGATGCGTATCGCAGCGGCGGCCAGTCGCCCACGTTCCATTACTGGTTCCGCGAAACGCCCACTGCTCCCGTGTCAATTGAAGTGACCAATGCACAGGGGCGCGTGATGTACACGACGACGTCCCAGCCCGGAACCGCGCCGGCAACCGCCGCGCCGGCCGCGCCTCCAGGGGGCGGCGGACGCGGTGGCGGTGGGGGAGGCGGAGGCGGAGGACGAGGGGGCGGCGGAGCGCCCGCGCCAAGTACGCCGGCCAGTGCCAAGCAGGGGTTGAACTCAGCGACATGGACGAACATGCGGCTGCCTGCACCGTTCACGGTCCCGCCCGGCATCGTGCTGTGGGGTGGTGGCGGCGGCGGCGCAAAAGTGCCGCCGGGTCTGTATACCGTCAAGGTCACGTCCGGCGCGTGGTCCGAATCGCAGACGTTCCGGCTCCGGACCGATCCGCGTTACGTGCCGGAGATGACCGAGGCCGAAGGCGCAGAGCAGTTGCGGCTGGCTGAAGAAACTGGCGCCGCCGTGAAAGATCTGTACGACAATCTCGCGCGCATCCGTGACGTGAAGCGGCAGGCGGCCGACATCGCGGCCAAGGCCGGCGCGGGATCGCCGCTGGTGGCCGCGGCCAACACCCTGCGCGAAAAGCTGGAAGCCGTCGAAGGCGACATGACGCAGATGCGCGGCGAAGGCGGGCAGGATGCGCTGAACTTCCCGGGCCGCACGGACAACCAGCTGCTGTCGCTGTACGGCGCGATCATCGGTCCCGAACGCCGGATGGGGACGCCGGTGCTCGAGCGGTACAAGGATTTGAAGCCGCAGACCGATCAGCTGCGCCAGCGGTACACCGCGGCGCTGAAGAACGATGTGGCCGCGTTCAACGCCGTGGCCACGAAGGCCGGCGTCAACCCCATCGTCGTGAAGTAACTGGAGCCCAGCTATATACTGGGCCGATGCTCGTAGCTCGAAGGTTCGTCGTGAGCGGGCGAGTGCAGGGCGTGGGCTACCGGTTTTTTGCAGACGAGGCGGCCCGGGTCGAAGGGCTGTCGGGCTGGATCAGAAATCTGCCGGACGGACGGGTCGAGGCCCTCGCGGAGGGCGACATGGAAGCCGTCGAGCGTTTCGGGCGGCAACTGGCGCGGGGACCTGGAGGGGCGCGTGTCGATCGCATCGACATCGTGGAAGAACCTCCGGACGGCCGGATTCGGCGCTTCGAGATTCGCCGTTGAGAGACGACAGGACGAGGAGTGGATGGACGCACTGAAGCAGCGCATTCGGCACGTGCCTGATTTTCCGAAGGCCGGCATTCTTTTTTACGACGTCACCACGCTGTTGCAGGATCGGGAAGGCTTCCAATTGGCCGTGGAAGCGATGGCCGCGCCGCACCTGAACCAGGCGGTGGACCTGGTGGTCGGCATCGAAAGCCGGGGATTCATTTTCGGCTCGGCACTGGCCGACAGGCTGAAGACGGGGTTTGCGCCCGTGCGAAAGGCGGGAAAGCTGCCGTCCAAAACGCGCAGCGCCAGCTACTCGCTCGAGTACGGCAATGATTCGCTCGAGATTCACGAGGACGCCGCCGCCAAAGGCCAGCGCGTCCTGATCGTGGACGATTTGCTCGCCACCGGCGGCACGGCGGCCGCGACAGTCGGGCTCGTGAAGGCGCTCGGCGCCGACGTCGTCGGCGTGCAGTTTCTGATCGAGCTCGCGGGACTCGGCGGACGCCAGAAGCTGGCCGGAGAAAAAGTACACGCCGTTCTGGAGTACTAACCGCGAACGAGCGACGCGAGTGAGCCGCCGGAGCGGCGAAACAGTATGCGCCCGTAGCTCAGCTGGATAGAGCATCGCCCTCCTAAGGCGAGGGTCGCCCGTTCAAATCGGGCCGGGCGCACCATTAACAACTTACAGGTCAAAGGTTACAGGTCAGAGGTACAGAGAGATGAAGTCCCAGGAACGCCATCATCTGAAGCAGAACGAATTTGCCGTCACCACGGCGCGCGTGGCCGAGGTCGTCATGCAGAATCGCGATCGGTGGCTGATGATCGCCGGCGCCGTTGTCGTGGTTGGCGCCATCGCCGGAGGCTATCTCTTCATGCGCGGCCGGGCGGCGGACCAGGCCAGCGCGGCGTTCGGCGCCGCATTGCTGATCGAAGGGTCTCAGATCGTCCCCGCGCCCACCGTTCCGGGCGCGACACAGCAGCCCGGCACCTTCCCGACCGAAACGGCGCGCAACGAAGCGGCGCTGGCGGCGTTCAAGAAGGTGGCCGACGACTATCCGAACGGTGAGACAGGCCGCGCGGCCCGCTACCGCCTGGCCGGCCTGCACCTGCGCGGCGGAAACGCCG
>Ga0190274_10002307_pt1 | contig 11229 bp, 8 predicted proteins | sample Popmic531T_FD_133002 | JGI IMG/M metagenome (GOLD analysis project Ga0190274, IMG submission 133002) | Populus adjacent soil microbial communities from riparian zone of Yellowstone River, Montana, USA - 531 T | ecosystem: Environmental > Terrestrial > Soil > Riparian zone | place: USA: Montana...
ACCACGTCGGCGGTCTCGTCGCCGCTGGCGTTGTCGAACACCGCCACTCGCAGCGCCGGCCCTGACTGCGCCAGCACGCTCGTGATCGCCCGGCGCAGCAGCCGCGGGCGACGGAACGTCGGGATCACGACGGTAACGAGCGGGTGCAGCGACATCCACGCATCCGGCGACTGGAACGGACGTCATGATCGCACGCCACCGCGCGCCTCCGCGCGGCGCATGACGTACCATCGGCGTCGGTTCCTCCTCCACGCCGTCCGTGAAGCTCGAGCGAGAAATGCCGCCTGCCGGCTGGGTGATTGCAGCTTTCGCCGCACCGTCGCGCGCGCAAGCCGCGGGCGACGCCGCGTTGCGAACGACTGCCGGCGAGCGCACGTGACCGCACTCTCGGTCGTCATGCCCGCACACAATGCAGCGGCGACACTGCCCGCGGTGCTGGCGGCGCTGGCCACACAGTCGCTCGACGATGCGTTCGAAGTGGTGGTCGTCGACGACGGTTCGACGGACGACACGGCGGCGATCGCGCGCGCAGCGGGCGCGCGCTGCGTCGTGCACGAGTGCAGCCGTGGCCGCTCGGCCGCCCGCAACGCCGGTGCTGCCGTCGCGGCGGGTGACACGCTGCTGTTCATCGACTCCGACTGCGTTCCGCTCGCGCCGACGTTCCTGCGCACGTACCTCGCGGCGCTGCGCTCGCGGCGACCGGCGATCGGAGTCGGTGCCGTCACCGCACTGGGGGACGAGTTCTGGGCGCGCTACCAGCGCGACGTGCAGGTGCGCCGCGCGCGGATTGCAGCGCACTCACCGATTGCTACGTTCTCGTCGCAGAACTTCGCGCTTCCGGCAGCGCTGTTCCGCGCTGCCGGCGGCTTCGACGAAGGCTATGCGCGTTACGGCTTCGAGGATCGCGACCTGCTCGCGCGCCTGCTGCGGCTCGGCGCCGAAGTCGTGCCGGTGCCCGATGCGCTCGTCGAGCATCGGGATGTACTGCACGCCTCGCGGGTGTTCGCGAAGATGGGCGAGGCGGGCGGCGAAAGCGCGGCACGCTTCGCCGCGCGCGAGCCGCAAGTCTATCGCTCGTTTACATATTCGCGGCTGGATGCGCGCCTGCACCCGTGGTTGCGCCTGCTCGCAGCGCCCGCGCGGCTGCTGCTCGCGCTCGCAACGCCGCTGCATTCGCGCATCGACCGCGGCGCGCTGCCGTATCCGCTGGCGGCTGCGTGCGTGCGGATGCTTACCGCGCTCGCCTTCCTCGAAGGGACGACTCGTGGCTGACGGCACGGCGACGCACGGATGGCGGCGCTGGCTGGCGTCGATCCTGCTCGCGGCACTGGCCGTGGCGGCGTACCTGCCCGGCTTGCCAGGCGAATTCATCCTCGACGACCAGGAGAACCTGCTGCCGGTCGCGCGTGCCGTGCACGGTGAGATCGATCCCTGGTCGGCCATCACGGCCAATCGCTCCGGGCCGCTGCATCGCCCCGTGGCGATGGCCACTTTCGTCGCAAATGGTTTTGCCACCGGCCTCCAGGCCGGCGGGTTCAAGGCGGTGAACATCGCGCTGCACGCGCTCGGGGCCTTGTTGCTCGCCGCGCTTGCTCGCCTGTGGTTCGCGCAGGTGATGGACCCGGCGCGCGCCCGCGTCCTCGGCTGGTGGACTGCTGCAGCCTGGGCGCTGCTGCCGTTGTCGGTGAGCACCGTGCTCTATGTCGTGCAGCGCATGACGCAGCTCAGTGCCGTTTTCGTGTTCGCGGGACTGCTCGCGTTCACGCACGCGCGGCTCGCGCATGGGACGCGGCGCGAAGTACTGCTGCTGTTCGCGGGCGTGCCGCTCGCGCTCGCCGCAGCAGCGTTTTCCAAGGAGTCGGGACTGCTGTTGCCGCTGCTCGCCCTTGCGGTCGAGATCACGGTACTTGCGCGAACGCCCGCAACCCGGGCGAGCCGCGTGTTCTTCGCGCTGCTCCTGTGGCTGCCCGCCGCCGTTGGCGTCGCCGCGTTCGCGCTCCATCCGGAGTGGCTGGTATCGGGCTACGCGGCGCGCGAATACGGTCCCGCGCAGCGCCTCGCGACCGAAGCAATCGTGCTGTTCCAGTACCTGCGCGACATCGTTGTGCCATTCGGCCCCGGCATGGGGTTGATCCACGACGACGTGCAGGCGGTGGCCGGCCTGTTCGATCCGCCCGGTGCCGCGCTCGCAGTCGTGGCGTGGATCGCGATCGTCGCGCTCGCGCTCGCACTGCGGCGGCGCGCGCCGATCGCGGCGCTCGGCGTGCTGTTCTTCCTCGGCGGCCATGCGCTCGAATCGACCATCATCCCGCTCGAGCTCTATTTCGAGCATCGCAACTACCTGCCCGCCGCCGGGGTGATGCTCGTGCTCGTTGCCGCGTTCGATGCGCTGCGCTCGCGCGCCTCCTCGCCCGCAGTCGCGCGCATTGCCGTGTTCCTTGCGTGTGCGTACGTCGCGCTGCTCGGGATCGCGACGCTGGGACGCGCGCGCGTCTGGTCGTCGTTCGACTTGTTGCTGTTGCAGGAAGCGCGGCATGGCACGGCCTCGCCGCGGCTCGAGAGCATGCTCGCGGCGCGCGCCATGGAACGCGGGGACCTCGCGGGCGCGCTCGCGCACATCGACAGTGCCGAGCGGCTCATGCCCGCGCCGCGGCGCGCGGTGGCCGACGTCTGGCGCCTGCTCGCCTACTGCGTGACGAAGGTCGATCCGCCGAGTGCACTCGGCACGACGATCGACCGCCGCGCGCCCAGGCCCATTGCCGTCAACGGCTCGGTCGGTTTCAGCCAACTCGTCGAGCGCCAGTCCGCCGGGGCTTGCCCCGCGGTTCCGAGCGAGTGGTCGGTGCGCCTCGGCGAACGCTGGCTGCATGACGCCATCGATGCGAGGCAAGCCTCGCACTTCTGGCGATTCGAGTACTACCTGGCCATGGCATCGGTCGATGCCGGGCACACGGAACGTGCGCTCGTCTGGTCGCAACGCGCCTGGGCCGACAGCGACGGGCAGCAACTGGTCGGCCTGATGGTGGTGCGGTTGCAGGCAACGCTCGGCCGGGTGGACGAAGCACGCGAGACACTGGCGATCTTGCGCGCGCGCGACGACGGCAGCGACCACGTCGTGAGCGAAAACTTGGCAGCGTTCGAGCAGCAGCTCGAAGAACTGCCGGGTGCAGCGAAAAAACGAGAGTAACCCGGTGTCAGTGCTGCTCCTCGTCGTCGCGCCGGACCAGCAGTGCCGCCGCGGTGCCTTTGTTCTCGCCGTTCGGACCCTTGAATTCCGAGAGGAGCACGGGCCTGGTCCAGGCCTCGATCAGGCGGTGCGGATAGAGCGGCGGCTGTCGGTGCTGCGGTGACGTGATGAACGCGACGAGGAAATACCGGCACTCCCCCATCTCGCGCCGCGCGCGCTCCGCGGTCTCGATGCCGGCGATGGTCGGCCTGATGCTCACCCGGCCGCCGGTCACCATCCAGGCGAGTGCGGGTGAGGTGCTGTAGACGCAATCGGTGCGGGGCACGATTCCCGGCAGCTCGGACATCACCTGCACGATCCGCTCGCGCAGCTCGAGCCAATGCAGCGCGTCGTCGTCGTCGAGCAGCAGGAAGAACGACGGTGTCGCGCGATGCGACGACAACTCCGGCGCCACGTCGAGCGCGAGCCGGTGCGGCACGCGCGCAAGGAAGGTGGACGCCGGCGCAATCACGATCACGGCGACGAAGGCCGCGGCGAGGAGCGGCGAAACCGGCCGCACGCGCGCGGCCAGGTACACGACGGCGTCCGCGGCACAGAGCATCACGAACGGCAACGCGACCAGCAACAATCGCTGCTGCTCCGCGGGATAGGGCCAGACGAACACGAGCCCGAGATACACGACCAGGAACAACGGATCGAGCCGGCGTGCGCGCAGCCGCAACCACCAACCGACGATGCCGAACGCGAGCAGCAGCCCGGCTGCGGGAATCGCGTAGCGATGCCGACTCGGATCGAGGTTGTCGATGACGGCATTGAACATTCGCGGCCATTGGCCGAGCAGCCAGCCGTCCCAGCCGCCGAATACTTCGAGCACGCGATCGAGCGTCAGCTGCGCGGAATAGTCGTAATCGATCGGGAGGATGCGCCGGTACGCCATCCACGCGAGTATCGGCACGCACATCGCCGTGGCCAGGGCGGCGAGGCGGAGGCGACGCTGGCCGTGCAGGTGGAACCACACGATCGCCGCGACGACGAGCGCGAGGCCCGCGCTGCGCGCGAGCGGAAGGATGGAAACGAGCGCCGCCAGGACCCACGGCGAAGACTCGCCGTCACGCCAGCGATCGGCCACGAGCAGGCAGGCGAACAGCAACGCGAAGAACAGCGGCTCGGACAGCGGATTCAGCCCGAGCAGCAGCCAGCCGGGCAGCAGCACGAACGCGGCGAACAGCAACGCGGCGGCGCCGGTATCGCGCAGTTGCTGCTTCAACCACGCGGCCAGGAGCGCCAGTGCCGCGGCGGACTCCACGACGGTGACCCAGTGCGCGCGCAACGATGCTTCCATGCCGGCGCCGGCGATTGCGAGTGTCAGCGGATACAGCGGCGGAAACCGCGACACGCCGTAGTAGTTGGCGCTGTATTGCTGCAGCGCGCCGGTGAAGTGGCCGAGGAAGAAATCCGCGAGGACGACGTATTCGGCCGAGTCGGAAAATCCACCGATGACCGGCCCGAGCAGCGCCATCCAGACCAGCAGCGCAAGCGACGCGACCGCTGCCGATACGCCCAGCAGCAGCGCGACGCGGCCCAGCATGCGCCGGCTCGGGGTCATTGCGATCGTCTCCGGTTGGGGTTGGCAGTGCCGGCGTCGAACCGGTGCCGGCTCGGGCCCGCGAACGAGGTGGTCGTCGAGGCCCGTGGCCGAAGCCACGCGCGCGCACAGTCGAGGGAGTCGACAACCTTCATCGGACCCACGTTACCGGGCGCCGAGGTGGTTGGTACAGACCAGGGAGAGCGGGCCTGCGGCAACGCGGGCCATCTGGCGCGGTGCGCGGTTACCGCCAGGCAGTTCGAACGGCGCTCCTGCGCCGCCAACTGCGCTCAGCGACAGCGGGCCGGACGAAACTTCGCTTCCACCGAACCCTGGTTGCATTCCCAGCGGATCGCACCCTCGGCAAACGTCGGCTCCATGACGATGCTGTTGGACGCGCCCAGTTCGGGCACGCGATTGCTGCCGGTGTTGAACAGGATCGTCACCGTACCGCTGCCGCCCACCGTGATGCTCGACACGTAAGTCGACGAGATCGTGCTGGAGATGCCCGCTGAGGTGTTGTCGTTCGGAAAGTTGCCCGTGCTCGCACGGGTCTCGGAAACGACGCTCTTCGCCGTAGTGGCGAGATTGAGTCCCTCGCTCACCCGCGCGCGCACCGTGTAGTCGCTGTACGCGGGAATGGCGATCGCGAGCAGGATGCCGAGGATCGCGATGACGATCATCAGCTCGATCAGGGTGAAGCCGCGGTTGCTGGACATGCCAATTGACCCCTGTTCCGGCACGCGATTCGTGCCGCTCCCCGCTATTGAAGAAGCATCATTCGTGCCACGGTTCGTGAAATGCGGGCAAAAAAAACCCCGGCACCAGGCCGGGGTTTTTCATGCTCGATGAACAGACCCGATCAGCGGCAACGTGCCGGCTTGAACTTGGTCTCGACCGAGCCACCGTTGCACTCCCAACGGACCGTGTTACCGGCCATCGACGGGGTCATCACGATGGAATTGCTACCACCCAGTTCCGGGATCTTGTTCGTACCCGTGTTGTAGGTGATCTGGATCGTGCCGCTACCGCCGACGATGATGCTCGACACGAAAGTCGACGAGATGGCAGCTGCCAGGCCCGCGTCCGTGTTGTTGATCGGGAAGTTGCCGCGGCTCAGACGCGTCTCGGACACGGCGGACTTCGCCGCGGCCGCGACGTTCAGACCCTCGGAAACGCGGGCGCGAACGGTGTAGTCGCTGTACGCCGGAATGGCGATGGCGAGCAGGATGCCCAGGATCGCGATGACGATCATGAGCTCGATCAGAGTAAAGCCTTGCATTTTCTTCATGGGTATCCCCTATCAGTTAGCTAACTGAATCTGTTTTCCGAAGCGGTTTCGTACCGGAGAAGCTGGATCCGGCATCGCCGGCCGACACTTCCGCCCCGCAGTCGTTAAAGCATCACTCGTGCCAGACAATGCCCCCTGCGGGTGGAACGTGACGTGCATCACGCTTCTGCGCCGGGTCGCCGACATTCTCTCTCATATCGGTCATCCGCTGCACACGCCGCACGCTCCGTGCGGGCGCCGAACGCCGTTTGTCCGAGCAGCGTCGGCAACAGTGCCCCAAATTTGTGGCCGTTCGCGTCAGAAACTGACGCGGCACGTCAGTCGATGCCGAGCTTCTTGAGCTTGTAGCGCAGCGCGCGGAACGTGATTCCGAGCTTGCGCGCAGCGGCGGTCTTGTTGTAGCGCGTCTCCTGCAGCGCCTTCATGATCGCTTCGCGCTCGAGCTTGTCGATGTAGTCCTCGAGCGAGCCGGAACCAGTCGGCGCGGGCTGCGCCGGCGGCGCGGCTGGCGCCTGTTGCTCGTTGCCGCGCGACTGCGGATGCAGGCGCAGGTCTTCGGCCTGCACCACGCTGCCTTCGGACAACGCGACCGCACGCTCGAGCACGTTCTCGAGCTCGCGCACGTTGCCGGGAAAATCGTAGGCCTGCAGCGCGCGCACCGCGGACGGGCTCAGCGAAAGCTGCTCGCCGCCCCAGTCGCGCGTGATGCGTTCGAGGAAATGCTGGGCGAGGCCCGGGATGTCCTCGAGGCGCTCGCGCAGCGGCGGCACGCGCACTTCGATCACGTTGATGCGATAGAACAGGTCCTGGCGGAAGTTGCCCAGCTCGACCAGCTTGAGCAGGTTCTTGTGCGTGGCGGAGAGGATGCGCACGTCCACCGGCACTTCCTGGCGCGCGCCGATCGGGCGCACCGCCTTCTCCTGGATGACGCGCAGCAGTTTCACCTGCATGTGCATCGGCAGGTCGGCGACTTCGTCGAGGAACAGCGTGCCGCCGTTCGCGATCTGGAACAGGCCTTCCTTGTCGGCGACCGCACCCGTGAAGCTGCCGCGGGTGTGGCCGAAGAATTCGCTTTCCATGAGCTCGGCCGGAATCGCGCCGCAGTTCACGGGCACGAACGCACCGGCCGCGCGCGGGCCATGTTCGTGCACCAGGCGCGCAACGAGCTCCTTGCCCGAACCCGATTCGCCGGAGATGTAGACCGGCGCCTGGCTGCGCGCGACCTTCGCAATGGTCTGCCGCACGTCGCGCATGATCCCGGACTCGCCGAGCAGCGGCGTGCCCTTGAGCTCGGGTTCCTGGCGCCGTTCCTCGTTGAGGCGCAATGCCGACTGCACCAGCCGGCGCAGCACCGCGAGGTCGACCGGCTTGGACACGAAGTCGAATGCGCCGGCCTTGAGTGCGTTCACGGCCGTGTCGACGCTGCCGAACGCGGTGATCATCGCGATGGGCACGCCGGGGTGGTTCTTCACCACGTGCTCGACGATCTCCATGCCGGTGCCGTCGGGCAGGCGCATGTCGGTGAGGCAGAACGCGTATTCGGTTTCCGCGAGGCGGCGGCGCGCTTCCGCGACATTGCCGGCCGTGTCGACCAGCAGGCCTAGCCGGCCCAGCGTGAGGACCAGCAGTTCGCGGATATCGGGTTCGTCGTCGACGACGAGGGCGGTCTGTCGGGTCATGCCGTTCCGGTTCGTCGGCGTCGCCGCGGGCGCACGCGCCTGAAGCGCACGCCGCCATCGTAGCCGAATGCCGGCCGCGCGGGCACGTTCAACGCAACGTCGTGCGCGCGCGCGCCGGCGCCGGCGGTCCGGCGCCGGTCGGCGGCGACAGGACCAGCCGGAAGCAGCTGCCGCCCCCGGCCACCGGCACGTATTCCAGCGTCGCCTGGTTGGCCTCGCACAGCTGGCGCGCGATATAGAGGCCCAGGCCGGTGCCGTGCTCGTGGGTGGTGAAGAACGGGTCGAAGATCTGTTCCGCGACCTTCTTCGGGATGCCCGGCCCGCGGTCGACGATCTCGATCACCGGCGGGCCCGGCTCGGTGAGCTTGCGCGCGAGCACCGCGACGCGCGCGGGCTCGTCCGGCAGGCGGCCGTAGCGGCGCGCGTTCTGCACCAGGTTCCAGACCACCTGGTGCAGCTGGCTGGGATCGACGACCGCGTGCACGCGTGCGGGCGCCACTGCCTTGACCTCGTCGCGATCCATGGCGTTGGTACTGCGGTATTCCTCGACGAATCCGTTGACCCAGGCCGAGAGTTCGAGCTGCTCCGGCCGCGAGCGCTCGCGCCGCGACAGCTGCAGGATGTTCTCGACGATCGCGTTCACGCGCGTGCATTGCGCGCGGATGATGTCGACCAGGCGCTGGTCGGGCTCGGACAGGTCCTCCGACTCCGACAGCAGCTGCGCCGAATAGCTGATCGCCGCGAGCGGGTTGCGCACTTCGTGCGCAACCGACGCGGAGAGGCGGCCGAGCGAGCTCAACGTGAGCTGCTCGGCCTGGCGCGTCATCAGGGAGATGTCGTCGAGGAACACGAGCACATTGCCCTCGGCCGTCGAACCGAGGCGCACGAAGCGCGGAATCACCTCTGGCACGCCCTCGGCCAGGCCCACGGGCGTCGTGTCGCTCTTGCCGCCCGCGCGCCAGTGGAACAGGCGGCGCGCGATCTCGGGCGCGATGTCGCCGAGCTCGCGTCGTGCGGGCGAGGGATTGCCGAGCAGGTGCCAGGCACTCTCGTTGACCTGGTGCACGTGGTTGTCGGCGTCGACCACGAGCACGCCGGTGCGCATGCGGCGGATGATCAGGTCGTTGATCTGCGTGAGGTTCGCCAGGTCGATTTCCTGGCGCTCGACGCGCTCCTGCGACGCCGACACCTCGCGCCTGAGCATCTGGCACAGCACGGTTGCCGCGACATAGGTGGCGGCGAACATCCCGCCTTCGGTCCAGTAGCGGCCGACGCCGTCGTCGGGCGCCGTGAGGCCGAATGCCGCGAACACCGCGACCGCGCTGATGCCAGCGAAGAACCAGGCCAGTCGCGGTGGCAGCAACAGCGCGCCCGAGGACACGTTGACCAGCAGCAGCGTCGCGACGCCGTTTGCGAGGCCCTGCACGCGCGTGAGCGCGGTCATCGCCGCGAGCAAGTCGAGCGTCAGGCCGAACAGCACCTGCATGCGCACGTCGCTGCGCCGGTTGCGTCGGCCCAGCAGGAACAGCGCCAGCGCACCGAGCAGGTAACCGAGCGCGGCGAAGCGCGCGGCGCTGCTGGCGACGACGCCGGTCTGCGACTGGAACCACGCGCTCCAGCAGACCGCCGTGAAGGTGGCCGCCTCGAACAACCGGTAGAGCTCGAAGAAATACAGCTCGCGCCGGGTGACCGCATCGGGCGACGCGAGGCGTTCGTCGCCGCCGGTGGGCCGCAACATGGTCAGGCGCGATGCCGCCATCGTCGCTCCGCGTAGGTGGGAAAAACGGGCCGTGCAGAATCGGGTGCCCGCGCGCTCGCGTCCCGAGTATAGGGAACCTCCGCCGTGCGGCGCCCCTTCATTTCCCCGGGGGGCTACTCCACAATACGCGCCCCCCGCCGGGGTGCGTTGCGCTCAGCAGCGACCGGCGCCGTTCACCCGAAGGACCAAGCATGAATTTCCACGAATACCAGGCCAAGGAACTGTTCGCCGGGTTCGGCATCCCGGTGCCGGCCGGGCGCGTCGCGCGCACGCCGGAACAGGCTGCCGAGGCCGCGAAGGCGCTCGGCGGCGAGCAGTGGGTGGTGAAGGCGCAGATCCACGCCGGCGGCCGCGGCAAGGCCGGCGGCGTGAAGCTGGTCCGCACGCCGGACGAGGCCAAGCAGGCCGCGGCGAAGATGCTCGGCACGCAGATGGTCACGTACCAGTCGGGCGGGCGCGGGCTGCCGGTCAACGAGGTGCTGATTTCCGAGGCGAACGACATCGCCAAGGAGCTGTACCTGTCGTGCCTCGTCGACCGTGGTCGCAAGGCGCTCACGTTCATCGCTTCCGCGCGCGGCGGCGTCGACATCGAGCAGGTCGCGCATGAGACGCCCGAGGATCTCCATGTGGTCGAGGTCGACTACGTGCAGGGCCTGCAGCCGTACCAGTGCCGCCAGGTCGGCTTCGCGATGGGCCTGAACGGCAAGCAGGTCAACCAGCTCACGAAGATCATGCTGGGCCTCTACCGCATGTTCAACGAGCACGACATTTCGCTCGTCGAGCTCAACCCGCTCGCGATCGTCGGCTCCGGCGACCTCATGGCGCTGGACGGCAAGCTCAACGCCGACGACAACGCGCTGTATCGCCAACCGAAGCTCGAGGCGATGCGCGACGAGTCGCAGGAAGACCCGACCGAGGCCGAGGCCACCAACCTCAACCTCAACTACGTGCAGATGGATGGCGACATCGGCTGCATGGTCAACGGCGCAGGCCTGGCCATGGCCACGATGGACGTGATCAAGCTGGCTGGTGGCGAGCCCGCGAACTTCCTCGACGTGGGCGGCGGCGCGACGAAGGAGCGCGTGAGCTCCGCGTTCAAGCTGATCCTGCGCTCGGACAAGGTGCGCGCGATCCTCGTCAACATCTTCGGTGGCATCGTCCGTTGCGACATGATCGCCGAAGGCATCATCGCCGCGGTGCAGGAAGTGGGCGTCAAGATCCCCGTGATCGTCCGCCTCGAAGGCACGAACGTGGAGAAGGGCCGCGAGCTGCTCGCGAATTCCGGCCTCAAGATCACGCCCGCCACCGATCTGAACGACGCGGCCAAGAAAGCCGTGGCCGCCGCGAAGTCCTGAGAAGAAACGACATGTCCGTACTGATCGACAAGAACACCAAGGTGATCTGCCAGGGCTTCACCGGCCAGCAGGGCACGTTCCATTCCGAGCAGATGATCGACTACGGCACGCGCCTGGTCGGTGGTGTCACGCCGGGCAAGGGCGGCACGCTGCATCTCGGTCTGCCCGTGTTCAACACGGTGCAGGACGCGGTCGACGAGACCGGCGCCGACGCGTCGGTGATCTACGTGCCGCCGCCGTTCGCGGCCGACGCGATCCTCGAGGCCGCGGCCGCGGGCATTCGCGTGATCATCGCGATCACCGAAGGCATCCCGGTGCTCGACATGCTGCGCGTGAAGAACGCGCTGAAGAACTACCCGGACACCGTGCTGGT
>Ga0190274_10002308_pt1 | contig 11227 bp, 7 predicted proteins | sample Popmic531T_FD_133002 | JGI IMG/M metagenome (GOLD analysis project Ga0190274, IMG submission 133002) | Populus adjacent soil microbial communities from riparian zone of Yellowstone River, Montana, USA - 531 T | ecosystem: Environmental > Terrestrial > Soil > Riparian zone | place: USA: Montana...
GGAAGCGATGAATAACCTGAATCAAACAGTGATATCCATTCAATCCATTCTCAATCTATAAATTCCTTCAACATGAATGATATAAATAAATTCAAAGTAAAGATCTCTGTGGTATTCATCCTTGCCCTATTCATTTCCGCATGCAACAAAATGCAGGATCCAGAAACGAAAACAGCAATGGGAGAGGAACATGCAGAGGAAGCTCATGAACATGAGAAATTGATTCATCTAAATGAAGCCCAATTTCTGAATGCCGGAATAGACACTGGTTGGTTCGAATTGAAAAACCTGAGTGAAGTCATTAATGCCAATGGGTATACAAAATTGCCACCGCAAAACCAGGCCGAAGTCAGCGTTCAGATCCCTGGAACAATTCAATCCATTAAAGTGATCGAAGGCCAATATGTAAAGGCAGGACAGACACTTGCCACGATTCAAAGCATGGCCTACAACAATATGAGACTGGAAAGGGAAAAAATGATTGAACAGCTGCATATTTCCGAATCAAACCTTGAATACTTAAAATTAGAATACGATCGCCAAAAAGAACTAAGCGATGAAAATGTAACCGCCAGGAAGGTATTTGAAAAGGTGAGTGCAGATTTGAAATCCGAGCAAGCGAAAGTGAATGCATTAAAAAAACAACTTAATATTATGGATCAGAATATCCGGATGAACGGGAATTCTGATTCACCTACACTCAATATTGTATCGCCCATCAGTGGACATATTTCAGATATTGATGTGACCATTGGCAGTTCAGCTGAGCCCGGAAAACCACTTTTTCATATTGTTGACAATTCGAAAATGCATGTTGACTTGCTGGTGTACGAAAAAGATCTGTTTAAAGTCAAGGTCGGTCAAAAAGTCCGGTTTATACTAACCAATCAGAATAACGAAGAGATCAAGGGTGAAATATTCAGCATCGGCAAGTCATTTGAGAATGAAACAAAATCAATTGCCGTGCATGCAGAGATCAGCAATCATACCTTGTTGATCCCGGGCATGTATGTCAATGCCCTGATTGATGTCGGAACAAATAATGTCAATACACTTCCGTTAGAGGCTATCATAAAAGTAGAAGGCAGGGAATTCATTTTTCTTTGGGAAAAAGAAAACCTGGAGAAAAATATAGTTCATACGGATGACCACCAGCATGATGAAAAAGGTAACCATATTGAACCTGAGGCCGAAATCACCTTTGCCCGTATTGAAGTAAAGACCGGCCCTACCCAGCTTGGCTATGTACAGGTCACTCCTTTGGTTGAAATTCATGATGGGGATAAAATAGTCATAAAGGGAGCTTATTACCTGCAATCGCATCTATTGAAGACTGAAGGCGGCGGTGGTAATCCACATCAGCATTGATAAGATAGTAGTCCAAATAAAAATGGTAAAATCATTATAAATCAGTAGAAGCCGACTACCTAAATAGGATTACCTTGACCTAAACAAGTGAATCCAATTGACTATGATATACAAACTCTGTTTCTGTAGCGTAGTTCCTGCGTTACTTTTTTCTACACTAGAAAAACCATGTGCACAAACTCCAAACTGGCTTTGGGCACATGCCATAGGAGGCACTTGGTATGATATAGGGACATCCATTGCTGTTGACAAGGAAAATGGAGATGTTTATACCGCAGGCTACTTTTATGTAACAGCTGATTTCGATACAGGACCAGGGATATTCAATTTGAATACAAATGAATATGGTGCTTTCATTACTAAAACAGATACCGAGGGCAATTTTATATGGTCAAAAGCACTTTCCGGAACAGGTTATAGTTCTGCAGACGCCATAGCCCTGGAGCAACCAGGAAGCGGGAATATTTATACGTTGGGTGAATTTAGTGGAACTATTGACTTTGATCCCGGTCCGGACATTTATAATGTCACTTCTGATGGAGGTCAGTCTCTTTTCATTTTAAAATTAAATCCTAAAGGAGAATTTATTTGGGTAAGGACAATTGATGGAGCCTATAACGAATCTAGAAATTCAATAGCACTTGACCTTTCAGGGAGCGGGGATATTTATATTTCAAGCAACTTTAGTCATGCCCTGGTCATTGACTCCGGTACTGAAATTTTTAATATAAATAAGATTGGATATGACGATATTTTCATCACGAAGCTTGATAGTTCTGGCCATTTTATTTGGGCAAAAACGATAGGTGGTGACCCGGCTAGTGCTATATTTATAAAATCAATTGCATTCGACCCATCAATTGATGGAGGGGTGTATTCTACTGGTCATTTCTTTGGAACAATTGACTTTAACCCTGGTGAGGAAGCACACAATATAACTTCGAGAGGAGTTAAGGACATATTCATTTCCAAATTAGATAAGCATGGAAATTTTGTATGGGCAAAATCCATGCAGGGAAAAAATGAAGAAAGCTGGGCAAGTGGCACCTCAATCGTCATTGATACTTCAGAAAACGGGGGTATTTATACCACCGGAGATTTTTGGAAAACTACTGATTTTAACCCTGGTGATGGAACTTTCAATTTAACTGACGGCGGAATTTTCATTTCTAAATTGGGTAGCGATGGCGAATTTGTATGGGCAAAGGCACTGAAAGGAACAGATGGTTATAATACCGGTTATTCTATTGCTATCGATGATTCTGGTGATGGAGATATTTTTATTTCTGGTCTCTTTATGGGGAAAGTTGACTTTGATCCAGGATCCGGAAAATTCAATATCAAATCAAATGGTTTAATGAATACTTTCCTATCCATACTTGATCGTTCAGGTAATTTTATTTGGGTAAAAACAATGTCAGGACGTTCAAAATCCCGTACTTCTTCCGGGCTTTCCGTTGCCCTTGATCATGCCGGCAATGCTTATTTGACCGGATGTTTTAATAGTTCTGATTTCGCCTTTGACTCCATTATTGTAAAAAATGCGGATGGTAAAGATCCAGCCCAGGACGGAATAACCAATGACATTTTTATTGCCAAACTTGGTGCTTTGTCACCTTTACCAGATAAATATTCAAAGTCACTTCACATGACACTGACACCTAATCCGACAAAAGATAAATTGAAAATAGAATATGATAATGTTGATTTACATAAAGCATTAATTACAGTGGTCAATCTGGCTGGGGAGGTTATTTTTTCCGTACCAAATGAAGAAATGGAAAATAAAGTAACGATTGACATCAGCCATTTGGCAAGCGGAATTTATCTTATTCACCTGGATATGAATGGAAATAGAGTGACGCAAAAAGTATTCAAGGAATAATATTCAAGTATTGAGAAGGTGATTCTATTCGTGTAAAAATATAATTCGTGAGCGAAAAAGATGTCATTGGTTCTGGTCTTGTGTTCACTTGCCCTATGCATCCTGAAGTATTGAGTGACAAACGGGGGAATTGTCCAAAGTGTGGGATGAACCTTGTCCCAAAAGGGCAACATACAAGTGAATCTCATTCGCATAGTCAGCATACTAAAATTACTGATCCCCATTCCTCATTCCAAAATTTACAAAAGTATTCCTGCCCCATGCATCCGCATATTACGCGGGATGGCCCGGGAAAATGTCCCTTATGCGGCATGAACCTGGAAGTGATTGGAAGTCATGACCACGAATCTGGAAGTCACACCGGCATGATGGCAGATTTCCAAAGGCGGTTTATAGTCGTGCTTATATTGACCATTCCCATAATGTTGTTATCAGAAATGATCCAGCATTGGTTGAATATTCATATCACTTTTCCCGGATCAAAATATATACTATTAGCATTGTCATCAGTGGTTTACTTCTATGGAGGCTGGCCATTCATGAAAGGATTGGTGGGTGAATTGCAGATGAAGAACCCCGGCATGATGACATTAATTGGTTTTGCTATCACAGTGGCTTACGTCTACAGTGTTGCGACCATTTTTGGTTTGACAGGAATGGACTTCTTTTGGGAATTAGCCACTTTGATCCTCATCATGTTGATCGGCCATTACATTGAAATGAAATCAGTATCGGGTGCATCAAGAGAGTTAGAATTGTTGGTACAACTATTGCCTGATGAGGCACACTTAATAAAAGATGACAAAGTCACAGAAGTAAAATCTGCCACACTGAAAGAAAATGATGTCGTCCTGATAAAACCAGGCGAGAAAGTAGCGGCAGATGGCATCGTCAAAGAAGGAGAAAGTTATCTTAATGAAAGCATGCTTACTGGGGAATCCAAACCTGTACAGAAAAAACCAGGTGATAAAGTCATCGCCGGGGCTATCAATGGGAATGGCGCCATCAGGATTTCTGTTTTACACGATGCTAAAGATTCCTATTTAGCCCAGGTTGTTCAATTGGTACAGGATGCTCAAAAATCAAAATCCAGAACGCAGCTTCTTGCAGACCAGGCAGCGAAATGGTTAACCATCATCGCCATTGTGACAGGAATAGTAACTTTTTCGTATTGGTATGTCTCTGGTCAGTCGCTGGCATTTGCGATGGAAAGAATGGTGACGGTCATTGTGATTTGTTGCCCGCACGCCTTGGGATTAGCTGTACCCCTGGTCGTTGCAAAATCTACTGCTTTATCTGCTAAAAATGGTTTGTTAATTAAAAACAGAACAGCATTTGAAAATGCAAGGAAAATAACCACTCTTGTTTTTGACAAAACAGGAACACTAACTGTTGGCAAATTTGAAGTTTCAAAAATTGTTTCACTTCAAAAAGAACTTAGCGAAAATGAATTAATTCGTCTTGCATCAGCATTAGAACAAAATTCAGAACACCCCATCGCCACAGGTATCCTGCAAAAGATCAAAGAATTATCCATCAATATCCCTGGAGCGGAAAACTTTAATGCTATCCCGGGGAAAGGCGTGGAAGCTGAAGTAGAAGGTAAAAAGATTTTAGTGGTAAGTCCCGGCTATCTAAAAGAAAACCAAATATCCTTACCGGATAACTTTATGACTAATGATATAGAGACCGTAGTTTTCGTTATCATCAATCGACAATTATCCGGATACATAGCATTGTCAGATAAAATTCGACCTGAATCAGCGGAAGCCATCTCAACTTTAAAACAAAACAACATCAAGTCAATATTGCTGACGGGCGATAATCAAAAGGTGGCTAAAAGTGTAAGTGAACTCTTACACATGGATAGCTTTATGGCTGAAGTTCTCCCCCACCAGAAACTTGAAAAAATAAAAGAGCTGCAATCTAAAGGAGAGTTTGTCGCGATGACGGGCGATGGTGTCAATGATGCACCGGCTCTTGCCCAGGCAGATGTAGGCATTGCAGTAGGCAGCGGTAGTGACATCGCTGCAGAAACGGCGGGGATCGTTTTAGTCAACAGCAATCCCAAAGACGTAGTAAACCTGATTTTGTTTGGAAAAGCTACCTATCGCAAGATGGTACAAAATTTGATTTGGGCTACGGGTTATAATATAATAGCCATTCCTTTGGCTGCCGGGGTATTGTTTTCAAAAGGCATACTCCTCAGTCCTGCAGCAGGAGCTATACTGATGAGTTTGAGTACCATTGTGGTTGCCATCAATGCAAGTCAGCTAAAGATAAAATAGGCCTGAAAAAAATTACGATCCTTGCCTATTCATCAGGGTCATAAACATTTCCTTTAAATTTGAATTAAATATAGGATATGGGTTCACTGTTCTCCAGGTTAGTCATCATTGCTCTGATACAATGCTATTCTTATGCTCTTATGGCTCACGTGATGTTGGATTATCCAGTAGGGGGTGAAACTTTCAATTGGGGAGAGACAGTGAACATCCAATGGCATATTACCATCCCCCATACTACGATTAACTGGGACTTGTATTTTTCCTCTGATGGCGGAGCAACATGGGCAGCCATCCAATTGAATATTCCCACCAGTCAATTGTCTTATAATTGGGTGGTTCCGGATACATTGACTTCAATGGCGAGGATAAAAATATTTATGGATAACGCCGACCAGGACATGGATTACGTGGATATAAGTCCGTTTTTCACTCTTGAACCCTTACTACTTCCACCCACGCTGGATGTACCAGCCATGGATGCTACTATTGAATGCAATGTTGCAAATCAACAAACTGCCATCCAGGCATGGCTGAATAGTCAGGGCGGAGCACTTGTCACAAATTATTGCGGAGATCTCACCTGGACCAATGATTTTAATGGATTGACGAATGGATGTGGGGCCACTGGAAGTGCTGTCGTAAATTTCACTGCTACGGATGAATGTGGAAGTACAGAAACAAATGCTGTCCTGACTATTGTTGATACAGAAGCCCCTGTTATGAATTTACCGGCTGCTGATCTGGTGGTTAATTGTAATGGAAGTGGAAATCTCGTTGAGCTCAACAATTGGCTTAACAACCATGGAGGGGCCCAGGCTTCTGATGCATGTAGTAATGTCATCTGGACCAATAATTTTACGAATTTGAGTAATGGCTGTGGCCTTACAGGGAGTACAACAGTCACCTTCACCGCAAATGATGCATGCGGTAACAGCAATATCACCACTGCCACTTTCACAATCAGGGATATTGCCGCCCCTATCATCAATGTTGCAGCGAATAATTTGATTAGTACCTGCGGAGATCCGAACCAGGGAATAAACATTCAAAACTGGCTGACGAATCATGGCGGTGCAAATGCAAGCGATTTTTGTGGTAGTGTCATTTGGACAAATAACTTTTCTACACTGAGCGATGGATGTGGCGCTACGGGAAATGCAATTGTCACATTTACGGCAACTGACGAATGCGGCAATAGCAGTACAACCAATGCAACAATTAACATCATCGATACTACAGTTCCGAGAATTGATGCGATTGCACTAGATACAACATTACAATGTGGAAGCTCTGACCAGGAGTCAGTCATTCAAAGTTGGCTGAACAATCATGGTGGTGCATTAGCGTCTGATGCTTGTGGTAATGTGAGCTGGTCCCATAACTATTCTAATCTCAGTGATGGATGCGCCTCGACCGGAAATGCTTTAGTCACTTTTACCGCCTCTGACGAGTGTGGTAATAGCGCTATCGTTTCCGCAATGATTACCATCGATGACCATGTTGCTCCTGTAATCGAAACAATGGCCAGGGATACCAGCATTGAATGCGGCAGAGCAGATCAAGAAAATATCATTCAAAGCTGGCTAGACAATTATGGTGGTGCAAGGGCAAGTGATCTGTGTGGAAATGTCACCTGGTCAAATGACTTTTCTGGAATCCAGGATACTTGCAGCATTGAAACCAGCAAGCAAATCATCTTTTCTGTTTCGGATGAATGTGGTAACAGCAGTACTACCCAAGCCAGATTTACCATAAGAGGCCCATTGGGAATAAATACGTCGAATATTCAACAACTTAATTTTAAAATATTTCCAAATCCTGTAAGTGATATACTCACGATTCAATTTGATAAAAGTGAATCGATAGAGACAAATTTTAGTCTTTTTGATACTTATGGGAATCTTCTTTGGTCGGGTAAGAATGATGATAATGATTTGTTGATTCCTGTCAGCAACTATCCTTCTGGAGTTTACTTCCTGCAGGCATCTACTTCCTTAGGTGTTGTTTCACAGAAAGTGATGATTGAATAATTCATATCAAAACTTAAAGCCTGTTGTAATGCCCAAATCCAGAGTATTGAGGCTAACAGGTTGTGTTTCATAGACAGATGTGAATTCACCTTCCACTGTGATAGGTCCAACATGATCTTTTGGAAACCAATTGTAGCGTGCATTCATACCGAGGATCCAATTACCTTTTTTTGCATCAAAAATCCGAACTACACGTGTTTACTATTCTGGATTATTTACCCGAAAATCTCTCCAGTTGTTTCTTTTTCTTAAAATATTATAGCACTAATGTTTCATATTGCAACTATTAATATGTGTTGTATAATGGAATATAGCATGTTACGTGTTTATTTGAGATTGTCAAATCCAGACTCGCTGAGCGTCGGTTAACAAACGTTTGTGTGTTAGCAAAGCTTCGCTTTGCGTGATATTTTTCATAAAGCAATCTATCCCTGAATAGATTTTGAATATTCAAAGCGCAGCTTTGAACTCACCAGAACGTCGGTCAACCGACGCTCAACGGGTACCGCTTGTGAGGATGAAGCCGCCGCTCACGAAAATCCGACTTGTAAATTTTCTTTTTACGGCATTTACCGAAAAAACAAAGGCTCCCGCCACTTGTGAAAAGTGGATTCCGGAGGCTCATCTCGCATTCTACATTTGCTGCGCAATTGAAAAAAATAGATCGCATTAAAATGAAAAAGAAACTTTTATTTGTCTTAATATGGATGCTTGCCTCGCTCCATTCTTACTCTCAAGGTGTTGGTATCGGTACTACGACACCACATCCATCCGCACAACTTGAAATCTCGAATCCTTCCAAAGGTTTACTCATTCCAAGAATGAATACCGGGTCATTGTTGGGTATCGCAAATCCTGCAAAAGGACTGATGGTGTATGACACCACTAGAAATGAATTGGTGGTCAATATGGGTACACCCGTTTTGCCTAATTGGAAATCAATTGCTGCGAGCAATTGGAATATAAATGGGAATTCAGGAACGAATGCGGCAACACATTTTATCGGTACTACCGATAATGTACCACTACTTTTCCGGATGCGGAATGTTCAAGCCGGTAGAGTTGATTCCATATACGGACAAACATTTTTTGGGTATAAAGCAGGATTGAACAACGTAAGCTCTTCTACAATCAATACGGCAATTGGCTACAATGCACTTATGGTCAATACCACAGGGAACATCAATACAGCTGTAGGTGCTTTCGCACTGCAAGCCAATACCATGGGGACCACCAATACAGCTGTTGGCGCATTTGCAATGCAAGACAACACCACCGGAACCCAAAATTCAGCTTTTGGTGTATGGGCCTTAAAAAACAATACGGTAAACAATTTTAATGTAGCATTTGGATTTCGAGCTTTAGAACATAATGCAGGCAATAGCAACAGTGCATTCGGTAATGCTGCCCTGACTTCGAATTCCACAGGATTTGCCAATACAGCTTTAGGCAGTGGTACACTTGCTTTTAATAATACTGGAAGTTTGAATGTAGGCATTGGCAGGTTAACCATGTATAACAATACATCGGGATATAATAACGTGGCAGCAGGAGCTGAAGCTTTGCATAAGAATACCACTGGGTACTACAATGCTGCTTTAGGAGATGCATCACTTTATTCAAATACAACGGGAGTAGGAAATACGGCATGTGGATCCGGTGCATTATATACCACTACCCTATCCAGTTACAATACTACATTGGGTTATCATGCCGGGTACGCCAATAACCTGGGCTGGAACAATACACTCATCGGGGCTGATTGCAACTCCAATGCGAATGATAGATACAACAGCATAGCACTCGGACATAACGTCACGATCACGGCCAATAACCAGGCCCGTATTGGAAACAGTTCGACAACCTCCATCGGAGGTTTTGCTAACTGGTCCAATATCAGTGATGGACGTTATAAGAAAAATATCCGTGAAGATGTGCGAGGACTTGATTTCATCATGAAACTCAGGCCGGTGACCTACCAATTGGATGTGAACCATCTTTCTGAAAAACTCAATGAGTCAAGTGTGCATCGCCAGGATTCCGGCATGGAAGCGGCAATGATTGAAAAAGAAAGTATGATCCAATCCGGTTTTATTGCACAGGAAGTAGAGCAGGCAGCGACTGCATCTGGATATGATTTCAGTGGCGTGGACAAACCAAAGAATAAAGATGATCTTTATGCATTACGATATGCAGAGTTTGTCGTTCCGCTGGTAAAAGCTCTGCAGGAGTTGGAAGAACAAGTGAAGGTATTACAACAACAAGTCGAGGAATTAAAAAAAACAAATTGATTATTAAAAAACAGTATTATGAACTTAACAGCAGAAAATCAAATGACGTTGAACCCCAATAAAGCACTTTGGGAAAAGGGCGATTTCACCCGGATCGCTGACACCATGCGCGAAAGCGGAGAAGAATTGGTTTCCAAATTGGGTATTACCAAAGGACTCGATGTCCTTGACCTGGGATGCGGTGATGGTACGACAGCAATCCCTGAAGCAAGGCTAGGAGCAAATGTATTAGGCGTTGATATCGCACGTAATCTTGTTGAGGCTGGAAACCTCTGGGCACAAAAAGAAGGACTTTCGAATTGTACATTCCAGGAAGGAGATGCTGTTGACTTGCAAGAGCTGGAAGATGATTCGTTTGATCTTGTCGTTACTATTTTTGGAGCCATGTTTGCACCAAAGCCTTACGAAGTAGCGAAAGAAATGGTGCGTGTGACACGCGCAGGTGGACGTATCGTGATGGGTAACTGGATCCCGGGAGACCCTACTTTAGTGGCCCAGATCTTAAAGATCAGTTCTGCCTACACACCGGCACCACCTGAAGGATTCATTAGCCCAATGATGTGGGGTGTGGAAGAACAAGTGATTGATCGTTTTGTAAAAGCAGGCATTCCTGCTGAAAATATTTCTTTCGAAAAGGAAACATTCACGTTTAGAGCTTCATGTTCTCCAGCTGAATTTTTACAGGACTTTAAAATATACTATGGTCCAACGATGAATGCCTTTGAAGCCGCGGAAAAAAATAATAAATCAGCGGAGTTGGAGCGAGAATTAGAAAATCTTTTTACCAGTCAAAACAAAAGCATCGATCCAAATCAGACTTCGATTCCGGCTACATTTTTGAAGGTGACTGTGATTTGCTAAAAAAATGCAGGGAAAGCAGGTCGTCGCTCAGCGATGATCCCGCCATGCTGCGAAATTCTTTTGGTAGGCAATTAAACAGGCTTGAGTTTAGGGCTAGTTAATTGTCTACCTTTTTTCTATTAATGATTTCACATCTCAAGATTGCCGTTCAACTAAGCAATCTTTCGAATTCATGATCATACGATAGTAACTCATGAATTTAGCATAACCATGCTATTCCAAACCAACTCTCCATTTTTATTTTGAAATATCCTGAAAGTCGGATGCTAAGAAATGAATGTCATTTGGTATTAACACAAGAAGAAATCTTTGTCAATGAGTGATAAGATCTGCTCAAATGTCATATTACCCCAAATAAAAAATAAGCTTGAAAATTATATTTCAATTATATAATCGGAAATTTTAGTTGTCAGAAATAAATTGAATTTTTTAACCTTTTAAATTTCTCCATCATGCCATTCCAGAAAATTTACGCAGTCGACTTTAGGATTGGTCCGCATCCTA
>Ga0190274_10002309_pt1 | contig 11226 bp, 14 predicted proteins | sample Popmic531T_FD_133002 | JGI IMG/M metagenome (GOLD analysis project Ga0190274, IMG submission 133002) | Populus adjacent soil microbial communities from riparian zone of Yellowstone River, Montana, USA - 531 T | ecosystem: Environmental > Terrestrial > Soil > Riparian zone | place: USA: Montana...
CCCATAGAGCAAGGACAGATGACCATTTTGTTGAAACGCGCAGAACCACTGGCAAATGGCGCAGAAAAATCATCATTGGAATACACCCTGAAGCCATACGACTCAATAGAGAATCCTTTCATTTCCAGTGCCCAATTCACAGCAGCATTTTTACTCATGACAATGCCCACCTCTGCGTATTGATCAGGCATGGACGCCAGGCGATCCAATAAAAGCTTGCCATAAATGGATCCGCTCGATCCTCCCAATCCTATAATGACTTTATCCATATCTTTGTGCCTCAGCAAAATAAGGATATAATGGCTTTATTGAGATATACCATTTTAGTGGTTTTGATCACGATCAGTGTAAACCTGTATAGCCAGGAAATAAAATGGATGTCCTGGACAGAAGCAGTAGCGGCTAATGAAAAGGAGCCTAAGAAAATCTTCGTGGATGTCTATACCGATTGGTGCGGATGGTGCAAGCGTATGGATCAATCTACTTTTAAAGATTCTGCTGTAGTGGCTACGATGAATGCCCATTTTTACGCAGTCAAAATAAATGCCGAGCAGAAGGAAAGCATCTTCTGGCGGGAAATGGAATTTAAATGGGTAGAAGGTGGAAGAAGCGGGTTCAACAGCCTGGCTTTAGAACTGCTTGACCGTCAAATGTCCTTCCCTTCCTTTGTGACCCTGGATAAAGAATTTGCCCGTATTTCCATCAGCCCCGGCTACAAAGAGCCTCCTGCAATATTGAAGGAATTAAAATACGCCTACGAGGAATTGTACAGAACGATGACCTGGGAAGAATTCAAAGCCAAATCCTGATCCCTTCGATCTTTAGGCTGATAAGTACTGTTCCTTTTTATCTTTGCGGCTTCAACACATGGCTCCATAGCTCAATTGGATAGAGCAACGCTCTTCTAAAGCGTAGGTTTCTGGTTCGAACCCAGATGGAGTCACTCTTCGATCTGAAAACCTAACCCGGTGTCCCTGCTACAACTTGACCCTTCGACCGTGAGAATAGAACCGAGTTGGAAAGAGGCATTGTCTGCAGAATTTACCAAACCCTATTTTGCCCAGATCAAGCAATTCCTGTCCGAACAAAAAGCAGCCGGGAAAACGATATTTCCACCGGGCCCGCTGATTTTTAATGCTTTTGATAAAACTCCGTTTGCAAAGGTCCGGGTTGTCATCCTGGGACAAGATCCCTATCCGGGCCCCGGCCAGGCAATGGGATTGTGTTTTTCAGTTCCTCGTCAAATACCCATCCCGGCTTCACTCCGAAATATCTATAAAGAGCTTCATCGGGACCTTGGAATCCAGGCTCCCAACCATGGTGATCTCACCTCCTGGACTGACCAAGGAGTATTCATGCTCAATGCTATCCTTACTGTTGAAAAAAACCTGGCCGGCTCGCACAGTAAAATTGGTTGGCAACTTTTTACAGATGCCGTGATTAAGAAATTATCTGATCAAAATCGTGGTATTATATTCCTCTTATGGGGTAACTATGCACGATCAAAAAAAGTACTGGTTGACCTTGATAAAAATGTAGTTTTGGAGGCGGCTCATCCTTCTCCTTTAGCGAGGGATGCTTTTAAAGGATGCAGTCATTTTTCGAAGGTCAATCAATTACTTTCAAACCGGGGTGAAACTCCAATAAACTGGGAAATTCTTGGATGATCTTTTTTATCGTCGATTAGCAGCACTGGCATCACTGGCTGCTGCAATTGGAGTGATCGTGGGAGCATTCGGAGCTCATACGTTGAAGACAAGGATTCCACTCGAATCATTGGAGGTTTTAAAGACCGGTGTCCTCTACCTGTTTATTCATTCACTCGCCTGTCTCTTGATTGTTGCCTTGCCGAAATCACTTCCGGGAAATCAATCACTCAAAATAGCCGGCCTTTCCTTTTTAATAGGGATCGTGTTGTTTTCCGGCTCCCTGTTTGTGATCAGTACGCAAGCTATCACTGGCATTGAAATTGGTGTCTTTGGAATTGTTACACCACTTGGCGGATTATGCTTTATTGTGGGCTGGAGCTGCCTGTTTTATTGGGGATTGAGATCCTACCGGAAGTGAGACTACCTTTTTTTTTCAGGAAGTTGTACAAATTATAATTCTCTCTATATTTAGGAGCTTAATCGATAGACACAACCAATCAACAAACTAAAAAAAATCTAACTATGAAAAAGATTGCTTTACTCTTCTCAATGCTGTTTATACTCGCCGTTTCGAGCCAGCTAAAAGCCCAGGATTACAAAAGCGCTATAGGTCTGAGGCTGGGATATCCCTTCGGAGTTACTTTTAAACACTTTTTAAATGAAACTTCGGCTATTGACTTATTTGCCGGTACCCGATATAGCGGATTCACATTCGGTGGTAACTATGAAATTCATAAAGCTCTACCCGATGTAGCAGGCCTTAAATGGTATATTGGTGGAGGTGCTCTTATTACTTTTTATGATTATCAAGGTTATGGCAGCAGCAATTTTGGTATAGATGGAGTCATTGGGCTTGATTACACGTTTGCGGATGCGCCGTTTAATTTAAGTTTGGATTTTCAACCGACCTTTTTGTTTGGTGAAGATTACTACGGGGGATTTGAAATTTTTGGAGGTGTATCAGCGCGATATATCCTGAAATAAATTTAGGCTTGATGCTTAGAAAAAGCTGTATCCACCAGGATGCAGCTTTTTTTTTGAATTAAAAAAAAAGCTCTCCTAACCAATAAAGAGGCATGAAAAGCCAATCCATTTTTTCTTTTATCTTAGTTGAATCATTTTTTGATCAACTCATTCATCTCACCTTAATCTCCTGAATAGGATGAAACAACTGCTGGTCATTCTGTCCATCCTGATTTTCCAACCTTTCCATCCAGTGTACGCGAGCGAGGCGTATATCAATACAGAAGACCATGCGGAAGGAATAGTCACCATCGAGGAATTTATCATTGATCAACCTATATCGCACCACGAACTGCGGAATCTTCAACGAGAAGAAAAACGATACCAGCACCTGGAAAGTAAATTCAAAAAAATATTCGCTGCCAAACAATCCAGGCATCACAGCTTAAATGGTTTTAGTGATCCGGTAGATAAATGGTTTTGGATCTGGACCATTGGCTGGGGAGCCGGCATCCTGATCACCATCTTCTCCGGCGCCAGCATTGCCTCTGGCTTCCTTGGCATACTTTGGCTCTCGTTATTCATCATTGGATCAATTGCCCTGGTCACCTGGTTAATAAAAAAATTCGGAAGAGCTTGACACATCTGTAACCGTAGCCTCCACCTTAGCCTTAGCCTTTTTTATTTCTCCCTTAACTCCTTGTTAGGAAACCAGCCAAAGCATCCCTGCGTCATACAGGCAACTAAATCTTTTGGCTATGAAAACAAATACTGTAATCCGCATGATGAGCCTGCTTCCAATTTTGGTTTTAGGGTTCATGTCAACTCCACTGAAGGCTCAGAATAAAGTTGGCGTAGTGGCAGAGATCGGGTCATCCAACATCGATGTCAATGGCCTGGGTATCTTGGAATTAATTAAGCCAAACATCAAATCAATACCGCAGTACAGTGCAGGACTGATCTATGAGCGGCAGTTGAATCCTCAATGGTCTGTTGTGACAGGAGCGCGTTATTCAACGAGAGGATTTGAAATGCAAGAAGATGTCAATATCAATCTCATGGGACTGGATATTCCAGTTGGCGCCAAGATCAACACCAGGCTTCATTATATAGAAGTACCGGTTGCTATGCAATTCAATTTTGCTAAAAAAGGTATTTCCCCATACCTCAAAGCAGGGGCTTCAGCTGGATATGCGATCGAAGGAAAAATTCAACCTTATGTGGATGCGCTCATCAACTGGAAACTTCCTGCTATTCCCATTAACCTGGAGAATGATTTATACAATCGTTTCGATATTGCCGCCATCGGTAGTGCCGGGATCAGTATTCCAACCAATGATATTGGATCGCTTCAATTCGAAGTTAACTATCGACACAGCCTCAATGATATGTTCCAGGATAATATCACCGACATCCGGATTAAATCAAATGGATTTGGTGCCGGGATAAGTTATACAATGCGATTTTAAAACGGCTTTATACTTTCAGTTCATATTGATCATGAGATGCATCGGGAGACCGGTGCATTTTTTATTTAGTGAAGAATGAAAAGAGAAGAGTGGGAGAAAGGAATAACGAATAACGAATAAGGAATAACGAATAAGGAATAAGGAGGTAAGAAGTATGAAGTAAGAGGTAAGAGGTAAGAAGTAAGAAGTAAATGACTAAGGAAGTACTTCGACTTCGTCTTCTTGTTTGCGGCGGTTATTTCTCCACCAAATGAAACCGATAGTGCCGACTAAGGTGTAAGGCAAGGCTAACATATACAAGATACCGGCATTGAGTCCTTTTCCAGTGGTGCCCCCGTTCTTCAGGTTGGATTCAGCGGACATTTTACACATTGGACATTGTGCTGTGGTTTCAGAAGTGACAAACATTCCTGAAACGAAAAGGATCAATATAAACAGAACACGATTTATGTTCCTCATATGACAAAAATAGGAGTTTACGGCTGATTTACATGCAGGGCAGCAGAAATAAATATACAACAGGGCCCGTCACAGCGACATAGAGCCAGACCGGGTAGACCCATTTGACCATTTTCCGGTGAGTCACATAGTCCCCGGTATACCCCCGGATAAACGCCAACAGGATGAAAGGGAGGCTAAGCCCCGCCAACACAATATGACTAAACAGGATAAAGTAGTAGACGATGCGTATGGAGCCTTCTTTGCAATACGGGATTTCCTCATGGGTGAAATGGTATCCCACGTAAGACAGCAGGAAACCAGCTGAAAGAACCATGGCAACATAGATCGCCCGGCGGTGGTTGGTCACCTGGCGCCCATTTTTTATAAAAAACCAGGCCGCAATAAGGGCTATCGCAACCCCCGTATTACAAAGGGCATTGAAACCTGAGAGAAAATCGAGATTGAGCTCGGTCTTAATTTTGATTTGGCGCATGGCTCCTACCAACAGCCACACGGTGATGGTGATCAACCAGGCATAAACATTCAGCTTTCTTATCCGGCTCCGGAGAACCTCCTGGTTATTGGATATCATTGCTTCTTTTCTGCATCTCGTTTAAGCTGGACCTTCTCACTGTTATCCCTGGGAAGTAACAGCGCCATATGCTCAACCAGTGTTTTCTTTTCATCATGATTGTTGGCCGTATAATACGCTCTTATGATACCACTCTTGTCCACCAGGGCATAGGTCTTCCCTGGAGGCCAGCCTTCTATCAAAGCCCTGGAAGTCAGTAAAGCATCGGTGCTGTCAATGATAAATACATTTTGTACCACGGTATCTGGCAACACCAATGGTGTGTTTGAACAAGTATCCAGGAAGAGATAATTGGCCTTGTGCGTTTCTTTAAACTGGAGGTAGAGTTTAGTAATCAAATCCATCTGGTCTGCCTCATTGTCGCACGAAACCAACACTACTAAAGAAACATGATTTTCCAGTTGCGAATTCTCCATTGGAATTCCTGAAATAGCATGAAATGGGAGAACGGGAAATTCCCTGGTGCCATTGAGTACGTCTTGTGCTTTCTTCCGCCAGTCCAATCCGGATTTCAGGTAATACCATGAGACGAACGGCAAGAGGAACAGGAAAAAGATAAGTGTGACAGTAATCTTGCGCGACATGGTATTATGGATTCTCTCCACTGACTATTCACTGAAGAACTTAACAGCCAAGTGGATAATAAAAAGTCAAAATTCGGTAGTCGGTCAGCGGTTGATTTATTCTGTTTTGGCCGGTGTGTGGGTCAATTCAATCTTGTCACGATCATGCACTACTCTACGATTGTTTTTCCAGGCATTTCCTTCATAGAGGAAAGCAATAACGGCCCAGATCAAGAGGCAAACCGGAAGCAATACACTCATCATGAGCCCCTTGGCTTCATATTTCATGTGCATGAATTCAAACACAATCAGGTAGGCTTTGTATATACTCATCGAGATCATCAAGGAGTTCATCAATAATTTAGGAGCATGGTATCCCTCCACAATGTACCCCTTGCCCGTCAAGGCAATCAAGACTTCTACCACTGTCACGACAGCGAGAATGATGATGGTCTTGAGGGCTATTTTTTTTGCACCTGTATAATCATGTCCCATGAGGAAGGCTTTTTAAGTTTATTAATTTGATAATTCGTGATCCCGTAAATTAAAGCAGATAAAATACGAGGAACACAAAGACCCATACCAGGTCCACAAAGTGCCAGTACAACCCAATCTTCTCCACCATTTCATTACGATTGCGTCGAGCTACGTACACACCCCCCATGACATTCACCAGGATCGTCAACAAGAATAACACCCCGGAGAATACGTGGAAACCGTGAAAACCGGTAATGAAAAAGAACAAGGCACCAAATGCTTTAGGACCGAAATTCTCGCTCATGACTTTGCCTGCATTTTCACCAGAAGCCACTATATACTTACGATGGATATAACCTCTTTCATCCACCTTTGCATCCGGATAATCTCCCGGAGCAGCGTACGCATGTCCTCCATGTCCTCCCTCAGCACCTGCTTCTTCTTTATGCTCGCCTTCAGTTGCATGACCTGTACCTGCATGTTCGCCTTCGGTAGCGTGACCTGCTGCTTCGTGGTCTGCACTAAAATCCATCTTATGGATGATGTAGCTCGTATGAGCTTCGAAGGATTCCTCTGATTGTTTACCATCGGGGCCGAGGTAAATGCCGGCTTCAGTATGAGCTCCAAAAGGATTAGTAGTTAGACTCATGTGCTCTTTTCCAATGAGGGTGGTCCATTCCCAAGCTTGGCAACCGAGGAAACCAAGTCCTCCGAGGATGGTCAAAAACATCCATATCACTATACCACGCCGGTTTTCGCGATGCCCTTCCTGTACAGCTCGAATCATGGTGAAGGAGCTGAACAACAGTACGAAGGTCATGAAGGTTACAAACAATAAAGGATGAGATCCATCGAGAAAAGGGAAGAGCCTGAAGACATAATCCGGAACCGGCCAGGTCGGAGTACTGAAACGTAATGTACCATAGGCAATCAGGAAACCTGCAAAAGTGAAAGCATCTGAAAGCAAAAAGTACCAGATCATGAGCTTGCCATAGCCCACTTTAAATGGATATTCACCACCTTCCCAACTGCCGTTATCCGTACTCAGTTCCGTATGTTTTTGATCTAGTGTATCTGTTGCCATGGAGTATAAGCTAAAATCATTGTATCATTAAAAATAAAAAGAGGTATAGCCAGAGGAAATCAACAAAGTGCCAGTAATGGACCACGAGTTGAAATCTTCTTCTTCTTTTCTCTGTAACACGATAGGTTAATGAATATGCATGCAAGGTTGCAGTAATCAAAGCGAATATTCCGCCAATGACGTGCGCCGCATGGATTCCGGAAATGACATAAAAAAAGGATCCACCGGGATTTCCATCCAGCACCACACCTATGTTATACAGTTGCTGCCAACCCTGGTATTGCAACACAACGAATGCAATGCCCAACAATACAGTAGCTAACAGTAATACCCGGTATAAACTTGCATTTCCTTTTTTGAAAGCTGAAAAACTTCCGTGCAACGTGGCACTGCTCATCAGCATAATACCGGTGCTGTAGAAAAATATTTCAGGAATCCGGAATTCCAACCAGTTGCCTGCAGCATGCCTGACGATATAAGCACTGGTGAGTGAACCAAACATCATGACCATGCCTCCCATACCCAGCCAAAGAGCAAACAAAGGTGGATAAATACCTCTTGCCTTTTCATTAATCACACTACTGTGTCCGTTCGTATTCACGCTATCAGTTTAATCACATTCCCCACCAAAGCAATAACAGTGCAATGGGCAGGTATATAAAAGATGAAAACATCAGTGCTCTTGCACTGGCCTTATCAAAGTCTCTATAAAATTTCCAGGCTCTGAAAATGAAATACCCGGAAAGAATCGTCATCCCAATCGTACCATACAGGGAAAGCAATTGACTGCTCAACCCGATAAAGAGGACCGGCAGGATCATGCAGGTATAAATTAATGCTTGCATACCGAGTCGCCTGTCGATCGTATCGCCATCCTGTGGTAATAATTTGTACCCGGCAGCCTTGTACTGATCAAAAGATAAAAACCCAATGGCCCAGAAATGAGGAAACTGCCAGAGGAATTGAATCGCAAACACAAACAAAGCCTGTGAAGTGATAATACCATCATGAGCAATCATGCCGATCATAACCGGAAGCGCTCCCGGAATAGCACCAACCAATACAGAGATGGTACTATAGCGTTTCAGCGGCGTGTATAAAAATGCGTACGTCACCAGCGACAACATTCCGAGAAAGGAGGTCAGCGGATTGAGCAAAGCCAGTAATACAATGCCGACCAAACAACAAATTCCGGCCAAAACAATAGCAGAAGAAGGAGTCCATCTTTTGGCCGCTAAAGGACGGTTAGCCGTACGCTGCATTAATTTATCAAAATCAGCTTCCAGGACTTCATTCAAAATATTAGCAGCAAAGGTGATCAGGAATCCACCGGTCACCAGCACAACAAAGGATACCCATTTGAAATCGGAACCTGCTGCAATGCCATAGGCCATAGCGGATGAAAACACCACGAAAGTGCTCAACCTGAACTTCACCAGAAGTTCGAGATCCTGTAGCCAATCCCTGAACGATATGGTGGCTGTCCTGACCTGTGCTTCTTCCCTACCCTTCATCAATGATCGGCTTGTTCTGCTTTTTCTTTTTCAGTCAATGGAATATGCTGTTGGATATAATCTTTATCCGAATCTTCCTTACTGTAATCATATGGCCAACGATGAACCGTCGGAATATTTCCTGGCCAGTTTCCATGACCAGCATGAATTGGCACCGTCCATTCCAGCGTATTGGCTCCCCATGGATTTTGGGTGGTCATTTTCTTTCCATACCAAATGCTATGGAAGAAATTGAAAACAAATAATATTTGGGCTGCAAATACTACGATCGCGGCAATGGTAATGAATTGATTGAGGCCGGCAAATTGATTGAAGGCATCAAATGTATCAAAACGATAATACCGTCTTGGTACACCCGCCATACCCATGTAGTGCATTGGCCAGAAAATAGCATACGCTCCCACCATGGTGATCCAGAAATGGATGCGTCCCATCGTTTCATTCATGAATCGTCCGTACATCCTGGGGAACCAGTGGTACACTCCTGCAAACATTCCAAAGAAAGCTGCAATACCCATCACGATGTGAAAATGCGCAACGACGAAATAGGTATCATGCAGTTGAATATCAATCGCGGAGTTACCCAGGAATATACCGGTCAATCCACCAGAAATAAACATGGACACAAATCCAATAGCAAACATCATCGCTGATGTAAAACGGATATTTCCTTTGTATAAAGTTGAAATCCAGTTAAACACTTTCACCGCAGAAGGCACTGCAATAATCAAAGTGAAGATCACGAAGAAATTAGTGATGAAAGGATTCACACCGGACATAAACATGTGGTGAGCCCAAACGATGAAGGATAAAAATCCGATCGCCAGGATGGAATACACCATCGCTTTGTATCCGAAGATGGGTTTGCGTGAATGGACCGACAATACTTCACTGGTCAAGCCCATGGCCGGAAGGATAATAATATATACTTCAGGGTGACCCAGGAACCAGAATAAGTGTTGGTATAAGATCGGGCTTCCTCCTACATTCTCCATAGCATGACCATTGACGAATATTTCGCTCAGGTAGAAACTGGTACCCATACCGCGATCAAACATCAACAGGAAGAAACCTGAAACTAAAACCGGGAAGGAAAGAATACCAAGAATAGCTGTTACCAGTAATGCCCATACTGTCATTGGCAACCTCCACAAACTCATCCCTTTTGTTCTCAGGTTAAGTACCGTGGTCACATAGTTGATACCGCCAAGCAATACAGAGACTACAAATAAAGTAAGACTCACCAGCCACAGCGTCATCCCCGCACCTGAGCCATCGCTGGCTTCTTTCAGTGCACTTAACGGAGGATATGCTGTCCATCCACCTGCAAACGGACCTGTACTCAGAAAGAGAGAGAAGAACATGGTCACACTGGCCAGGAAAAAGAACCAATAGGACAGCATGTTGAGGAAAGGAGATGCCATATCTCTTGCACCGCATTGAAAAGGGATCAGGAGATTAGCAAAGGTGCCACTCAACCCGGCGGTCAATACGAAAAACACAATGATGGTACCATGCATGGTGACCAGGGCGTAATAAAACTCGGGATTGAGTGATCCCATGCCCGCTTCATTAATGGTTATCCATTTTCCAAGGAGCGGTTTTAACCAAGCGAGACTTTCTTCTGGAAATCCGAGTTGGAGCCTGAAGATGATACTCATACTCGCCCCGATCACCGCCCAGAAAATACCCGTAATCAAAAATTGACGGGCAATGATCTTGTGATCCTGGCTGAATATATAATGTGTGATAAAATTGGATTGGTATTTATCACCATGATGCTCTTCGTGAAAATGATCGTTATAACCCTGCTCACGGATCAGAACATCAGTCTCTTTGTCTTGTGCAGCTGACATGTGTTTATGTTTTAAAGCGCTGTGATTCTAAATTCAGTCCTCCTGTTCTTCTGACGCCCGGCGTCTGTATCATTCGAGTCTATTGGCTTGGATGAACCGTAGCCAACAGCGGTTAACCGGGCGTTTAATACACCTTGTGCTATAAGGTATGATTGAACCGATTCGGCACGCTGTTGTGAAAGAGTTCGATTGCCTGCAACATCCCCGGTATTATCGGTATGTCCGGAAATTTCAATTCTTAGTCGTGGATATTTATTCAATATTTCGACGAGATCATTCAATTGATATTTCGAATCCGCTGTCAACGTACTGGAATTGGTCTCAAACTGGACGAAGCTCAACTGGATGATATTGATATTCTCGGATACCGCCCCAACGTTGGTATTCATTCCACTAGCAGCTTTCAATGCGCTTTCCACGGCCGTATTCAAGTCATCGTGATGAGCTTTGATTTCAGCATCCAGCAGCTTTCCTTTATTCGGATCGCTGTCCTTTCCACGGATGTTGGAGAGGTAATAGGATTGTTGCTTGGTTAGCCAAACTTTGTATTCCTCTTCTGATACAACACGCACGATACGTCGCATACTGTAGTGGCTTCTGCCACATAATTCTGCACAG